>Ga0172379_10000948_pt1 | contig 64108 bp, 69 predicted proteins | sample GrowelOW334metaG_FD_119756 | JGI IMG/M metagenome (GOLD analysis project Ga0172379, IMG submission 119756) | Groundwater microbial communities from an aquifer near a municipal landfill in Southern Ontario, Canada - Groundwater well OW334 metaG | ecosystem: Environmental > Aquatic > Deep... | reverse complement strand
TTATTTTATTCTAACATTTATATTACAGTCTGATGTTTTGGTCCTGATTCAGGACCGCTGTATTTTATCGCTCCGTAAACTCCGCTAGCTGATGTCCTACCATTAGACGATACCCCAATATTTACAATATAAAGGCGGTTTTACCACCTTTAAATTTGTGAAAATATTCTACCACAAAAAGATTGCTTGCGCGAGGGTAAAATAGGGGAGTATACTCTCTTCATTACTTAGTAAATCTTTAAATCATTCATGGAATCTTCACCACTTTTTAATGCGCCGAAACCTACAACTGATGAAAAGGAATTTACTCCGCTTAAAAATCTTCCTGAACACTTAATGGAATATCAAAAAGTTGCAAAAGAAACTCGTGACAAAATGACTCCAGTTATGTCCGCAATCCTTCAATTAACAGATAAAATGGCTCTACGTGGAGCAGCAACCATTTTAAACCGTGGGGAGGCTGCTAATGATGAAGATTACAGACTGGCTGCTTAGCTTAACTGTACATTGACAATAAAGTTGCTCTATGAGAGAGTAAAAGCATTGTTACACCTTATTTTAAAGGGGAAAACCAGACACTAAAATTATTTATGGCTCTACTTCAAGACCTACGCGAAATACTTGAACAATCAGAACTCACTTTTGAAGAATTGAGAGCTTTTGAGACAGGTCTTCTTATGCTTACACAAGAAGAACAGGGGCAATTTGCAGAAATAATAAAAGAAGATCCAGAACTTATTTATCCACTGTACATCAACTTTAAAGCAAAGCTTCGCGCAGCAAGAGGTACAAAACAAGACTGGGTGGAGGCAGTAGAGACGGAGATTGTACAGCTTGAAGACTATATAGCAAAAAGAAGGGTTGGTGATGAGATAATGTAAAATGACGCTTCGAGCGTCATTTTTAATATTTTATTTTTAAAATATCCTGTGCTCTAAAAAGAATACTTAAAGTTTTATTAGTTGTTGAAAATAATTCTATTGAAATTTTGTTACCCGCTGTCTCCTGTTATACTAAAAATATGCAAAATCTGATTTCCGGAATAACATTAATTATTGCAAGAAAAGATAGTAGATTAGTTATTATAGTCTCTACTGTTATTTTTTTCTTTCTTCTTCTTGCTGCACAAAACGGTGTAGCAACTAAAGAGGTTTTAAATTTTGAAATAATTCCGATTTACAAACGCCTTAATCTCGCTTTTTTAACTTTTTTTGATATTAAAAATACCTTTACGTCCGGGTCTTTAATTCTCGCAACTCTGGGATCACTATTAGGTGGTATAAATATTTCTTTAGCTTACACCTACTTAAGATTAAGAGGGGAAATAATAATGCGTAGTGGTTTATATAGTGGAATAGGACTATTTTTGGCCTTTCTTGGTGTTGGTTGTGCCGCTTGTGGAACTGCACTATTTAGTGTTATGTTGGGATTTTTTGGATTTTCTGCAATGCTTAACTTATTGCCTTACCAAGGTCAAGAAGTAGGTTATATCGGGCTCATATTTTTATGTTTCGCAACATATTCACTGGCACAAAAGATTATGGCTCCAAACGTGTGCTAGACTTTGTCTATGGCCTCTCATGATGTAATGCCAAAAATGGTTAATCGATTAAGTATACTTGGTATAATAATTTTAATTTTGGCTTGTTTGTATCAACTATTCGCTTGGGGTATTTTTAAAATTTCCACCCCAAGCGACAAAGACAGTCTCAATTATGCAGCAACAAACACTGAAGTAGAAATAAACTCCGTTGGTACTTTTTATAAAGTAGAGAGAGTGATTGATGGTGACACATTTATTGTTAACGTTCATGGAACAAATGAAAAAGTGCGCTTAATCGGTGTAAACACACCAGAAACAGCTGACCCCTACAACCCAATACAATGTTTTGGAGAAGAAGCCACCAATCGCTTAAAAGAATTGATTCTTAATAAATTAATACAACTTAAATACGACTACACCCAAAATACTCACGATATTTATAATCGCCTTTTGGTTTATGCATATTTAGAAGACGGAGAAATGGTTAATCGAAAACTAATAGCAGAGGGGTACGCATACGAATATACATACATGACACCTTATATGTACCAATCAGAATTTCGTGAACTTCAAAATATCGCACGAGCATCTCATCGTGGACTGTGGTCAAAAGATACCTGTGATGGAAATAAATATTTCACACCATAAAAAATATGGATAGCTTACGTATAATTCTTAGTTTTTTGTTTAAGCTTATAATTGTTTTAATTTTTGTCACAGCTATTATTTGGCTTTTTTCAATATTTTTACCAAAAGTTAGCCTACGAAGTATTTTATCATCATCGACTTCAACTCCTGCCGCGAAAGACACTGTAGATAATGGCTGGCTTCCAGCGCCAGGAAGTTTTGGTAGTCTATTTAAATTTAAACCAACTAAAACTCCAAGTGAAACCGAAAATGTTTTTAGTTACAATAACACTCAATTTGATTCTCAAGTAGACTATATAACTTATACATCATCTGGAATGCAAGTTGTGCACCCATCTAAAAATTCAAATATTTTATCTGGAAATACTTTAATAAGTAATTACTCTGATAAATCTAAATACCTAAGAAATCTTTCTATATACGAAGGCGGGCACATTTACACAGGTATTTCATTTTATGGAGAAGCAAAAAGTACGATGTTTAAAAATGACACTTTTCCAATTATAATTGTAGATTCTTTTGGAAAAATAGTTTCTGTAACAAATGTAGAAAAGATGAATGTTTGGGCTACACCGGGATGGACTAGGTTCCATGTAAGAATAAACTCGATACTTCCAAATAAAGTTCCTTGCACAATGATATTTCAATCTGCGAATACACGACCCTCAGAACAGCCAGTTCGTGTTGCCATACCTGTATTGTGTAATTAAAAAATAACAAAAATAAAAAAGACACCTAGGTGTCTTTTTAAATTTTCAGAAAATGCATCTTTAGTTCAACATGTGGGAATCAATACCGAGCAAAATTTTCTCTGGATTAAAACCAATGCGACGTGTAATGTATTCACGAATTGCCTGAAGCTGATCTTGGCGAGCATTTGCCGGTACCTTAACAGCGCCTTCAGCTATATCATCCAGAACATCCTTACTCAGGATAAACCCTTCATTTTTTTCACGTTTCGGTGGAAGAATTGGAGGTTTTTCTTCTATTTTCTGAATGGTCTTTTTTTCAGTTTTATCTTTTTTCTTTTTCTTTGATATCCCACCAATATGTGATATGTACTCACGTGTTTCTTTCATGGCTTCATGCTTGTACGAAACACCAAAAAGGTTATAGCAAGCCAAGATATGTTTCTCGTGTTTTTCCTTAGCACGAGCAATGACCCTGTCTTCTTCTCTGGGTATCGTATCCCAGTATCTTGACTCCCGAAGAATCATTAAAGCGTTTGAAATGGCTTCCCGGCTCCAATTTCTGGGTTCAGTAGTTTTCGTATTCGGCATATATACCACCACTTTCTTGAAAATTATGGATAGTGCAACTAAAAACAGTATGCTACTAATATAGTATACTGTCAATAGTAATTATTTCTAATTAGTGCAAACTAAAATTAGTTTTTGGCTCTGGTGGAAGATTAGAATTTATACTTATATCTTTTTCAGAGAGATATTTCTTTAATACTTCGTCTGAAATACCGTTTTCGGAAGCAAAGCGAAATAAACGAAAATAGTCAGCGCCAGATATTTTGCCATCTCTAACCATATAAAACAATTTTTGAGAAAGAAAAATATCAATATCTTCTATGTTTTTTGGACTGAGAAATTCTGCTTTTTCTGGGATACTTTCTAAGAATAGAGGCACTTGAACTGGCTCAGCATCTTTATCTATTTCACTTAATGGTTTCATTTCCATACCATTGTCGTTTAGAATAAAAACAAAATTACGCTGTTAATCTATCAATAATTGATTTCACTGTGGAACCATCGGCTGTTTCACCTAGCTCTTTCATCATCTTTCCAATAAACTCACCTTTTTTAGCTGGATTAAAGGCGCATTCATCCAAACTTGCCTTTACACGTTTCTCAATTTCCTCCTCTGACATTTGTTCTGGAAGAAACTCCTCAATGATTGCGAGTTCAGCTTTTTCATCGTCAGCTAATTCTGGGCGACCGCCTGCGATAAATTGTTCGATAGAGTCTTTACGCTGTTTTGCGAGACGTTTAATAACTTTCATGCAGTCTTCATCTGATAAAGGATCTGTCGGTGGGCGACCTTGCGATACTAGTTCATTTGTAAATGCGGCAACAAGCATACGAAGTGTACCTAAACGTACAGCGTCTTTTGCCATCATTGCTGGCTTTATTTCGGCTTTGATTTTTTCTTGCATAGTCATTTCAGTATATCATACTGAACAAGTTGAAAGTTTATAAGGTTAAAAGTGGATACTGATAATAAAGTACGTAGTATTAAAATAAGAAAACCCAAGTCCGAAGACTTGGGGTTTTGTGTGGATACCTTCCACGTTAGGGACGAGCGTGCTCGTCAAGTTTGAAGCGACAGACGTTCAGCTGACGCCCAACACCGTAGTGAAGATGGGGGTAACCTGGCCAGCGCCGAAAAATGGAAAGCTGATAATGCGAATCTCAGTGATGAAAGAACATGGGGGATCGTGGAACATGGCAAACTCCTTTGCAAGGTTCAGGCCAATCAGCAAAATTACTGATTGATTTAGTGTAACATAAACACATAATTTGTCAAGCGTCAATAATGATGTGTTTAATGATAAGATTTATTTTCTGCTATACTTTATTTTATGTCTACAACTGTAATCGCCATTATTATTTTTGGAATTATTATTTCCGCACTTTTGGTTATCATTTTAATGCGTCAGAAAGATGCTAAAGATGCGACCCAAGAGGATCAAACATTTCTCATTCTTCAAGACCAATTAGAAAAACTACGTAATACTGTAGAAAATAAATTGGAACGCTCATCATCTGAACTTCATCAAGTTCTTCATCGACAAGGAACTGAGGCTAATCGTCTCATTACCGAAATCACCCGCGAGCTGACAGAGGTAAAAGAAGGTAATAAGCAGGTCTTTTCTATGACAGAGCAGCTACAGAACCTTGAGAAGGTTTTAACTCATCAAAAACAACGTGGAAACTTAGGCGAGGCATCTCTTGAGCTTATACTTTCAAATATGCTTGCTCCTGGGCAATATGAAATGCAATTTTATTTCAAAAGTGGTGAAGCGGTAGACGCAATCATCCATACAAAAGAAGGAATCATACCAGTGGATGCAAAATATTCTTTAGATAACTATCAGCGTCTAATGAATGCAACAGATGAAGAGGAGACAGCTTACTATCAAAATGAATTTAAAAAAGATATTCAGAAAAGAATAGATGAGACCGCTAAATATATTAAAACAGAAGAAGGGACCTTGCCTTTTGCTTTTATGTTTATTCCTGCGGAGGGAATCTACTATGATCTGCTCGTGAATCAAGTTTCCAAAGGTGCTGTCAATACACAAAACTTAATTGAATACGCATATAACAAGCGAAAAGTTATTATCGTTTCTCCTACGACATTCTATGCCTATCTACAGTCAGTTCTCTATGGGTTTAAGGCTTTCAAAATAGAAGAAAGTGCCAAACACATTCAGCAGAGAGTTGAGGAACTCGGTAAACACTTAGAGGCCTACGAGGAATACATGAAGAAACTCGGCACAACGCTAGGCACTAGCGTTAACCATTACAACACTGCATATAAAGAATTAAAAAAGGTTGATAAAGACGTACTTCGGATAACAGGGGAAGCGATAGGGATTGAGCCAACGCTTTTGGACAAGCCAACCTTTGATGAAGAGTAAGAAAAATAAAACCACCCCGAGTGGTGGTTTTTTGAAACGTACAGTCGAGTTTGGTTTTTACCAAAAACGCCGTTTGCCTTTACTGGTATTTTTTCTCTTTCGGCTCATCAGCCATAAAGGGAGAATAAAAACAATGATTGTGGCGAGCACCAGACAGAGAGCAAATAGTGTGTCGCTATCATAAGCTTCCCATGTATCAGGGACTTTTTGCGGTTTTTGAACACTGTATTCTGCGTATGTGGCGCGTATCGGGTCAAACATTAGTATCTCCTTTTGGTTTAACAAAGTCTCTTAAAGTAGCTCTAATACATATGATACAATCATTGCTATAGTATGTCAATACTATGCTCTTGCAGAGATTTACAAAATAGTGTATAATTTCACAACTATGTCATTCGCAGTTATACAAACAGGTGGGAAACAATATAAGGTTGCAGTAGGCGACGAAATCGCAATTGAGAAGCTAGCTGGTGATTTGAAGGTTGGAGACAAGGTTTCAATTTCTGACGTTGTTCTTAAAGACGACGGAAAAGTAACTGAACTTGGAGCACCTTTTATCACTGGTTCTGCGGTATCAGCAACAATTACTGAATCAGGTAAGCTTGATAAGATTATGGTTGTACGTTACCGTCAAAAGTCTCGTTACCATAAACGTAACGGTCACCGACAGCCTTTCATGAGTATTAAGATTGACGCTATCAATTAAAAAGAAGTATAAAGCTAAGAAAACACCACATCTACGATGTGGTGTTTTCTTAGCTTTAGTACGTTGTTTTTTTATCTAGGCTTTTTATCTAGTTTCTCCTATCAAGAGCGCTTTTAAATGTGCTTTTGTCCACGTATTCAAGTTCAAGTCCGGAAGAAAGTCCGCGTGCCAGATGGGAAAGTTTTATTTTTTCTATGCCAACTATTTGTTTAATGGTGCGTTCAATATACTCAGTTGTGACATCGCCGTAATCAGTCACAGGAAGGGCAAAAATGATTTCAGATATAGAACTAGTTTCAATAGCAGAATGAATACGGTTTGTAAGTTCACGAATACGTATGAGTTCTGATGGCTTCTCTGTAAGTGGTGGAACTAGGCCTCCTAAAATAAAATACAGACCGTTATATGAGCCAGTTTTTTCAACAGCATCCAAATCAAGTTCTTTTTCTACAATCATCAGTAATGACTGGTCACGTGATTCTGAGTCGCAAATATCACAAAGAACTTTCGCGGTCTGGGCATTTTTATCACCAAAAAAACGGTAACATTTCCCACATTGTTTGCCTGTGAATTTTAATTCTTCGAGAGCTTTGATAAGCTGCTCTTTATAATGAGAATGTTCGCGTAAAAGGAAATAAACAAAGCGTTTAGCTTGTTTTGGACCAATACCAGGGAAGCGCATAAATAATTCTGTCAGTCTGTCGGTAGCATTCATATATTTTGATAGTATAACAAAATAGAAGATAGAATGTAGAGAATAAAAGATAGTGAAATACATAACGAATCCGAAGTATTGCTCTGTATTTTGTATTCCTCTATTTTCTACTATCTACATTCTGCTTTCTGCCTAAAACTCTGACACGTTTACATTTGGTAAAGTAAAATCTCCAAATTCTGACTTCTCAACCGAAAGGAATGATGTTTTCTTATCATCAAAGAATAGTTCAACAACACCTGTTGGTCCGTTTCGGTGCTTTTCAATCAAAATCTCGACGACGTTTTTCTTTTCGGAATTCTCGCCATACTTATCTTCACGATGTATGAACATAACAATGTCCGCATCTTGTTCGATAGAACCAGAGTCACGAAGGTCAGATAGGCGAGGACGACCACCACGAGATTCAACAGCACGAGAGAGCTGTGAGAGAGCAATAACCGGCGCATTAAATTCTTTTGCGAGAGCTTTTAGTGAACGAGAAATCTCTGTCACTTGGTTAACCATATTGTCATAACTTTTGGCTGTACCCATGAGCTGAAGGTAGTCCACAATAATAAGCCCGATAGGTTTATCGGTATTTAAACGACGAAGAGTACTCCGCATATTCAAAATATTATTTGCAGCTTTATCATCAACATAAATAGGCGCCTTCATGAGTTCATGCATACCTTGTTGAAGTCTTTGAAACTCTTCATCAAGGGAAAGACGAGCAGTACGAAGCTTCCAACCGTCCACTTGTGACTGAGCCGAAAGCATTCTGTCTACAAGTTGTTCTTTACTCATTTCCAGAGAAAAAATAGCCGTAGGTACACCATACTTAACGGCAGCGTTACGTGCAAAGTCCAGTGCGAGAGATGTCTTTCCAACAGATGGACGTGCAGCGAGAATAATAAGATCAGATGGCTGGAACCCAGATAGTTTATTGTCCAAATCTTTGAAGCCAGAAGGTACTCCACGCATTCCTCCAGTTCCTTCGGATAACTTTTCGATACGAGCCCATGTCTCTTCAATCATTTCTTGGAAGGCGATAAGTCTATCTGATGAACCACCTTTAGTTGTGATTTCATAAATACGTTTTTCAGATTCTTCCAAAATACTCTCAAGAGACTCTGATTCATCATAGGATATTTCTGCAATATGAGTACTGGCTTCAATCAATCTGCGAAGTAATTCTTTTTTTCGAATAATCTGTGCGTAATATTTTATATTTGCCGAAGAGCCAACCAGTCCAAGTAAATCTGAAAGATATGTAGCTCCTCCGATTTGGTCAAATTCTTTTCGCTGTCTTAAAGACGCTGATACAGTCAAAATATCAACAGGTTCTTTTTTGTTTACAAGCTCGTCAATGACTTCATAAATTATTTGGTGTTTCGCTGCATAAAAACTTTGAACTGTGACAATATCTGATATTTCAAAAAGCGCATCCGAAGAAAGAAGTAAAGAACCCAACAAAGCTTTTTCTGATTCTAAATCTTGTGGTGGAATACGTGGACCACGCAAAGGGTCTTCCGTAACTTTACGGTCATAACTTTCATAGTTACCACCATACTTTCCTTTAGAACGAGGTTTACTTTTTGATTGTGACGACAGTTGGTCTAGTGGAATCATGTTCTTAATTGTACAGGAGTAGGTATCCCTTGCACAAAAGAAAATAGTGTTGTATCGGCATCAAAAACAGGGGATTGTGGGGATATCGGATTAAAGGTATACGAAATACAGTGTTATTTCAAAATAACAAGTTTCGAAACTATTCAAGTTGATGTTCGTTTCCGGAAACTTTTGCTCGTCGCCTATAGAGCGACGGGTTTTTTATTTTAAATTTTAGACACTTCTTGTCCTTTGTCTGTATCCTTTACGATAAATCCGAGTTTTTGGATTTCATCGCGTAAACGGTCGGATTCTATGAAATTCTTTTCGGCGCGAGCAAAATTACGCTCATCTAACAATTCCTGAAGTTCTTCTGATATAGAAAACTCTTCTTTTACAGCAAGGTGTAGACCAAGACCAAGTATCGCACTCATATCCATGAGTGTTCGATATTTATTATCGTCGGACATTACCTCGTCTTTTATCAAAGCCCAAATTTGTGCAATACATACTGGTGTGCCCAAATCATCATATAACGCTTCAATAAATGCTTTTTTATAACCCTTATCTACCTCACCATTAGTCGTTGCATGCTCGGCGCACCAATCCCATAACTTTTTATAAGCAACAGCAGATGCATCAAGCGCTTCAAATGAAAACATAATTTCTTTTCTGTAATGTGCTGTGAGCAAAAAATATCGGTAGGCGAGCGGGTCATATCCTTTTTTAATAAGTGATTCTAAAGTCAAAAAGTCGTCGTGCGATTTAGACATTTTTCCTGTTGTATCATTCAAAAAATTAACATGCATCCAGTAGTTTGCATATGTTTCTCCAGTTGAGCCCTCACTCTGAGCAATTTCGTTTGTGTGGTGCACTGGAATATGGTCAATTCCGCCAGTATGAATATCAAAATGATTCCCTAGATACTTCATAGACATCGCAGAACATTCAACGTGCCAACCTGGAAAACCTCTACCCCAGGGTGATTCCCACTCCATCTGACGGGTTTCGTTTTTAGGAGAAAATTTCCACAACGCAAAATCTGTAATGTTTTTCTTTTCTTTGTTTTCTTCTACGCGAGCACCCGACTTTAAGCCTTCAATATCTAAATGTGCGAAGTCCGCATATGAAGAAAATGTACTCGTATCAAAATATATTCCATCGCTAATAGTGTAGGCGTGACCTTTATCTATCAATGTTCGAATAAGATTAATTTGTTCTGCTATATGATCTGTGGCACGAGGAAATATATAATCTTTCTTCGGAATACCAATAGCTTCTATATCTTTCATAAAAGCTTCGGTGTAAAACTCCGCCACTTCCCACACTGATTTCCCTTCACGTTTTGCACCTTTTTCAAGCTTATCCTCACCATTATCACCATCTCCAACCATGTGTCCAACATCTGTGATGTTTATTATATGCTTAACGTCATAATGAGCAGATACAAACATGCGACGAAGAACGTCTGCAAAAACATAAGCTCTAAGATTACCAATATGGGCATAATGATAGACAGTTGGCCCACAAGAATAAATACCTACGTGATCAACTTTAATTGGTTCAAAATCTTCTACGGATTTTGTTTTTGTGTTGTAAAGACGAATATCTGAAGACATGTTTAAGATAAATGTTATTCCTTTTATTCTATCACAAAAATACGCTATAATGTTTATTAATATGCATAGATTAAAATCACTTTCCAAACACAAATTCTTTATTAGAGGCGTAGTAGCTATTTTGTTTGCCCTTGGGTTATTTATTACTGGATTTTTAGTTGGTGCAACAATGAGCGCAAGCTCTTACGCAGCTGACGGAAAATTAGACAGCATTCTTCTAAGTAAAGTAGAGAACACAATAAATGAAAAATTTGTATTCTGGAAGGCATCATCAACACTCCCAACAAATCAAGAGTTGGAATATGGAATAATCAAAGGATACGTAGAAAGTTATAAAGATCCATATACAGTATTTTTCCCACCAGCAGAAGCCAAGAGCTTCACACAAAATGTACAAGGATCATTTGGTGGAGTAGGTATGAATGTTGGAATGAAAAACGGAAACATCGTGGTTATTTCCCCACTTAAAGATTCACCTGCCATGAAAGCTGGAATAAAAGCTGGTGACATAATCACCGCGGTTGATGGTAAAAACATGATAGGTCTTTCATCTGATGAAGCTGTTAATCTTATCCGTGGAGAAATTGGTACACCAGTGAAAATAACAGTCATTCACAGCAACAACGGCAAAACAGTGTCAGATATTGTAATTGTCCGCAAAGAAATAAAAATCCCAACTATAGATACTGAAAAGAAAAACGGGGTGTTTGTTATACATTTATACAACTTTTCTGCAGAATCACCAGAATTATTCCATAGCGCAATAAACGATTTCGTAACATCAGGACTTAAGTATATGGTAATTGATTTACGTGGTAATCCAGGAGGATACCTCGAGGCTGCTGTTGATATGTCTAGTTATTTCTTAAAAGATGGTCAAGTTGTTGTTAGTGAAAAACAAGGCAAAGATGAAACAGTTGTAAACCACAGAAGTAAGGGTTTGACTGGAATCCCAGATGGAACAAAAGTTGTGGTAATAATGGATGGAGGCTCAGCTTCTGCAGCAGAAATAATGGCTGGAGCGCTTAAAGACCAAGGTGTTGCAAAAATTGTTGGAGAAAAATCTTTTGGTAAAGGATCTGTTCAAGAACTTGTTAACTTTGACGATGGTTCATCACTTAAAGTAACAATTGCGAAGTGGTTTACGCCAAACGGAGTAAATATATCTGAGCACGGTATTCTACCAGATGTAGAGGCGAAAGTTGCAACTACAACCATAAAAGATAAGAATGGAAACGTAATTGATACCCAATTGATTAAGGCAATAGAGGTTGTAAGAAGCATGAAGTAGGAATAAAAAATAGAAAATAGGAGAAATATAACGCGTGACGCTTAGTCGCGCGTTATTGATTTTTCTTGTATAATCAACAGTATATGAAAGTAATTCTCCTAAAGGACATAACAAAACTTGGTAAGAGAGGAGACGTAAAAGAAGTCGCCGATGGATATGCTATAAATGTGCTTATTAAAAAAGAAATGGCTATTTTGGCCACACCAAATGAGTTAATGAAGTGGAAACAAAAAGAAGAAGCCAATAAACACAAAAAGGAGTTGCTAGTAAATACCTTTGTACAGCTGGTTGATAAACTCCGCCATGAGCAGATTGTAATAACAGGTAAAAAGCATGACGAGAAAGGCCAACTGTTTGCGCAGATAAAAGAAGTGGATATAGTTGACGCTATTTTTAAGGTAACTAATTTTTCAGTTGACCCTAAACAAATAATAATTCTTTTACCAATTAAATCAGTCGGTACGCATACAGTCGAGCTTAAACAGGGGGTTCAGAAAGAAAAAATAACTATCGAGGTAAAATAAATAAACTAGCCTGCAAATAATGCAAAGCTGGTTAATTAAACTTTTTTCCAGTATCTAAACCAGTCTAGTCTTTTTTGGGGGACAAAATAAAAACCATTCACGAATGAATGGTTTTTATTTAGATTACTTTGTCTTTGGTTCTAGACCAACGTTTGCAACCTTCTTTCTCTTAATTGTTCCATCTAAATGCTTCATGCGACGTTCACTGAATGAAACTTTTCCTTCTACTAAAGCAAAAAGAGTGTGATCACGTCCTAGACCAACGTTCTTTCCTGGCATAATTTTTGTTCCACGCTGACGCACGATAATAGCACCAGCTGATGCTGTTTCTCCAGCGTAAAGCTTAGTACCTAGATACTTCGGCTTACTGTCTGTTAGGTTTTTTGCCGAACCTGCGGCTTTTCTTGTTGCCATAGCTTATACTAAATATGAATATTATGGGATACAGTATACAAGAATATCTGAAAATAATCAATAGCAGGGTCGCTAAACTTGATTATATAAGCCTTTTAATTACCACTGTTTTTCTTGTATCTTTTAGTTTTTACCTATATTTTTATAAAAATCGTGAAAATATAGGGGTTTCTTACTCTTCTAGTGATTCAAATATTATGGATATAAACACCTCAAACCAGAATCCTTTTGCAAGTATAAATGGTAAAACTTACACATTTTCATGGTGTAATGGTGCAGATAAAATTAAGGACTTCAATAAGATATCTTTTAAAACCGAAGAAGATGCCAAAAATTCTGGTCGGACATTATCTAAACTTTGCCAGAAATAATCGCTATCCACTTTCAACTTTAGACTTTTGAATCTAAACTATAATATATGGCAAAAGAAGAAAAATATCACAAAAAAGAATTGAAGAAACCAAAGAAGACGGCAAAGAAGTAAAAATAAAAGTAAAATGGCCCGACGTCTTACAGACGTCGGGCCATTGTCTTCACCAACCACCGTTGTCGGGTGCTGTGTACCGTACCCAAACCACACGAATGATGTGAAGTCCGAACAGGAACATCAGAAAGGTCGCCGCTTCCTGCATCGGCTCATACGGATTCAACCCAATTTGTGGCAAATGCAAGAGCTCCAGAGATTCGTAGAAGAAGAAAGCTGCCAGCAGAAGAAAGGGTAGATGCCATTTTTTGCCGGCAAACTGCCAGCGCATGAAGTGGATGATCATCGCAAACATGGCTCCAGGAATGATGATGATCGCCCCCGCGAGAGCGTAGTTGTGATCATGTTGGTAGCCCAGACGTACCGAAAGGTACATACCAAAGCCAGACAAAATCAGAAACCAGGAGGCGAAAAAGCCGATGGTTTCCACATAGCCCAGTATTTCCTTAATGCGATTCATGAGAAGCTCCTTTATTGTGATGCTGATTTAAGAACAAAAAGCCTAATGTATTATACTATATAACTACATTTATGTCAATAATGACACTTCCTAATAAACATTGTAATAAGCAAAATAATTTTGCATTTAATTTGGTATAATAAATCTTATGAATTTCACATCTAGAATTGACGAAGCTATCAAACTCGCTTCACGGTTACATCGTCACCAAATTAGAAAAGATAGCGGACACACTCCTTATATCAGCCATTTGGTGTCAGTAGCCATGCTACTAACGGAAGCAAAATGTGATGAGGACACCATCATTGCAGGTCTTATGCATGACTCACTTGAAGACGTGCCAAACTACTCCTATAAAAACCTTGTGGGCGATTGTGGTGAACGTGTTGCAGAAATTGTAAAACGTGTAACAGAACCCTTAGATGCAAATAAGTTAGACGACGAACAAATGCCGTGGTTAGAGCGAAAAGAAATATATCTAACAAATCTTCGCGCTGGAGAGAAAGAGAGTGTAATGGTTTCAGCTGGTGACAAGATACATAACACTGAAAGTTTCATGTCGGACATCTCTCGTGAAGGGGAAGATTTTATATCACGTTTTGGTTCTAGTCTTCGTAATAAACTTTGGTTCCACGAAAAAGTTCTTGAAATCGTAGAAGAAAAATTGGGAAAAGAGCATATACTAGTAGTGAGATTGTCTTCATGCACAGAAGATTTTAGAAAACTTGTAACTCAATATGAGCAAAAGTAAAATAATCACACAATTACCAACATTTGAGGATAGATACTTGTCTTTAAACGATGCCCAAAAGAAGGCTGTAGATACCACAGATGGCCCTGTAATGGTCATAGCAGGCCCCGGAAGTGGAAAGACTGAACTTCTATCACTTCGCGTAGGAAACATCCTAAAACAAGGCACGGCGAGAGCTTCAAATATCCTCTGTTTAACATTTACCGAAACTGCGGCACGCAATATGCGTGAGCGTTTGGAGACTTTGATTGGAGTGGATGCGTATCGTGTCGCGATTTATACATTCCACGGATTTTGTACAGACATAATCGGTAGATATCCAGAATATTTTTTTGAAGCGACACACTTTAGACCAGCGAGTGATTTAATTCAAAGTGAAATATTAGAAAAGATTTTTGAAAGGCTACCACATAAGCATCCGCTTGGTGGATTCCACCCAGAGCGCGGTTATGCTTATCTAAAAGAAGCACAAGTAAGAATAAAAGATATAAAAAAGGGCGGACTAACACCAGAAAGATTTAAAGAACTCATAAAAGAAAATGAAGAAGCTTTTAAATTACTTAACCAAATACTTGTAAAACATTTACCAGAGAGAATCGGGAAAGATTCTTACGCTTCATTTGAGGCGATGAAAAGTGAATTAAACAAAACTGGGACAAATCTAGGCAAAATGTATGCCAAAAGTATAGAGCATGCACTAGAAGATGCCGAACATGAAGAAAAAACTACACCTCTATCTGAATGGAAAACAAATCATACTGGAAAAGAAGAAAACGGTACTAGGGTATTTAAAGATTTCTTAGCAATTCCGAAATTACTTGCACTTGCTGATGTATATAAGATGTATCAAGAGGCGCTTCATGCTGGTGGATATTTTGATTACGAGGATATGATTCTTCAGGTTGTGTCCGCACTTGAAAAACGTGTATCACTTCGTACTGAATTAGAAGAATTATATCAATACATAATGGTGGATGAGTTCCAAGACACAAACAATGCTCAACTTTCACTTGTAAAAGCTATTTCAAGTAATGAAGTTCATGAAGGACGTCCGAATGTTTGTGTTGTGGGAGATGATGATCAGGCGATTTACAAATTCCAAGGTGCAGAAATTTCAAATATACATAACTTTAAAGAATTATATAAAGATGTAGAGACAATTGTTCTTACAAAGAACTATCGTTCAACGCAAAAGGTGTTGGATTTCGCGCGTGCGATAGTTACTCAAGGAAAAGACAGGCTTGAAACTCGTTACAAAGAAATACGAAAAGATTTGGAAGCAAAAAATGAAAATCTTCCCATCGGGGATATTCACACCCTCTCATTTTCTACTCAAGAAGAAGAGAATACCTATGTTGCCGAGGAAGTGGCTAAATTATTAAAAGCAAAAGTTGAAGCCAAAGAAATCGCGCTTATTGCTCGTGAACATAAACAACTCATCTCAATTCTTCCATATTTAGACGCACTTCATATTCCTTATACATATACCCGTAAAGAAAATGTATTTGATGAAAGGCACGTTAAGGAATTAATTATGTTGTGCCGTTACTTATCGACTATTGGCGCGAGCGAGTTGCAGCGTGACGATTTGCTTCCACAGATACTTGCGTTCCCGTTTTGGGATATTAATCGCATAAATATTTGGCGTATTGCAGAACACGCAAAACGTGAAAATATTTCTTGGTTATCCGCAATGGAACAATCAGATGACGCAAAGATTCGTGACTTGGCTGCATTTTTGATTGAACTTGGTATTGCATCCCAAACAACACCACTTGAAATTATTTTGGATACACTTATTGGCAGTAAAGATATTCCTGTTTCAAAAGAGTCACCAGATGATGATGTTGATGAGCCTTTTACGTCACTAAAATTAAAAACAAATTTTACTTCACCGTATAAAGAATATTATTTTGGTAAAAACGCTTTTGAAAAAAACGCGAGTGAGTATATTAATTTCCTTTCATCACTACGCGTGTTTATGCGAGCGCTTCGTGAATATAAAGAAGGTGAACCTTTGCGGGTGCATGATGTCGGGGATTTTGTTGATATGCACACCTCATATAACATTCCACTAATCAACGAAACTCCATTTGCCCATAATGAAAACTCGGTTCAGCTACTTACGTCTCATGGGGCAAAAGGGTTAGAATTTTCTTATGTATTTATAATTTCTGCAAATGACGCCATTTGGGCTGGAAAACCAAAAGGAAATAAGCTTTCTTTCCCGATTAATCTACCTCTTGCAAACGCCGGGGATACTGAGGATGATTTCATAAGATTATTTTATGTGGCCCTTACTCGTGCACGACACACTCTTTATATAACCCACCACAATAGCCCGCTTAGATTTTTGTCGTCTGGAAATCTTCCAGAAACAGATAATAAAGCACCTTCAATCGAGACTTCAGAACTCTTAGCTGAAGGGTTACAGGTTTATCACGCCCCGCCTTTTGCGCAAGATGAAAAGGCTCTACTTAAAAAAGTTGTAGAGGGGTATATGTTGTCACCAACACATTTAAATAATTTCTTAAATATTATTGATGGTGGACCAATGATGTTTCTTGAGCAAAACTTATTACGTTTTCCACAAGCAAAAAACGCAAGCAGTGTTTATGGTACAGCAATACACAAAGCGTTAGAAGATGCACATGTACTTGCTCGCCGTGATGGGAAACTATCAAAATTAGACGCAATACTTGAATCATTTGATAAAGAATTAAAGAAGGGGAGACTTCAAGATTTTGAAGAGGAAAAACTTCGTGCACGAGGAGAGAAAGTTCTCGAGCGTTACTACGAATTAAAAAAGAATGAGATAAAAGGCGAACACGTTGTGGAGCTCAATTTTGCAAAACAGTCTGTAGTATTAGACGGTGCCTTGTTAAATGGAAAAATAGATAAAATTATAGAAAATGATGACGGAGAGTGGCAGGTTGTGGACTTAAAAACAGGAAAGGGCTTTGAGTCTTGGGATGAACCGAAACTAACTGTCTATGATGAAATCAAATTACATCATTATCGTTATCAACTAATGATGTATAAAGTTCTTGTAGAAAATTCTCGTGATTATAATACTCACAATGTTACAAGTGGTGTGCTTGAATTTGTCGAAGAAGAAATAAACGACAAAATACTCGAGCTAACCCTTTCATTTGAAGATAAAAATACAAAAGACGAGCTCGACAGATTCAAAAAACTAATTGTCGCGGTATACGAAAAAATAGTCTCACTTGATTTCCCAGACACATCTAAATATCCACAAACATTAGACGGAATAAAAGAGTTTGAAGAGGATTTAATAGCCAGTAAAAAATGATACACATTAATGAGCGCGGTTCTCACACAACTATTATTGAGGGGTCGCGAGATATTTTAAAATTACTCAAGAAAAATAATATTTTAGTCTCTCCTGGTGTTATTCAAGGTAATGTAAAAGCTTCAGGTAAAAGTGTTAAATTAAAAAAGTTAAATAATGAAACTTTCGAGATGGTTGTTGTAGTTGGAAGCAGTAAACAAACATTCAAAGTTTACGGTGATAATCAACAAGAAATTATTAAATTAGTGGATAGTTTTAAGAAAGAAAACTGGAATGTTCCCAAAGTTTTGGACATATCTCAGGCTCAATAATTTTTCTGATATACTGACCAATAACTATAACTATGCCAGATAAATATACAGCTGTGTGGGTGTCACATTCATCTATGGGGGACTTTCTAAAGTGCCCTCGTTTATATTACCTACACAATATGTACAAGGGTCCAAACACTGGTCGTAAAATATCCATTGTTAGCCCACATATGTCTCTAGGTGTTGCTGTACACAACGTACTTGAGGGTTTGGCCGAATATCCAGCAAATGAACGCTTGAATCGTGACCTTCTAAAACAATATGATGAGGAATGGTCAAAAGTAACTGGTAAAAAAGGTGGTTTCACTTCAAACGAAGAGGAGCAGGAATTCAAAGAGCGTGGACGTGTGATGCTTGAGAACGTAACTAAAGACCCGAGATTCCTAGTAAATAAAACTATCAAATTAAAGCGTGATACCATGCCGTGTAATTTTTATTTGAACGAAGACCATAACATTATTTTAAATGGTCTAGTCGACTGGATAGAATATTTACCGGAAACCGACTCGCTCCACATTATTGATTTCAAAACAGGTAAACACGAAGAAAAAGATGGCTCACTTCAGTTGCCAATATATCTTCTTCTTTGTAACGCACTTCAAAAAAGAAAAGTGACTAAGGCAAGTTACTGGTATTTGGAAAGTGACAAGATGGTTGAGGCCACTCTTCCAGATTTAGAAACTGCCGAGAAGAATGTTTTAGATATTGCAATGAAAGTAAAAGAAGCTCGTAGATTTGCAAAGAAAGATGGAATAGAAAAAGTGTTTGTTTGTCCAAGTGGTCCGTATAACCCAGAAACAAAAGAGGGTGGGTGTATGAACTGCCGTCCGTACGAGTGGATTATAAATGGCGATGAACGTATGGAATCAGTTGGTATTGGTGGCTTTAGTCAGGATATGTATATTATGAAAAAATAATACAATAAACATTACTCATGAAAGTCTTCTCAACAAGAAAATTAATGCTGACACAAACCGTAATATTGCTCGCGGGAACACTTTTTACTTGGTCAAAATTGATTGAACAAATAAATATATTTCTGATTAAATACGATACATTATTTCGTTTTCAAGATATAACTATCCCAAACCCATTTACTACACCTTGTTTATACGGGTCATCTGCTTTTCTTATTGCACTTTTTTGGAGCTATTATATTTTACTTAAACCAAACAAAATACAAGAGAGCTATTTACGCAATTTTCTTATTTTTTGTGTTATTTTTGCGGGGACGATTGTTACTTATGAATTTACGGAATATTACAAAATTTTTGATATGGAAGGAATAATAAAAAGCTGCTCACCTGGAACACACCCACTTAAAACACCGTGTTTTTATGGTTTATTATTTTTTGTTGCAGCATCTACTATTTCAGTTTTGAATGTTCGTAAAGATAGTCATATATAACTTTTAATGAAGCAATTTGTATATAGATATTTTGTTATCCACAGTTAATTTGTTTTGTTCTATTGTTATAGAACAAATGTTCTATTAAACTAAATACATGGAAGATAGAGAAAAAATCACAACGTTTTTTATAGAAAATAAACGTATGCCTACATACGAAGAGATGAAAAACCTCTTTGATGTAGCAAGTAAGAACACTGTTGCATATCGTGTTAAAAAATTAATCGAGGAAGGAATACTTGAAAGATCTGGAAACAAAATATCTCTAGTTACCACAGGCTCAGTCATACGATTAGGAACAGTTCAAGCTGGGTTTCCGACAGCAGCCGATGAAGATGTTTCTTCTGAACTAATGTCACTGGATGATTTTTTAATAGAACGCAAAAGCGCCACATACATGCTAGAAGTCAGAGGTGAATCAATGAAAGATGCCGGAATAATGGAGGGCGACCTCGTACTAGTAGAAAGAGGAAGAACGCCACGGAGAGGAGATATAGTTCTCGCGCTAGTAGATAACGAATACACCCTAAAATATTTAGAAACAGAAAAAGGTAAACCAGTTCTCGTTCCAGCCAATAAAGCCTTCAAGAAGATATATCCGAATCCAAATCATCTAAAAATAGAAGCAGTGCTTAAAGCCGTAATTAGAAAATACAAATAAAGACATGAAAATACTAAACCTCTCAATCGAAATAATTAACACCCCTAAAAATGTTGAATCAAACTACCTTAGCAGAAGAAGTGACTTTGTTTCTATACTTACCAAACTACCTGAACTAGCCTAAAACATATGTCACCACAATCAAGAGCAATAATTCAAATAACAACATCTGGTAAAAACTATTCCCGAGTAAACTACAGTAGACGCATGTATGCAATCATTAGACGATACACACCAGACGTGTCAGAAGGTGAGATGAATGAATGCTTTGCTGACCTTACAGGACTTCGTACATTCTTTGGCATGACTTACAAGGAAATAGCGGAGAGGATACGTGCAGATCTCACAAGAGAAATTGGTGTTGCTTTCACTATACGCGTTGCTCCGGTTAAAATGCTTACAAAAAACATTAAGCCAAATAAATCTCAAAGTGTTTCTACTTATAGAGAAATAAACAAATTACTTATTGGTCAGTCATTTGCAGCCATCAAGAATCACACAATAACACGTCTTAACAGAAGACGCCTAACTGTTCCATTTATTGGAAGAGTCAATTAAAAAAAGCTCCCTAAGGGGAGCTTTTTGATAATTTAATTAATTTAAAACTACACTAACAATTTTAGGTACTTTTTAAAACAAGGCAAGCCTTCAAGATTCTCTCGGTTCCAACAAGTATTTTGTAATCTGGATCAAGATAATAAGTATTTATTTCTTCAGCTATTTGGGATAAATTCTTACCTTCAAAAAGAGCGTACCATGCCCTTGTTATTTTTATAGCAGCATTAGTACTGTTTGCTCTTCCCTCACACCATTCTTTAAAAAGAGGTGACTTTGGGTAGTCAATGCCATACATTTCATAATACTCATGAAACAAAAGAATGATATCTGGCGCTGGTAAAACCCCAAAAAGACTATGCCATGCATTGTGTTTGTATCTCCGTATGGAAGAGATATTTCTTTTGTCTTTTTTGCTACCATTTATACTTACAGGCTTTCGGTGATGTTCAGTAAACCCGTTCGGATCATCTGGAACACCCTTTACACTTTTATTTACTTCTTTCACCATTTCACTAACTCCTGTGAAGTTTTTACAATCTTTCATTATCCTACTCCTATTTATATTTTGTTTCAAGAATATAAATTTTAACCATATGATAAAATATATTTAATGGTTAAAACTCTTACTTTAAATAATCAAATAATTGACTACAACCTCAAGGTTAGCAGTCGCACAAAATCAATAAGACTAACAGTGAGTTATGATGGGTCAATTAACATTACCATACCAAGCAGGGTTGAAGATAAAGTAGCTGAGGCGTTTATAATCAAAAAATATGAATGGATAATAGATAAAATTGCCCACTTTAAGAAAAACCCAAAAACTGTAATAGTAAGACACACAACTAAGGAAATAAAAGAATATAAAGAGAAAGCAAACACACTTGCCTGTATGAGGTTAGAACACTTCAACCAATTTTATAATTTGTCATGGAAAAATATAAGTATAAAAAATACTAAATCTAGGTGGGGGAGTTGTTCTAAAAAAGGGAATTTAAATTTTAATTATAAAATAGCACTACTTCCACCACACCTAGCTGATTATATTGTTGTTCATGAGCTATGCCACCTCGGAGAACTTAATCATTCCCAAAACTTTTGGAATCTAGTTTCCAAAACGCTTCCACACCACAAAGAATTACGTAGGCAATTAAAAGAAATTATATAAAAACAAGAATAAATGCTTAGATTTTATTATACACAGCCATAAAGCGGTTTTATCTATATATTTTTTTTCTTAAGAGTACACTGTTAAGTAAGACCAAAGTATGAAATTAGATTTTTTCAAAAAAATACTTACCCCAAAAGCTCCAGTAAGCCGTACTAAACATGCCAAAAAACAAGGAAAAAAATCATTAAAAACCATTTCTCAAGAAGAAAGCATCCTGCGTGGATACCCCATTAAAAAAGTTGGTGTTCATGACCACTTATGTCTTATTTATAAAAATAAAGAAGAGCAGTTTGCGACAGTAATACCGTTTATACGTATAGGGCTTGAGCGTGGAGAAAAATGCATATACGTGGCCGACGAAAACACAACGACAGATGTTATTGAAGCCATGAATAAAGAGGGTGTAGACACTGAGACTGCAATTAAAAAAGGATCTCTAAAAATCATAAATAAAAAAGATACATATCTTCGTCTTGGTTATTTTGATCCTGATGAAATGATAGAATTTCTTACCGAATCAATCAAACAAGCTAAGGAAGAAGGTTACTCGGCTTTGAGGGTCACAGGAGAAATGACTTGGGTACTTAGTGGTGAACCAGGTACCGAAAAATTACTAGAATACGAGGCAAAATTAAATAGATTTTTACAAAAAAATGACTGCTCGGCACTTTGCCAATATAATTATAAACGTTTTGACCCATCAGTGCTTATAGGGGTTATTAGCACACACCCAATTGTTTTTGTTGAAAATACCTTATGTAATAATTTTTATTATATTCCAACAGAAGAATTCTTGAAAAATGAAATGGGTGGCAAAGAAGAATTGGACCGGTTACTTCATAATCTGATTGATCGTGAGCGTGCCGAAATAAAAAATAAAAGATCTTCGGAAATAATAAAAGAATCAGAAAAACGTTTGAGAGAAGCCCAGAAAGTTTCTAACATTGGGAGTTGGGAATTAAACATTCTCAAAAATAAATTAATTTGGTCTGAACAGATTTACACCATATTTGAAATAGATCCCAAAAAATTTAGCGCTTCATATGAAGCCTTTATGGAGACCGTACATCCAGAAGACAGAGAAATGGTAGATAAGGCGTATAAGGATTCCGTTGAAAATCACAAGCCGTATAGTATAGAGCACAGACTTCTAATGAAAGATGGACGAGTTAAATATGTCCACGAACAATGTGAATCATTTTATGATGAATCTGGTAAAGCCATTAGGTCTGTTGGTGTGGTACAAGAAATAACAGAACGTAAATTAAAAGAATCTGCGGAAGAAAGATTCAAAATTGTATTTGACAATGCAAACGACGGAATGGTTCTGGCAGATGCCGTAACTAAAAAATTCTATCTTTGTAACAAAGCGTTTTCAGACATGATAGGTTGTACAACGGAAGAAATAAAAAAAATGGACGTAAATGATTTACACCCTAAAAAAGATTTACCTTATGTTCTAGAGATGTTTGAAAAACAATTACGGGGGGAAATTAAAGTGATAGAAAACATTCCAGTAAAAAGAAGGGATGATAGTATTTTTTACGCTGATATTAATTCTTCTCCAGTAACAATTGGTGACAAAAAATTCGTTTTGGGTATTTTTAGAGATATTACTGACCGTAAAAAAATACAAGAAGAACTTAAAAAAAGTGAAGCGCTTTTGCAACTAGAAATAGACCGCATGCCTATTGGGCATATTATATGGACCAAAGATTTTAGAGTGGAATCATGGAACCCAGCTGCAGAAAACATATTTGGATTTACAGCCGAAGAAGTAGTGAATAAACACCCGTACGAAATAATTGTACCTAAAGAAGCACAAGCCGAGGTAGACAAGGTATGGGCTACGCTTACAACTTCAGTTGAAAATGTTCACATTGTGAATGAAAACACAACTAAAGATGGGCGCATAATTATTTGCGATTGGACAAATACTCGATTAATAAGTCCTGACGGCAAATTCCTTGGAGTAATGTCAACTGTGCGCGACATTACAAAAGAAAAAGAGATCGAAAAAATACGTATTGATTTTTTGTCACTTGCTTCTCACCAACTCCGCACACCATTATCTGGAACAAAGTGGTTAATAGAAACATTACGAGCGCACGTACTGGGTCCGCTTTCTTCAAAACAGGATGCATACCTCGAAAAGATATATATCATAAATGAAAGAATGATACGTCTTACACATGATATGCTTTCAGCTCTAAAAATAGAAAGTGAGGAATCTTTTGTCGAAAAAGAAGCTGTTTCTATATCAAAACTTTTCGATGAGCTTATGTTAACTGTTGATTCAATGGCCAAGAGTCGAAACATAACAATTCACAATAAGACAAAAGAGCATAAAACGCCAGTCATAAACTCTAATTTCGCATTGTTAAGCACAGCACTTGAAACAATTCTATCCAACGCTATTAATTATTCACAAAATGGAAAAGAGGTTATTTTTGACGTAGTAAAAAAGGGTGATGAAATTATATTTTCCGTACAAGATTTCGGTATAGGTATTCCACCCGAAGAACAATCGCATATTTCTGAGAGGTTCTATAGAGGTTCAAATGCCAAAGTTATGCGACCCGACGGCACAGGACTTGGACTTTATATAAGCGCTGAAATCGCTAAAAAATTAGGTGGCTCTATGACATTCACCTCAAAAATGGGGGAGGGCTCGACCTTCATGATTCATATCCCCATATAATCATATATATTTGACAAAGGAAACTCTTTACGTGTTACACTTAAATAGTAAGAACAGACATAAGATAAACCCATGAAACACATACTAATAGTTGAAGATGAAGATTTTCTAGCACAAGTTCTAACTGATAACCTTTCACTAGAAGGATATAAAGTGGATTTGGCAGTTGACGGTGAGGAAGCCATTAAAAAGATTGAGGAATCTCAACCAAGTCTAATACTTCTTGATCTTTTACTACCAAAAAAAGACGGGTTTCAGGTATTAGAGGAGTTGAAATTAAATCCTAATTTTAAACTGATACCAGTTATTGTGCTTTCAAATCTCGGTGCAGATACTGATATAAAACGCGCACTTAGTTTAGGTGCCGAAGATTATTTCGTTAAATCTCAACACCCAATTGCAGAAGTTGTGGAGAGAGTTCGAAAATACGTATCCGGAAGCAAGCCAAAGAAATAAACACTGACTGATAGATAACGGGTGGGTTGTGTGGTTAAATTAATTTAATTATAACCTTTTATGAAAACACATTATACTCATAGTCAACCAAAAACACTTCTTGTTATTTTTTTGGTTATTTTTTGCTTTTTTTGGTTAACAACAAAAGTGCTTGCTACAGCTAGCGTGACAACCTTAGCTACTGGAGGTGAAGCCATTTCTGCGGATACAGCAGGCGGAACATACACAACTCTTACAGGTCCAGTACTTACAGAAAATACTCCTGGTGATATTGGTCTAGGAACAATCATTTTAAATACTCCTTCTGGTTTTGCTTTCAGAACAACAGCAAATAGTGTAACGGCAACAATAACAGATACAGGTTCTAGGTGTAAGGGTAGCTCACGATTAAAAATAAACAATTCCAGCTCACAAACAGTTACACCAACTGTTTCTAGTATAACTATTAACGTAACTCAAAAATCAAGTGGTTCATGTATGGGTATTATTACCTGGTCAGGCATCGCTGTTCGACCTATAAATGGAACACCTTTGGCTTCTGGTAACATAACAAAAAGTGGTACTTCCGTTATATCTGGAATAACTGGATTAACTAATTTTGGAACATTAACTGAAGTTGCTGGAGCAAAAACACACGTCTCTTTCACGATTCAACCATCTACAAGTGTTTTAATTAACACGGATATTGCAGTAAAGCCAGTTATTGCAATAAAAGATCAATTCGAAAATACTGTCACGTCTGATAATTCTACGTTAGTTTCTCTTTCTGCTAAACAATCAAGTCAAACATGTGCCGGGACTAATGGTTTAGGTATATTAACAACAACTCCTTCAGCAAGTGGCGCGACAGTCAGTGCTGGAATGTTAACTTATACAACGTTGCAGTATTCTTATGCAGAATCAATTAAAATTTGTGCTATTTCTACAGGAATTACCTCGGGGTTGAGCAACGCTATTACAGTTTATAATCCTCTTCCAGCTACAACAAGCATTTCACCAATTTCTGCGACATCAAGTGATCCAGGGTTCACTTTGATTATAGACGGAACAAATTTTGTTGCATCTTCAATAATAAAGTGGGGGGGTTCTGACAAAATAACTACTTACGTTTCTCCAACAAGATTAACCGCTTATATCTCAACGGAAGATATTGAAACTGTAGGAAACGTTTCTGTTACAGTTTATAACCCAACGCCTGGAGGAGGGACATCGAATGCTCAAACTTTTACTATAAACCCAGCACCAAATCCTCTGCCTTCAACTACTAATATCTCTCCAACCTATGCGACTGCTGGGGGTCCAGCTTTTACTTTAACTGTGGACGGTACTGGATTTATAGCTTCGTCAACAGTTAAGTGGGGGTCTTCAAATAAAACGACCACTTACGTTTCTCCAACAAGCTTAACTGCACAAATTTCTACAGAAGATATTGCTTCATCTTCCACTGTTTCTATTACGGTTTATAACCCGGCACCAGGAGGGGGGACATCGAATGCGCAAACTTTTCAAGTAATAGGAACTGTTACACCTAATCCAGTACCAGTTATTTCTTCTATATCACCATCAACAAAAACTGTTGGTGACACTGACTTTACAATGAGTATTTTTGGTAGTAATTTTATAGCCTCATCAACAGTACACCTAAATGGAATTGGTCGGAATACAATATTTTCTTCTTCCACAGAATTATTTGCTGACTTTTTTGCATCAGATCTTCTTACAGCAACAACTTCTTATATAACAGTAATTAACCCAGCGCCAGGAGGAGGGGCATCAAACGCAGAAACATTTACAGTTCTTGCCACAACTACTTCAAATCCAGTTCCTACGCTCACCTTCCTTTCACCAAACTCTAAAACAGAGGGGTCACTTGGTTTTACAATGAGTATTTTTGGTACAGGTTTTATTGCCTCATCAACAGCTTATGTCGATAATATAGCTAGAACTACAACATATTTTTCACCCACTAAACTTTTAATTGATTTTCTAACTTCAGAATTATTATCAGTGATTACTTATACTATAAACGTAATCACTCCAGCTCCTGGAGGAGGGACATCAAACTCTCTTACTTTTTATGTATTACCATCTTCCACTTCCACACCAACCTTAACAAACCTAAATCCATCCTCTGTTATTGTGGGTAGTCCAGATACTGTATTAGTTGTTACTGGTACAAATTTTACTGCATCTTCTACAATTTTATTTGATAACGTAGAGCAAACCACAACGTTTATTTCATCAACAGAACTCAGCACCTTAATTCCAGCTTCTTTTTTGGCAACCTATAATCCTGGTATTTTGGTGACAGTTTTTGCACCGGAACCAAGTGGGGGAACGTCGAATTCTTTAATATTCATTATTGATAATCAACCACCAACACCACAACTTGTAGCCGCCGCCCCAGGTGGGACAGGAGAAACTACCATAGTACTATTCACAGGTAAGGCGTTTCCTGGTGCTTCTATAAGTATAATAGACAACGATGCAGAAAGTAATTCTCAAACTTCACAAGAAATTCAAGCTGAAACAAATGGATCATTTCGTTTAGCCTTCGTTGGTATATCTGAAGCGCTACATAGTTTTACTGTACTAGTAAAGGATAATAAAGGTAGACTTGCTCACACAAAGTTTTTTTCAGTTAATACAAGCTTAAAAATGAAAAATTCTATCGAGTTACAAATACCACCAACAGTAGAAATAAAGCCGCCTAGTGTACGTCGTGGTGATGAAATAACAATTACTGGATACGCTGCTTCTCACAATTTTGTGCAAATAGAAATAGACAACGTAAAATATTCAGAGGTCCAAGCAGGAGAGGATGGTTCATATCAACTTACAGTATCTTCTGGGGCTCTAGAGTTTGGTAAACACAACGTCCGAGCTAGTCAATCACCTCCGTTAAGCCCAACAGGTACCAGTTTAGTAAGTGACTTTTCAGTTACTCATTCATTTACTGTATCAACGGCACCACTTCCATCAGCTGATTTTAATGATGATGGAATTGTAGACGTTCAAGATCTTGGTATATTTTTATCCAAATGGGTTTCAACAATTGAAGAAGAGCGTGAATCTGTAGATATCAACAACGATAGTAAGACTAACTTGACTGATTTTAGTATACTAATAAGAGCAATAAATAAAAAATAAAACTAACTCATGCGCCGCACATTCTATCTCTCCATTTTCACCATTCTTCTATCAATATCTTTTGCTTCAACAAACGCTTTTGCTGCGAGCATGATTCTTGTGCCAGAACAAAAAATAGTAAGTCCTCAGCAAAAAATTATTGTTAACATACTTGTTGATAGTGCTGGAAGAGGTTTTAATGTGGCTCAAGCAACAATACGTTTTCCAAAAAATTTGATGCTAGCCTCAGAACCTGACAAAACAGACTCTGCTTTCAGTTTTTGGTTGGAACAACCAACGGCATCAAATGAACAAGGGGTTATCTCATTTATTGGTGGCACACCATACGGTGTATCTGGTGGCTCTATTCAAATACTGCGTTTAGAATTTACCCCTAAAGGTGTAGGTGATGGATTAATTTCCATTGTTGATGCAGCGATAACCGCATCGGATGGAAGTGGCGCAAACATAATGTCAACTACAACAGACACAGTAATTACCGTATCCGCTAATAAAACAGTAACAACAAACGTGGCTACTTCATCTACAGCGGTCAGCGTTCCTGTTCCTGTGGTATCCTCTGGGTTACCTTCCTTACCAAGGGTTAATCTTCCTTTATATCCAGATAGTACTTTGTGGTACAACTCAATAAGTCCATTTACAGTGTCCTGGACATTGCCGTCAGATGTTTCAGGTGTAAACACCGCAATAAATCGTCAACAAAATTTTATTCCGAATGAAGAATCTAAAGGGTTGTTTAATAACGAAAAATTTAACCCTCTTACTGACGGCATATGGTATCTTCATATACGTTTCAAAAATAATATTGGATGGGGTCCAACACTTCATCGTCGTATTGCAATAGATACGGTGCCACCAGTTGGTTTTGTTCCAAAACAAATAGATATTAAAGATAAAAGTTTACCTAGAGCTACATTCCAATTTAAAGCTACTGATGCGCTTTCTGGATTAAAGGGTTATATGTTTCAAATAGATGGAGTAGAAAAAGAACTTATATCTGCCATTAATTTTACAGGTAAGGCAACAACACCAGTCCTTACTCCAGGCGAACATAACATACAAGTAGGGGCGGTTGATCTTGCTGGCAACACTGTAATAAGTACTAGTACTATCGTTAAAATAGAACCTATATCTCCTCCAACAATTACCTACATATCTGACAGAATATATACTAGTGACAACATAAAATTAACATTAAAAGGTTTAGCTACACCTGGTAACATAATACAATTTAAATTGTTGCATGGGAAAATGACAATGGAACAGGGAACTACAACAGTAAATTCAAAAGGTGAATGGACTTATATTTCAAAAGATCCGTTACCGGCAGGAACTTTCATCGTTCATATTAGAAGCGAAGATAGTAAAGGGGCTCTTAGTGAAGAAGTTCTATCCTCCGCATTTACCGTTGAAGATAAACCAGTTGTTCAACTCGGATCATTTCACCTTGATTTCAAAGGTACAGTAACTGTTCTATTGACAATAATTGTAGCTGGTATAAGTGGTGGTTGGTGGCTTTATCGTAAACGAGAGGAGAAGTTATTTATGAGATTACTTAATACCGAGAATGATATGATGAAGGTTTTCTCTATGATAAATGCAGACTTAGAAAAGACTAACTCAAAAAATATGACCGAGTCTGATATTAAACTAATAAATAAGCGGCTAAACGAGAATATCAAAAAAATGGAAAACTATCTAAAAAGTGAGATCCAGCAAATAAACAAATAAAAAATAAGTATGGATACTTACACAAGTTATTTGGAGTTGATTAAACCTACATGGGCTCCACCGTCATGGATATTTGGACCTGTGTGGAGTGTTCTTTATATTTTGATCGCTATATCTTTTGGATATGTATCTTATAAATATTTTAAAGGGGAGATTTCTTTTATTATATTGTTGCCATTTATATTAAACCTAATATTTAATTTTGCTTTTACTCCACTTATGTTTGGTTTAAAAAATTTACCGTTAGCGTCAATAGACATACTTCTTACTCTAGGCACACTTATCTGGGTAATAATTGTAATTTATCCAATTATTTCTTGGGTAGCCTTCATGAATATTCCTTATTTACTTTGGGTTTCTTTTGCTACGGTTTTGCAACTTACTATTACATACTTAAATAAATAAGAAAAAGAAAACCGCCTTCACATTTCTGTGTTGGCGGCTTTTGTTTATATCTGAACACACGAGGTGTCTCAATTCAGCTTAAAAAGCAAAACGTCTGGATCCATCGACAACTCGGCAATGTGATCAATTATTTCGGCTTGCACATTCCGAATGTTAATAGGATCCGCAAAATGAATGATAGCTGTCACACCCTTCAAAGAATCTAAGAACTCTGCACGGGTGATGTTTAGCTTTAAAATTGAAAAACTTAATGCCTCTACAAGAGTGTTTTTATCGTTGTGATTGACATCAATTTCAATTGTTGTTTTCAATGTGGATTCCATATTCATTCTCCTTCTAACTAAAAGATCAATTTCTCTGATTGAAAGGGGAGAGAAATACCCATTGCTTATATTATACACATTTTATACATTTTGTCAAGTTTTTACAGGCATAATTAGTAATATTCATAGTAATATTCAAAAGTATCTAAATTACAATAAATATGCTATAATGTCTAGTATTATGGCAGAAAAAATATACCTTTACGGCAAAAACCCTCTACATGAAGCACTTCTATCAACAAAAAGAGGTGCTCCAATGCCAATAGAAAAGCTTTACCTTACAAGACAAGCTAGCGAGGACCCGAAAATAATGAGTGATGTTCAAACATACAAGTTAAAGTACGATATTGTCACCTATAGCGAAATTGAGAGCTTTGTAGGGCAAAATACGGTCCATCAAGGGGTATGTGCCTTATTGAGTGACAAAGTTTTGTATACACCTTTTGAGGAAGTTATTTCTAGATTAGACTTAACTAAAAACCCACTTTTAATATTGCTTGATGAACTGCAGGACCCTCACAATGTTGGCGCTATTATCCGTAGTGCTGTAGCTTTTGGTGCAAGCGCAATACTTATTGGTGAGCATGACCAAACACAAATAACCAGCACAGTAATAAAGACCGCTTCAGGGATGAACTTTGCTATTCCAATCGTAAAAATTGGAAATATCAACACAACTTTAAAGAAATTGAAGGACGAAGGATTCTGGACTTATGGTTTAACTGGTGAAGGTGATACGGAGTTACATACTGTGAAATTTGATAGCCCAACAGTTCTTGTTATTGGAAGTGAAGGGAATGGGATAAGAGCAAAAACACTTGAAGCTTGTGATTTTAAATTATCAATCAAAACAAGTGAACTTTGTGAATCTCTGAACGCTTCAAACGCTACAACAGTTGCAATGTACGAGTGGAGAAAACAAAATATTAATTAATTTATGAACTCTACATCTCAAGAAAAAATTTGGGACGTTATAGTTGTTGGTGGTGGTCCAGCAGGAATGATGGCAGCCGGTAGAGCCTCTTCTCGTGGTAAAAAAGTTTTACTTCTTGAAAAGAACCCTGACCTTGGAAAAAAACTTCTCATTACTGGTGGGGGGCGGTGTAATGTGACGAATAACAAAACAAATACTCGGGAGATGCTTTCAAAATATAAAGGAAATGACCAGTTTCTATTTTCAGCTTTTTCACAATTCGATGTGTCTGACACACTTTCGTTTTTTAATAAAAGAGGTATGCCAACTAAGGAAGAAAATGAGGGCCGAATATTCCCAGTTTCTAACTCGTCTCAATCTGTGTTTGATGTCATGTACTCATACATGAAAGAAGGGGGTGTAGAGATACATAAAAGTTGTACTGTTAGTAGTATCTCGATTTCTAAAGAAGACGGTGGAGTTGTTATACAGACAAAAAGCGGCAACAAGTTATATTCAAAGTCCTGTATTCTGGCAACAGGAGGAACATCTCGCCCCGAAACTGGATCAACGGGTGAAGGGTTTACATGGCTTAAAAAATTAGGACATAAAATAATAGAAAATAATGTTGCTCTTGTACCTGTGGCTCTTACTGATATTTGGGTAAAGAAAATAAGCGGACTAACACTCGACGAAGTTAAGCTCACAACATTTTTAAATAATCAAAAACAGGAGACTCAAAAAGGCAAATTGCTTTTCACGCATTTTGGTATAAGTGGTCCAACAGTTCTTAACATGAGTAAGGATATTGGTGAGCTACTCAAATACGGAGATGTTACTATAATGCTTGATTTATTTCCAACCAAAGATAATGGTGCGCTCAGACAAGCTTTACAAAATATTCTCGTAGAAGAAAGTAATAAGAAACTAAAAAATGTTCTTGGGCAACTTATTCCGTCAGCTCTTGTATCTGTTATATTAAAACTGGCATCTATCGATGGTGAAACATTTTGTCATAGCGTAAGTAGCGAAGATAGAGTGAAGCTAACAAAACAAATAAAAGAAATTCCACTTCACGTAAAAGGTTTACTTGGAAAAGAGAAAGCAATTGTGTCATCTGGTGGAGTTGATTTAACTGAGGTTGATTTCAAAACTATGCAATCACGTATAGTTCCCAATGTTTATATAGTGGGTGATGTATTAAACGTTGATAGACCTTCTGGAGGATATAGTCTTCAACTTTGTTGGACTACTGGATATGTTGCTGGAGATAATTGTTAATGTATAATAAATACATATGATAATAATAGATGTACGAACAAAAGAAGAATACGAAGATGGGCATGTTGAAGGAGCTATTAATATTCCAGTCCAGATAATAGAAACTGCCGATATTGCTGGCGCAGAATTATCCGAGCCAATAGCTGTGTACTGCAGATCAGGAGGCCGTGCTTCTGTTGCAAAAGAAATCCTAACAAAGCGTGGGTTCACAAATATAACACTTTATAACGAAGGAAGATACCAGTAAATAAATAATTAGAAGAAAAACTCGCCAATATTTAATTTATGGCGAGTTTTTATTTATCAATTATCAGTTTGTAATTAGTGGGTGTTTTATTTTTATCTTTTTTTATTTTTTGCGAGCAATGATAGATAAGGCTCTGGTTTCAAAAGTACCTGACTCATCATACCAGTCGGCTCAACAATAGAAATAAAAAAGTGAAATTTATTTTTTCTTCTACTTATTACATGTTTCTCTCGATATCCTCTTGTGAAGAGCCTAACAACTAGTTCTATTGGATATATATACCACTCGTAACCAGATTTTGTCATGCGAGTAGTAACGAGTACTGCTTCCAAATCTAAATTAGAAAGGGAAATAGAACTCAGTACAAGACTTGAAAATTTTTTAAATCCGTAAGGGGATTGTACTGATCCAGTTGAAATATGTTCAAAATGTTTGAATTTCATAAAAACCTCCAAATCTGGAAAATTTTGAAAAAATAATTTAAAGCAAAAAGTGCAATTAATATTGATACTAGCAAAGGGTATCTTGCCGGTCAACAAATCATCTTCATGCATGGGCGAGGGAGTTAATAATAAAAAATAGCGCAAATTATTTTTTATTTAATGAGTAACAGTTTTTGTCTATATTTGGTAGGGGGTTTTAAATATGCCTAATGTCGCACAATATATCTTTTACGACATTTAATATCCTAAAACTAAAGAAACAATCGAGATAGTTACTATTTATTAAAACCTTGTAAGCATCACCCACACACCGACTGCTATACCTATTAAAAAAACCGTAAAAGAAATTAAAGTGAAGGCTGAAATTGTAAATGTAAGCATATTGTATATTTAATTATTTTTTATAAATAAAAATCATACCAACAATGATACCTATTAAAAATATCACAAATGATACTAAAATGAATGCTGGTGTAGTTAATGAAATCATATGGCTATAGTTTACTACAAGTAACTTAATGGGTTAAGGTATCCTGCGCGTGGAGCCAAAGGCATAATCAAATATGTACCACATACCTTACTTTTGTATTCTGTTGGTCCAGATATGTGAACTGAGTCCGAAGCGTAAACAGTAAAGTGTAAATGCGGACCAGTACTATATCCAGTGTTTCCAGAAAGAGCGATTTTTTGTCGTGACGCGACCATTTGACCAGGCTCAACTTGTATAACAGACAGATGGGCGTAGAGTGTCGTTAGTCCATTTACGTGGCGTATCAAAACCCACTTACCGTAAGAAACTCCACTACAAGAAGCATCTGTGTTGCCAACACCTAAAACAAGACCAGATTCAGCTGCATATATCGGTGTCCCAATCTTTACACCAAAGTCTATGCCGTTATGTCCAGAACCGTTATAAACTTGAGGATTCTTGCTAGCAAAAGGAGTGTTACCAAAATACTGTGTTATGTTAATGTTGGACACAGGATACTGCAGTACTCCCCTGCCGTACTTAGGAAGTTTTGTTGAATCCACTATAACCTTAAGCTTAGATTCAACATCTAACATTTCTAACTCTAAGGCGTCCTTCTTTTTTTGTCTGTCCGCAAGTAATTTTTGATATTCTGTTTCTTTATTTTTGGTTACTACAAGAAGATGGCTTTTTTCTTTTGCTGTTACCTCGGCCAAAGACTTTTGGTCACTCAAATTAGAGTTAAGATTTTCTAATTTTTGTTTGTTTGATTCGAATGTGGCTTTTTGCACTGAAAGAGTTGTCTTTGCATCTACAAGACTACGAACTTTTTCATTTATAGCTTTAGATACATCTTCTCCGCGTTTAATAACGTCAACAACATCAGACAAATGTGAGCCAGAAGACAAGGCGTTTACGAAAGGAGGTAAAGTTTGTTCATTTTGAACTAAACTTCGCAATGTTTCAGATAAGGCGTTTTTATTCTTTTCTAGAACAGTTTCTGTTACTGAGATTTTGCCTTGGGTTTCGGTTATATTTTTTTGAGCCTCGATTATACGAAGCCTTGTAAGGTTGATTTGTTTTGTTAATGCAGTACGACGAAGTTCAAGGTTTGCCAGCGCTTGCTTGAGGGTCTTCTGCTCTCCTTGAGTTTTATCAATTTTAGAATTAAATTCTTTAATTTCTTTGTCTAGCGCATCTATTTGTGCGGATAGAGAATTCAAATTGGACTGCAATTCAGCAGCTGTTTCAGCGTAAGAAGAAATTACAGGTGTGAATGATTGTAATAAAATTATGCTTATTATAAATAATGACGAAAGAAAAGAGCGTACAGACATGAAAATAAAAAACTTAGGAACTAATCATATTACAAACAAAATCAATACGTGAAATAACTTCATCCAAACCTAACACATAGCAAATAGTAAATGGGTCAACTGATTTATCTTGACCTGACAAGGACACGCGAAGTGGCCAGAGAACATTTCCCTTTCCGTTAGTCTCACAGTATGGCATTAAACTTTGTTTAATTGTATCTGGAGATGAAAAATCTACTGATTTTAATATTTCTTTTACAGCTTCAAGGTGGCGTTTTGCTTCAAATTTATCGCTGTCTTTCCATGTAATTTTTTCAATATTTATTTCTGGTTTTTTAATAAAAAACCGAAACTCTGGTTCTTCTATTGATACAAGTTCCCCATAACTTGAGATACGGTCAATTATTGTTGACAATAATCTAGATAATATTTCATCTGGGTAATCCTTCATGTATGATTTTACCGTTTTCAGTTGAACTTCAGGTGACTGTAGTCGCATGTGTTCCTTATTCATCCAGGCAAGTTTTTCTTTGTTGAAGATTGCCCCACCTTTGTGGATTTTTGTTATATCAAATATTTCTTCTAACTCTGAAAGAGAATATATTTCCCTTTCTCCTCCTGGGTTCCAGCCTATAAATGCCATAAAGTTAAGCAAAGCTTCTGGTAAATACCCCATATCACGATATGCAGTTACTGGGAGGGCCCCCTTTCGTTTAGAAAGTTTTGTTCGATCTTCTGCAAGAACAAGCGGCAAGTGTGCATACGTTGGTGAAGGAAAACCTAGCGCTCGTGATATTAATATCTGTCGTGGAGTATTTGGTATATGATCTTCCCCTCGTATGACATGAGTAACCCCCTCTTCATGATCATCAACAACAACTGCCAAATGGAAAAGTGGTTCCGTGATAGATCTTGCTATAACAAAATCCCCCAAATCTTTTGTCTCGGTTTCTATGCGACCACGAATCGCATCCTCAAAAACAACAACTTCTCCTGTGCCTTTGAATCTCACCAGTTCTCGCATAACACCACTACCATCCTTCGCCTCTTCTTTTGAGATGTAAGCTTTACCTTCATCAATTAAACGCTTTAAGTGAGCCGTGTGTGAATCTACGTGTTCACTTTGACGATATTTTTCATCATAAGATAGACCCAACCAAGTCAGACTTTCAATTATGTTATCTTCATATTCTTTTTTACTTCGCTCACGATCTGTGTCTTCTATACGCAAAATAAATTTTCCACCATTTTTTCGTGCGTACAAATAAGAAAATACTGCTGTGCGATAATTACCCATATGAAGTAATCCTGTTGGACTTGGAGCAAAGCGCGTTACAATTTGTTTAGGTTGCATAGTGGGAAATTTATTTTTAATAATAATATAATTATGAGTGACTTAATCCTATACGAATTAATTCACGAGCAATAACAGTGGCAGCATGTCGAGAATCTTCAAACTGTCTTCCCGCTTCTGACATTTTTTTATAATTTTCTTTGTCTTCTAGTATACGAGATATTTCTGAAAGAATAATGGATGGGCTAATATTATTTTCTTCAAGAACAGAGGCCACTCCGCGACCAGCCATTGCATATGCATTACTGCGTTGGTCGCGACTAATTTTTTCTGATATAGGAATTACTAGCATTGGTAACTGCCATAAAGCCATTTCAAACATAGAAGACCCTGCACGAGTTATAACCATATCAACTTTTGGATAAAAAACACCGACGTCAATCCACCCTTCTACGTAATAATGTTCCTTAAATTCATGGCTTTTTAGTATTGATGTCGTTAATTCTTTCATCGATTCAAGATTGTTTGCGCCAACTTGGTGAACAACATCATACTTATTTAAAATTTCTGGAAGAATACGAACTACTGCGTCATTTAATGTTGTACTTCCTTGAGAGCCTCCAAGAATAAGTATTACGGGGCGTTCTTTTGCTCCATATATACGCTCATAGTCTTCTGGTGGGAGCAATTCATCACGTATAGGCTGACCAGTAAGTGCGGTTGCTTCTTTCGGGTAAAATGGTGCAGCCTCCGCATATGAAAGTGCTATACGTGAAGCAAATTTACCAGCCCATTTTGTTGTACGTCCAGGGACAGTATCGCTCTCGTGTACAATAACTGGGATTGATAATATTCGTGCAGCGAAAAGTGTTGGGAAGCTAGCATATCCACCTTTTGCAAATACCACATCTGGGTAAATAGAGAATAATTTAACAAGAGATACACAGCAACCCCAAATAGTTTTAAAAATATCTGTAACAGTTTCAAATGATGGGTAGACACGTAACTTACCTGCTGGAATTTTAATAAATTTTATTTGTGATTCAAAAAGAGCTTTTTCATCGTATGGTTTGTCTGAGAGGAAAAAAATTTCTGGTTGAATTATTTTTTGAACAAACGCTTCCTTACGGATACGTTCAACTACCGCAATTAACGGATAGAAATGTCCTCCACCTGCTCCTGTAATTACTATTTTCATACGTAGTTGTTGGTATATTTAGAAATATTAAGAAGTACACCGAGCTCAAAAAGTGCAACCATTAATGCGGTCCCCCCGTGAGAAACAAGTGGTAAAGGAACCCCTGTCAACGGTAGTATGCCTAACATTGAACTAATGTTCAGTGTTGCTTGGGTTAAAATAATTGCCGTTATGCCTATGGCCAATAAACTACCAAACTGATCTGGGGTGTACTTAGAAATAATGTAGCCCCTTACTCCTATAATACCATAGAGTATAACCATAAAAAGAACACCCAAAAACCCAAGCTCTTCACCCAGAACAGCAAAAACTGAATCCCCTATCGGTTCTGGCAAATAATTGAATTTTTGGACACTTTGACCAAGACCCCTGCCAGTTAAACCACCTCCACCTAGGGCAATAAGTGATTGATTTAATTGCCAAGATGAACCACGTGGGTCGTGTGTATTGTTAAAAAATGTTTTAACACGTTCTAACATGTAAGGTCGAAATGTTATCAAAATAATTACACCAATCAAACCCATTAAAACTAATGTATAAATGTGGTTTTTTCTAGCCCCACCGATGAAATATGTAAGGAACGATGCAACCATAATAACCAAATATGTACCAAAATCTGGTTGAGCAAGAAGTAGAACAGAAACTACACCAGCAGACATAGCATAAGGCAACAATCCGTACTTCCAGTTTTTAAAATTACTACGTTGTGTGGCACACCATAATGCTACAACCAAAACAAAAGCAAATTTAAGCATTTCGCTTGGCTGAACTGATAATGGTCCTATATCTATCCAGCGATGCGCTCCCCCGTGATACCTAGAAAGAAAGGGTACAAATACTAAAGACGTAAAAAAAATAGCTGCAGCAAAAAATGCATAAGAATATTTTTTATATTTTGTATACGGAATCATAACTCCAACACAAAGAGCTAACCCCCCTCCAAGAAGAGCGTAAATAAGTTGGGTTTCTATAACTGCATAAAATTTTGCCTCATTTACCGCAAGTACCCCAAGCGCCGCAGATCCAAATATAACAAGGCCACTTATAAGAAGAATAATAGTTGTAACTAGAAGTGGTTTATCAACTCTATCAAACATAAATATTTAACTTACAAGTACAACGATTACACCAAGGAGAGCGCAGATATACGAAACAATCCAATAACGCATAGTAACAGTGTATGCAGGCCATCCTTTTGCCTGGAAATGATGATGAAGTGGTGCCACAACAAACAGTTTTCTTTTAAAGACTTTCTTCCAAAAGAGTTGCAGTATGACAGATAAAGTTGTCGCCATAAGAGGTAGGGCAATAATAGGTAAATACATAACCGCGTCTGTTAAAAATGCAATAACGGAAAGCGAGAGCGAGAGAGCCAACATTCCTGTTTCTGATAGATAAAAAAGCGCTGGTGGAATATTAAACCACAAGAAGGACATGATACCCCCGACAATAACAAAACATAGTGCGGCTATATTGATTTGACCGTGAACATAAGCAATCATTCCGTAAGCGGTGAACACAGCTGACATAACGCCACCCGAAAGTCCATCAACCCCGTCAATAACTCCAGTAGAAAATATAGCGAGCGTTACAATAATAAAGAAAAGAACAAATAGTAGTCCACCTAAATGAATATGCCCGTGGAATGGTATATAAACGGAATCAACACCTAGTTTTGCATAAAACCACCATCCAGCAAAAAGACCCAGTGAAGATACCGCTAATAATCTAACAGGGAAAGAAAGACCTCCCCCTATGTAGGAATTTAATTTACTTCCAAAAGCTTCGGCGACAAGAAGATCGTCTAAGCCGCCAACAGCAGCACCAACTAACATTGCCATAAGAGGTAACCATGTTTGATTACGAGAAATAAAATCTAGTTTTTCTGTAAAAGAGGTTGGGTATACCTTTGAAATTAACCAAAATAGTAAAGCTGTAGCAAAAACAGAAGCCCACACAACAATACCCCCTAAACGTGGAACTGGAGCCCTTTCATCATTATGAAGTGACGCGGTTATTGTTGCCTCTTTTCCGTCAATAGTTTTGGCAACATTTTTCTTTTTCCAAAGTTTATTACGTATTAAAAAACGCCCAATTAAAGGCGCAATAATGACACCAATTGTGAAAGAAACTACGGCCGGTAAAAGTACTTTAAATGGGTCGAGTGCTAGCATTTGTATATTATATCACAATGATAATGGTCTCGTGATATGTGTATATCTTTTGTTTTTTATAAACTTTTTAAAAGAGCTTTATATAAAATCTCCATGTCCGAAAACCTTCCATCTTTTGTTGAACCTAAAACCACTATAGCCACAGGATGTCCGATTGTTAAATCAATAACAACTACTAAGTTCCCACCAGCGCTATCAGTAAATCCAGTTTTTGAAACTTCAGCACCAAGTAAATTGACTATGTCCTGGTTGGTGTTTGGAACACCTGTTAGTCTGCCTGTATCTGCCGTTACCGTAGCGCGAGTTTTTGTTGTAGCGTCAAGTATATCTGGGAAACGATTACGTGCTATTGCAAGTAATTTTGCAACTTCAAGGGCTGACCCCTCACCTCCTAATTTTCCGTTAATATCAAGACCTGCGGGTTGAGTAAAATGTAAATTAAGACCGAGTAAAATAGCGTCTGTGTTCATTGTTTTTACGAAGGCTTCACGACCGCCGAGATTATCCGCTATTGCTTGTGCGCCATCATTTGATGAAAAGACGAGAGTGTATTTTAATAACTCCCCAAGTTTCCACGGTTGGTTTTTCTTTAACCCTAAATCATATGAGCCATCAACACTAGATGACGAAATGGTTATATGTGTATTTTCATTATTATGAGTGAGTGCTGTTATGGCTGTCATTAGCTTGGTCACACTGGCAAGTGGTAGGACTTCGTCAGAATTTTTTGATGCAATAATTTTTTTATCAAGAATGTCATAAACTACATACGCTTTTGCGCGTACTGATATATTTTCAAATGCTTTAACATTGTACATAGAAATATTTTTATCTTTTTCTTTTTTTTGTGGAGCAATAACACCGAAGCGTGTTGTAGCGGTAGGCATTGCTAAAGAAGATAAAATCACAAAAGCAACAGCTAAACAAACATATACAAATGAAAGTTCTATAAAGTCATGACGAGAGTGGTTAACCATAGGGTGATTTTATTACGATTCTCTAAACGCTAATTTTTCACTTAAGTTTTTATATATAGCCTCATAATCTGGAAGATCTTCTGGTTTTGTTACACCTAAATGTTTTAATGCGTCTCCAGTCAAAGTACACACTTCACCGTTTCGACTAATTAATCCACGAACTGTAAGAGTACGAATTGATTGAGATGATTGAACGCCACGAATATATGAAATTTGTTCTCGTGTTGGGTTTCCAAGATACGCAACAAGTGTAAGAACTTGTAGAGCTGCTGGTGTAAGTTCACCTTTTAATTCCTCTTTCCAGAATTCTTCCACTAACTTGGCTTGGTTTGGCTGTGTAACAATAGACAATCCTTCGTTACTACGCAAAAGTGAAAGTCCAATAGCTGTGAGAGCTCGGTCTAGCTCTTCTAATTGTGGTTCTATTTCTAATTGGGATGAACCTATAATGCTTGCAATAGTGCTTAATGGGAGTGGGTCGCCTGATAAAAAAAGAATTGTAACGAGTTTCTGTAACATATTGCTATTATTATATCATAACGAAAGACAAAAATAGTCTAGTGATTGTATTACACTTTATTAAAAATAGAATTATAAATTGTTTATAATTATATCTCCCCCTTCTGTGTTTTGTTCAGCTTTTATTGTACCAGAGCGAAGAAGTTCAAGAAGGGCTATAAAATTAACTATGAGTAATTTTTTACGCTCCTCTACAGTTTTTGCACCATCCGCTAAACTTTGTAAACTAACAGCTTGCATGTTACGAACGCGACCAAGAAGACTCTCAATAACGTTTTCTATACGAAGAGCTTGTTCAACTGCAACTTTAACTAGCTGTTTTGGTGTAACAAATGAAGCTAAAGTAAGTAATGCTATTGATTGAAGAAAATTCACAGTAACGCGATTATCTGGCACAAAAACTGATCCACTTTTATATGAAATACGTTCACGAGAATACAGTTGATTTTTCATATAAACAGAACGAATGGCTGTACATGCACCCATAAGTGCGGCATAAAGTTCTAATTTATGCTCAAGGTCTTTAACTTGTTTCTCCTCTTCTTCGGTATAAACCACTCCCGGTAAAAGTGATTTTGCTTTCATTAAAATAAGAGTAGAAGCTACAACAATAAATTGTGAAATATCAATTAGATTTTTCTGGTCTAATGTTTTTATATAAGCCATATAATCATCCGCAACATCAACAAGAGATATTTCTGTTATTGATAATTTCTTTTGTTCAATAAGCTCAAGAAGTTTTGTATATGGTCCTTCGTAACGCTCTAATTTAACAGTAAATTCCATACTTATAGTGTATCAGTAAGTATGCCAAAATACTTATTGTAGAAAAATATTTTAAAGTGTGTAAACATTTTATAATACCCGACTTGGTTTTATTGTGTCAAAAATATTTTCAAGAGAAAATTTAACCTTGTGTATTAAGGAGCTGAAATAAATATGAACAACTGGTGGGTTTGGTTGTGTAACTGTAAAAGGAAGCGTATATACTCCGTGACTTGCTGGATAACCTGACCAAGCATCAAATACCATCTTATATGAGCCAGGAGTTAAAGGTGCCGAACGATAAGCTGTGGCATTGATTATATTTATTGGGCCTACACCACCAACATACGAAGTACAATAATTCTCGCTATAGCAAGTAATGGCAGTAAGGTATCCCTCCAAAATTGGATTACCAGCATATACATTAGTACATGGGCCAATATAATTATTATAAACATTATAAAATCCGCACTGAAGTGAAAAATCTTGATAATAATCACTTGATACATGGCTTTGTATTGATGATGCTATCTGTACCGTTTCTCCTGGAAAGAAAGAAGTTTTATTTAATGAAAAACTTACTGTACCCATATCAAAACCATTATATGTAGCAATACAAGAGGAAAAATTTTCAAATGAACATGGTGGATTAGGTGGAGAAGGTGGTAAAACGCCTTGTAATATTTCAAATGAGTACGCATGTGCTATATTGGTTGGAATAAAAATGGTTCCCGTCATAATAACAAAAAACAAAACTACTAATGGTGATTTCTTAAATCCATTTCTATATAACAAATAACTAAAGCCTGCTATTAAAAGCATACTAACCAAAATCGTTAAAAAGGAACCTGATTTAATATAGGAAAGTGGTTTAACCTCAGTAAGATTAACCTTACCAATTTCCGCAGCGCTAAAGATGGAATTATCAGCATTTTTTAAAACAATAAAAAGTAAAAAATTACCTTTCAAATTTAAAGGAGCTGTATACGAAACTGTTCTTGAAAGCAGTTCCCCATCTTTAACTTTTATTATTTCTTCATAAGGGTATTCATTTACAAGTTGTTTTTTGCCGTCAGCTGTTTCTTGGAACAGAGCAACACTATATTTTACTAATGACTTACCACGCACTTGATAAGTTAAATTAAAAGATATATCAAAATTATGGTCTTTCTGTATAAAAACACCTGCATAAGGATTACTAATTTGACTACTAGAATCCTTAACAACAGTAGGAGAAACACTCTCTTGAGCAAAAACAGTTAAAAAACTCGATGAAATAATAAGTGAGAGAAGTATATTTTTAAGTATCATAATGTTATATATATTTACTATTAATAAGTATACATCTTAAAAGAGATAAAAAAAAATATATATAAACAAATTAGAACTATTTAAGAACATCCCAAAGTTTAGGATCGTTACCACCATCCACCTTAAATACAGCAACACCACCTAATTTATAAAGTTTTGCTATGCGAATCTTATCCTTGATTGCCAAAGCGTCAGAATACCAAACCAAAAAATCTGTATATTTACCTAGAGGTTTCCCATCTATATCAGTACTTGTGGAATATTCAAAACTAACTTCTCCAGCACTATTGCGCATAGGTGTAATATTTAAACTCTTTGCAAGTTCGTCTGCATAATTAAAATTCATAGAACCTATGCGAGAATATGACATAGGAGAAGTGGAAGTGGCTGGAATTATTTCATATTTATAACCATAAGTTGGTACACCTAGAATTATTTTTCTTGCTGGAATATCCCACATTGCTAGAGTGACAACTTTTTTAATCCAATCAATGTCTGCAACTGGTTTATAAATATTTCCAGGTACACTTTTTTGAAGGTCAAGCTGTGCATCATCGCGAGCTTGGTCGTAAGCCATTATACGAACCTGATCACAAACTTTTCCAATAACTTTATAGTCATTAGAATATTCTACTTTTGAAATAACATCTTGTGAGGTTGTCGCATATTTACTTTCTGGTGGTGTGCGAGCTTCTATTGTGCAAATAAGTTGTTTTTTATTTTTATGTAATGAATATGAGAGTTCAGTCAAAAATGCAGAAAAATAAGGACGAGATTCTGCTAATTTTGCTTCATAATCTATATCAATTCCATCAAAATTATTTGACTTAACAAGCGCAACAATATTTTTTACATGAGCTTGTCTTTTTTTTCTTTGCGCAAGAAGTAAATACTGTATATTTTTTTCTTTATCATTGTGGGGGTATGACAAAATTGTTGGATATATTTTTATCTTTTTCTTTTTCGCTTCTTTAATTAAGCTAACCCATGGCTCTTCCCTTATCTTAAGAGAATTTTTAATCGTACCATCTGTTTGAAGTTCAAAAGCAAAAGGACTAATTTGTGTTATAGATTTAAGATTGGCTAGTGTAGAGCTTGCCCCTTCAGTCTTTCTCCAATATGGAATCCATGCAGCCTTTTCAAATGAAGCAGCAAAAGATGTCTCTGTCAGAGACATAAAAACAAAAGCAATTAATAAAGCTCTTTTCATAATTTTATTATACTACAATTAAACCTACTTCTTCACTGATATTCCAAGTTCTTTCAATGTTTTTTCTGGTGCAGGTGACGGTGCTTGCATAAGTAAATCTTTTCCTTCACCTGTCTTCGGGAAAGCTATAACCTCACGAATATTTGGCTCATTAAGAAGTATCATCAGAAGCCTATCCAATCCCCAAGCAATGCCTCCATGAGGTGGCGTACCCGATGCAAGAGCACGTAGCATGTGACCAAAATTAGTTTCAATTCTTTCGTCACCATATCCCATAATTTCAAAAACTTTTTTAAGGTGTTCAGCTTTATGCAATCTGATACCCCCTCCACCAATTTCGTATCCATTCATAGCGATATCATACTGAGTAGAAATAATATCTCCGATATTTTTCTTTTCTTCCAAATCTTTTATGAATTCATTTTTTACACCAGTAAATGGGTTGTGGGTGAAGGTCCAGTCACCTGTTCCATCAACGTTATCTGCTCCAGTTCTCTCAAAAGCTGGAAAATCTATCACCCAACAAAAAGCAAGCAAGTTCGGATCATTTTTATCTTCTCTTAAATCTGGTTTATCAGAATTATATTTCTCCATCGCTTCTTTGTATGTAAGCACTGGGAATGGAATTTGTTGAATCCTCTTTTCTGGGAAAAGGTCAGCAACTATTTTTACCAACAATTCTTCATTTAGTTTCATAACGTCTTCTCGAGTAACAAAACTCATTTCTATATCTAGTTGTGTAAACTCTGGCTGACGGTCACCGCGAGTGTCTTCATCGCGCATACATTTTGCCACTTGGAAGTAACGTTCAAAACCTCCAGACATAAGTAATTGCTTATATTGTTGTGGTGATTGTGGGAGCGCATAAAACTCTCCAGACCAAATACGTGAAGGTACCAGATAACTACGAGACCCCTCGGGTGTTGGATTTGTAAGTAATGGTGTTTCTACTTCTATAAATCTTTGCGCATCAAGATGGTCACGGATATATTTAATAACTTTGTGTCGTGTGATAATGTTTTTTTGAATTCGTGGACGACGTAGGTCTAAATATTTCTTTTCTAAACGAACTTCTTCACCAATTTCGTGACCGTCTGTAGAAATATCAAAAGCTGGTGTATCTGCAACATTTAAAACTTCTATTGAAAGCACTTCAAGTTCTACTTCACCATTTACTACATCTGCTTTTATGTTTTTATCTGGGCGTTTGTTTACTTGTGCTGTAACTGCCAACACCCACTCTGGGCGAACTTTCTGCGCCACCTCTAACGCTTCTGTATGATTTGGAAGTACAACAGCCTGCACCTTTCCTGTTACATCACGAAGATCTAAGAAAACCATTTTCCCTTGGTCACGACGTACATCAACCCAGCACTTCACAAGCACTTGTGTGCCAACGAGAGACGAAATGTCTTTAATAAGAGTTCTTTGCATAGTTTTTAAATTATATCAAAATATAGTGGATTTAGAAAATGAAAAATGAGTAAATTGACGTAAGTATGAAAAAGTTGTATAATATATTTTGTTCTTGTTCTTTTTAATTTAAATAGGAGTATTCAGAAATGAGCCCAAAAAAAATTGCCATCATTGAAGATGACAACCTTTTGTACACTGCCATGGAAATCTTATTGCAGTCCAGGTTTAAAAAAGAAGGTATTACTGTGGAAATTTTCCATTTCAAAGCCATGGCGCCAGCCTATCATTTTCTCACCAGTAATAAGGTGGATTTGATTTCGACTGATATGGGTTACCCACATCTAGGTGGTGGTTATCCAGTTGAGAGATTTATGGGTGCAAAATTAATTGCAGCTCTGGAGGAAGATGAAATCAATGTTCCAATAGTCATTTACAGTGCCAATGAAAAATACTTGGTTGACAGAGAATTAAAAAGATTGGAAGTTGATTTTCCTGAAGAGTTTGTTTTCTTAAAAAATCAAGAAGACGGTGAAATGTGGATGCAAACCATCATTTCAACCCTTAAGAAGTAATCGACAAAAATACAATGCATCCCTTTTGGGGTGCATTTTTTATAATCCAACTGTTTCTCTAACCTTATTTATTCTTTCTTCCGCTTTTTTATTCGCCACATTACCACCTTCTTTTAATATTCCATAGACTTCCTCTTTATGTGACTGATAATATTCATATTTTTCACGATATGGTTTCATAAATGTGCAAATGGTTTCTATGAGATTATCCTTTGCGTCTTTGTATGACAGACCACCGTTTTCATACTTTGTGCGAAGTTCTTTATCTTCATTTTCATTTAAGAAAAGTTTATGAATTTTATATAAAACGTAATCATCTGGATTCTTTTTTTCTTCTGGAGATTTTGAGTCGCTAACAATTTTCATTACGCATTTTTTGATATCTTCGTCAGACGCAAAAAGTGGAATTGTATTTCCTTTACTCTTGCTCATCTTTTCACCGTCTATTCCAGGAACTGTTGCCACACCTTCTACAATATATTCTTTTGGAAGTTTGAAATCTCCGTTCCATGTACGATTAAACTTCTCTGCGATATCACGAGCGTATTCTACGTGTTGCTTTTGGTCAGAACCAACAGGAACAATATCAGCACCATAAATAAGAATGTCTGACGCCATCAAAACTGGATAATCAAAAAGTCCAACGTTTACCTCCTTATTCTTAGCTTCATAATCTTTGTACGCGTGCGCACGCATAAGATACGGCATTGTGGTTATGGTATTGAATATCCATGTAAGTTCATGAACTTGTGGGACATCTGATTGTTTAAAAAGTGTCACCTTTTTTGGATTAAGCCCGAGTGCAAGATAGGCACATGCTGCATCAAAAGTATTTTTTGAAAGTTCTTCTTTATTTTTAACTGTGGTGATAGCGTGGTAGTCAGCAATAAAAACATAACTTTCATAATCATCGCTATTCCCTAAATCAATATTTTGCTTAAGAGCACCAAAATAGTTACCAATATGAAGCTGTCCGGTTGCTTGAACACCTGAAACGAGAATTTTCTTTGACATGTATCAATTATAGCATTATCTTACACAAAAAATAAAAGCGCTTCTTTTATGAGCGCTTTTTTGGTGTTACTTACTTAATTTGAGTAATCAACACTAAGGTTTCTCACGATTTTTTTCAGTTTAATATTTTCGTCTATGTTTATGGAAACTAAAAACTCTGGGGTGTTTAGTTTTTTCATCATAACTATATTATTACTCCTAACCATGTAACTATTGATGGCTACAATTTTAAGTTTTTTTCTTAAATCATTTGCATTTTCGCCAACTTCTTTTAAGACCTCCTGTAAAGGTCTTACAGGTAACGAAATTTTTATGGAATAATCAAGTGCTTTTTTAAGAATAACTCCAAGAAGGCATTCCACCCAATAGTCAAAATTTTTAAACTTTTGACGATCTTTCAAAGAAATCTTTGTCTGCCATGCGTACAATTCGTGGAGCTGATTAACTGTAAACATAGAGATGTTGGGTAATAAAATGTCCTCACCTAAGACACATTCCCATCCTTCAGCTTTTTTTTCGCAAGGGATAAGATAAAGCTTATCAAATTTTATTAAATCCTTAATTAGACGCCTATTAAGAACTCCAATTAAAAAAGCTGTAATTAATCTGTTGATGTCATCTGTACTTCTCATGACCAATGCCTTAACAGTTTCTGGGTCATTTAAATTAAGAATCAAATGATTACTCTCCTTTGCTTTAAGACTGGTGTCTCTTATAAAACGCTGAAGAGCGATATTCTCCTTACTATTCATCTCAAACTCCTATAAAAAGAACACACTGGTTAACTCTACTACTTTCCAGGAAAATTACAAATATGCAAAAATTAGTCTATTTTGTATAGATTTTTGTGTCTTTATTAATATTAACTAAGATTATAAACCTTCTTCTTGTAGACCTGATATAAACGACATCGCTTTCTTGGATAATTTCTTTGGCATATTTATGTGGAGCTTTACCAAGACATCACCCCTTTTGCCTTTATCGTGAATGTGCGGAACACCACGAGAACGTACACGCAAAACTTCTCCAGTAGAAACACCTGAAGGTACATCAATTTCTATCTTTCCATCTAGACCGTCTATTGTATGTTTAACACCTAAAAGCGCGTCTGTTAATTTAATTTCATGAGTTGTTACCAAATCATTTCCTTCGCGTTTCCAAATTTTATGCGGAATAACATTAATCTTTACATAAAGATCCCCTGATACGCCCCCAGACACGGCTTCACCCATCTGTGACATACGAATCATTTCACCATTTGAGATGCCAGCAGGTACAGCAATATTTATTTCCTCACGCGCATTTATAACACCATGACCTTTGCAATCATGACATTTTTCTTCTGGTATTTTTCCAGTGCCACGACAAGAATCACAAGTGCGAACTGCTTGAAAATTACCCATGAATGTTTTTTTAATTTCATGAATCTTTCCTTGCCCATTACATGTTGTACATGTTTTCATTTTTGTACCAACTTTCGCACCACTACCAGAACATGATTTACATGTATTTACTTTTGAAAGTAAAACATTTCTTTCTGTGCCAAAAATAGCCTCTGTAAAAGGCACGTCAATTTCAAGAGAAATATCCCTTCCTCGTTTGGAACGTGACCCGCCTCCAAAGCCACCTTGCCCACCAAACATTTCACCAAAAATATCTCCAAGGTCACCAAAATCAAATTGCATATCTGCAAAGTCTGCTTGATTAAAACCTCCACCAAAACCACCAAAACCTGCGCCTCCTTGTGGTCCAGCACCATTAAATGTCTGTCCATAAGTATCGTATTCTTTTCGTTTTTTGTCATCGGAAAGAGTCTGATAGGCTTCATTTATTTCCTTAAATTTCTTTTCATCCCCACCTTTTTTATCGGGATGGTATTTTGAGGCAAGTTTATAAAACGCTTTTTTTATATCGTCTTTTGAGGCATTTTTTTCAACACCTAGCAAATTGTAATAATCTTTGGTTGCCATATAATTATTTTCCTTATACATGATGTTATACCACAAATAACACAATAAACACAAGGATTATTTATTGACAAAAGGCGCTAAATCAAGTAGATTACTAATAATCTTGTACCTTTAAAAACCCCTTTACGAAAAGGAACGACTTGTGGAAAATCATAACAAAAAACACCCGATTCTGCTTACCTGCATTGATACTGATGGGACACGACTAAGAGAAGATGGATTTAAAATTGAAAAACATGAAATAATTCTTGCTTCAATTTCTCCCCCATATGAATTGATAAACTTTGATGATCTCCTAACTACTTTGAAAACAGGTATTAAAAACAATAGGTATTTTTTTAATAAAATCCCATCAAAAAATATCTGCCTTCAAAGACTGGTCTCTGTTCCTGTAATAAGCGTTCACATAAACCCAATACTACACGACCGTAGGCGCATGTTGCTGTCCGATGCAAAAATTGAACAAACGTTTACTTTTGGTAGCGCTACATATTTGATTAACAACGCCCCCTTAAAAAGAGGTTCCGGGTTTATTTTGGCAGAAGCCCTAAAATTCGCCGAAACAATAAAACCCCCATCACCACTTCGGGAAAACACAAGGCAGGCGAATGTCATAGTTAGCGCTTTTACGACAATGTTCAATGAAAGCTGTAGTCAATTTCTCGACGATAAAAATATTCCTTTTCTCTTCACCCATCGTGACGGAAAAGTTATCCTGGATTGTTCATCTTATAGGTTTGGGATTTTTAGTCACCCTCTTCGTGACGCTGCTTCATTAGTCAACAATATGCAGTTGTCGTTTTATTTGAAACATAAAGAAATTTTATTTTCAAAAGAATTTCTTGAACGTTTAATTTAAAAAACCACCCTTAATACGGAGTGGTTTTTCTTTTTATAAAAACACTCGAGCAATTTTGCTCGAGTGTTTTTATAACTTTAGTTTGTTTGTGTTCCCTCTCCTTCTTTCGGAGTTTCTGTTTCTGTTGTCGGTTCAGATGTAGGGGCTTCGGTTGGTGGAGTTTGACTTTCGTTTGCAGTCTTCATAGCTTCACCAATCTTCATCATTTTTTCTGAGAGATTTTCTGTAACTTTTTTGATTGCATCTAGGTCGTCCCCTTCACGTGATTTCTTAACTTCGGCAATTGCTTCTGTTACTTCATTTTTGATATCATCGCCAATTTTTCCTTCAGCATCTTTGAGTGCTTTCTCGGCGGTATGTACCATTTGGTCTGCCATGTTCTTAGCTTCAACTACTTCCATCTTTTTCTTGTCTTCTTCAGCATGAGCTTCAGCATCTTGTTGCATACGCTTGATGTCTTCATCTGAAAGACCTGATGACGCTTCAATGCGAATTGACTGTTCCTTACCTGATGTTTTATCTTTTGCTTTTACATTTAACACACCGTTTGCATCCACATCAAATGTAACTTCAACTTGTGGCATACCTCGTGGTGCTGGTGGAATGCCATCTAGAATAAATCTTCCAAGTGATTTGTTATCAGCTGCAAGCGGACGCTCACCTTGTGTGATGTGAATTTCTACTGATGTTTGGTTATCTGCTGCAGTTGAAAAGACTTGAGACTTTGATGTAGGGATAGTCATGTTCTTTTCTACAAGTTTTGTAGAAACACCACCCATAGTTTCTATACCAAGTGAAAGTGGAATAACATCAAGAAGTAGGACATCTTTTACATCTCCTTGTAGCACTCCAGCCTGTACAGCCGCCCCTAGAGCCACAACTTCGTCAGGGTTGATTGAACGGTTCGGCTCCTTACCAAACAGCGCCTTAACGGCTTCCACAACCATAGGCATGCGAGTTTGACCTCCAACCATAATGATTTCGTGGATTTCTTCTTTTTTAAATGGTGATGCTTCTATTGCGCGCTTTGTGATTTCGATTGAGCGGTCAATGAACTCTTTTGCAATTTCTTCAAGCTTGGCACGAGTGACTTTCACAACCAAGTGCTTCGGTCCTTCTGCTCCGGAAGTGATAAATGGAAGGTTGATTTCTGTTTCCATTTGAGTAGAAAGTTCATGCTTTGCTTTTTCTGCTGCCTCATCAAGTCTCTGAAGAGCTAATGGGTCAGTCGATACGTCTATGCCCTGATCCTTTTTAAATTCAGCAGCGATGTACTCTACGAACTTTTGGTCAATATCGCGACCTCCCAAGTGTGAGTCTCCATCTACTGACTTAACCTCAACAACACCATCACCCACTTCAAGGATAGAAATATCAAATGTTCCTCCTCCGAAGTCGTACACAGCGATTTTTTCATTTTTTGTACTATTAAATCCATAAGCAAGAGCTGCTGCTGTTGGTTCAGGAATAATACGCATAACTTCTAGTCCTGCAATTTTACCGGCAGCAATAGTTGCTTGACGTTGTACATCATTGAAATACGCAGGTACAGTGATAACGGCTTGAGTGATGGTTTCACCAAGCTTGGCTTCCACGTCAGTTTTTATTTTTTGCAAAATCATAGCAGAGATTTCCTCTGGACGGGCATCTTTTCCACCAAGTGAGATAAGCACGCCTCCATTGTCACTCGCTTTTATTTTGTATGCAACACGAGGAATATCCTGCTGTACTTCTTTGTCAGCAAATGAGTGGCCCATGAAGCGCTTCACTCCGTAAACAGTATTTTCTGGATTAGTTACGGCCTGACGCTTGGCAATCTGCCCAACAGCGCGCTCACCATTTTTGTTGACCGAAACAACAGAAGGCGTTGTACGATTACCTTCAAGGTTTTCAATTATTTTAGGCTGTCCTGCTTCAATGATTGCAACAGCGCTGTTTGTTGTTCCTAAGTCGATTCCGATTATTTTTGCCATAATTTTAAATAGTAAGTAGTTAGTAGTGATTAGTAAGTAGTGAATTTAATTCATTTATTCTGAAACTTTTTCAAAATGTCCAGTGTGAACTCGGGCGGGGCGGAGTATCATATCATTCATTCGGTAGCCACTCTGGAGTATGCGGACAATTTTATCATTTTCAGACTCATTTGTAACCTTGACCATCTCCATACTTTCGTGAAGATTTGGATCAAATGTGTCTCCAACTTTTCCGAACTGAGTAACACCTTCATTTTCTAGAACTGTGCGTAGTTGCCCGAAAATATATTCGATACCCATACGCCAATTTGAATCTACCTTCTCCCACGCTTCGACATTTCCTTTCGCCATATCGTATGAATCAAGCACTGGTAGTAATTCCTCTATAAATCTTTTCGTTGCAAACTTTCTTTCTGCTACGCGATTAGTTTCTACCTCTTTTTTGAAGTTTACATAATCTGCGCGAGTACGTTGACTAAGGTCTAAATATTCTTGCTTTTCAGTTTCCAGTTTTTTAATTTTTTCTCTTAATTTCTTAATGGTAGTTTTTGCATCAACTTCACCCTCCTCATTAACATCTTCAAAAGAAACATCATCTGTTTCTGGTTCATTATTCATGACTTGTTCTTCGTTCTTAGTTGTTTCAATTTCTTCTTCGTTATTCATATGGATTCTGTTTAAATATGCTTATATCGCCCCTCTTTCGTGTCTTATCGTATCTGTATATCTGATGTGTCTATTATAGCATTTTTTGCACCTTTATACTTATAAATTATTTTAAAAAAGAAGTCAAGAAAAATCCAAAAAAATAACTTATACATCAATTTGATATACTTTATATATGTTAGAAAAAGTTCATCCAACAAAAGTACTCGGTTTAGAGCCAAATGAAACACTTGGCAAAGAAATTATGGCTCTGCGGTATGATCTCATTCTTCCAATAATAAAAGGAATGGCGAAAGAAATAAAAAGACAAGAAGCTGGCGATAGATCACGCGAACGTACAAAGTTAGCAAACGAACTAGAGAAACTTCAGGAGACAATTACTAGCGTTACGTCGCATATTGAAAATCTTGTCACTATTTGTAAGCCGTATATTGAGCAAGAAAAGAATACCGTATAACCAAAACAAAACCACACATTTGTGCGGTTTTGTTTTTGCGATTAACGCTTTAACAAAGAATATGCCTGTGGTAGCATTTTTACACCTTTATGCTTATAAATTATTTCAAAAAAGAAGTCAAATTTAACACTGAACCCAGCAAGACTTGAATCACCCTACAACAAAAATCACCCCATTTCCGAGGTGATTAAACATTAACACTTAACTAAACAGAAAGACTTTCTTGATAAAGCGGTTTGAGAACCTTATTCCAAAAAGCCACCACCACGACAATCATTGTCATTTGTTGAAGAGTCGAGTCCAAGTTGTGAGAATGCATATCTCTTGAATAAGTGAATGTGTCGGGATTTTCTCCAAGACAGGCACAGTTACCTGGCACTGAAAATGACGGCACACCACAACTTCTGATCTTAACTGACACATCAAACATTCCGCCAAAATGATTGCTTTTAGATAAATCTTTTTCAAAACCCTTTTTGGTCTTTGAAGAAAGTTTCAAATAAACAATATATGCCTCACGAGCAATATCAGTAAATGGTATGTCTACGATACCACCTGTACAATATTTTTTCGCAAGCAATTTAGCGATGTTTTCAGAAAAAGCAATTTCCATTGGGCACGCATGCATATCTCTTTCTCTTGAATAACCAGTTTCGATAAGCATGAGTTGAGGTTCATTACTTAAACAGAAACTCTCGTCATAGTTATCTTTGTACAAATACATGCTAAGCAACTTAAAAAGCAAGCTTAGTTTTTCTGCACACTCACCAAGAACTTTCCAATCAGTCCCCTTGTGGGCATAATTTGGAAACCCGATAAATGGTAATGCGATTAAAAAATGAACTACATTTTCTACCGCCACTCTGTCGATTAACAAAAACTTATCGCGTATTTCTTTTCGTGTAACTTTTTTAACAATATCCACTGCAAGAGTATCTCTTATCGTAACCATAATTACGTTTTCGGAGAGACTTATGCGATAGATTTCACGAGGGTTACTTTGCAAAAAATATCCGAGCATGGCACTCTCCTTATTCAATGTTCAGTTGATGTGATTCAAATCCAATCAAATCCTACCACGATTAAACCTAAAAGAAAAACCACCTCGGTAGAGGTGGTTTTTCTGCGTAATTAACGCTTACTCCATGTAGGTGCCTTACGAGCCTTCTTAAGACCAAACTTCTTACGTTCCACTTGTCTTGAGTCACGCTTTAGAAAACCAAGTTTCTTTAGCTTATTCTTTAGCTCTTCATCACGCATAACAAGTGTTCTTGAAATACCGTGGCGAACAGCTTCTGCTTGTGCATGAATACCACCTCCTAGTACATGTACAGACACAGCGAACTTTTCACCTACTTCTGACTTTGAAATTGCTTCTTGGGCAATCATTTGAAGTTCTTCTGTTACGAAGTAATCCTTCATATCTTTATCATTAACTGTAAATGATGCTTTTGTTGCTGGGGTAATACGAACACGTGCAGTTGCAGTTTTGCGACGACCTACGGCTTCTATGTAACGATTCTTTGATGTGGCTTCCATAATGATATTAAAATTTATTATTCCTCAATGACGAGATTCTTCATACGAATGTCCTGAAGTTTATTCTTTGGAAGCATTCCACGTACTGCGTGAGTAAGAAGTTCTGTGTAACCTTTCTTTTCTACGACATAAGAAAGAGGCATTTCTTTAAGACCTCCAGGAAAACCTGAATATGACTTGTGAACACTTTCTTTCATTTTCTTTCCTGTTACTTTAATCTTTCCTGCGTTAGTAACTTTAACAGTTACATCTGATACGCGGTTTTTTACGAAATCAATACTGTTCTTTGCATTAAGAAGAGCCGCAATCTCTGAAGCGAGGCGTCCTAGTACTTTATCTGTTGCGTCAATTGTGTAGTTCATAGTGGTATTGTTAATTATACAAATTCAATTACAGCTTTTTCTGCTCCATCTGAAAGGCGTGTAGGAAGTTTGATGATACGTGTGTAACCACCAGTTACTTCTTTAAACTTTGGTGCGTATTCAGAAAATAGCTTTCCGGTTTCAGCTGCTTGATTCATAAGACGAGACATAACAAGACGGCGTCGTGATACTGTGTCTTCTTTTGCAAGTGTTACCAACTTTTCTACGAAAGGTCGGATTTCTTTTGCACGAGCAAGAGTAGTCTCGATGCGACCATTACGAATTAAGTTAACAAGAAGTCCACGCACAAATGCTTTGCGTTGATTTTTTTCTCGTCCGAATTTTCTGAATGCTTTGTGGTGTTTCATACGTTTGCTTGGTTATCTACTATATCATGACTTGGCGTCATTTACTATGCCTTAAGTGAAAGACCTAAATCTGACAGTGCCTTTTTAATTTCTGTAATTCCTTTCTCCCCTAGTCCGTCTGTAGAGAGAAGATCTTCTTCAGACTTACGAGCTAGTCCTCCTGCTGTACGAACAGATGCTGCTACAAGTGCATTTTCGGTACGAGTTGAAAGACCTAGGTCTTCAATTTTTACTTTAGTTGCATCTGTTGTGTCTAGTGAATCAGCTGATTCTGAAACTGGTGTTGGAGCTTGTACCTTTGGCATCTCAATAACTTGTTCACGGAATCCTACAACAGCTTGAAGCTGTGTAATCATAGTGTGAATAGAATCTTCAAGTGCTTCACGTGGAGAAATAGAACCATCTGTCTCAATAGAAACACGAAGACGGTTGTGGTCAGTACGGTCACCAACACGCATGTTTTCTACTTCGTAACTTGCGCGACGAATAGGAGTAAATGATGCATCAAGAACGATTGTTCCGATTTCAGCCTTTTCCTTTTGTAGAACTTCGCGAGGAACATATCCAAGACCTTTTTCAACAGTGATTTCGATAGCTATATCAACATCTTTTGCAGTTGACTCACAAATGTACTGATCATCATTTAGTATCTCTAGCTGTGAAGGAAGTGTGATGCTTTTTGCAGTGACAGTCTTTGCCCCTTTGATGTGAAGAGTTGCCTTTTGTAAATCATCACCGTGTAGCTTAAAACGAGTCTTCTTTAAGTTAAGAATAATTGCAATAACATCCTCTTTAATACCATCAATAGCTGAAAATTCATGCTTTACACCATCAATTGAAAGTGATGTTATAGCGGCACCTGGAACAGAAGAAAGAATGATACGACGAAGTGAGTTACCTAGAGTATGTCCGTATCCTGGGTAAAGTCCGTCGATTTCGTATACGCCTGAAGTAGTATCCTCTTTAACAATTTTTGGCTTTGAAGGCAAAATGATAGAATGTGAAGACATATGCAAATTAAGGTCTTAAGTTATTAGTTTTTAGTACACACACCAGCACTTATAAATAAAGTTCCCCCATTCTAACCCGAAATTGCAAAATATGCAAGTGTGTGTTAGTGGAAAACTTTCTTACTAAACAATGATTATTAACGTGAGTAATACTCGAGAACCTTTTGAGTATCGAATACTGGTTCAACCTCACGTACAACCCCCTTCACTTCCGCTGAAAGTGTCGCTGGGTTAACAGTAAGCACGTGACTTGGTGTCATACCTGCAAGTTTCTCAGCTAGTCCAGTAAACACCTTTGCAGACTTACTACCCTCACGGATAGAAATAATGTCTCCAACTTTTACTTGGTGAGAAGCTACGTTAATACGACGTCCGTTAACAAGAATATGTCCATGAGACACTAATTGACGAGCTAAGGCGCGAGTATTGGCAAATCCTGCACGGAAGACAATGTTATCAAGACGTGATTCAAGAATACGAGCTAACTTTAGTGATGGTGTTACAGATCCCTCACCAACTCCGTGTGAAGCCGTTGCTTTCTTAACATATGCAGCAAACTGCTTTTCCATTAGACCGTAAGTTATACGCATCTTTTGTTTAGCGCGAAGCTGTTCTCCATATTCTGAAACATTAGAACGATGCTTACGTTCACTATCTAACTTTCCAGGAGCATATGGGCGCTTCTTGAAAGCACACTTTTCACGGCCACATAGTGACTCTCCAAGACGGCGGCAAGTTTTACAGGTTATTCTACTCATAAATGTTATACGTGACGAGGCTTACGTGCCTTTGGTCCATTGTGTGGAACCGGCGTCTTATCAATAATTGAAACAATGTCTACACCAAATGTAGAAAATCCACGGATAGCTGACTCACGTCCTGAACCAACACCTTTAACAATAACAGAAACTTCTTTGAGTCCTGCTTGTTGTGCTTTTTCACCAATAAGCTCACCAATCTTTGATGCAGCAAATGGAGTACCTTTCTTAGCGCCCTTAAAACCAAGGGAACCAGAAGAAGACCAAGCAAGGATGTTCCCTGACTTATCTGAAAGAGAAAGACGAGTATTGTTGTAAGATGACTCAACATAGAGTGTTCCTTCAACAATCTTCTTCTTCATCACCTTAGCGAGTGAGCGTGCCTTAAGAGCGCTATCAACTCCTGAGCTATTCTTTTTTACTATTCGTTTCTTTCCCATAGGTTTTTATATAATATTAATTTTAGGTCTTCTCAGTCTTACGGCGTCCACTTCCCATAGTACGACGTACGTTACCTCGTACTGTGCGACTATTAGTTTTTGTTCGCTGTCCACGGGCTGGTAAGTGACGAACGTGACGAATGCCTCGGTAAGATTTGATATCCTTTAGGCGTTTGATTTGTTGCTGTGTTTCGCGCTTTAGGTCTCCTTCTGTTTTGAAAAGTTCAATTTCGCGACGGATAAGGTTTTCTTGTTCTGGAGTAAGAGTGGTAGTTTTCATTCCAACATCAAGTCCAAGCTTTTCAATAATCATCTTGGCTCGTGAGCGTCCAACACCATACACTGCTGTTAGGGCAATTTCGAGACGCTTATTTTCTGGGAGTGTAATACCTGAGATACGCATATAAATGGTTATAAAATTATGAAAGACGGCTTATCCTTGAGACTGCTTATGCTTAGGAGTGACACAAATCACGCGAAGTACGCCACCTCTTTTAAGCATTTGACATTTTGAACAAATTTTCTTTACTGATGATCGTACTTTCATGAGAAATATGGGTACTATTCTACTATATATTGATAAATAATGCAAACACTGGGTTTAAAAGTTCATAAAGCTTGTAGAATTGAAAGTAAGTTATGAGTACGAGTCAATTGAAACGTTTCCCGTACCTACTTTTAAGCCTTGTGAACTTTAGAAACTTTATACTAGTTAAAATAGTAAAAGACTAAAGCCTTTTAATGATTCGTCCCTTTCCCCCATATGGGTCTAACTGAACTGATACCTTATCTCCGACCAGAACTTTTATTTTATGGACACGCATGCGACCACCAAGATATGAAATTATTACTTTCCCATCTGGTGTTTGTACACGAAAAAGCGTGCTTGGAAGCGCTTCAACTACGCGTCCTTCAATAACTTCAATATCTTTGTCATCCATAGAGTGATTTATTTAGTATATCAAAGATACTCTTTATAATCAATACAATTATCGCTTAGGTAGTGATTCCACTACTGAAATTTTCTGTGTATCGTTTGGAAAAGCTGTAAGCCATAGTGGTGAAAACCCAATTTCAGCACCTTCAACAGCCGGTATAGTTTTCATTATTGATTTAAATTCATCACGTTTCTTTCCTGCAACAAGTTTTTTTATTGTGTCTTCATCGCTATACCAAATAACCCGAGGTTTTCCTTCAACAAGGATAGCTAATGTACTTGTACCGATTACATGATCAATATCTTTTCTGGTAAATACTAGCGTGTCACCATAGCCTAATTTAACTGGTTCGTTTGAATAATCACGCAATTCTTTTGCTATTGAACTAGCGAGTTGTTTAGAATCTGCAAGCATGAGATATCCTGTTGCAGTAACTTCATAGGTTGAGGTCAGACCCTGAAGAACATCTTTTTCATTATCTTTGTAAACTATTTCTGTAGCAGAGAACATATTTGTATAACCTTCTTTTTTAACTTTAGAAAGTTCTGTTTTAATTTCTTGAGCGAGTTCAAGAGCGAGTTCATCTTTGGCTGTATTTATATCTGAAAGAGACGCTAGAGAAATATTCCCAGATGCTCCACCTGTAATTGAACCATCTGAGTGCGCGAAAAATCCTTTATATCTTGGAGTACCCTTAAATCCTGGAATAGTAAAATCTGTTGGGGCGCTATTATAATCTGCACCATAACTATCTGCGTAAACAGTCACCTCAATACTGCCAGGAGTGTCACCTTTCTTTGGTGGAACAGTTATAGATTGATTTATGCGATAAATTTTCCCATCAACTGACTCAAAGCGAGTGTTTTTGATAAGTTTTTGAGGATTGGTATCAAAATTATTGTAGACAACGATTTTACCTGAAGCTTTTGCTTGGACTTGCTTTGATTCTGAAAGAGGAAGTATCTTACTTTTACTTATAGATGAGGTTGCAACAATGTAAGCGATGTTATCTACACCATCTCCATTCTGATTGAATGTTATAGTTTTACGAAAATCGTTAATGTCTTCGTGTTTAGGAACAATAGTTACAGTTGCGCTATCAAAAACATAAGTGAGAAAACCTGCTCCTACAGAAATCAAAATAATGGTTGTGATAAAAGCCCAGGTGCCAAATGATCCTCCATTCCTTTTATAGTGAGTACGAGGGTCACGATAGACAATATCTGACTGAACACTCTCATGTGCGTGTTTATAGTCTTCTGTATCCTCACGTCTCCTGCGTGGATACATATCCATATCGTTCACGTTACGACGAACACGCTTTACTGGGATGTGTACTGGTTCACTATCATCCTTATGCGCATATGAGTGAGATTCAAATTCTTCGACCTTTGATAATATCTCTTGGTTAGATTTTGAACGAGTGTATGGTTTGCGAATGTCTTGCATATGAAAAAGGTTGTTCCTGTGTACCCTCTAGTGTAACACCAACATTAACGCCATTTGTGTAGAACTGTGTATAAGAAGCATTCTCTATTGTCTCACCTATCCATGTTGCGTATCTTGGTGCGATTAATCTGAAATCTGTAGGAACTCTGTCTTGTAAAGAAATAAACTCTAACACGTAAAGTATGCCGTCTAATAGTTTTGACCCGGCTATAACATTCATTCCTTCGGCTTCAATATGTTTGTATCCAATTGGATGGGTATGGGAAACAATAACTTGCCCATCAGCAATATAATTTATAAGTGTTGCCGTATCCCCGACAGAGATTGAGAGGTAAGGATTCATAAATATAGTATATAGCAGTCAAGGAGTCGTGTGTAGTGGGATAACAAAAAACGACTACAAGGTAGTCGTTTTTTGTTATATTTTTATTATTCAAGTACAGCTTTTATACGACGGACCCCTGCTGACACCGCTTCCTCTTTTTGAATCTTAAAATGTCCGAGCACTCCTGTGTGTTCTACGTGTGGTCCACCACAGAATTCCATAGAGAAGAGTTTTGCTTCGCCACGTTTTCCTGGTTCACCTACTGTGTAGACAGAAACAGTGTCACCATACTTTGCGTCAAAGACACCTATTGCGCCACGCTCGCGAGCTTCATCATAAGAAACTTCTTCACGAATTACTAGCAAGTCTGTTGCGATAACGTCATTCACAATCTTTTCAACTTGCGCTTTTTGTTCATCTGTCATTTTTTCTCCATGAGAAAAATCAAAACGAAGTCTCTCAGATGTAATGTTACTTCCTTTTTGTTGAACATGTTCACCAAGAACTTGTCTAAGAGCTTCATTAAGCAAGTGTGTTGCGGTGTGATACTTCACCTCCATTTCTCCGTCACCACCAAGCCCACCCTTAAACTTTCCAGCGGAAGCTGTACGAGAAGATTCTGAGTGTTCTTTCTTTAACTTATTAAATTCGTCTATATCGACGTTCAAACCTTTTTCTTTTGCCAACTCTTCAGTAAGTTCGATTGGGAAACCATAAGATTGAAGGAGGTCAAAAGCATCTGTTCCTGAAATGTCTTTAGTGGTAATCTTTTCAAATTGTTTAATACCATTTTCAAGTGTCTTTCTGAATTTACTTTCTTCCTTATCCAGTTCATTTAAAATAATATCGCGCTTCTCCAGAAGATTTTTATATTCATTTTTGTATGTATAAATAAACGTATCTGCAACATCTTTTGTAAATGAATCATTTATTCCAAGATTGCGAGCAAATCGTACAGAACGACGAATCAAACGACGTACGAAATACATCTGATCTTTATTTCCAGGCAAAACATCATCTCCAATTAAAAATGTTGCCGCACGAAGATGGTCAAGAATCACACGCATAGCGTATGTTGTATCGTTTGCACCATATTTCTTACCACTTCTTTCTTCAAGCAATTTCTTTACCCTATCAAATACATCAATATTGAAAATATCACTGTCGTTTCTAAGTGCACAAGCGTATCTCTCTAGACCTGAACCATGATCCACGTTCATCTGAGGAAGTTCTTCAAAACCACCTGCAACTTTTTTGTATTGCATAAACACATTGTTTCCGATTTCAAGAAAACGTCCACAATCACAGTTCACATGACATGGTTCATTCGCAAATGGAGATTCTGCGTGAATATTTTTTGAAAGGTCTGCGTCGAAATCATAAAACATTTCAGAGTCTGGTCCGCCTGGTTCACCTTCAGGCATATTGTTTGGCACACCTGAACGACTCCACCAGTTTTTCTTTTCAGAATAATAGAAAATCTTTTCGCCGTCATTCATCCCTGCCTCCGGATTTTCACTTATCTTCGCTTCAATTCCTTTCTCAGCAAAAAGTTTCTGCCAAAGTTCGGAAGATGTAGTGTCGCGTGGAATATTTAATTCGTCATTTCCTTTGAAACAAGTTACGTAAAAATTCTTTGGGTCAAGTTTGAGTTCATCAATTAAGAAAGTCCACATCCAAGTTATTTCCTCTTTTTTGAAATAATCTCCAAATGACCAGTTACCGAGCATTTCAAAAAAAGTTGTGTGGCGATTATCTCCCACCTCTTCAATATCTTGTGAACGAAAACACTTCTGTGAGTCTGCTATGCGCACACCAAGTGGGTGTGGTTGACCGAGCAAGTATGGAAGCATCGGTTGCATACCAGAGCCAGTGAAAAGTGTTGTAGGGTCATTTTCAGGAACAAGCGAAGAGGACGGGATAACTGCATGCCCCTTTTCCTTCATGTAGTTTAAAAACTTGCTACGGATTTCGTTAACTGTGAGTGACATAATTTATATATTATAACAAATAATTGACATTTTTGCCCATGGAGGTAGATAGCCGCATATAATAATGTGGCTGTTTTTTTATTTTAGATTTTAAACTTATTTAAGATTTAAAATTGCTTTAGATACGAGGAGCTTAGGAATTTTTGGAATAAGACGTACAACTAGTACGGCGATTGAGAAAAATTCCGTAGCGACAAAGTAGATGAAGTAATTTTAAATCTTAAATTCAATGACGTCGCCGTCGCGAACGATATATTCCTTACCTTCAGTCCTTAATACCCCCTTTGATTTTGCTTCTGCGAAACTTCCACACTTAACTAAGTCTTCATACGCTACTACTTCTGCGCGGATAAACTTCGTTTCAAAGTCAGAGTGAATAGCCGCTGCGGCACGTGGCGCAGTACTTCCCTTCTTGATAGTCCATGCGCGAGTTTCCATTTCCCCTGTTGTTAGATATGTTTCAAGGCCAAGCAAATCATAACCAGCTTTAATTAAATTATCTACTCCGTTGTCATGGGCGTTCATTTCCTTTCGCATTATTTCTTTTTCCTCTCCTTCAAACTCTTTCAACTCATCTTCAATCTTTGCATCTACTATTACATACTTGAAATTATGTTCTTTAAAATACGTAATTAGTTTTGTAAATCTCTCATCATTCATTTCATCCAAATTTTTTCCACCTGATTGTTTATTCAAAACATAAAGAAACGGCTTCATGGTAATCAAATGTAAATCTCTTACAAGTCTTAATTCTTCTTCGTCAAAAGAAATTAGATTAGCAAGTTTTCCTTCATCAAATTGTTTTTTTAGAACGTCTAACAAACCTTGTAGTTTGATTGCGTCTTTGTCTCCACGCTTCACATCGCGACCGATAGTTTGTGAACGCTTCTCAACTGTTTGCATATCTGCAAGAATAAGTTCCATGTTTATGATTTCAATATCACGAAGTGGGTCAATTGTGCCTTCTACGTGAATCAAATCACTATTTTCATAAATACGTACAACTTCTGCAATGGCGTCTGTCTCACGAATATGTGAAAGAAACGCGTTACCGAGTCCTTCACCAGAAGCTGCGCCTTTTACAAGTCCTGCAATGTCTACGAATTCCACAATAGCTGGAAGAATCTTCTTTGAACCGGAAATTTTGGAAAGTACTTCAAGTCTTTCATCGGGTACAGGAACCACACCCACAGATGGGTCGATAGTACAGAATGGATAGTTTTCTGCTGGGACAGATTTTTTTGTAATAGCGTTAAAGAGCGTTGATTTTCCAACGTTTGGTAGCCCAACAATTCC
>Ga0172379_10000947_pt1 | contig 64162 bp, 55 predicted proteins | sample GrowelOW334metaG_FD_119756 | JGI IMG/M metagenome (GOLD analysis project Ga0172379, IMG submission 119756) | Groundwater microbial communities from an aquifer near a municipal landfill in Southern Ontario, Canada - Groundwater well OW334 metaG | ecosystem: Environmental > Aquatic > Deep... | reverse complement strand
CGAGTATCCTTTTCTCGCCACAGTGAGCGACGCAGTGCTCTGCCTTTCCGGCCGCACCGCCGTTTATCGCAAAATTGCCATCATTGATGAATTAGACAAGCTGGAAAATGAAACTTTCTGGGGGAAAAAGATGATTAGCGGAGACGATAAATCGCTCACGAATTTCGTGCATGCCAAGGGCTGGAAAACTCGCTATCTCAGAAATGTCAAAGTCTACACTAGTGGCGCTCCCGATATCCTAAGCTACGTCAAACAAAAACTCCGCTGGACACGAAATGGTTTGCGATCAGATTCCCGAGTTCTTTTGAGTGGTTGGCTTTGGAAAAACCATAAAATACTGGCGCTCCATATGCTAGATAAAGTCGTGTCCCCCATAACTCTGCTCCTAGGACTTTCCTATGCGATAGTTTCCGTCTACTTGGGACATTGGCAAGTCGCTCTAATCATTTCTCTCTGGTGGATAATTAGCCGCTTTATCAAAATTTTTCCCCATCTCCGAGAAAAACCCGCAGACATTTTCATTTTGCCGTTTTATATCATTTCCACTTTCGTCGTCGCCCTGATCAAAGTGTACGCTCTGGTCACAATCGACAAACAAGGCTGGATCACGCGCTGGGAAGCAAAACGACTCAAGCGATCGGCAATTTGGGAATACTTCCTAACTTCGACTGCCACATTCGCCATAATTTTTGGCTTATTTTTCTTGGTTTTCGGCTATAAAAATTACACCTTGAAAATCGCCCAGATGGAAAAACTGCAAGCGCAAGAACTGCGCAGACAAGATATTGAGAATAATAAACAAATTCCCTCAATTCTCACTCTTGATAAACCGCGACCGGACAATGCGGAACTGGAAAAAATAAAAAATGCTTTGTTGGAAAAAAATCAAAATGATCCCTATGGCTACTATATTGTAAAAATCGGCGAAACGTTGCCACTTTTGCGAAGAAGATTTAATTTGGCGCCAACCGGCAGAATCCTTAATGCCACTACCAAAGCGCCAATAGGCACGTTTTCGCCCTTACCAGCTGGGTCGCAGATAGCTATTCCAGTAGCAGATTTACGCAATCCGATTAGTCTTACCAAGCTTAACGTTTTTGCCAAACCGCCCCGCGTCACCTATGATGCCGTGAGCAATACAATTTTTGTAAACCAAGGTGGAAGCGTTGCCACGCTCACGAAAATCAACCAAGCCTTGAGTTTGGGAAATAAAAAATTGCTCGAACAAATTGCACCGGGCGAATGGATCTTGCGCGCTAATTTATACATCGGAAAGGATGTCACTTTAATACTGGATAAGCGCGCGGTGAGTTATTTGAAATTAAAAAGTGATAGCAGTGGATTTGTTTGGTTACGTTCCGAAACGGGTAATATGCTTTTTTCCCAAACAAAAATCACCTCCTGGGATGAGCAAAATGGAACGCCCGACTATGTCGATCAGGATGGCCGAGCCTATATCACTGCCAAAAATAGTGGCCGGATGGATATCATTGGTTCAGAACTGGCTTATCTCGGCTATGTCGGATACCCCAAACGTGGCGGTCCATTTGGCGGATCATATGGGGTTTCCTGGAAAATTAAAAGCCATGCCCTGGGAGATCGACTTCTCACCGGAGTAATCCGTGGCAGTAAATTTCACAACAATTATTTCGGCGTTTATTCCTTCGGTGCGACAGGACTACTTTTTCAAGAAAACGAATTTTATGATAATATCGAATATGGTCTCGATCCGCACGATGACTCTAATAATATGTTGATTGAAAATAATCGGGCCTATCAAAATGGTAACCACGGAATCATCCTTTCCAAGCGTTGCGTTAACAATATTCTGATTAATAACACTTCCTACAACAACCGTTTGCACGGCATCATGCTTGACCGCAGTTCCCATAATAATTTAGTCCAAGGCAATACAGTTTATGGCAATGTGGACGGTCTTGCAATTTATGAATCGAATGAAAATATCATTCTAGATAATATCATCAAAAACAATGTTCGTGGCGCCAGATTAAACGCGGGAGCATCGCATAATTTTTTGGAAAATAATAAGCTAACTGATAATAGCCGTGGATTCTATCTCTATGGCAATGCACAAAATAATATTCTGATCAATAATCCAATTGTCGGAAGTGAAATTGGCATCACCCTGAAACAAGGCGCCAACCAAAATATTTTGCTTGATAATTTCAAGATGCTAGATAATATTAAAGATGGTCGCGTGACCACTGATGCCCATGAAAACAATATCCAATAATAATTTATCCGGAAACATAATCATCCCAATTCTGGTTGTTGGGACATTCCTATTGATTGGCTTCTTCCTTTTGAAAAAAACTCAGCGGATAGAAAGAGTAAATATTTTTTCCCAAGAAATGTCAATTGACACCGTGACGGATTCTCGCGCACTCGGATATGCCGGGCAAAGAAAAATCGTCAAAGATTATCGGGGCAATATCTTCCTGAGTTATCGAAAGGATTATCAAAAAAACGCGGAGATTTTTGTCGCGAAAGTTTCTTCGGATTCAAACCTACTCCATCTGTCAGGCACAGATACACCCATTGCCGTTGTCGACCAAAATAACGACCAACGCGTTCCTTCCCTGGCTGTTGATGCCCGAAACACGGTGCATGCCATCTGGTATGGCTCAGACACACCAAGCGCCAAAAACAACCGCCAAATAAAATATACCCGCCGAACCATTTCCGCTGAAAAATGGGAAGGCTGGCGCAACATCGCCTATGTTAGTGGGTATAATAATGATGATTTTTGGCAGGAACACCCGATGCTTCTGGTGGGAAAGGATAATACGCTCTATGCCACATGGGAAGGAAAAGATGAGCAAAATAAAAAACAGCAAATCAAGTTCGCGAAATCTGAAAATGGCGGAACAATTTGGTCAAAATGGAAAAATATCGAACCCACAAAAAACAACACGCAATCGCGACCAACAATGCTTGAAGATGAAAATGGAACTATTTTTCTTTTTATGTATTCGTCTCAAGGCACTGAAAATGATTTGCAACAAATCCAATACGCCGTTTCTTCTGACAAAGGCGAAACTTGGACGCCTTGGCAACTGATTTCCGATCCCGCTTTTGATGCCCGTCACATTAGTGCAACGGTTGACGAAACGGGGAGAATCCACGTCGCTTGGCGCGCAAAAACTTCTCCGGATGGACCAAGTCAAATTATCTATCGCACTTTTTTCGCCAACCGCTGGTCGGATAGTCTGCCAGTTTTTCCTTCCGCAAATTATCAATTTTTCCCCACTATCGGCGTGACTGATTCAGGAATAGTTCACGTCGCTTGGATGGAAAACTCAGACGCTTCCGAGTTTCCCCGAGAAAATCCAGCTGGAGGAACTGGTCTTGTCGCATTTCTCAAAAACGGGAAATTTAAAACTCCCCAAAGTCTTTCCCCGCAAAATAACGTGCTTTATCCCAATGTTAGTGAAAAAATAGATGATGAAAATATCATCCCTCTTCTCTATGCTCAAGATCAAGGCAACAAGCAATTTAGTCTCAAACTGAAATTCTTAGATGAATCAAAATAGCTTCATAAAGAGTGTTTTGGAAATATAAAAAAGGGATTACGAGTTATCAGTAATCCCTTTTTTGCCGATGCTAATAAGGCTGGTTTTTATTGAAAACCTCCATGGTCCCTTTCTTCCAAGTATTCATTAACCTGGATGATAGAACTCAAGATGGGCATCCTGATCCCATGCGCCTCAAATATCCAATTCCTGAATCCTTCCGAATCTTTCGGAAGACAAGTACCACGAAATGGGCCAAGATTTTTTGTGCCATAATGCGCATTCCACATAGCCTCAGCACTTTGAGCAATCACACTGAAGATTTTATCATCAGCGTTTATACCGAGAGCCTTTGCCCCCAAACGCAACTCATTGAAAGTTGAAATTTTGGCAGCATTGACAATATTATTGTAAAGCTTCAAAAGCTCTGCTTCCATTATTGTCATGCGGTAAATTGGTGCCCCGAAGGGCTTATATAAGTCCTCGAGAACATCATAATCCCTGGAATCATTGCTTCCCACAACAACCACACGGGGTTTCATGAAGTCATCATGCGCAGTGGCTTCGCGCAAAAATTCAGGGTTCATGACGAGGCCGAAACCCTTTCCTACTTTTTTTCCGGAAAACTTTTCCAGAATTGGAAGAAAGACCCTTTCTGTTGTTCCTGGGAGGATCGTCGACCGTACCACTACAATCGGCCTATTGGTGCACCTTTCCAACGCAGTTCCGACGCTGGCAATCGCCGCTTTTACAAAGCGAAGATCGAGACGCTTGTCGATCATTGGCGTGAGAACGCTAACGAAAATAAGGTCTCGATTGTCGGCGCAACCCGCATCGATGAAACATGCGTCCAACCCCTCCTTCTTTAAAGACCCGATACGTTGCGTGTCAATGTCAACATACGAAACGTTATGGCCGTGGATTCTCAAGCCATCCCCAGCCGCCAGCCCCACAAATCCAGCTCCAATTACTGCGATTTTCATGGCGATTTTCCTTTCTCCTATTTGATTTGAAATGTTCAAAAACTCCCCAATTTACTTACCAATTTAATGATTTATCCTAGCTCATGTTAAATCTAATGTCAAGCAAAAAAGACCTGAGAATTATTTTTCAAGCGTGTCCGCATTGCTTATTTGAAGACTTTCGCATCAGCCAGAAGTGCTGAAGCGTAGACGGAAAAGACATCGAAAAATTCCAAATCTTGATTGGAAAAATCCGGCTTTTTTTTGAAACCGAGAAAAATGAAGGCTTCCAGTTTTTTGTCCCGCTTGAGCGGGATAAACATACCATATTTCAACTGTTTATCATGACTGAATTTTCCCAGTGGCAAATCACGACAATACCCGCGCAAACATTCTTGATTCCTCAAAAAGATTCCTTGCAGTCTCTTGCTATTTTCCCCGATGCTCCTGATTTTCGCTTGTGTATGCTCCCGCACTCCGGAAAAAGACAACATTCGGAAGGCTGAGCCTTTTTTCTCCTCATAGCGAAATAATGCTCCGAAGCTGGCTACGGAAAAATTAACCAATGGACCCAGCATCCGCTCCAAAATTATTTTTTTCTTGCCCCGATAGCGGACGGTAAGTTGACTTAGCTCGGAAAGAAAGGATATTTTTCTGTTTATCATACCGGCGTGTTTATAGGATTCAACCAGCTGTTCTTCTTTCATTTTCCGATCCGTGACATCATTCCCGACTGACAAAATCCCTTCGAGCTTCCCTTGTTTGTCATAAAGCGCGCGATTTCGCCATACCAACCAGACCCGCTCACCGTTCTTTTTGATGTTTTCATTTTCATTTTTAGTATAACGTTCGGGATTCTTGATGATATCTTTCATCATAAGCGCCAAATCGCGCCCGGATGATTCGGTTTTGGGAATGATGGTACCGACAGAATTCCGTCCAATAATCTCCTCTTTGCGGTAACCAAAAAATTTCTCGGCAAATTCATTGAAAAAAGTAATGTAGCCTCGCATATCCAGTCTCAAAATGACGCTATTGACATTTTCCACCAATTCTCGATATTTTTTTTCACTTTCTTTTAATTGGTCGGAAGTGTTAAATTTAATGATGCCTTCGCCGATCAGTGGCGTGAGGGATTCGATAAATTCCACTTTCTCCAAAGGAAGCATTCCCATTTTTTTGTCGGCAATATGGATTGCCCCAATGATTTTTCCCTGGGAAAGGATCGGTATTATGGCGATTGAAGCAAAACCGCAACGCACACATTCACCTCGAAATTTCCCTTGCTCCGCTTTATTAAGCCCAGAAACAAACTGATGACTGTCTGTCGTATAAAACGATCCGAATTTGGTCATTACTGAAACGTCTTGTCTTTCAGGCTTTCCCAAGACAACGCGCACACAAGCGCAACGATCTTTCTTTAGGGAAAGTTGATTTTCTAATTGATAAAAATTTTGATTGAAGCCGACATAAGCTTCATAAGGAATAAAACCTTTTTTATTCAGGATTCGAACGCCAACATAGGTACACCGACTCAAGTTTTTCACATATCTTACGATAGCCTCCAAATAGGCCTTCCGAGAAACGGCGTTATGGGAAATTGCCAACAACCGGTTGGTTGCAATCAGGTGCTTCCTATTTTTTTCATTACTCTCCTTTGTCCTGAGACTAAAAAGTCCAAAAGCCAAATCATCGGCCAATTCTTTCAGAAGTATCGTTTCTGTTTCATCAAAAGCTTTCGGATCTTCCGCGTAAATCATAAGAGCGCCAAATAAATTGTTTTGCGCTTCCAACGGCAACGCAATCGATGAAGCAAATCCTCTTTTGAGCGCCTCTTTCCTCCAAGGATCAAGCGCCCGATCAGTTGAAAGATAGCGACCAAAATGGATTTTTCTTTCCCGGATCGCCCGACCAGTTGGACCATTTCCGCGCAAAGCCTCACCTGACCAGCTAATGTTCGCTTTGTCCAAATAACCCTCCTCAAAACCAAACTGCGCCACGGGCAAGACACTTTTTTGGGCATCTTTTTGCGCCATACCTACCCAGGCCATTTTATACCCACCAGTCTTCACAATTATCCGGCAAATTTCTTTGAGCAGTTTTTTTTCTTGACGCGCGCGCACGAGCGCAATATTGCAAGCACTAAGCATTGATATGGCGCGATCATGCCTTGCCAGTTCTGCCGTTCGCTGATCCACCCGTACTTCCAATTCATCATTAAGTTTTTTCAGCTTCTGCTCCGCTTCGATGCGTTTTGTAATATTATTGGCATAAATTCTGACTGTCCGAAACTCCGGCACCAGGGTAATTAATTCCAGAAAAGTCTCTTTTCCAATAATTATTTCCCGCTGAAATTGTTGTTTTTTGTTTTGCTTGAGTTTTTTCAAGATAACCTTGATATCGGCGGGAATAAAAAAATCAGGATTAATTTTCAATCCTGACTCTTCTAGATTTTTCTTTACCGCCAAATTGGCAAAGACAACTTGCCCGGACTCATTTAGTTCGATAATGGGATTAGGATTGAGTTTTGGAAAGGAAGCGAACCGCTTCATCCTAGAAAGGGATTCGCTTTTTTGCCTTCTTTCCATAGAAATACTATTAATCCCCCCATCACTGACTTATACTGGAAGTATACCAAGAAAAATGTCGCTCAGCAAGCCAATCTTGATTATTGTTTCACCAAAACAATTTTATCAATTTTTGCTCCAATTTCGCGATATTTCAGGCTCAAGGTGTGATTTCCGATTGTGAGTGGAAAGGCGTGTCCATCATCAACATCATAGGTCCAGGAAAGCTTCGGATAAGCCAATGTCCAGGTAGCAGACGACTTTCCGTCCAGAGAAAATGAAAAGGAATCTGATGACCCATTGAGCGTTTTGATCCAACCGGCCAAGCGGTATGTTCCCGCAACCGGTATCTTGAATTGATAATTCACCGAACCGGAAGAATTCGCTTTGACATATTTTCCACCAGAAGCTGTCGCGTCATCAGTGAGAATACGCATTCCCCCACTCGCCACGCCAGATTCGGCCTCAAATGGCACAGTGCCATCAACTGTTACTATTCCCGGATCAGACTCAGTGACAGACTTAAATTCAAACACATCCAGTTGCGTATTTGTCTCTCGTGTTTTTATCTCAAATGTGTGCGTACCTTGAGTCAAATCAAATACTGATCCATTAACCCAAGTCCACGTTTTGAGCGTATCGGGTAAGATCCAATCTTTTGATAATCCACTATCCAATTTATAGGTGAAAGAATTAGACGATCCATTCGGAGAAATTGCCTTGACATTTAATTGATACTTCCCTGCACTGGGAACATTAATCGCATATGTCGCGCTGCCTGTTCCAGTTGCATCTGTCTGAACAATATATTTTTCTCCCGAAGCCACCGCGTCATCCTTTATTTGCATCGGTGTCGCTATCGTTCCTGCCTCCGCCTCAAAGATAAGACTATTTATCAAAGAAAGTTCCGGTGTTGGAGTAGGTGTTGGAGTGGGCGTAGGAATTGGAGTAGGCGTAGGAGCAGGAACAATCACCTGGCCATTCAAGGCCAATTTATAGATCACTACTTCGCCAAAGTTGTTACTGGAACAGTCCGATTCTTTGGAACAGTTTGATTGAGTATAAGCACCAGCCTTGAAGTAGCAACCCGAAGTGGATTTTTCCATTGAATAACTGGCGGTTTGACTCCCGTTATAATAGACACTGATTTTTCCACTCTCTGCGACAAATTTAACCGTGAATCTTTTGCCCAGGGTATAGTTAGCATCAAGAGTTGGTCCCGTTTTGCCGTTGATGTCCACAAACAACTTGGGATATTCCAAGCGAACAACAATCACGTCATCATCAGCATTATGAATCTGACCAAAAACGATATGCTTTTTAGTCTTGGGAACAGCCGTAATCGCCCCATCAATAAACATCGTATGCGTTCCGGAAGTCGTTGACCAACTGGCATTATCCGCTCCGTTGTTTTTCATTTCACGCAACTCCGAACGTGGATAACCGGAATTACTAGTCGTTACGCCATTAACCGGCGCTCGAAAAACCACGGCATCCGCAGTCGCATTGGCATGGAAATAGGGATCAACATTGCAAGTGGCGAGAGCGGGCTGAATAAATTCTATGGGACTGCCGGATTTTCCGGTTGGAAGAGTTACTTTCCAGTTTGCCAGATCCAATACTTGCGCGGGATAACTGGTAGCCGCCTGAACTTGCGGACTTTCAGATAAAAAAAGAAGAGCTAAAAATGCTCCAAGGAAAAAAACAAGGGAACCTCTTCCGGTTGTTTTTTTAGACAATACTATTTTCATAGATTATTTTTGTTAATTATTAATTTTCATTTTTTTATTAATAATTAGCAAAGAACTGTTTTTATTTCTGTCGCTTATCCTTGGTTTTTCACCAAAAATACCTCATGCGACAAAACGTAAGCAAAATTTTAACATACTATCCTACTACCTGTCAAGGGTTCAGGCATTGCCACTGATTGCCTGCGCATTCTTCGCTAATCTAAGCAAAAAAACAGGCGCTATCGCCTGTTTTAAAATTCGTCTAAAAAATTATTTTTCCTGCTCAATATTTTTTCTTGTCCTCAAATACATTGGTAAAGCAGTAAAGCTCAGGGCCATTTGCAAAAAACGCCCCAAAATTGCCACGATAATAATCAGCGAGCTGTTCACGCCAAACAGCCCAAAAAAAGTCACATAAGCCCATTCTTTGAGACCGATATTGTTGATTGTGATAGGAATGGAAGACACAATCGTAATAAGAAAGATGACGGAAAGATAATCCAAAAGGCCGATATGGACACCCAGGGCAAGTATAAGAACATAGTTGGACATGGCCATTCCAAAAAAAGTAAAAACACAACCCCAGCCAATCGCTCGCCAAAGCACCCCATGGTCATGACTATAGGCTTCCAGCTCACGCAAAAAGTGCAAAATTTTTTCCGGCAAAAAACGCACTGCCAGTTTTTGCAAATAGGCGATCTTTTTAATCCGCATTAAAATCAAATCAAAAACCAAAGAACCACAAATGGCCAAATTCATAAAAATCAGCAGATTACTGCTCAGCACGGTTTTAAGGTTTAGCAGGCTAAAAAACAACGCCAAAATTGTGGCAGCAAGAAGGCCAGTGACGCGATCAATCACCACCGTCGAAGCTCCTTCAGCGTATTTTTTTTCCGGTCTTCCGAGTTGATAAGCCCGATAAGTATCACCGCCGAGGAAAGACGGCATAAAATTATTCACAAAGGTGCCGGTCAAATAAAATTTGAAATAATCAAAAAACGGTTGGTTGATATCTTTGAATTTTGCTAAAAGTTGCCATTTATAGGAAGAAATAACCATTCCAAAAAGCACCAAAAATAAATAGAGCGCGATCTGCCAAATCTGCACTCTTTGCACATAGACCCACGCCTGAGCCCATTCCACCTTGAAAATTACCCAAGCCAAAAGCCCCAAGCTGATTAATAATTTTAAAGTAAATTTGGCTATTTTTTTGGGCATTATTTTTTAATGATTTTTTTATAAACTTCAAAATATTTCTGCGCCACACTCTCCCAGCTCATTTTTTCAGCAATTTTTCGACTTTCAATTCCCATATTTTTGGTTAGCTCAGGATCATTAATTAATTTTTCCAATTTTTCTGCAATATCATCGCCATCTCTAAATTTAACAATATAACCATTAACGCCTTCGACAATCAATTCATCGGCACCACCGGTCGGCGTCATAATAATCGGCATACCACTAGCCATCGCTTCAAGCATATTATTGCTCATTCCCTCGTTGTCCGATGGCAAAACAAAAACGTCCGAGGCGCGATGATGATGCACGAATTCAGTATTAGGATTAACGAGTCCCGTGAAATGAACTTTATCTTCGATATTCAGATCCTTAGTTTGTTGCTTCAATTCTCCTTCCGCATTACCCTCTCCGCCAGCAATAGTAAGACGCAGATTGGGATACTTCTGATAAATTTTTGCGAAAGCATCAATAACATAATTAAAACCTTTTCTGCGAGAAAGTCTCGACGCACATAAAATTGTGAAGTTCTCATGCGGGATAGGACTTTCTTCCGGCTTAAAAATATCTGTATATACGCCATTATAAATCACACCGATTTTCTGCTTTTGATTACTCCTCAGGGCAAGATTTTTAATCACTAAACTATTGGCAATCACTGCGGCAGACATTTTCCAAATGAACACAATTGGCCATTTAAGAATAAAATAGATCCGCATAAACCTTTCACTATAATACGGAACGTCAGAACCACGAATTGAAATAATATATGGCAAACCAAATTCAAACTTGAGCAGCATGGAAATAAACCCACAGGGGACGGCAAAAAAAGAATGCGACAAGTTATATGGTCTTTTTTCTCGTTTTGCTGATTTGATCAATTTTCTGGCAAAAAAATAGGTCTTCCATGAATACATAATTAAATCTTTTTGCGACTGATACATCATGTTTTCGCTATTTTTGCCAATCGGTAAACGATGCACGTGGACATTTTCACCCACATTCTCTGAGTGATATTCACTATCGACTGATGATGTGATATAGTCAACTTCTAAATCAGTAAACTTTGCATACTCTCTTAATATGCTCTTGGACGCATTACCAGCTCCCCCGCCCAACGGCGGATATTCGTAATTGAAAAAAAGTATTTTCATAAATTCAAACTATAGTGAAGCGCGACCAATTGAATGATATTCAAAGCCAAGCTCCTTCATTTTTTTGGAATCATAGAGCAAACGTCCATCAAAAACGACGGGAAGCTTTAAGCGTTTTTTCACTTCATCAAAATCAACACTCCTAAAATCTTTCCATTCAGTAATGATAAGTAGCGCATCGGTGTGATCAAGCGCGTCATATTTACTTTCAAAATAGGCAATGTTTTCGTTGTCACCAAAATATGCCGGCGACTTAGCCATGGCCATCGCTTCTGGATCATGCGCTTGAATTTTTGCTCCGAGACTAATGAGTTTATTGATAATTGTTATGGAGGCAGATTCGCGCATATCATCAGTTCCAGCTTTGAAAGCCAATCCCCAGACCGAAAATATTTTATCTTTCAAGTCATCGCCAAACTTTTCCATAACCATATCACTCAGCACCTGTTTTTGCTTTTCATTTGTGGCAAGAGTTTGCCTAAACATCTCGGCATCATAGCCATGATCTTTGGCAATTTTGATAAGCGCTTTCACATCTTTGGGAAAACAACTACCGCCAAAACCTGGTCCAGCATAGATAAAATGTTCACCAAATCTTGTATCGGCGCCGATTGCTTACAGAACATGATTAAAATCAGCCCCCACGCGTGTACAAATATTTTCCAACTCATTACTGGTGGAAATTTTAACCGCCAGAAAGCTATGGGCGGCATATTTCACTGTTTCGGCCGTCTTGGGATCCATGGCAAAAAAACGACTCTCTCTGCGCATAAATGGCCCATACAACTCTCGCATTGTTTCGATCACCGCCGGGTCATCAGCGCCAACCACGATGCGACTTGGTTCCATGAAATCTTTGACCGCACTTCCTTGGGCCAAAAACTCCGGATTGCTCACAACATGAAAAGAAATGTTGGAACCGCGTTTTTCTTGTTCTTCGGTAATTGTTTTTTTGACTAACTCGGCCGTGCCGACAGGAACCGTGGATTTATCAACGATAATCAAGGGATGATCAATCATTTTTCCAATTGAACGAGCCACGTCGAGTACATGCGTGAGATCAGCGCTACCATCTTCATTGGGCGGAGTGCCCACGGCGATAAAAAGAATACTACTGGCTTTCAGGGCTTCTTCAAAATTAGTCGTGAAACTCAAAGTCTTAGCTTTCAAATTTTTTGAAACTAATTCATCAAGATCATCTTCGTGCAGTGGCACTTTGCCGGAACCAAACTGATCAATTTTCTTTTGATCTTTGTCAACACAAATAACCGTATTACCCATCTCAGCAAAACATGCCCCCGTAACTGAACCAACATAGCCCGTTCCAATGACTGCAATCTTCATGAGTTCTCTACGAATTACGAATTTGTACGAATATACGAATGTACAAATGGGCAATCGCTTTATTAACTAATTATTTTCAACACCCCAATCTTCTTTCTTTATGACTCAATTATTTCTTTGATCGAATAGTTCATGTGGCCCTGACTTTTGTAGTAGTTCTTGATGAGGATGTCAGCAAGAAGTCCGAAAATAAATAATTGAATGCCGACCAGCACCATAAAAATTCCCACGAGCGGCCAAATTTTTTCCGAAAGCGAAGCGCCGAAAAAGATTTTTTCCACCGCCATCCAAATCAAAATCAAAAAACCCGCAAAAGACAAAACCATACCACTGCCACCAAAAAGATGCAACGGGCGGTTGGCATATTTGCGCCAAAACCAAATGGAAACCATATCAACGAAACCTTTAATTCCCCTTTTCCAGTTGTATTTTGTTTTTCCGTGAATGCGCGGATGATGCGAGACTTTCACTTCTCCCACTTTGAAACCTTGCATCTCTAGGATCGCCGGGATAAACCGATGCATCTCACCAAACAAATCGACGCCTTGAAAACACTCTCTTTTGTAGGCCTTGAGACTGCAACCCGAGTCATGAATTTTGTCTTGAATAAGAATTTTACGAAGCAAATTCGCGCCACGAGAAAATATTTTTTTGCTCAAAGGGTCTTTTCTTTGCCAACGCCAACCGGCCACCACGTCATTACCTTTTTTCATTTCTTCCAAAAGCAAGCCGATATCAGCTGGATCATTTTGCAAATCACCATCCATCATCACAATAATCTCTCCTTGTGAAGCTTTTATTCCCGCATCAAAAGCGGCCGTTTGGCCGAAATTTTTGCGAAAATTGATCAAGCGAAGAGGAGAAAGTCCCTGGCACTCCTGGGCTGTCTTGTCTTTTGAACCATCATTAATAAAAATGATTTCAAAACTTTTTCCCAATTTCTCGCAGGCTTCTTTGATGCGTCTGTGCATTTCAATCACGTTGCCCTCTTCATTATACAAAGGAATAACGACCGAGAGTTCTTTTTTTTCTTCCATAAATCAAATTGATTAATGATTATAGGACTTACACATTTACCTCAAAAAATTCCTAAAAGCGCGGTTTTCTCTTTTTGGTTAGCTGGAGCTTTATCTTTCAGAGACTTTCTCTGTTAACAAAGAAAACGTGCGGAACTGTTTTTTTTGGCAAACGCGTAAGTCCTGGATTATTTAATTCTTATTGATTATACCACTATCCTTTTCCTCATGCAATTCCGAAAAAGCCCTAAAAGCGGTGGAAATCATCAAGTAGTAGGCCCAAATTGCACTTGTTTCCGCCCAACTGCCTTTTTTAAATATATACAGAATCGCCGCCACGATCAAAAGGAGACTGGCGCCAAAAGCCAAAAGGCGACTAGGCACCGGATGAAAAAAGAGCGCGAGAAAAAAAAGGAAAAAAAGCAAATTGGCAATTTCCCATTCAAAATAGCGACCAAGCACAATCGCTCCCAATAGCACAACCACTTCCCCTATTTTCCCCATTAAACTTTTTTGAAAAAAATTTTCTAACATATTATTTGATTTTTAAATCCGCTGTAATTTTTAAATTTTTGAGCGCGAAATAACGCCCCTTGCTTTTGTCGTTTTGATCATAGGTAATTTTGAAATACATCACGCGTGTTTCTTTTGTCGGAATAATATCCGCATTAAAAATTTGGACTGTTCCTCCGATCGTTCCAGCTGAAACGTCTTCTTCTGGCGAATTATCAGTCGCTCCGTCACTGGTGTCAGCCGAGGACGCGTCTTTCAAAGCAATTGCGTCCGCAGGCGAAATTATGCCAAAACCGGGCAAGAAATCCGGCCCCTCGGAAAACGGCAGATCAATCCAATTTTGGCGGTCAAAAGAATAACTCACTTTCACCCCTTTCCAGCCTGAGCGCAGTTGCGTGGCAGAAAAGTTTAGTTTGCTGATTGGATAAATTGTGTTCACCGCGTAGGTAAAGCTGGCATTGTCTTTGGCCGGCGCATAAATCACTTTGTCATTTTCACTAAATTCTGTCCCCGGCGTGGCTGTTTCTAGATCAAATAAATCAACGTATTTTCCTTTTGTGGCATAAGAATAGCGACCCAGTCCTTGTCCCAAGTCCTCGATTTTGGCTCCGTTTAATATGGGCACGCCATTTTCTTGGTTCAAATTAGCGCCATAAATTTTGAAATATAGATCACCGCTCGCAAGCGTCAGCTCTTTGTTTTTTCGCACCACCGCTGAGCCAGCAAGATAACTTTTGCTCTCACCACTACCCAATGGTTCCAAATAGTTTTGCTTGCTCACATCCACCTTGGAATTATCCAAACTGATCAGATAATATTTATCCTTTTCCAACCGGCCAAACAACGGGAAAAGAAACGCCCCGTCCGCCTGGCGATATTTCTCAATGCTACTGATAGAAAAAGCCAAATCGGTAATTGTTGGACCGGGAGAAGAAATTTTTTCTCCGTCATATTCAACTTCGCGCAAACTCAAAACATACTGCCGACTGCCCGGATTAAGTTTTTTATTGATATCAATCTTAAGCGCTACTCCGGAAATCAGCAGTTCTTTCGCTTGAAAAACTTGCCCCAACGCAACTTTGCTTTCTTTCAAGGCAGAAAAGGCGTAATCGCAAATCAATTGATTCACTTCGGTCTCTGAGATGTTCGCTTCTTCGCTCAACAGTTTTTCCGAAAAGTTACTCAAGCATTTTCCGTCGACACACGATTCAACCGTTTTTTTGTGATTCGCATAGAGCCCATAGTTCACCACAAAAACCACACCCAAAAACGCCAACGCCCAGAAAAATTGTTTTTCTGCTTGGATGAAGTTGATTATTTTTTTTGAAAATTTATCTTGCATATTTTATCACAGCGCTATTTTTTTCGAGGTTTATGCGTAAGTCCCAAATTATTACTATCTCGCCTTTTTTCTTTCCAAAAAACCAGTGCCAGAAGGGAAAGCAAAATTGTTCCGAGGGTGATTATTCCGCCCAAATAGAGAAAGTTTTGCGGGCGATAATAAAGGCTAAGTTCCATTTTGCCATCTTTTCCCACTGCACAATTGTTTTTTAGCATTTGCGGATCAAGCAGAAAGGCATTGAGACCAGCATCAGTTTTGCGATGATTTTCGGCGGGTAAAAGTGTTCGAGCAGAAAGTAGTGCATACCAAGGCGTAGCGCCACAAATTACCTGCCAATCGGGATGATAGTTTTCCGAAAAATTCAGCCAAAGCGGACTCTCGAGATTATCCAATGTGAAATTCCAACGCGCGGAATTTTCCAAAGCATAAGGAACACTTTCAAAAGCCACTTCGCGATGGATTGTTTCCATTTCATGCGTAAGATAGATTCGTGGACGAACAGTTTGGTTTTCAAAAATCAGCCTATTTTCCAACCCCAAATCCAATTGTTTCCATTGTGACTTGGCAAGTAACTCCTTGATGATAAACAGATTTTGCGGACTGGAAATTGCATAGCGCACAGCCGACTGGGAAAGTAGGCGTGGAGCAAAACTTTCCGCAAAAAACAATTGATTTTTTTCGCCGCCACCCGGTTCTCCGCCTTGCAACTCAGTATAGTCTTGGATATTTTTCCATTCGCTCCTACGCGTTTCCAGCGCATTGATCTTGGGACGATAAACGGAATAGCTGGCCCAAAGTGGATCCGTCGGATTCCACAGCGTGCGAAATGATTCTGTCTGCGACAGGACATAGGCGCGAATTTTTTGATCATCCGCGTCAACTTGTTGCGCCGTGAAAATGCTTTTCAGTTCTCCGGTCAAGATCGGCTTGGTATTCCAAAGAAAAATCAGACTTGCTCCCAAAAATACGCCGTATTTCAAAAATTTCTTTTGCCCATAGCGTTCGAAAATATGACTCACAAATGCGCCGATGAGCACGGAGTAAGCCAGCGCGATGGCGAAATAGAACTTGCTCGCTTCGCGAAAAGCATTAAACCCGGGGAAATTCTGATGCAACCAAACATAAGCGCTTTTCAAGGGCAACGCGTTTTGTTTGGAAAGAAAAACAGCCAAGAGTGCCACGAAAAACCAAAACAGCACCTGCCTATTTTTCCGCTGGAAGTAGGCTCCCCAGATGACCATGAGCGGAATCAGCCAAAAATAGAGTGGAATTTTTTGGTCATCGAACCACTTCGGCTCTCCTCCATTCCAAAAAGGATGGAACAAAGTTAACGTCCCGGGCAAATCAAGCGAAAAATTATTATCCACCAACGGACGCGTGACAATATCATTGCTCGCCAGCGCGCCGGTCAGGGCAGTGGGCAAAACCCAAAAAAGATTAAAGAGCATCAAAAGTCCGAAAAAAAGCACCATGGCGGAAAAATTTTGGCGGAAAAATATTTTTTTCCGCGCTGCTCCTTTTTGAGTAAAAAGCAACCAAAAAGGCACGGCCAAAAGGATGAAAAATAGAATATAGAACACGCGAAAATCATATCCGCCAACAATGAGACTCGCAAGCGCCGCGGCAATCAGATTTTTTTTTCTACCAGTATTAAAATAGCGCCAGAAAAAAAACATCACCAACGGAGCAAATGTACCCGCCAGCGTGAGACCGAAATGGCCTTGTGTGTTGATTGCTAAATAATAGGTATTGAAAGAAAAAACTAATGCGGCGACCAACGCGCCCCAACTATTTTTTAAAACTTGTTTGGCAAACAGATAACCAAATAGCGGAGTGAGAAAAGCAAAAGGCCAAAAAATAAAAAACTTATCAGCAATGTTAGAGTCAAAACCAAGCGCGCCAAAAAATCCTGGCATGAGACTCACCATCCAGCCCCACAAAAAAAGATTGGGGCTTCCCAGGCTGACCTGAGCACTCCAAGCACTGTAGTGCAAATAATCAGCCAGCGTCTGAGAAAATTGAAACCAGTAATCCCCGTGGGTGAAAATTCCAAAAGAAAGCCACCGATGATAGACCACACCGGAAAGCAAAAGCAAGAATCCTATCGGCCAATATGATCTTGACCAAGTTTTGATTTTTTGAAGATATTTTTGCATCATTTCTAGCTTACCATTTTTTCAGCCCGAAAGCAAAAACACCCCGCCATTGCTAAGACGTCGCTTTCTTGCTTTAATAGAGTCAGTCTTTTAAACTGGCAAGTTATAAAAAATAGAGCTAAAAACAGCTTCTAAACTGCTATGCAAGACCAGATTCAAAAAATCTTTATCATTGTCCCCGCCTATAATGAAGCAGCGGTTATTGAAAGTGTCATCCGCGAAATCCAAAGTTACCATTATTCCAATCTGATTGTCGTGGACGATGGCAGCACCGACCAAACAGCGGAAAAAGCAAGCTCCTTGGATCATATCATCACCCTGCGCCACCGCCTCAACCGTGGCAAGGGCGCTGCTACCAAAACTGGCATCGAAGCGGCGAAACTCTTGGGCGCGGATGTGATTGTCACGCTCGACGGCGACGGCCAACACGACCCGGCTGATATCGAAAAACTCACGCGACCGATTTTGCAAAAACGCGCCGACGTCACCCTGGGCACGCGCCTCGTCAATCCCGCCGGAATGCCCTGGTATAAAATCATCCACAACAAACTTGGCAATCTCCTCACTTGGTACTTGTTTGGCCTCTGGGTGACCGATTCCCAATCTGGCTTTCGCGCCTACTCTAGAAAAGCGGCGGAAAAAATCAACACATTGGGTGATCGCTATGAATATGAAAGTGAGGTCATCCGCGAAATCTACATCCACAAATTAACCTTCAAAGAAATTCCCATTCAAGTCCGCTATACCGACTATTCAATGAACAAAGCCCAAAAACAAAGCTTTTGCAACGGCGTGAAAACCGCCGGAAAAATGCTTTGGAAGATGATTGGATAAATACAAAGTTCATAAAGTGAAAAGTTATACAGTTTTTAAAGTAAAAAAAATTAAATGAAGATCCCCATCATCACTCCATCATTCAATCAAGCGACGTTTTGTGTATATTGACTTTTTTTATTTTTAAGGTACACCTTAAACTAAGCTTAAAGACTAACTGACTTTAAGGCATGGATGAAATATCGAAAAAGTGCTAAAATAAGAATATGTTACAAACAAATAATCCATCAATATCTGAAGAGGCAAAGATCTTTATCAAAAAAGAAAAGCTTTTTTTAATAAAGACATTTGCTGATCTTGAAAAATTTCCTCCACTTAAAAAACCTTCCGCCATCTTCATGGCGGGATCTCCGGGTGCGGGAAAAACAGAATTTTCGCTAAGATGGCTAAAATTAATGGAACCCAATAGAATAGTCAGAATTGATGCAGATGAAATCAGAAAAATTATTCCGCAATATAACGGCAAGAATTCTGACATAGTTCAAGGAGCTGCAGCCTTAGGGGTTGAAAAAATTTATGATTATGTGTTAAAAAACAATCAGAGCGCATTGATTGATGGCACATTTGCAAATTACAAGATTGCGAGTGAAAACATACGACGATCCTTGAAAAGAAATCGGAAAGTGGGCGTGTTTTACATATATCAAGATCCGCTAATCGCATGGGATTTTGCAAAAAAACGAGAAAAATTAGAAGGAAGGTATATTCCTAAAGAAACTTTTATCCAATCATTTTTTAATGCAAAAGAGAATGCGCAACTCGCGAAAAAAGAATTTGGGGATAGAATTGAACTTAATTTAGTTGTAAAAGATAAAAACAATAAGGATGCAAGGATTGAATTTGATATTAAAGAAGGAATTGACAAGTTTATAGAAATAACTTATAATAAAAATTCACTTAATACAATATTATGCTAAAGAAATTAATCTCAAATATATCCACTAAAAAGCTCAAAAAAAATATTGATTTTTTTGAGTTACCATCAAAAGAGCGCGAAAGGATCATAGTGAAGGCTGCTGAACTTTCAGCGCAAGATCAAAAAGATCTTCTAAAGGAATATGAGCAAAAGTTCGGAGAGTTGCAGACAAATACTTGTAAATAAATATGTTCAATAAAAACCGACACTAAGTCGGTTTTTTCCTACTGCGATGAAAATCTCCATCATTACCCTATCATTCAATCAAGCCGAGTTTATTGAACGCACGATTTTGAGCAGATACTAAATAATTTTTTTAATTCAATCTTATGCCCACCACTTTCCATCTCTATCAAATCATCGTCCTCGCCGTTTCTTTTTTTATGCTCTATCAAGGCACGACCAATTTTTTCAAAGGTAAAAGTGGTCAAACGCCGTTCAAACTCCTGGTGCGCTATGCTGTTTGGGGCGGAATGCTTGTGGTGACTTTTTTTCCCGACATCACTTTTTTCATCGCCAAATCAGTCGGCATCATCGACAACATCAACGCCGTCATCCTGACGGGATTTCTACTCATCTTCCTTATGATCTTCAAACTGCTCAGCGCAATTGAACGGTTGGAGCAAAATATTTCTGAGCTTACTCGCAAGGAAGCTCTGAAAGATTTGTCAAAAAATAATCTATGAAATTATTAATTTTCTGTCCCTATTATCCACCTCACATCGGAGGATTAGAATCTCATGCCGATGAATTTAATAAACACTTGGCACAAAAAGACGTTGAAGTCGTTGTTTTCACGCCTCGCTTGCCCAAGAGTGCACCGGAAAAAGAACTTATTCATAAAAAAGTGCAAGTCATTCGCTTTCCGGCTTTTGAAATCATCCCCAACTATCCCCTGCCGAAGTTCTGGTTACCAAAATTTTGGTTGTTTTTTGTTGAATTATTTAGGCAAAAATTCGATATCGCAATTTCTCGCACGCGCTTTTTTAACACCTCCCTCTTAGCGCTCGTCTATGCTAAAATAAAAAGGGTCAGATGGATTCATATTGAACATGGATCTGATTTTGTCAAATCTGGAGGAAAACTAGCGACAAGCGCCGCTAAGATTTATGATTATACTTTCGGAAAAATTGTCCTGAGGAGTGCAAACAAGGTTATTGCTAACTCAAAGGCTTCCGCTAAATTTTGCAAGAAATTGGCAAAAAATATCAACTGTGAAGTAATTTACCGAGGAGTGAAAATTAGAGATATTCTTTCGACGCTTCCTGATGCTAACTTTAGGAATAAATACCAAGATTCCACAATAATCACTTTCCTGGGTCGCCTATTTGATGGAAAGGGTGTGTCCGATTTGGTTATAGCACTTTCCAAGCTAGAAAACAAAAAATATATCTGTTTTATTGTTGGTGATGGACCGGAAAAGAAAAAGCTCGAACTATTGTCAAAAAAATTAAATATTCAAAATAAAATCATTTTTTTTGGATATCAAAATTTTGACAGCTACATAAAAATTCTAAAGATTACGGATATATTCGTTAGCCCCAGCTATACCGAAGGTCTACCGACAACAGTTGCCGAAGCAGCCCTTTGTAAAAATGCCATCGTCGCAACTAATGTTGGCGGAACACCTGAAATAATAACTAGCGGAAAGAGTGGTTATTTAATTGAACCGAAAGATATTAATTCATTAAAAGAAAAACTGGCAGAATTAATGAACGATGAAGATCTAAGAAAAAAATTAGGTGCCAACGCTTTCAAAGAAGTTCAAAATAAATTTGATTGGGATAAATCAATTGGGAAATATTTGAAGATATTTGATGAATCATTGCATTAAAACGCTTCATTCCCGGGACCGCATGCTACTGCCTCAACTTTAGCGGGACCTGTCGGCAGGCAGGGAATTCATGGCCACGCTTGCATTTTACTTTATGAACCTTATAACTTTATAAACTTTTTGACTTATTTATGTGTGGAATAGCTGGTAAAATTTATTTTAACGACAAAACCGTTTCGGAGCAGGATATTTTAGCCATGAACGAAAAAATAATGCACCGCGGGCCAGATGATGGCGGAGCATATATTTCTCCCGATCAAAAAGTTGGACTTGGGCATAGAAGACTTTCGATTATTGACCTCTCCCCTCTCGGACATCAACCGATGCGCTATATGAATCGGTATGAAATTGTGTTTAACGGAGAAATATACAATTTTCAAGAGAAAAAAGAAATGCTGATCGAGAATGGCTACACGTTCAAATCTAAGACTGATACGGAAGTGATTTTGGCACTATATGATAAATTCGGAAAAGACTGCCTCGCGCACTTGCGCGGAATGTTTTCTTTCGCCATCTATGACGAACAAGAAAAAACCATTTTTTGCGCAAGAGACCGCGTTGGGAAAAAACCATTCAAATATTATCTCGATGATAATGTTTTCATGTTTGCTTCGGAACTTAAAGCCATCCTCACTCAAAGTGAATACAAAAAAGAACCTGATTACGTCGCCATTCATCATTATCTGACTTTGCAATACTGCCCCGCTCCTCTGACGGGATTCAAGGGCATCAAAAAACTGGAAGCAGCGCACTATCTTTTCGTCGATCTCAAAACTAAAAAAATTGAAAAAGAAAGATATTGGAAATTGGACTATTCTAAGAAATTAAATTTATCAGAAAATGAATGGAAGAAAAGAATTATGGCAAAATTGGAAGAATCCGTGAAGTTACGAATGATTTCTGATGTGCCATTGGGCGCGTTTCTTTCCGGTGGCATAGATTCCAGCGCGATTGTAGCTCTCATGAGCAAGCTTTCCAACAAGCCAATCAAGACTTTTTCCATTGGCTTTGAAGAAGAAAAATATAACGAGCTTAGATATGCCCGCATCATCGCTGAAAAATTCAAAACCGATCACAAAGAATTTATCGTAAAGCCAGATGCGATTGAAATGCTTCCAAAACTTGTCTATCAATATGAAGAGCCCTATGCCGATTCCAGCGCATTGCCGACCTATTATGTCAGTAAAATGACACATGATTTTGTCACGGTAGCGCTCAATGGCGACGGCGGAGATGAGAATTTTGGAGGATATCCATGGTATAGTATACAAAAATTCTCTGTCTGGTATGATCATTTCTCTCTTTTGCACAAATTCCTAGCATTGCCAATGGCAACAATATTATACAAATTATTTCCAAATGATTTCTTTGAAAAAGTTTATCGATTTTCCGAGACACTTTCTATTTCTTATGCCGAAAGATATCTGAATTATATATGCTATTTTACCAATGGAATGAAAGAGGAATTATATACGGAAGATTTTAAGAAAAAAATTGCAAACAACGATACTTTCAAATTAGTTTCCGAAAAGTTTACAGAGGCAAATACCCCAAACAAAGTAGACCAGGCCTTTTACACTGATTTCAACACCTATCTTGTTGATGATCTTATGGTCAAGGTGGATATCGACACTATGTCAGTCGCACTTGAAGGACGATCCCCTTTTCTTGATCATGAATTTCTGGAGCTTACAGAGAAAATACCAGCCAATCTGAAACTAAAAGGATTAAACAATAAAAAATACATCCTCAAAGAAGCTTTGCGCGGTCTTGTGCCAGATGAGGTTATGTTTCGTCCCAAGAGAGGCTTTGGTATTCCGATTGAATCCTGGCTTAGGAATGAGCTAAAGGCCTATGCCTATGATAATCTTCTTAATAGTAAACTCATTAAAAAAGGCATATTCAAGAGAGATTACATAAAGAAACTTATTGATGATCATGTTTCCGGAAAAATAAGCTATGCTAAGCATATTTGGGCCCTTTTGACCCTCGAGTTATGGCTAAGAGAATATTTTGATTAAAAAAATATGGAGAATAATAAAAAAAACATCCTAATCTTTTCCGTAGCCTATTATCCTTTTATAGGAGGAGCAGAAGTGGCATGGAAAGAAATCACCGACAGAATAGTTGATTTTGAATTTGATATGATTACACCAAGATTCAGTAGATCCCTTCCTAGATTTGAAAAAATCAGAAACATTAATGTCCATCGAATCGGAGTTGGCAACATCATCGATAAATTTTTATTCCCAATTACAGGAGCAATTGCCGGAATATCCCTGAACCACAAAAGAAATTATTCATTAACTGTCGGAATAATATTCAATCACGCAGGACTTGCAGCATCTTTTTTTAAAATCCTCAAGCCAAAAATTCCATTTTTGTTAAATCTTCAGGACGGAGATACTGATGAAGTGATTGCAAAAAATACCTACGGCATAAAATTTATCACAAATAAAATTTACAAAAAACCGGATTTTGTAACAGTGATTGCCAAATTTCTGAAAGACCGCGCCCTAAAAAATGGTTCGACAGATAAAATAACCCTCATACCAAATGGCGTTGATTTGAACATATTTGATGCCAAGATAGACAAGGCCGAGCTAGCTAAGACAAAATTTGACCTAAAAATAAAACCTGACGATAAGATCATAATCACAACTTCCAGATTAAATTATAAAAATGCTATTGATGATCTCATAAAAAGCTTGGAATTCTTGAGTCAAAATTATAAATTGTTAATATTGGGCAACGGTGAGGATGAAGAAAAGCTTCGGCAACTGACAAAAGAAAAGGCACTAGAAAATAATGTTGTATTTTTAGGATACAAGAGTCATAATGAAGTTGTAAGATATCTCAAAATTTCAGATATCTTCTGCCGGCCATCACTTCAGGAGGGCCTGGGAAATTCTTTTCTTGAGGCTATGATGGCGGGCGTCCCTATTGTTGCCACTCCCGTTGGCGGGATACCTGATTTCCTTAAGGACGGAGAAACTGGCATATTTTGCAAAGTTAAGAACCCGAAGAGTATTGCTGAAAAAATAAAAATTATTTGCGAAGATGATAAATTAAGAACTGCTATTATTAAAAAATCAAGAGAATTAATAGAAAATAATTACAATTGGTCTTTAATAGCTAGAAATTACACAGAATTATTTCACAAAATTACCCGCAATGAATAATAAATCAATTCTATTCTGTACAGGAATATTCCCTCCTGAGATAGGCGGTCCTGCAACCTATGTCTTTAAGATGGCTCAAAAAATGTCCACTGACGGAATCAAAAATAGCATCATTACCTATTCCGATCGCAACAACTTTGATGATTATGGACTGGATGTTCATAGAGTTGAAAGAAAAAACTTTTTATACAACTATACTAAATACTTTTTAAAAGTTTTAAAAATAGGGAAGAATTTTGACATTCTATACATTCAAGGATCATTTTCAGAAGGAATCCCAACTATCCTTGCCAGTTTTTTTCTGAGAAAAAAAACCATCATAAGAATAGGTGGGATATTTTCATGGGAAATATCTTTTCACAACAGATGGACAACGGATTTGGCAGATGATTTTTTGACAAAAAAACAGAAATTTATTCCGGAAATATTAAAAATAATAGACCGACTTGTAATTTCCCAATGTAGCAATATAATTACTAACAGTCTATACACAAAAAAACTTTTGGTTTTAAACGGAATTAAAAACAAACAAATAGAGGTCATATACAATTCATTTGATAATCCTGATTTTGAAGTTATAGACAAAGAAGCTTGCAAGAAAGAACTGGGCGTGGAAAATAAAAAAATCATTCTTTCCATTGGAAGATTTGTCCCTTGGAAAAATTTCGATAAACTTATAGAATTTTCCAGAAACCTCAGCGACGATTTTGTTATTTTTATTGCTGGCGAAGGCACAGAAAAAGAACACTTAGAAAAAATGATGCTGGCATATGCCTTAGATAAAAAAGTCTTCATCCTAAACAAGCTTAGCAAGCCAGAATTATACAAGATGTATCAAGTTGTTGATATTTTTGTCCTACTTAGTTCTTTCGAAGGGCTAAGCCACGTACTCATTGAAGCCATGGCGATGAATCTGCCAATAATATCTTCAAATATTGATCCAAATTTAGAAGCCCTGGATGGATACAATAAATATAAGTGCATAAATATCAATGAGGATGAATTTTTATGTGCTATTGATTTTTTTAAAAAAAATAAAACGCCTAAAGCAAGCAACACTTTAAATAAATATAACCTTGAGAATATTTATATAAAAACCTTGAAAATATTATGCGAATATTAAGCATCAGCATTGATACATCAATTTTTAATAAGCAATCCAAAACATTGGAAAGAATCTCTGGTTATGCAGAAATGGCTGATGGCATGCATATGATTTGCTATACACCACGAAAAAGTTTTCCTATCACAAAAAAAGGCAAACTCATTGCTTATCCAACAAACTCTTTAACAAAATTCCATTTCATAATTGATGCTTATCAATTGGGAAAGAAAATAATTAAAGAAAATAATTTTAATAAAAATACCGACGCCATAACCACCCAAGATCCCTTTGAGACCGGACTGATTGGATATTTTCTAAAAAAGAAATTTGGCCTTGGATTAAATATCCAAGAACATGGGAACTTTTACGAATCGCCTTACTGGAAAAAGGAAACTTTTTTGAATTTACTAAGATATTATTTGGGAAAATTTATAATTGACAAATCCGATAGCATCAGAACAGTTTCCCTAAGAGAGAAAGAAGCTCTTACTGAAAAATTAAAAATTGATCAAGCAAGAATAATAAACTTCCCCGTTTTTACAGACTACAATAAAATCAAGAATAGCGCTTCCATTCTAAACGTAAAGAATCGATACCCTGGATTTAGCTTCTATGTCCTTACGATGTGTCGACTAGAAAAACAAAAGAATATTCCAATGCTCATTGATGCTTTTGGATTATTAACGAAAAAAATTTCGAATCCCCTATTAATAATAGTCGGCAGTGGGTGTGAGGAAAAAAGAATAAGGGCATCAATAACAAAAAATGGATTAAATGAAAATATTATCATAGAGCCTTGGACGGAAAATCCATATGATTACTACAAGACGTCCGATTTATTCATCATGAGTAGCGATTACGAAGGATTTCCAAGAACAATAATTGAGTCCATTGCCTGCAACTGCCCAATCGTTATGACTAACCAGGGTTCGGCTGGTGAATTTATTAAAAATGGAGAAAATGGCCTGGTAACCGCAATAGGCAAGCACAAAGAACTAGCCAACGCAATGATTGATATTGCTATAGATAAAGAAAAGGGGAAGATAATGTCCAAACAAGCTAGCGAAGATCTGAAAAGGCTATTTTCCCAGAAAGATACATTAACTTTAATGAAAAAATCATGGCAAATGGCCATACGAAATAAATTATGAATAAAAAAAAGGACAAACTTTGTTACATCCTGCCTCTTTTTGATCTTAAAACGGATAGTCATTTTTATCATATTTATGATTTTATCAATAAAGCAGCCGTAAGCTTAGATTTAACATTGATTATTGAAAAAAATTCCTCCGATACATCATTTTTTTCTAATGTCTCTCACGTTCAAATACAGAGGTTTACTTTTTTACCATTAAGAATCATAGAAAATCTCTTCTTAATTATCCAGGCACGCATAACTGGTTGCAAAAAATTCTATATCCACTATTCCTACATCTCAGCCCTAAATAGTTCGATTATATGTAAATTAACTGGGGGTAAAAATTGGTACTGGAATTGTGGAATGATGTGGTTATTTAAAAAAGATAGATTAAACCAATTTTTAATTAAAATCTCTTTACATTCAGTGAATTACCTTGTCACTGGAGCTGAATCTCTAATAGACGGTTATTCTGAAAATTACAAAATTTCCAAAGACAAGATAAAAGTCATGCCGAATTGGATTGATCCAAGTAGATTCAATAAAAAATATAACCGAGATAGCATAATTAAGAAATTCTCCTTACGGGACGGAAAATATTACATATTATTTCTTCACAGGCTTGTCCAGCGAAAAGGTGTTAACTACATAATACCCATTGCCAAACAGTTCGGTTCCGACTATACTTTCATCATTGCGGGAGATGGGCCGTACAAAGAAACCTTACGAAATAAAGTTCTCGAAGCCAATTTAAAAAATGTACAAATAATTGGCAAAGTTAGCAATGACCAAGTCCCCCAGCTAATGAACGTTGCGGACGTTTTTTTTATGCCTTCCGAAGAAGAAGGTTTTCCACGAGTATTGGCGGAAGCCATGGCTAGCGGACTTCCCTATGTTGCATCCGATATTGGCGGAGTCAAGGAAATAAGTCCAACATGTGAACAAGAGTATATTTATCCTGTTGGCGATTTAGAAGGCTTTGTTTTTGGTATAAAAAAAATATTAACCACAAACAAATCTTCTTTCGAAAATTGCTTGAAAAAAAAATCTAACGACTATAATCAGTCTGATGTTTTAAATATTTTTATTAATTTATTCAAATAAATAAGGCGCGCATCTTCTATCTCCAGAAAAATGCCAGTATGAAAAATTATCCAACATATTGCTAAATGGAAAAATAAGATCCAACTATCCTATTGAATATTTCATAATACTAACAAAGCAATAAATATGACAATGGCGATACATAAAAAATATTATAAGGAAGCTACTGTATTTAAAAATAAAGGCGATCTTATAGATAAAATATTTAAACCGACTGACAATGCTTTAGATGTCGGATTTTGGGGCCAAGGGATAACCAGATCTAATAAATCCTGGGGACATGATCTGATTAGACATAAAGTTAAATATCTTTTCGGGATTGATTTGAGTGAAGAAATAAAAAGTTTGGATAAGCAACTATATAATTACGAAGTGAAGAATGCGGAGGAATTTAATTACGAACACAAATTTAATACTATCTATGCGGGAGATTTAATAGAGCATGTTTCCAATCCTGGTAAATTCCTTGAATCATGCAAAAAGAGCTTGTCAGAAAATGGAACCATCATAATTTCTACACCAAATACATTTAATTTGTTCAACATCATTGAAAAAATATTCAAAACTGAACCAACCATAAATCATGATCATGTAGCTTATTACAATATAAAAACACTTAATACACTCCTGACAAGACATAATCTTTTGATAAAAAAAATTGGATTTATACACTCGCTAGAAACCAAATATAAGCAAAGTAGCTTCAAGAAAATTCAAAATTTTATCTACTTTATCTTAAGCTTGTTTACAAATAAATATCTAGAAACTCTGGTTCTTTTTATTGCTGATAAATAAAAAAAATAACCATTTTTAATTTACTCCGAATGATAGACATGAAAAAAATAAAAATTATCGCTTTATTTAACGGGCAAAACCGAGTAAACCTTATTAATGAGATAAAAGAACACGCATCTCCTGATACTTCTTTTTTTGGGTGCAATCACCTTTTAGAACATGAAGACATTAAAGTTGTTTTTTTAAATATAGAAAAAACAAAAAAATCTTTACTTGGAAATTTTTTCTACAAATTATCCCTAGTTTTAAAAATAAAAGAATTCGACTTTGTTATTTCATCTGCCAATATTGATTTATTACTAATTAAGTCTCTTTTAAAATTCACAAAAACCAAATGGCTAATTCTGAATATTGATCTTATCAATATTTTACGAAAAAACCAGAAAAATAAATTCAAACATTTTCTAATATTACACACGCTAAAAATGGCTGATAGAATCCTGTGCCTATCTAGCCATCAAAAAAAATTCCTTGCTTCTTGTGGCATCAACGGCAACGTTCTGCAAATTGTAGCATTCGGAACAGACAAAAAGTTTTATCAACCAACTCTAGAAAATGATGACTATATTCTTAGCGTCGGCAAAGATAATGGGAGAGATTTTTCTACATTACTTGATGTGGCTAAAAAAATAGACAAAAAATTTATTATCATTACATCTAAAAAAAATCTCAAAAAACTAAAAAACGCTCCTAAAAACATAAGAGTCCACTATGATATTAATTACCAAGAACTTAAAATCTTTTACGAGAAAGCACTGTGCATCGTAATAGCCCTAAAAAAAGACGAATCTACTGATGGATCAGATTGCTCAGGACAAACTGTCACACTAGATGCTATGGCTTGTGCTAAACCAGTTATTATAAGCAAGAGGGAGTGGACGGCTGATTATATAGAGGATTCAAAAAACGGCCTACTCTTCAAGCCAAGCAATTCCAATAATTTAGAGAAAATCATTCGCAAAATCACAGAGAACGCAGATTTCGCCCAAAAAATTGGACTAAACGGAAGAAAAAGCGTTGAAAATAAATTCAACAGCCAATTATTAGGTGAAACGATATACAATATAGTTAAATCTTTTTAAACTAAACGCCAAATTCACAAAATAGACTCAATGAATGGCAGGGAGTTCATCCATTTTTTTGTTATAAATATGAAAGATTTGCAAAACTAAATTAACAACATCGGAAATAATTTTTGCTATTATTACTCCCCACGCATGGAAAAAATAAATTCCGATAAACATTAGGATAAATTCAAAAATAGAAACATGATTACTGCTTATCGACAATACTTTCATATTTTTTCGGGATTCGTGAATGCTTTTAATTATTTGGGAAAGACAACGTACTGGTATAAACACGACGATTAAACGCAAATAACCAACTGAGCTTAGATATTTTTCACCAAACAAGACTTTCACTGCAAAAGGAGCAATAATAAACACTCCTGCCGATAAAAGAATAAAGCCAAGAAAAATAAACAGTATCTTATTCTTGAAATTATTTTTAATTTCGGCATAAGAAAGTTTCGCCGTTTTCGGCATCAATAGGGTACTAATAATCTTAGAAAAGGCATACACTTGATCAGAAGCAGAAGCGGCAATATTATAAACGGCGTTGCTGGAATAACCAAGAAAGTTTGTTATCAAAATTTTATCCGCTTGAGTTTTGATTGTCGGTATTATGTATGTACAACTCAGTTTTTTCCCGTAATCTTCTGCCTCCTTGTCAACTAGTTTATTAGCTTTTTTTATTAAATAAATGTTAAAAAATATATAAAGAATCGTTTGAGGCAAAATTGCAGCAATAATTATAAACGACACATCTCTTCTTAGCAACAACGCCAACGCGACCGTCAGGAAGCAGGTCACATTAACAATCGCTTCCATGACAGTTCTGAGCTTAAACTGACGCTTCCCCGTTAAATAATAAATGAAATTAGTACTGGCACTATAAAAAGGAAAAATAAGCGCCAAAATGAAAAAAATACTCCAATATTCCCCTCCTTTAAAAAATTTCTGATATAAAGAAAAAGTCAAAAGGAAGACCGCTCCTAGCATACTCCACAGAAAAACTTTTTTATTCAGATATTTAAAACTTCCTTCAAATCCCCTAGCTGTTGATTGGAGGATAGCCGATCCCATTCCAGGTAGCCCAAAAACATTAGTAAAGGAGAAGATTGATAGAATATAGAAATAAGCGCCAAATTGGTCCTGACTTAAAACCCTGGCCAAAATAGTTGCGATGCCTAATGTCCTTAAAACACTAAATATATTTGATAAATATAACCAAAATCCGCCTTTCACAAAATAATGTAAATCTGTATTTAATTTTTTTCCCATTCTTTCTAGCATATTTTACAAAAAAAAATAATATTCCATGTCACACTTTTCCACCCACACTCAAAAAAACCTCAAATGCAAAATTTCGACAAGGGAGGTGAGTTTTGATTTTATCGAAGAAACAGCTAATCGCATTTAATTAATTTCGTGCTAATTTTTTCACATCTGCCACCCAGACACCACTAGTATCATAGCCCCAATCCGCACTTTTGACAAATTCATTAGTTTATAAGGTTATAAAGTTCATAAGGTTTATAAAGTTATAAAGTTCGTAAAGTTTTTAAAGTTGTAAAGTTTGTAAAATAAATTCATACCGGATTTTATGAACTTTTTACTTCATGAACTTTTTCATTATTTCCCAATATCCGCCTTTGTCGGGACCGATTCTCTTGAGCAATCCTTTTTCCTTGAGTTCAGCTATGTTATTTCTGATATTTTTTTCGTTTATGCCAATTTTCAAGCTCAATTCTCTTTGGGTAAGCACTTTATTTTTATTAATCTCAAATAGTATCTTTTTCTGATTTTCTGAAAGTCCCAAGTTTTCTAGGTCTTTTTCTAGGTCTTTTTCTAGGTCTTTTTCTAGGTCTTTTTCTAGGTCTTTTTCTGCTCTTTTTTGGAAAGAAATCACAAAAGCCCCGACTTTTTCTGAGAACTCAGGCAACTTATTCCCGTTTTTTTCGCATTCTTCAATGATTCTTTGAAAACCTGTGCCCCAATTTTCCACTAGCTCAATCTGATGAAAAATTTCCACCAGCTTCTTGTTCCTTGGAATAGATCTGTTTTCCATGAGAATGCTTTTCGTGTTGATTTCTTTGGGCAAAAGCCCCGGACTCCAAATTTCAAGTGAACCGTCAAAAATTCTGATTTGAATATTGCCCGGATCATTATAATCCCGATGCATTAGCGCATTGATAACTGCTTCGCGCAGAGCCAAGAGCGGATAGTCCCAAAGTTCATCTCGTTTCGGTTTTCCAGTGATAATAAATTCTGTGTTGATGTGTCTTTTGATGAAATCCATAATCTGCTCAACGGCATTGATAATATTTCCATCAAACTTTTTTTCGTCTAGAAATTTAACGACACTCTGGCCCTTGAACCTCGCGGCTCTCACTGTGGCGTTATAGATTTCAGTATTATTTTTTACAAAACAAAGATAGCCGGCATTGGTAACTTTGTTTTTATTTGCCAAGCCGATTTTTTTCAAAAAATCAATTGAGGAGCTGATTTTCAATTTATAATATTCCTTATTTACTTTTTCAATCAGCTTGTCATCAAATTCAATTTCCTTGAGATTTTTATCTTGATACATTTTATCAAAATCCGACAGAGCATATCTTTTGATCAACTCCCGCACTTCCGTTTGGGACATTTTCTGATTAGTTTTACCGACCCGAATATAGGCTCTTTCAAAGGCAAAGACCGGTTTGTTGTCTGATTCTGAAACTTCAATCTCCACAATTTCACCCAGACCAAATGTTTTCACATTGATTGATGGATATAGCACCGGATCGGTATGATTTTTTACTTTATTAGCAAAGTCTTCAATCGTATTTTTTCCCACCTGGAGCTCATTTGCTGTGCCATCATCTTTCAGGCCAATAATAACTTTGCCACCTTTTTTATTGGCAAAAGCACAAAGAGAAATGATCGCTTCTTTCCACTCAGAAAAAGAGCTTTTAAATTCTAGTTTTTCGGATTCTTTTAGTTGCATAATATTCCCCAAAAGTGCTATTTATAGCATTTATACGACTTATATCAGCGTCATGCGAGAAAGGTGTTAATTCATAAAATTATCAAGTGTTGTCTTTCTGTCTCTAGCTATAAGGAATTATAGCTAATTTTGGCCCTAATTGCAACATCACAATCACCCTCTTGTTCTTTTTGAGCGGTATCTGATTTTCCCGTGAAAAATTTGCCCCAAAAGAGAAAAAAACACCATCAGCGAGCCCCAAAATGAAAATCTGAACCATTTTTCGGCAAAGGGCATTCTTTGACGCACTGCGCTGGCGCCAGCCACTCGGCCTTTTTCACTCAATTTGGGACCGCGCGCGATAAAAACCACCAACGGCTCAAACATTAGCTGGAATTTTCTTGAGCTGAAATTGGAATCTGTTTGATTGGCCTCTTTCGCTGGCAGGCTTTCATCGACGCTTACTTGACCACTTGCGGCAGCTTCTGCCGGAAAAATTATCCCCCCATCAAACCAACCAGATATTCTTGAATCGGGAATGGGCGTGACACCAAAAACATCCATAACAGATTTCGGTTCCGGCGGAAAATTGGCCGACGAGCTGATAATTTTTATCTCTCCCGTATATTTTGTCACTCCGCTCTTCGCTTTTTTCTTGCTGGCTTTGGTTTTTTTTGCGGACTGTTTCTTTTTATGATTTTGCTCGGTTGAGGTTTCACCGGTCGCCACAATCACACTTGAATCTTCCGTCGTTTCACTGTCCGCATCCGCCTCAGCTGGCGGGTCCGTGGAATCATCCTCAACGATCGACGAGTCCGGATCAGGCTCGGGGTCAGAAGTGGGATCAGAATCGGAATCAGGATCTGGTTCTGGATCAGAATCAGGATCGGGATCAGGATCAGAATCAGAATCAGGATCAGGTTCAGAATCAGGATCAGGATCGGAATCGGGATCGGGGTCAGAATCGGGCACGACATCAGGATCGGGATCAGGGATGAGAGGCTCTTCTTCATCTGCTACCACGGCCTCTTTGACCGTGAAAGAAACGCACAATTCCGACCAATTTCCCGCCTCATCAGTCGCGTATAGCCAAAATTGGTGCTCACCCAGTTCCACTTCGGCCAAGTCGAGCGTGTCGCCCGTCACTTCTTCATCGTCCAGCCATTTTTCAATGACCAAATCTTCCACCGCGCTCACCGCGTCGAAAATGGTATATTGAAGGATGATTTTTTCATCCTTCTCATATTCCCGGCCTTCCTCCGGAGCGCTGACATTGATCTCCGGCGGGGTGATGTCATGCTCGACAATTTCTTCCATCGGCGTTTCAGCCTCTGGCGGATTGCTCGTCACCGCGAATTCTTGCTCACCCTCTTTTTTCACTTCCACTTCAATCGATTCCGATTGATCTTCATGCTCGCCGTCCAGACTGATATATTCCACGCTCAAGTGATATTTTTCTCCGTCAGCGCCATTTTTATTCCCGTGCAATCTAATTGTATACTCTCCTGTTTTGGGGTTGGGAATGGAAGCAATTTTGAATCCATCTTTGTTTTTCTCTTCGGCATAACGCGAATCCGCGATTTCTTCATTGTCCCGCGAAACCGTGTCACCCTCCGGATCGCTCACTTCCAAATCGGCCGGCGCGTCGGTCCAAATAGTGAGTTCATCTTTAACTTCCGGCGCGTCAAAAATATCTCCTAGCGTTTTATCCAACCGCTCGGCCACGATTTTTTCCGAACGACTGACAATTTGCCGGTGATCATATTCCAACACATCGCGAAAATCACTCGCCACGTCTCCGGAGGCAATGAGCACTTCGCCGTCCCCTTTTTCATCATCCCGCCGGGGATCGATTGGATCCGGTTTACCGTCTTGCCAAATGCCCTCCTCGCTTGAATGAATCACGGGAATCGTGTTCACCGTATCTTGATTATCACCCAAAATAATGCTCAGCCGTGTCCGTTCGTTGAGCTTAAAAATATCCGTGCCCAATTCTTGCAAAAAGGTATTTTGCTCTTCCATCGCTTGATAATTTTTCAAACTTTCCGATCCGGCTGGTTGCAAATAATCATAAGTTGGCATTAGCTCTTTGAGGGATGGGATGTAATTGTGGATGATATTATATGATTCATAATCCGTGTTTTTTATTTTTAAATAGTTTATATACGCCCTTATCATCCAACCGTCTTTCCAATTCCTCGGAATATACCCGCCTTCCCAAGCCGTATAAACATCCGACGATCCACGATTGGGCGGTGCGATCATAATGAGATTATTCACGTCGGATGCGTAATCATCGCTTTGCACATAACTGCGCGCCACCAAACTGCCCATTGAATGCGTGACAATGTTCACTTTGTCCGCATCATTTTCGGCCAAGGCTTTTTGAATGAGTGGCTGGAGATAATTTTTGGCCGAATCGACATTGCTTTTGCGCCAATCATAATAGCCGATAAAAAAATTTTGCCCTTCGACATAACCCATCGCCCGAAAGGCCGTGAGAATTCCGTCATAGGTGTGATCAAACATCGTCCAATTATCCGCCAGCGCTCCGCTGATCATCAGATCAGGATTGATTGACGCGCCGATGCCGGGGATGAAAATGACCGGTTCTTTGGGAACGTTGGGGTCGCTTTCGGCCCACGGTCGAAAAAGCACGCCTGTGCCCACAATGCGGTTTCCCGTGCCGGTGAGATTATCCATCTCTTTTCCCGCTCCGCTATAGGCATATTTCGGCCCACTGGAACTGCCCCACCAATTGTAGCGCGCATCAAAATGCACCATCGGGTTTCCCCCATATGCCGCTCGCACGCCATCTTGATTGCCGAAAATAGCACTGTTTCTGATTTTGGGCACTCGCTCGGGATCGGCTCCGATAATTTCCACGCCGTTACGGTTGCCACTCAAAGTCAGTTGCTCCAAGATTGGCTGAGCATAACGCAAAGCGATTCCTGCCGTTGAGCAATAGCGAACTTCGCTATGCCGGACGCTCAGATAGTTTTTATAGGGACTATAGGGATCATTGGTCTGATGAGCGATTCCGTTCATCGCATAGAAAACTTTCACGTATTCCATTTTTGCCAGTTGGCGATATTGCGGATCAAACACCAACCCCCGCCAATCACCTTTAAGTGGCTGGCGATAGGAACAATAGGGAACAGTCTCTTTCCCATAGGCATCGTCACAAGCGGAAGTGAACACAATCGGCGCGGAGGGAGTTCCGATGGCCGAAAAAGTGCTCGTGAAACCCAAACCGGCATTGGAAAAATTTTTAAACTTCACCACCACGCCCGGTTCAATTGTTAGCGGAGCATTAACGAGCAGAAAGTTTTGGATGAGATAGGGACTGCCTGACACAGCCCACGTTGTCGGCTCATTGATATTCGCCGAAATTTCCGTCACCGCCAGCGCTCGTGGCGAGATCGCGACTGCAACAAAAACAGCCATTACTGTCGCCAGCAGGAAATGCTTTTTTGGTTTTTTCATTTTCTTGGTCTAGAAGTGATTGTGCAACTCACTAAACGCTTTTGGCAAGAGCACAAGCGCCCAATAGAGAAAAATAGCAACAAAAATTAGCGCGGAAAATAATGCGTCCAGCCCTAAAGTACGCAGAGAAAACTTGGTTTGATTTAATTTGGTGAAGATGAAGGGTGAAATTATTATAAAGAAAATTACTACATATATAGTAAAATCAACAACATTATAGAAAAAATAATATAAATCGGCATTTATTTTTGCGGTCCAATTGCCAATCAAATCGTAAATAAAATCGATATAAGCCCAAAACAAAAGTAACGTCACTGCCAAACTAATCACCAAATATTTCCGCCCGTTTTTTTGACGCAAAAATTTCAACCAAAAAAACGGCGAGATGATAACTGACGCGAGCAAAATCGAACAAAGCCAAATAAAAATTGTTTTCATTTTATTTTTTCTTTTAGAACCTGTGCGTTTGATTAGTGGCAACCGAGTTTCCAAGGTTGAACCTTGAAATCCCCAAAGGTTCAACCTTGGAAACTCTTAAATGCATAAGTCCTATCTCCAAAAAACTACTGCCTAGAAATATTATACCATAAAAAATAATTTTTGCGTATTTTTGTTTTTTTGTAGTATACTGAATACATGTTTGACTTTCAAAAAATTCTGGCGTTTTGCCGGAAACCCAATTTCATCCTCGGTCTGATTCTTTTTGTCTTTGTGCTCAAAGGTTTGGTTTTTGCTCTCATCATTCCTGTTTTTCAAGGCTCGGATGAATATATCCATTATGCCACCGTACAATATCTCGCCGAACCAAAAGACAAAACTTGGCCGATCAAAACTGAACAGCGCCAAACGCAAGACACCAAAGACATTCCCAGCTACCACTTCACTGAGGAGATTATTGCCTTTTCTCAGTTGACCGAGAGTTGGAATCTTTCCGGCGAACCACACAATCGCCAAGTTTTTGATCCGGCCTTGATTGAAGCAAATGAAAAAGCAATGCGCAGTGGAAAATATGCCCCGCGCATTAGCACCTACCCGCCTGATGTTATAACGAGAACTACTTTAGCGCATCAAATCGCCGCCGGGGGAGAAAAACTGCTCAGCCACAAAGATTTTTTCTTCCGCTATTTCACCCTGCGCTTTTTGGCGATTTTCTATGGTCTCATCACTTTGCTCTGTGCCTATTACATCTCTCTTTGGAGTGGAATGAAAAGAAAACACTCACTCCTACTCACGGCAATCATCGCTTTTCAACCGATGTTTTCCGCCACCACTGCTATCATCAACTATGACCCACTACTCATTGCTCTGTTTTCGCTTTTTCTGCTCGCTGGCACGTCAATTATCGTGCACGGTCCGCGCTACATCAGTTTTATCGGACTATTTCTCTTTGCCTTAGGCGCAATTCTCACCAAAGGAACAGGCGGGATCTTGCTCATTCTGGCGATTGGACTAGTTGCGTGGGTTTTGCGAAAATATTTTCGCGCTTTAAGCAGGCTTCAAAAGAGCGCTTTTTTTGCTGTTTTGCTCGCTTTTTTTGCTCTGCTAATCTTTTTCCCACCGCTTGATTATACCGCCACATTTTCACCCCTGATGCGATCAGACGCGGGCAGCGCTCTTGTGAGCTATTTTAGCAATAACATTTTCGACTGGGGAAAAATTGAACGCACCCAAATCACCTATTGGGGCACATTCGGCTGGCTGGACACCCAGCTTCATCCTTGGGTGCTCTCTGGCATCATCCTTGTTGAACTGAGTTCTTTTTTGGGATTTATCTTACTTATCGCTTGCTTGTCACGCCGAAGCTTCAGCGTAGGAGGACCGCAAAAACTGATTGCTCTTTTGAAAAAGGGTCAAAGATTTTTTCCCGCTGTTCTTTCACGTGGTTATGCCAAAATCAAAAATAATCTCACGGCGGAAAAAACGTTTTTGCCCAAACCGGAACTACTGATTTTCTTCGTCGCCTCCACTATTCTTTTGCAACTGACCATCCGCTTCTATGACTGGCTGGGCATCTTTTCCAACGGCGAAGGCGTCGGTCTGCCTGGGCGCTATTTTTTGCCCAACATCATTCCCCATTTTCTTTTCCTCGCCACCGGCTTTGGCGCGCTTTCCAAAAATGCACGCGTGTTTGAATTTATTCTCAAAATTCTCCTACTCCTTATGATCCTCCTCTCCCTCTATGCAATTTTTCTCATTATTATTCCCCGCTATTATTTATGATTAACCCTAATGACAAGAAAATAAACCGCTGGCTTTTGGGACTATTTCTCATTGGCTTTGGCCTCATCCTTTTGGCTTTTTGGCGCTGGCTGGTTTTCCCCACCGATTATCGCTTATTCGAAACAAGCGGGAAAATTATCCTCCAACCGAATGAAGCTCTCACGCAACTTTTTACGGCGAAAGAGAATAATCTCTCACAAATTCAAATTATTTTGCGCGATGAAAATATGCCCTTCGGAGAAAAACTGACGCTTTCAATCCGTGATGAAAATTGCAAAGACGTCATCCGTAGCGCACAAGTCGACTGGCCACTGCATGCTCCCAAACAATATGACTATTTCACTTTCCCCGCCATTCCCGATTCCAAAGACCAAACCTATTGTCTCCATCTGCTTTTTGAAGCAGGAAAGAAACGCAAACATATGCCCTATGTGCTCACGATGAAAGACACGGGAAACGCCCAAGATCAAATTTTGGAATGGAAAAAAAACGGTACACAAAAAGCCTACGCTGAGCAATCATTTGTCTTCCACTCGTCCTACAAAACAAAAAGCGCCGAAACGCTCTCCGAGTTTACAAGGCGCCTCAGCGCCTACAAAGCCAGTTATTTCCAAGGCAATGCTTCACTTTGGATTATCGCATTTTTTCTTGTCGCGACAGTTATTTTAGTCTGTATTCTTGTTTTATAGCCTAGCTTTCTTCGCATCTTCATCTTTAAAATAGCTAATAACTCGACAAGGATTACCGGCAGCAAAACAGTTAGCCGGAATATCTTTTGTGACAACACTCCCCGCACCAATGATTGAGTTGTCTCCAATAGTCACCCCACCGAGAATCACGCAACGGGAAGTTATCCAAACATTTTTTCCGATTATGACCGGCCTGGCTTTTACCAAGCTAAAATCGGCTCTATCGTGCGTGGCAGTTATAACAATATTTTCAAAAGAAAACTTCGAGTTTTCTCCAATATATATTGGCGCATAATCCATGAAAAAAGTGTCCCCGAGCGTCACATTTTTTGCGTATATATTGCCATAAAAAAATCTAAACCCCGGTATAATATAGATATTTTCACAATTTTTTAGATATTTTTTTATGATAAATTTAAAAGGTGGAACCAAAATCAAAAACCGCGAAAATAAAATCGCTAATATGAAATAATTCTTTTTTGGTATTCCCTTTTTGAATATAATTTCTTCTTTTTTTATCATTTTTTTAGAAAACAATCTACGCTGTTTATTGCATAATCTTATTAAATAAACCATCAAAAATATTGTTCCAATCAAACTCTTTACCGAATTTCGTAGCATTGTTCTCGTAGAATTCGTAATTTTCCAAAATTTTCAAAATCTTATCCGCAAAATCATCAGGATTATATTCGGCAATCAGCCCTGAGCCAGTTTTTTCGACGTCTTTCGCTATCGGTGGAACATTAGTAATCACGATCGGCAAACCACAACCCAGATAAACCTTGACCTTTCCTGGATCGGAATAATAACTAAAATTATTTTTATCTTCTGGATAATATGGAGCCAGCGCCACGCCACATTCGAGCAATAATTTATCCACATCTTCCTGCCTGTCTATTCTTCCTGCTAAATTAAAGTATCTTTCCAAACTGTTGTTTTTTATTTCCGTTCTTAAATATTCGACATCGCCACCACCGATTATTTCGAATATAAAATTACCAAATCCCCTGTTAATCAGGGATTTTGCTATTGGAACGAACAACTCAGAACCTTTATTCTTATTTATCCTGCCAAAATAAACAATGCTATTTTTGTCGTGTCTGCGCTGTTTTTTTTCCAGACTTAGCGAATTATTGCCAAACGGAGCGATAGCATAGTTGATTTTTTTCATATCCAGCCCCTTGTCACGAACCCTGCCAAATAGCATCGCTTCATTTAAAGATACCACGTAATCGCTTCCATATAGGGCAATTTCATCCAGCTTGTAGTAAAGTCCATTTAGAAATCTGTTGCCATAGCGAACCGGCGTATAATCTATTACGTAATAAATTACTTTCCCAACAATACCAATTTTTTTCAGCAATATTCCAACAAAGACCAATAAATTATTCATCCCAAAAAAAAGATCGCACCCGCGCAAATATCTCAGACCATAAAAAAAACCTAAAATTGCATCTTTCAGATAGGCCAATGACTGTGGCTTGTAGAATTTTATCCAAGATTTTTCTTGTCTCTCCTTTTTATTTTTTATGAACTTTAGTCGGATAGCACCATCACTGGAATAGATAAAAGGAAATTTTATATTCACCAAATCAGCGCAACCCTTCTCTAGGGCATATTTGACAATCTCATCGTCAGTCCCAGTCGTTCCCTCTTGATCATGAGAAAATATCGCTATTTTTTTATCTTTTAAATCAATCATTTTATCCTTAACTTATTTTTTTTAAAATGATAACCAACTCCGTTGCGCCACCAACCCAATAGCACCAAATTCTTTCGAAAAAAGTCGGAGATAATTTTATTAGAAAATTTATAATTCTTACAAAAGGCTTTGCTAACCAAAAACACTGATTGTGATGGATATATTTCTCATAAATACCACTATTGGGATATAGCCCAAAATATTTTATCTCTTTTTTTACTATTGTAAAATTAGCTGTTGTGTAAAAATGATGATAATGATTTTTTTCTAAACAATCAAAGCTAAAATAACCAAATGGTCGAAAATGAGTCAAGTCAGTGAAGGCTCCCATACTGGAAAAATGCGGGACTCTCATATAAAGAATTCCTCCTGGCCTCAATATACGAAAAATTTCTTCCAATTTTCGAATTGGTTCGTGCAAATGCTCCAGAACATGATAGAAGTGCACTTCATCTACTGAGTTACTCTCGAATGGATATGGGACAATATCCAAATTATGCACAACATCGACATAATTCTCTATTTCAACTCTATCAACGCCGATAGATCCGGGAATCCTTGCCTTGCCACAACCAAGATTAATAACGACTTTTTTCATTTTTTTTATTTAATTGAATTATGAATGTTGATAATCTGCGCTACTCTGTTGTGATAGGTATGTTCCGCCAGCACTCTTTGCCTTCCCGCTTCAATGATACTTAATCTTTTTTCTGGATTGTTTATGTGATAGGCTATTTTTTCAAACCAGTCCTCCTTATTTTTCGCAATAACTATTTCCTCTCCTTCCTTGAAATATTTACGGATACACTCGACATCATCAGTAATTTCAAATCCTCCACAAAGGGGAATTTTAAATGTTCTTTCATTGCAATCGCCGCCAAATCTTTTTTGATATTCTTCGTGAATATTTATTGATATCGAGGAAGAATTATATATCTTTCTTTCATCTTCCAACTTTAACTTCGGCTTTTGCAACGAACGAATGATTGGAACATTGAAATATTGCCCGACTTTTTGGATGAAACCGGCCGTTCGATCATAAAAAGTCCAATCCTGACCATAGAGTTTCAATGCATATTTCTGACGTAAAGGAAAAACATATTGCCGGATAAATTCTCTTTTTTCTGGAAGATATGTTCCAACATAGGAAATATCGGCTTTGAATTTTTCTGAAAATTCCGGAAAGTTGATTATCTTGTCTGCTGCCAAGGGAATTGTGTGATAAGCATAACCGGTTTCCTCCTTGAAGCCTTGCATCCGCTCATCGCCCTGTTCAACTACATGAAAAAACGCATCCCCGTAAATACCCCGTTTTATCAGTTCAACAGTATCTATGTCGTCTTTGAGTCCTTTTGCTTCATTTATCCTGTGTTTACCGATAGGAGAATCCCAAAAATCAATTTTCACAAAAACTTTCATCCCGCGATCCCTGTGTTTTTTTAAAACCTCAAAATCCAAAAATTTTTTATAGTAAAAATGGCTAGCCGTGATGAATATATCCGGCTTATTTTTTTCGAAAAAATTCTCCAAATTGTCTCTTGCGGTCAGTGTAAAAAAATCGTGCCCGAGGTCGAGAAAGGCATTGCGAAACCCATGATATATCGTCCGATTGGCATAAATGGTTTCAACAGACGGAAGATGATAAGCAATTTTCATTATTTTTGAATCCGACTATTTCTAATTAAATCAAACATCCATATTCTGATTTTTGGCGGAGTGATATACATCGTCATCCGTTGCAAAAAATTGAAAACTTTATCGAATAAGGTTATCCTATACTCTGCCGAATTGGCATATTTTTTCCTAATTTCCAAAGTGCTACGCTCTGATTTTTTAAGCCTGGTGAAAGTGTTGGAATTCGGATGCTCGCGATACCGCAAGAGTACTTCCGGAATATTGGCAAATTGACTCATTTTGCCAATCCGAAATGACATATCCAGATCTTCCGCTGGCGGATATTTCAAATTATAATCCCCTGCCCTATCTAAAATCTCTTTTCTAATCATTGCTACCGGTTGTGCCACCGGTGAAAAAAGGAAAATATTTTTTCTTAATTTTTGATCTCCTCTATAATATTTTCTAATACTTTTCGCCGAGTAATCATTTTCAAAAAATTCAAGATAGGCACCAATAATTCCCACTTCTGGGTGACTCTCCAAAAAGGCGTACTGTTTTTCTAGTCGAGTTTCTATGGAAATATCGTCTGCATCCTGCCAAGCGATATATTCGCCCTTAGCCATTTTTTTCAATTTGTTTCTGATACCAGCAAGACCAAGATTTTTTTGATTTTTATCAATTATGATTCTATTGTCTCGCTCCTTATATTCCCGAATAATCTCCCAGGTTTTGTCTTGCGAGCAATCATCAATAATAATAAACTCAAAATCTTTGAAAGTTTGATCCAAGATGCTTTCTATTGCTTCTTTTATATATTTTTCAGCGTTATAGGCTGGCATCAACACTGAAACTTTGGTTTTTTTCGACTCTTGCATAAGCTATTTTAACTCTTATCAGTCATTATCCTTCTCCTATCTTATCACATCTCAGCTAAATCAAAAAACGCTCACTTTTTCTCTTTTCTCAGCTCGAAAAATTTTCTTTCAATCATAATTATACTTTCCGAAAATACTCAATGGTTTTTTTAAGTCCTTCTTCCAATTGCATTTTTGGCTACCAGTCTAATTCTTTTTTGGCGAGCGTGATGTTCGGTTTTCTTTGTTTGGGATCATCTTGAGGTAAATCTTTGAAAATGATTTTACTTTTGTTTTCCAAAAGATCCAAAATATTATTTTTATTACCGGTGAAAAAATTATCCACGCACAAAACCTCATTTCCCTATTCCAAGAGTTTGCGACAAAGATGCGATCCGATGAACTCCGCACTACCCGTCACTAGAATTTTTTTTGACATAAACTATTTTTTAAAAAAATTACTCAAATCTTACTTTTAGTTTCCTTTTGAGATATTTTTCATAATTTGTCGGGCTACTGATGTGCTCGATGTCAAAATTATGGTCTATCCGATAGATAATGGAGTAGGATTTTATCGGCGTGTCATCGATGATCACATCTGTTGCCAGATGAAAAAAAAGTCCAAGAGCTAAACTGAGAAAAATGGTTTTTCCATATTTGTTCCGAAACAAAAATACTAAAAGCAGAAAAATGATTACGTATTCCCACGCGTGAAACAAGATGTGGACCTTGCCCGATTTCAAAAATTGATAGCCTCCTTCAAAATATCGCCAATTCCACTTCCCGCCAAAAGCCAAATAATAATCGATAAAGTGATCCAGGTCAACCAAAAATCCCCCCATAAAACCAAAAATGACCGCCAGAAGCGGTTTTCTCCATATGCGCCAGACAATGACGCCAGCCAAAAGGCTGAGCAAGACATGGATTGAAAGATGAACTGGTAGGGACAAATTCATATAAACTTGAAAAAATACTTAGTAGGAATTTTACCAGCCTTTTTCTTCCAAGGCCTTTTCCGCCGCGTTTCGTTGCGCCTCTTGCTTGGAAAGACCTTCCCCTTTCGCCGCCAAATCTTCTCCGATGTAAGCCCCAACCACAAATTTTTTGTCGTGATCCGGTCCGGTTTCTTCCAAAACGCGATAAGACGGCGTCAGACCGGAACGCTCTTGCGCTTCTTCTTGAAAACGACTTTTAGCATCAAGATAAAGTTTTTTTTCAATAATATTGGGCAATTTGGTCACGACGTATTTCAAAATAAATTTTCGACAAACGGCGTAGCCTTTGGTTTTCTGATCAAGATAAATTGCTCCGGTGATTGCTTCAAAAGCATTGGCCAGAAGATATTGACGCGCACGTCCCGTGTCCTTGGCTTCGCCCCGGCTCATTTTCAAATGCTCCTCCACACCAAGCTCCCGTGAGATTATCGCTAGCATCTCACCATTCACCAGCGCCGCGCGCCAGTTGGTCATTTCTCCTTCCGGATTACTCGGGTAGTTATTATAGAGATGTTCCGTTACCACCAATTCCAAAACGGCATCACCCAAAAATTCCAGCCGTTCATTGTGTTCCAACTTGTAGTCTCGATGCTCGTTTAAATAGGACCGATGGGTGACGGCCTGCTCCAAAAGATTCAAATCATTAAATTTTACTCCGATTTTTTTGGCTAGTTCTTCAATCACTGAAATTAAATTTCTAATTTTTAATTTTCTCGCTTCGCGAGATCTCGCATAGCGAGACTAATTTTTAAATAATTTTAATGCCTAAATTTTTAAACATTAAAAAATTAAAGTTTATTTCAAAAATTACAAAATTAAAAATTAAAAATTGAAAAAAAATTAATCTGCTTTTTTCTCCTCTAACACCTCCGTCTTCTTGGCTTTGCCCGCTTTCTTTTTAGTGGTGTCGTCTTTCATTGGCTCTCCTAGTTCGCGATAAATCGTGCCGAGCACGCCATTCACAAAGCGTCCTGAAGCTTCTCCGCCAAAAGATTTGGCCAATTCGATTGCTTCGTTGATGGCCACTTTTGGTGGCACTTCTACGTAGTTGCCAAAGAGCAACTCACAAATACCCAAGCGTAAAATGTTGCGGTCAACCAAAGTCACTTGATCGAGTGGCCACTCCGGAGCGCATTTTTCAATCAAAGGATCAATTTTGTCTTGATTGTCCAGGGTCATGTTCACCAACATTTCCACGAACGTGCTGTCATCCATTCCAGGAGCAAATTCTTGGATGTTTTTTCGCATGATTTCTTCGATCGATCCGTTTTTTCCACCCTTAAAATCCCACTCATAGAGAGACTGCATCGCTATTGAACGTGACAGGTGCCGATTTGCCATTTCTATTTTTTCTTCGCCTTGCGAGCCAATTTTTTAGTCGTATCAATTACTTCTTTTCCTTTATATTGTCCACAATTACTGCAAACAATGTGCGCTTCAATCTTGGTCTTGCAATTCGAACATTCGACGAGATTTTTCGGCTTTAGTTTATAGAACACTCGAGCTCGGTCTCTTCTGGCCTTAGTATGGCGTTTTCTTGCTACTGGCATAATTTAAAAATATAATAGTTAGTCTATTACTAATGTAACACCAAATTGACTTTTTGGCAAACTCTTTTTCTTTATTTGTTCAACTCCGCGTCAATCGCTGTTTTCAACTGATCATAAGAGACAGCTCCTTCTTGAAACTCGGCACTCACAAACACCCCCGGCGTGCCGGAAATTCCAAAGCTGTCAGCTTCTTTTTTATCGTTAGCAATTTGCTCTTGATATTTTTTGTTATCCAGGCAATCATTGAATTTGGCGCTGTCCAACTTCAAGCCTCTGGCATATTCTTTGAATTTAGCTGTGTCTTTTGTCGCTCCCCAAATTGTTTGGTCAGCATAGAGTTTATCAGCATATTCCCAAAACTTTCCCTGTTCCAACGCGCAAGTCGCGGCCAACGCGGCATTATCGGCCTGGGGATGAATATCGAGTGGCAAAAATTTATAATCAAACGCGACTTTATCTCCATAATTTTTGATCGCGTCATTCAGCGCTTTATGAAAAATTTTGCAATAGGGACATTGGAAATCAGAAAAAACCACTACTTTGACTTTGGCATCCTTCGTTCCGGCCACCGCATCACCATCATTAATTTTGGGCGTATCAATATATTTTCCCACCGGAATTCCAATATCTTGCGTCCGTAAGGCCAATTGATTATCTTTTTGATCAAAAAGCACCTTCGCCTGAGCATAAAAATCAGTCTTGGTGACCGACTCTTCAAAAATAAAAGAAGGCAAAGTTTTGATGCCAAATCTATCAATCAGATCTTTTCCTTGGTCTGATTTATAATCCACTTTTTCTGTCGCAATGGTTGGCACAATCCGACGAAGCCAAACTAAAATGTCATCGACCTTGCATTCCTCACAACTGTCATCACTGATCACAGAAACAACGACGGCCGGCTCCGTATAGGCCACCCAGGTCTTTCCATCAGCCTCAAAGATGTCCGATTTGCTCAAATTTTTAGCCGAAAACCCGCTTCGATTGACTAACTGAGCCATATCAATAAAAAGGCTCCCTAAAAGCATTCCTGAAAGCAAAATGATTGCTGAAATCAAATTTTGATTTTTCTTTTTTTGCTCAGCTTTGTCTTTCGCTGTTTCTTCCTTTTGCATGTCTTCTTCCATAGATTTGATAGATTAAAATTTAGTTTCTCTCTTTAGTTATTTTGTCCGCCATCCACCGTCGGAGCAACGCTTGAACCATCAATATCACCGGAATTATCAGTTGCCGTCGAATCGACCGCATTTTCAGAATCATCGACACCATCCTGTTGTTGCTGTATCTGCGCCGCTTCTTGCGCCTGTTTTTCTAGTGCGACTTGGATTGCATTAATATTATAATCTTGCGATTTTATTTTCATCAAATAATCATTATAGCCAATCGTAATTCTTTTGAGAGCTTCGGTCTTTATGGCAATGCCAATAAGCAGCCCCAACACAAAAGTCAAAATGAGTCGTGAACGAAGTTCTGACTTGGCTTTCTTGGCAATATTCTCTTTGGTTGAGTTATCTGCTTCACCAAAAATTTCACCCGCTTTTTCTTCCTGCGCCTCATCCGGTTTTTTTTCCGGAAAAACTTCCGCCTCTTGCATCTTATTTTCTTCGTTTGTTTCCATAAATTTTAACTCTGTCATTCCCGCGCGACCAGAGGAAGTGCTCTTGTGGCAAAGGCGGGAATCCAGGCTCCACTAGTTATAAATTATAAAAAATCAAATTATAAATCCTCTAACTTCTTATTGCCAACCAGTAAATTCTGTTTTTCTTTTCTTAAGTCTCAGGCGCCTGGATCCTCTCCGCCAGCTGGCGGATTCTCGAGGATGACACAAGATAGCTTTCCTTACTAGCAGTCTATCATAAACAAAAAAGCGCTACAACTTGCGCTTTTTGGGATTTATTGTGTAATTTTTTGGCTAATCTTTTCTGAGCGCTTCCATTGGACTGAGCCTTGAAGCTGTGCGCGCAGGATAATAACCAAAAATTACTCCAGTTACCACGGAAAAACCGACAGCCAAGCTGACAGAATTAACACTGAGACTAAACTTGATCGGGAAACCAAAAGAAGTTGCCCCATAAGAAAGAACAACGAGCAAGAGATAACCCAAAACTATCCCCACCATGCCACCAAAAAAAGTGATAAAAATCGCTTCCCAGAGAAATTGGCGCAGGATATTTTTGGCTTTGGCGCCAACCGCTTTGCGCAGACCAATCTCAAATGTTCGCTCGGCCACCGCCACATACATCACATTCATAATTCCCACTCCACCCACAATAAGAGAAATCGAGGTTAAGGCAAGGAGCAAGATATTGATTGTCGCAAAAACATTTTCAATCGTCTCTTGCGCTTCTTTGATGGAAGTGATGCCAAAATCATCTTTGCTCGGATCAGTGATTTTATGCAGTCGTCGCATTTCCGCCGTGAGATCAGCCGCTGTCACATCAATCATTTTTTCATCTTTCACTTTAACCATAATAAAGCGAATATAATCAATGCCCAAAATCTTTTTTTGCATCGTTTGCACGGGGATATAAATTAGATCGTCATAGTTAAACCCGGCCACCGCTCCTCGCTCGCTGGCAAGTCCGACTACTTTGTAGTTTTGGTTTTTAATTTTGATGCTTTTCCCTAATGGATCGTCATCGCCGAAAAAGGCATCGCGAATATTACTGCCAATCACCGCTACTTGCGCCAAACTTTCATCATCACTGGCGGAAAAAAAGGCGCCTTCTGATAATTTGGTGTTTTGATCGATCTGGCTATAACCCGCTCCGACGCCGAAAAGAAAAACGCGTTTGTTGGTATTTTGATAGCTGGCCAATTCCTGCGTCATTGTGCCTGGAGCGTAGGCTGCCACATTAGGAATTTTACCAATGTCTTTCGCGTCCGAAATTGTCATCGTCGTAATCTGGATGCCTGTTGCTTGGCCAATGGCATTTTGAGTCGAAGCCTTGCCCGTCGCCGGCACTTTCACTTCAATTTGGATCAGATCCGTGCCAAAAGTACCAACTTGATTTAAGATGAAATCTTTCACACCCTGACCCAAAGAGCTCACTAAAATCACCGCGATCACGCCAATAACCACACCAACCAAAGTCAAAACCGTCCGCCCCAGATTGGAACAAAGATTCTTGAAAGCTAATTTAATTGAGATAATTAATTCATGCATATTCTATTCGTATCTTAACGCTTCCATCGGAGAAATTTGTGAAGCTTTGCGGGCAGGATAGATTCCGAAAATAATCCCGATAGCGACAGAAACTGATGTGGCCAGGGCTATTGAACTTATTGTGATGATAAATTCCCAGTCATAACCGAGGCTCTTGATAATTACGGCGGCTAAAAAAGCAACAATAATTCCAAAAATTATCCCCAAAATGCCACCAATGAGCGTGATGAAAATCGCTTCAATGAGAAACTGCGAGATAATATGGATATTTTTGGCGCCAACCGCTTTGCGCAGTCCCACTTCCCTGATCCTTTGATTGACGGAAATGAGCATAATATTCATAATCCCCACTCCCCCGACAATAAGTGAAATAGCTGCCACTGCCGCGAGAAAATACTTGAGCACATTAGTCACGGTGGTGAGCATTTCGATTGCCTGCGCGCTATTTCTCACGGAAAAGTCATCACTAGCATCAGCTTTAATGCGATGCTTCTCACGCAAAGTGGCTTTGACATCCGCCACGGCGCGATCAAGATCATCCTTGGAATCAACTTTGATGCGCATAAAATTGATATAATCAATCCCGAGCAACAATTTTTGCGCGCTAAACAGTGGCACATAAACCATATCATCCGTATTAGAAAAACCAACCGAACCACGCGCGGAGAGAACGCCCACTACTGTAAAGTTAACGTCTTTGAGTGTAATGCTTTTTCCAATCGGATCAACATTGGGAAAAAGATCAGTCGCGCGATTGGAACCGAGCACGGCCACATGCGCCAAATTCGTGTCTTCTTCGCTCAGAAAAAAACGGCCAGATTGCAATTTGATATCTTCCACATTAAGGAGGCTGGCGCTAACACCTTGATAGCTCGTTTGAAATGAGCCATTGGCGTTTTTCACTGTCGCTGAACCGCTGACATAGGCGGTGACATCAGCCAGATTGGGCACATTCTTTTTTTCTTTCAACGCGATCAGATCAGCATACTTCAAAGTCGTAACTACGATACCCATCGCTGAGGCTGGCGGTCCTTTTTCATCTGACGCACCAGGCAAAACTCCAATCAAATTTGATCCCACGCCAGAAACTTGGCTGATGACCAATTTTTGCGCGCTCCCACCAATCGCCATCACCACAACGACCGAAGCAATGCCAATAATAATCCCCAAGATCGTCAAAAAAGAGCGGAATTTGGCCGCCATTAAGTTTTTGTAGGAGATTTTTATGGGACTTAGGATATGCATAAATCTGAACCACGTGATTCGCACTGATTATCCTGATTGCACATGATTGGGGAGTCAAATTCAGTGAAATCACGTGTTGTCAGTGATAATCAGTGGTTCTGATTATTTCAAAAGCTCATTTTCTCCCTCCGCAATCCTTCGATTTCTTACTGGATCATCAGCAACAATTTTTCCATCTTTGACGTAGATGATTCTTTTAGCATGCTCGGCGGTATAGGTTTCGTGTGTCACCAAAATTACCGTGCGCCCGCTGTCATTCAGCTTTTGCAAAATCCGCATTACTTGAAGGCCAGATTTGGAATCCAGATTGCCCGTCGGTTCATCAGCAAAAATCACCTCTGGATCATTAACCAGGGCTCTGGCAATTGCCACGCGTTGCTTTTCTCCGCCAGAAAGTTGATTGGAAAAATAGCTTGCCCGATGTTCCATGCCCACCGCCATTAGCGCGTCCATCACTTTCTTGGCATTACTTTTATCAGGCTTCTCGTCGTAGAGCAAAGGCAACTCCACATTTTCAAAAACCGAAGTTCGGGAAAGTAAATTGAAAGATTGAAAAACAAAACCGATTTTTTTGTTGCGAATTTTGGCCAGTGTATCGTCATCGAATGTGAAGGTATCACGGCCTTCAAAAAAATATTTTCCTTCCGTCGGCCGATCCAAAAAACCCAACATTTGCATCAGTGTTGATTTCCCAGAACCACTTGGCCCCATGATCGAAATAAATTCTCCTTTTTGGATGTCAAAAGTCGCGCCACAAAGCGCCCGCGTATCCACTCCGTCATTAGAATAGGTTTTGCAAAGATTTTGGACTTGAATAATTGGGTTAGACATAGAAAAAAATTTAGGCTAACATAAATATTAAGGAGGAAATGTACTTTTTCTGAATCAAAAACGTCTATGAAAGGAGGAATTATGAGTTATCATGATTATTTCGTCACGTGTGATAATATCACACGTAAAATGGATGAAAATTTTCTGCAAAAATTGCCGTGCGACGCTTGCATGTTCTGTATCAATGGCAATAGTTGCAGCATACCATTCATGGACAAGAAAAAGTGTGGAGGCAAGCGTTTTGTCTGGAGGGAATGCGAAAGTTGTGCAGAGGGAAAAAACTGCACAGAAGCTTCCTCAAACCGGGCAATTGGCTGTTCTAGGTTTTCCCCGGTTCAGCCATACAGCTTTGCCTTTAACTATAACCCACTTTTGGGGTCTATGGCAGCAGCGAGATATTGATAATAATTTCCACTGCCAGAAGCATGCTATATTCAAGCGAAAAATCGCAAAATATAGTGTGCTTCTTTCATTTAAATTAAATATCTTTTGTAAAAGTAATGACTTTGTCCCCTTCTTTTACCCCCGATTTCACTTCTACCATTCCGCCGTCACCTTCCAGACCAGTGGTGATTTTCACTTTTTCGGTTGTATTGTCCGCTTTTAAAATTTCAACGGATTTTTCTCCATCGGTGATTTTGATCGCTCGCAACGGAATCATCAGAATATCACTTTTTTCATTCGTGGCGACATCAATGTTCGCGCTCATGCCCACTTTAAGTCTTTGATCAATGTTAGTTAATTTTAGTTTTATGCCATAATAGACCACATCTTGAATGACTGTTTCGGCCGGATTGATTTCAATCAGTTCCGCGTCAAATTCATCTCCAGCCGGCAGCGCGTCAAAAGTGACTTTGGCAAATTGACCCAGTTTTAGTTTCACAATATCCGATTCGGAAATATTAGATTCGATAATATAGTCATCGGCAATGATCCGCGCGAACGATTCCTTGATCACACCAGTGCCCAAAATTTCCCCCACCTTATTATTCACCTCCACAATCGTGCCAGTCACCGGCGCTTTGAGCACGGCTTTTGAAAGATTATTGAGCGCGATATCATAATTGGCTTTAGCGTTATCCACTGAAGCGTTTTTAGAGTTGAGCGTAAAATTTGATTCAGTCGTTTTCAGTCTCGCTTTCGCCGCGTCTAAGGAATTTTCCGCGGAGGTAATCGCTAAATCACGAGATTTTTTGGCCGTATCTAGCGCTTCCTCGGCCGCCTTTTTGCTGTTTAGAGCCGTAGTCAAGGTCAACTTAGTCGTCGTGTCTGGGTCATCATTATAGAAATCCAGTGCGTCAGAATAATAGTCCTCAGCATTATCGAGCGCGGTCTCAGCCGCATCCACTTTTTGTTTTTCCAACTTTTCCGTTTCATCCAAAAAATCATCGGCATTATCCACTGCCACATCCGCTTCACGAATCGCGTCATTATTTGATCCGGCATCAGCCACCGCTTTGTTTAGTGTCGCCTTGGCTACCGCGACTTGACCGGACAGATTGGCATTATCAAGCATCGCGATTGAATCACCCGCCGCCACTTTATTGCCTTTTTTGATAAAAACTTTACTAATTCTTCCTCCTAATTCAAAGTTAAGTACAATTTCCGAATCATCCTTGAGGTCGCCCGTGGCAGAAACAGTCTGAGCAAGATTGCCCTTTTCTACTGTTGCCGTGGTATATTCCACTTTGGGTTTTTTAGACCTGGCATAGAAAAAATAGCCTCCGGCGATAACCAGGATTAATATAAAAGCGATGGTTTTTTTGTATTTGAACATGAGTTTTTTAATTTCAAAATCCTAATATCAAATTTCCAATCAAATCCAAAGCTAAAATGTCAAATTATTCCTTGCCAACTTTGGCAAAATTATAATTTTTGTCATTTGTCCGCCGGCTGGCGGATTGAATTTTGTTTGACATTGGAAATTTGGATTTGGAAATTTTTATATTAGCATCTTCTGTTTCCCTTGCACATCCAGCGCCTGATTAACCAGTGCATCCGCAACCGTGTTTTTCTCCCTGGGTATATGATAGAACTTTACTGATTTAAAATCAAGCGCAAGATTCCAAATTTCGATAAAATTTTTCTGGATATATTCTTCTTTTAATTTATACTCGTGGTTAAGCTGACGAACAACCAATTCCGAATCTAACCGACATTCAATTTCATATTGACGCGTTTTGTCTTTGCCCAGGAGTTGCTTTAGTTTTTTGAGGCCACTGATGAGCGCCGCGTATTCCGCCACATTATTAGTCGCTGTCCCGATACATTCGCCATATTTTTTATTCAGTGTCTCTATCCAAATTCCAATTCCCGCCGGTCCGGGATTGCCCCGTGATCCGCCATCGGTATAGATTGTGATTTTATCTGCCATAAATCTAATCAAGTTAAAAAAAATTAATTCGCCAACCGAAGATCAATCAGTTTTAATTGAATTCTCTTATTTCCATTCCATTCGTCCTCGCTCAAATTGAAAACAATATCGATTAGGTCATCTTTTTTCAAGTCAGAAAACTCTTCCCCTAATTTGAAGCCAATGGCGTCAAAAACTTTGGGATTGCCATCCGTCGCTCTCAGTGCCAGCTTTAAGTGCTTTGTTCCATTGCCCACCATTCGCACATCGCTAATACGCATACCACGAAGCATAAATGCTGGATCCTTATTTCCCATTCCAAACGGTTCCATTTTTTTTAAATCTGTCATAAACTCCCAACTGATATCTTGCGCTTTGAGCTCCAGATCAACCGCCAGCTTGGAAATGATTTCCTTTTCTCCCAACTCCGTTTCAATTAGCTCCGTCATTTTCGCGCAAAATTGAGACACGTTTTCCGGTGTGATTCGCACGCCGGCCGCCTGGGAATGACCGCCAAACTTGGAAAGTAACTCTGTGCATTTTTCCAGACATTCAACGATATTCACTTCCGGAATACTTCTGAGTGATCCGACATATTCCTTTTCCTGAACTTGAAAAATCACCGCCGGTTTTTGAAATTTATCCACCACCTTGCCCGCGACAAGACCCAAAATTCCCACCGGCCAATGTTCGTTTTTGACAAAAATAAATTTTTTATCCAAAAAATCACGCTCCACCACACTTTCGATCTCCTTGACGATTTCCGCCGTCATTTTTTGCCGCTCTTGGTTGCGTTCTTCCACTTCCAAAGCCAATACTCGCGCATGCGCCCGATCTTTTTCCATCATCAGTTTATAGGAAACACCGGCGTGATCCATTCTCCCTGTCGCATTGATCCTTGGTGCGATCTGGAAAGCTACTTTTTGCGTGTCCGGGATGCAATTTTCCGAAATCTCGATTCGTCCCACTTTGAACATCTCCAACAGTCCCACGCGACGCGTCTTGGAAAGCACAACTAATCCATATTTCACCAGTGTCCGATTTTCTCCCAAAAGTGTCACACAATCCGCCACCGTGCCAATCGCCACAAGATCCAACATCCACTTGAGCTGATCAATTTTTTCCGGAGCGATTTTTTGCGTCAAAGCTTGCGCCAGTTTGAAAGCCACGCCCACTCCAGCCAGATCAGAAAAAGCGAAGCCGGAATTTTCCAGATGCGGATTGATGATCGCGACTGCTTTTGGCAAAACTTCCGGCGCGTGATGATGGTCAGTAATAACCACATCGATTCCCAGCGTTTTGGCTTTTTCCACTTCAGTCACATTAGTGATTCCGGAATCGACTGTAATGATTAATTTCACGTCTTCAGCCGCTAAAGATTCCAAGGCTTTTTCGTTCATGCCATAGCCTTCCAGCTGACGATCGGGAATATAGTAGGTCAAATTTGTGAAACCCAAATTTTCCAAAACTTCAAAAAGCAGAGCGGTCGCTGTCACTCCATCGGCATCGTAGTCGCCAAAAATAGCCACTTTTTCTTTGCTCTCAAGCGCCACCGCGATCCGATCAACCGCTTCTGCCATCCCCGCTATTTTGAACAGATCTGGAGAAACGCAATAGTCATAACCAAAAAAATCCTCAATCTCTTTTTGAGTCGTAATGCCACGATTGGCCAATAATTTCAAAATGACAGGACTATATTTTCCCAGACTTTCATCCTCAGCAAGTTTAGTCGCGTCATTTTCGTGTTCTTTTAATTCCCATTTCTTTTGCATCAGTCTATTTCGCCCCGCATTTCGGACAGATTATTTTTCCTGAAAATTCCCTATTTTCAGTATTGGTTATTTTAAGTTCCAAAACCAGTTCCGTATTACATTTTTCACAAGTTAAATCACTTTTTAACTTCAAGTCCTGCGCCAAACGATAAAAATCACCCGCAATCATTTTTGCTTTCAATTGATATTGTTCTTGACTGAAAAAACTTTTTATCCGCGCGACCACTTCTTTTGGCGTAATCATTCCCACAATAAAAAAATCCCTTATTCCAACTTCCATTGCTTTTTGATGGTCTTCCTCGCGTCCCATGTGCGATGACATGACGACAGGAATATTGCTTGTGGCGACATTTTTGGAAAGCGCTTCTTTTAACCCGAACCCATCCATTTTTGGCATAATAATTCCCGTGAAAATGATGTCGGGAGTGTTTGCGATTGCCTTATCAACTCCCTCCAGTCCATCCACTGCCTCAATCACCTCAAAGCCTTCCGTTCGAAAAATCTCCGCATACAAATCGCGCACATTTTCATCGTCATCGACGATTAAAATTTTATACTTTTTTTCCATTGTAACCTGCCAACCCTAAAACAAGCACCGAACCTTCTTTCATATTAAGCTATGAAAAATAATCCGACTAGCTCGTCACGCCGTAGTCCGCCCTGGGCGGACGTAGGAGGATTATATTAAATTTAAATTATTACTTTAACATCCACTGCCACTGCTGTGTTGCCATTATTATAAACCAGAAGCGGATTGATATCAAACTCAGTTATGCCGTCCAGTTCCTGAGAAAATTCGCCCAGCGCGCAAATAATTTGCGCCAATTCGGATAAATCATAGGCTTTCTGCCCGCGCGTCTCCCTAAGTAGGAAACTCAACTTTCCTTTGCGTAAAGATTTTTCCACCACCTCTCGCGAAAATGGCGGGATAAGCATTTCCGCTAGCCTGAACACTTCTGTGTAAATCCCTCCCAAGCCATAGACGACCACCGGACCAAAATTAGCATCACGCTTCACGCCCAAAATTATTTCCATCTCGCGCGCGAGCATCGGCTGAATAATTAATTTAGTATCGGGAAAATTAGCCTGCATTTTTTGCACTGCCCCATCCAACTCTGTTTGATTTTTAATATTCAAAACTACTCCACCATGATCGGTCTTGTGTAAAACATCGTCGCTATCCACCTTGAGCACAACCGGAAAATCAACCTCAGCTCCAGACCCTAAGAGCCTGCGCTTCGGGCTCTTAGAGCCTGAAGCATCTATTTCAAAAGACTTAATCGTATTTATTCCATATAGATCCATCAACGCCCGACTTTCCGAAAAATACAGCGCGCGCCTGTTTTCTTTTTTTGCGAGAGCAATAATCGCTTCCGCTCTATTTTTTCGTTCCTGTTGTATCCCTCCATAGATATCCTCCGCTAAATCTTTTTTCTTACAGTTCCAGCGATAATAGGCGTCGAGCACGGAAACGGCGCTTTCCGGAAAAGCAAAATTGAAAATATTCTTCGCTCGCAATTTTTTCACGCCCTTTTCCACTTTTTTTCCACCGACAAAAGAAACAACAATCACTTTTTCATTTTTCGCGTTAAATTTTTCAATCACGCGAGCGATTTTTTCCACCGGCGTTTGATCTTGCGGGGTGAGTAGACAGATGATCGCGCCAATTTCCGGGTCTTTGCCAATAACTTGCAATACCTTTTTGTAGCGATCTTCCAAGGCATCACCCAAAAGATCAATCGGATTTTCTACGGATGACTCTTCCGGTAAAATTTTTCTCAAAGCTTTTTTTGTCTTTTCACTAAGTTCCGCCAGGACTATTTCTTTTTGAGAAAAAGCATCAGTCGTGAGCACACCCAAACCTCCCGCATTAGTAATGACGGCAATCTTGTTGCACGCAATCACTTTATTGTGCGAGATAAATCCAATCAAATTGAAAAATTCTTCCAAGTCCCGTGCTCGCAAAATTCCTGCCTTGGCAAATGCGACGTCCATAATCGCGTCGCTCCCGGCCAACGCTCCCGTGTGTGACGCGATCGCTTTTTGTGAACGCTCAGTTTTTCCCGCTTTCAAAACCACAATCGGTTTCACTTTTGAAACTCGGCTAGCCGTTCGCACAAATTCCGCGCCAGCTTTGATTCCTTCAAGATACATTCCGATCACTGCCGTATCGACGTCTTTTTCCAAGTACGTTAGCATTTCTGTCTCAGAAATATTCAGTTTATTACCGATCGAAACTATTTTGGAAAAATAGATTTTTTCCGCCTTGGCAAGATCAGTGAGCGCCACCGCCAGCGCGCCGGATTGCGTCACAAACGCCACATTTCCCTCTTCCGGCAGACCACTAGCAAAGGAAGCGTTGAGTTTGAGTTTGGGAATAATAAATCCAAGACAATTCGGGCCTAAAATATTCAAATCATTTTCCTTAGCCAACTGCAAAAGTTCTGCCTCGCGCGCCTTGCCAACTTCGCCCATCTCAGAAAAACCGGCAGACACAATCACAAAATTTTTTGCTTTACTCGCATTTTCTCGAATTTCACTTATCACTAATTTAGCTGGAATGGCCATAAGCACCAAGTCAACTTCGCCTTCAATGTCCGATAATTTTTTGTAACACTTGACGCCAAAAATTTGGTCATATTTTGGATTGACCAAATAGACTTTTCCCTCGTAACCAAGTTCCAAAATATTTTTTGCAATCACTGTCCCCACTTTCCCCACTTCTTGTGATGCGCCAACAACCGCGATAGATTCAGGATTGAATAATTTTTCCAAGTTCATAATCTTTTTTATTAACCTAGCTTATTTTTTTAAAATTTCCTTCCCACTCAAGAGCCCCTCGATTGCCCCGTAAAACTGCACAGAACTCGAGCTATTGGTAATGCCCCAATCCAAACATTCTGATAAAGCCTTTCCCTCGAGATGCGCTCCCAGAAAACCACTGGCAAAAGCATCACCCGCGCCAGTTGAATCAATTGCCGCAACTTTTCGTCCGGGAACAAAAAAAGTTTCACTGCCATCACTAGCCCAAGCGCCACGCACACCGTCCGTTATCACCACAATTTGCGCGCCCAGTTTTTTCAGCTCCCCAACAAGAACGTTCTCATCCTCAAGATTTTCTTGGGAAAAAGTACCTGTCTGAGAAAGAATTTCTAAGGCCTCATCTTTATTGAGAAACAGCACGGCTGTTCCAGCGATGACTTCCACGATTTTTTTGACATCCTCATGAATCTGACTTTGTTTTGGATTATAGGCCAACTTAACGTTATGCTCTTTTGCCACAGCGAAAATTATGTCCAAATCCTTTCGCCAATCGCCATGCAAATCACCGATAAAAATCCATCCTGCGGAACTAATCTGCTCAGGAACTATTTCCAGTTTCGCATTCACTTTCTGGTTAGAAAAAATTACTCGTTCGCCAGAATTTTTGTCCACCACAATGGCTGACACATCGCTGGGTAATTCATTGTCTTTCGTGACCAATTCTGTCCCAACATTATTTTTTTCAAGCGCTACTAAGATCCAATCCGCAATTTGATCATTGCCAATGTGTGAATAGCACTCTGCGTTCACGCCAAGACGAGCCAGTCCCACCGCCACGTTAGCCGCGCAACCACCCAATGCTTCATAGCGCTCTTCGATCCGATATTTCGCTCCCAGCTCAAATTCAATCTTCCTTTGGCTCAAAAGCTCCTGAGGCGTCTCAATTATACGCCCCTCCACAGTCGGAAAAAAAACATCTTTACAAGCCGAACCAATACAAATTACCTTTTTCATTGTTTTATTGTTAAATTGTTAAATTGTTAAATTGTTAAATTGCTTTGGCGCTTAGTAATAATTTTAACAATTTGACAATGTAGCAATGGAGCAATTTAATAATGCATCAATTTAACAATGAATCTTTAGACATCAGCTTGGGCTTTTGAATGCCCAAAATATCCAAAATAGTGGGCGCAATATTGCCTAAGACTCCCCCATCACGCAATTTTCTATTTTTAAATTTTTCGGAAACCAGGAGAAAGGGCACGGGATTTTTGGTATGATAGGTGTTCGGCTGATCGCTACCAAAATCAACCATGTCATCCGCATTGCCATGATCAGCGGTAATAATCAAATTGCCCCCTTTTTCCAAAACAATTTTTTCTAAAACTTCAATTTGCTTATCCAAGCATTCAACCGCCTTGACTGTTGCCACGAGATCTCCAGTGTGTCCAACCATATCCGCATTAGCATAATTTAGCGCGATAAAATCATAGACGTCTTTTCGCAAACTTTGCGAGACCACATCCGTTATTTCCCGCGCTGACATTTCTGGGACTTTAGCATAAGAATCAACCACTGGCGATTTAATCATAATTCTTTCTTCGTCACTCACCGGATCAGCATAGCCACCATTGAGAAAATAGGTGATGTGGGCAAATTTTTCCGACTCGGCGATATAGAGTTGTTTCAACTGTCCCAAAGCCATTGGTAATGTAGCAACAATTGTATACTCCGGAAAAGCCGTATGCTCATCCAGCCCTGGTCCAAAATCAGTGAGCGTGACAAAATAAAGATTTTTGAGTTTATCAATGATTGGCATGTCATCGCTCAAGATGCTTTTTTCATCTGTGGCGATAAACAGCTTACTAAATTGTCGCGCCCGGTCGGAACGAAAATTAAAGAAAATTACCGCGTCATCTTTTTTTATTTTCGCTACCGGTTCGCCATTTTCCAAAATAACTGTCGGCAATAAATATTCATCTGTCAAATTTGCCGCATAAGCTTTTTCGATCGCCTCTTCCGCGCTGTCCGCTTTTTCACCCCGCGCAAAAACAGTAGCGTCATAGGCTAAAACTAAGCGCTTCCAATTCTTGGCGCGATCCATTGCATAAAACCGACCAGCGAGAGTGGCAATTTTGCCAATACCTTCTTCGGCCATCATGCGTCGAAAATATTTCAAATGAATAAGCGCGCTTTTCGGATAGGAATCTCGCCCATCAGTGAACAGATGACAATAGACCTCCTTGACGCCATTTTTCTTCGCCAATTTCAGAATCGCTCGAAAATGTTCCGGATCACTGTGCGGACTATCACCATTCCCCATCAGTCCCATCAGATGAAAATTACCGCCCGCATCCTTCACATGATTAACCGCTCCAATTATCGCCGGATTCATAAAAAAACTATCATCTTTAATACTATCCGTGATGTGCCGCGAATCCTGAAGCACAATTCTGCCCGCTCCGATATTCATATGTCCCGCCTCTGAACCGCTCATCTTACGTTCAGGCAGTCCGACACAAACACCCGTCGCACAAAGCGTCGTTGAGGGATAATCACGAAATAACCGATCAATTGTCGGTTTTTTAGCCAAAGTTATCGCATTACCATTTCCCGGCGGAGCGATACCGTAGCCGTCTAATATTACTAAAAGTGTTGGAGATTTTTTTTCAGACATAGATGATAATCTTAGTATTGTGAATAAAATTAAGCCCAGAAATTTCAAAATTCTAATGCCAAATATCAAACCAATTTCAAAGCTCAAAGCTCAAAATATTTTTTAACATTTGTCCGCCGGCTGGCGGATTGGCTTTGATTTGACATTGGAAATTTGGATTTTGAAATTATTTTTATATCTCTTCCTCAATCCTCAGCAATCGATTATATTTGCAAATTCGCTCTCCGCGCGAAAGCGAGCCGGACTTCATATAATCCGCGCCAGCGCCAACCGCCAAATCGGAAATGAAATCATCTGTCGTTTCTCCCGAGCGATGCGACACAACAGTTTTCATTTTATTCTTTTTGGCCAACTTCATACAATCAATTGTTTCTGAGAGCGTCCCAATTTGATTGACTTTGATGAGAACCGCATTACAAGCTTTTTTGGCAATCGCCAGCTTAAGTCTTTTAACATTCGTTACTAAAAGATCATCGCCAATAGTCATTGTTTTTCCACCGATTTTTTCTTCCATCTTAGCCCAACCATCAAAATCATCCTCAGAAAGTCCATCTTCCACGGAAATGACATTATATTTTCGAGTCCATTCGACATAGATATTGATCAAAGCCTCTCGACTCAGCACAGCGTTTTCCGGTTTAAACAGATACTGATTTTCAGTTTCATTAAAAAATGAACTGGCCGCCGCGTCTATTCCAATATTCAATTCCGCTCCTTTTTTGTAACCCGCCTTTTCGATTGCCAGATTAATCAGTTCCAATGCCTGGGCATTGCTTTCCAATTTTGGCGCAAAGCCACCTTCATCTCCGACACCGATACTAAAACCCTCGGCAACTAAAAGTTTCTGCAACATATGAAAAACTTCACTGCCAGCCCGCAACCGCTCTTTGAATGTTTTTATCCCATTGGGCACCAACTTATATTCCTGAATCGAAAGCCCTGAATCACTGTGCTGTCCGCCATTGATAATATTAAACATTGGAATCGGCAATTTGAATTTCTTGGGCAATTTAAAAACCTGAGCAATATATTTGTACAATGGCAAATTTAACTCATCAGCCATCGCCCGACAAACCGCGATAGAAACTCCCAAAATTGCATTCGCTCCCAAATTAGTCTTATTTTCCGTTCCATCAAGCGTGAGCATCGCTTTGTCAATTCCCTTTTGATCTCCCGCTTCCATGCCCAGAAGTGCTTTTTGAATTTTTTCATTGACATTCGCCACGGCTTTTTGGACACCCAGGCCGTTGTAGCGATCCTTATCGCCATCGCGCAACTCCAGCGCTTCATGCGCCCCAGTCGATGCGCCAGACGGCACCATAAAATTCCCGATTGCGCCAGATTCTAGACTGACTTCCACCTCCACTGTCGGATTACCCCGCGAATCAAGAATTTCCCGCGCATAAATTTTTTTAATCTTTGACATAATTTTAATTTGCTTTAATTTTTAATCCATAAGCGCTTCAATCCCCGGCATTTTTTCTCCACCCAGATAATCCAGCATTGCACCTCCGCCGGTTGACACAAAATCGACTTTTTCCATCGCGTCATTACGTTCCAGAATTTCCAGTGTTTCACCTCCGCCAATCAGCACAAAAGCACCGCTCGCCAAAACTGCCTTGAGAATTTCACCAGAGCTGACGGCATATTTTTCGTCTTCGAATTTTCCTGTCGGTCCGTTCCAAACAATTGTTTTGGCCGTCGCAATAATTGCTTTGAACTTTTCAAGAGTTTTTGGTCCGATGTCCAGCCGGTCGTCGATAAAATCGATCGGCAAAATCACTTTTTCGCTAAATGCAATTTTTTGATCAATTGCCTCATTAGCAATCATTCCGCCGACCAAAATGTAGTCATATTTTTCTTCAAAAAATTTGATCACTGGAAGTTTTGTCTCAATTTTCGCTCCACCAATAATCGCCACGGCCAGACTGATCGGATGCTCTTTCACGATGGTTAGTTCGGCGATTTCTTCTTGCAAATGAAACCCGGCGTAGCTTGGCAAAAATTTAGTTATCCCAGTGATAGAAGACTGATTGCGATGTGACTGACTAAAAGCATCATTAATAAAAATATCAAAGCCCGTTGCTATTTGCCTAGCTAATTCCTCATCGTTTTTATCCTCTCCTTCATGAAACCTAACATTTTCAAGCATCAAAACTTCGCCCTTTCCCCACTTCTCAATTGCCTCTTGTACTTTTTCTCCGACACAATCAGAAACAAATTTTAGCTTAACGCAAAGCGACTCTTCGACGTCTGTCACTAATTGTCCCATAGAAAATTCCGGCAACACTTTTCCGTTTGGTCGACCGAAATAGGAAAGCAAAGCCACCTTGGCTTTTTTGCTCAATAAGTAATCCAAAGATTCTTTTGCCGCTTTAATTTTAAACGTTTCCTTCGCTCGTCCATCTTCCAGTGAAACATTAAAATCCACCCGAAGAATTACTTTCTTCCCCGCCACATCGGCGTCTTGGATTTTTCTCAATTGCATATATTTTTCAGCTCCACCGCTTTTTCACTCACATTCGCGATGTGTGGGCGGATAGTTCTTTATAGTTTTACTTTAAATTAAATTGAGTGTTATGCTTTGAAACCAAAAAAGCAACGCTCTCAGGGCATGACTCTTCTCTTCCGGATTATAGCATAGAAAGCGAGGATGTCCTAGTTGGGAAAAAATTTTTGTCCTTTTGCCCCTAATGTGCTAACATAAAATCAGCTAAAATTGATAATTTAGCAAGATTAGGACTTAACTGTTTGTCGAAAACCAAATGTACATCGAAAACCACAAACAATATTCCGAAGACGAAGAATTTCTTTCGGAGAAAGATATGAATGATCCAGAACTGCTTGAAGCTCCGGATGAAAAACTGCTCGAGCAACACTCCAAAGATGCCCTTTTATCTTGGAGCGCGCCGGAATTTGAAATGTTCGAGCAAAACAAAAAGCGCCTTTCCTATATCGCGCTCATCCTTCTGGCAATCATTGTCTATGCCACCTTCACCAACAACCCAATAATGGCGATTGTTTTTGTGCTCATCGGTATTGTCGCTTATATGCAGATGAACAAGGAGCCACGCATATTGAATTTTCAAATAGTGCCAGAAGGTATTTTGGCCGGCAATGAACTCTATGAATTTGAAAATATCCGCTCCTTTTGGATTTTTTATGATCCAAAAAATATCAAGGTAATCAGTCTGCACATAAAAAGCTACCTCACGCCTTTTGTCCATATTCCCATCCAAAACGAAGACCCGGTGGAAATCCGCCGGATTTTGCTGAAATATATTCCAGAAATAAAACAAGAGCATAATCTGGCAGAAATACTAGAGCGATTTTTGGGAATTTGAAAATATAGGACTTACACATTTGCCGAAAAACAGTTCCGCACGTTTTCTTTATTAACAGAGAAAGTCTCCAGTAGACAAAGCTCCGGCTAACCAAAAAGAGAAAACCGCGCTTTTAGGAATTTTTGAGGTAAATGCGTGAGTCCCAAAATATTGCTTTATTCTTTTTTATGTGCTAAAAAACATAGGTTATTATTCCACGTATTTTGCGCTTATAGCTTCCTCCAAAGGCGGACAGGCAGTGAATAGGCGAAAGGATTCTATAATTAGTATTCTTTTTAAATTTTTTGCGCTTATAGCTCAGTGGATAGAGCGTCTGGTTGCGGTCCAGAAGGTCGCAGGTTCGATTCCTGCTAAGCGCACAAATGAACACACTTCTCAAAAACATTCCCAAGATTACTCCGAAATATG
>Ga0172379_10000946_pt1 | contig 64172 bp, 66 predicted proteins | sample GrowelOW334metaG_FD_119756 | JGI IMG/M metagenome (GOLD analysis project Ga0172379, IMG submission 119756) | Groundwater microbial communities from an aquifer near a municipal landfill in Southern Ontario, Canada - Groundwater well OW334 metaG | ecosystem: Environmental > Aquatic > Deep... | reverse complement strand
TTACAACACACCTTCAGAGTACCACTGATTTCAATTCAAATCGTGCGGAACAAATGTATGAAAAAACGGCTTCGTTTCGAAGCCGTTTTGGATATTGGATATTTTAATGAGACAGTAGTGGTACCTGACCCCTTTATAAAACCTCACTTCAGCACTCCCCACATTGCCTGGTCCTCTCCACCGTCGAATTTGAAGACGGCTACTCCTCGCACTCCGAGTTTTTTGGCGAGGGCGACTTTGTCGGCGATGGCTTTGGCATCACTCCACGATAAGTAATTGAACGGCTGGCCTGTCGCACCGGACGAACCGGCGTTTTGCGTGACAGCGGACGACACGATTATTTGCTGTGTTTGCGTCGAATCGCTACCTGTGGGCGCCGTGGCGACCAATCGGTTGGGGTCATAAGAGAAACCCATTTCGCCGGCGCTGTTGCGAGTGGGGGTAATATTGAGTTTCGCGGCAATATCGGTCGCATATCGATAATTAAAGGGCCAGAGCACCTTGTACTTATAACTGCTGCCGGAAATTTGCGTTACCGTATATTCGTATCCATACGTTGGAACGCCTATTATTATTTTTTTCTTATCGATATCTTTTGCCGCCAAAGTGATCAAACTCTCCACCCATGCAGGGTCGGAAATCGGCGCGTAAGGTGCCGTCCGTGCTTTATTCAAACGCAGAGCGATCGTACCCTGGTCATACGCCATGATCTCCACACGATCGCAATATTTGTTTATTTCTTTATAGTCGTTGGCATAGTCGGTGGCATCGGCGGGAATAGTCGCGCCGGGACTGTAGCGGTCGGTAAGCGGCATGCGTGCTTCGATCGTGCAATACACCCACTTATTGCCCATGCGCTGATACAAGCCCTTCAAGAACAGCGAGAAATAATCTATCGTCTCATGTTTTTTGGCTTCAAAATCTATATCGATACCGTCGAAACCGTTTACCTTAACTGCGTTCGCAATCTCATCTTCGAGCGCTACGCGGGTGGTGGCATTGCTCAATATTTTGTGTATGGTTTCTCCGTCTCCCCACATGACCGTCGGGATGACCCTCACTTTATTTTTTTTAGCGGCCGCAATGAAGCTCGTCCACGGTTCTTCGGTAAGACGAGCGGTGTCCGCAAGCGTGCCGTCTTTTTTCATCGTGTAGCCGAAGGGCATCACACTGGTAAGCCCTGAAAGATGCGGAATAACATCTTTCGTTCCCGTCGCAGAACGCCAGTATGGAATCCAGCCCGAAAACTCCAAAGCGCCCGTGTGTGCGGCAGTACTTGCGGAACCTACAGAAACAGCGCCACCACCCGTGAGTATCGCACGAGTTTTCGGACCGTAAACGCCATAGCCGGGACCTGCGGTATTCGAACAGATAATCCCGTTATCGCACTGAAATTTTTTGAGCGCCGTTTGCGTCAAAGCGCCAAAATAGCCGGTGTTCTTCCCCGAAGAAAGGTACCCTTTTGAGATAAGCAACGTTTGAAGAGCGGTAACATCGCCCCCCGAAAGCCCGAGCGAAAGTGAACGCTCTGCCGCAAAAGCGTTTGAAGAAAAGAAAAATGTCAACAATAAAAATGCGGATGAGACCGCGATGGATAAGTGTTTCATACTATTGAATAATAGCAGAACTCCGTCATTTTTGCATCTTTAGTATTCCGTCTTAAATCCTCTTTCGACTTGAGGGTAGCGTGTCGGGGTTCCGCCCGGCGGGCAGAGATTGTTTTCGGTATTATATCCGAGAGATGAAAGAGTCGTTTTTTTCACCGTTCCATCGACATCATATTCTCTTGAAACAGTTACAACGGCACACGTTCTCTCATTTGCATCAGTTTTGTTAAGCCAAAAATTAAATTGCCACGTTGCGGGATTACCGGGTCCGGCCGCTCCGACATTTTGATCATTGCCGTTGCAGTGAATAGTATTTGCCGTATTGGTTGCAAACGAATTATTGACCACATCTTCGTACAACGCACACTCAAGCGCCGCATCGGCAACATAAAAAGCACGTACGGATTCCCTGTCGATTCCCGAAAATGAAAGTTGTTTCAAAGAGATATCAAGAACCCCCATTCCGATAGTAAGCATGACCGCAGTAAAAAGAACGGCATAGAGCAGAAAAAAACCGCGCGATTTTGATTTGAAAGGTATACGGATCATATTAACTGTTATTTAAGCCAATTCGTAATAAAACCGCTCACGGAAACGTTTTTTTGACCATACACAGTGCTCCATACCACCTTGGACGTTATGGTATATTGATCGGGTTGCCCGCTGACTTGTTCCACAAACACAGCCCTCCAAAACGGGGTGGCTGTTCCCGCCGCATTGTGCGAATAAACCCCATTTACATCGGTATAAAGGCGAAACCCGGCGCTCGGGGGAACCGTATCAATTTTGCATCCGTTGCACCGATTAATAATGTTATCCATCGTCGCGAGTGGATCCACGGTACATCCGCCGTTTGGTCCGGTCGGTCTGCATTTATCGGAACCGCCGTCAAAACCGTCATCCCATTGCACGCCAAGGTCTCCGCTTTCATGTTTGAGAAGATTATAATCTCTGCGATTTCTAACAAACTCCACTCCCTCTTCCGCAAGATACGAAGCGATCATTTGATTTTTTGCATAGGCTCCAATGGTGATGCCTTTTGTCGTCATACTGAGTACCGCGGGGACGGCAAGCAAAATAACCGAAACGGCAACAAGCGTTTCAACCATGACGAAGCCGGCCATGACATTCACGGGAAAAAAGAAGCTCGTTTTTTTTATATATGATACAGTATTTTTCATTTTCAGTATTATTTCAAATTCCTAATATCTAATTTCTAATTTCTAATAAAATTTCCAATGATTGAATGACTAAACGCAACGGTTTTTTGACATTAAAAATTTTATTAGAAATTAGGAATTAGTAATTAGAAATTATTTTGAAAAAATTAATCCGATATATCCAGCAGTCTCTGACTGATCGAGGTCTGAAGACTAAACGGAACGGTAATATTCTGTTTCACCCCAACCGTTCCTTTTACCATGATGGTGACCCGCGGTTGTAAAACATCCGGAGTGGTATCGGTGTACGGCGTGGAGCCAACAACGTAAAAACTGAAAGAATTGATGGTAAGCGCGGGCGGAGCCACCGTTATCGGATAAAAAGTTCCGGCGGTACCTCCCGCATCAGAGCGCTCGATCCTCCCGCCCGAAAGCCGATATACGATTGGATCGTTAATGGTCCCAAACTGGCGCTGCGTGATGTTTATGTTCTTAAAAGCAAATGTTTGCCCTGACAAACAGTCTTGTGCGACCGTAAAATCCCCATTTCCGCAATGATAATTCGTCCCGGTTTTTATACCGCGTGTCATGCTTTCCATCGCCGTGGTCAGATTATCGACATTGGTGCGTGTCGTGGTGACTTTCTGATATGCATCCATAACGGAAATGAAGGCACCGGACACCGAAACAAACACCATGCTGAATATCCCGACGGAAACAACCATCTCAATTATGGTAAAACCGGCTGACGTATTTTTCTCTGTTGTATTTTTAGCGGTCATTATTTTGATAATTGCTCACTTTATATCCCGTCTCAAAAATAATTTCTAATATCTAATTTATTCCTAATAAAAATCCAAATACTCAATTTCGTAAAGCCGCAGTTTTTTAGAAATTGAGTACTAGAAATTGGAAATTTTTAAATTTATTCTATTGCCAATTGCCCTGTTGCCCAAACGACAATCGTTTTTTCCAGCCCGGAATCCGTAGAGATTTTTATATCCGCATCGCCGTAGGGTGCTCCAACCGCGATGTTTGGAGAAATGGTTGGTTCCGGATACGGACGAAGGAAAGTGACGGATAAAGATGTTACCGTGCAATTTGCCGGAAGTTTTTTCATATTAACGCAAAGCCCGGAAACAGAGTTTCCCGCATTCAGCCCTAACGTTTCAATAAGCACATCACCGGCATCGTATTTACGGCTCTTGTTTACATCGGCAAAAAGAACGACATCTCTTGGGGTGGCGGTATTGAAATAAACTCCGTAAGGAACAAGAAGCCCGACACCGGAATTATTTATATTTCCAAGGGCGTATGTCTGTGCCCGTCTGACCTCTGAAGTTATCCGATACGCAAGCGTATTCAAAACAACCCCTTTCGTAGCTGATCGATAATTCACAACCAGAGAGGTTGTCACTAAAGTGAACATTGATATCGTAACAAGCAGCTCAAAGAGAGTAAATCCCCCACTTCGCTCACCGCTACGCGGAGGAGCTTCGCGGGGCAAGCCCCGTTTTTTTTCGCATAGTTTTATCACATTATCAGTATATCGCGATAAAGGAGCGCGCACAACGAACGTTGTGTATAACAACGACGAAGTCAAAAGTTGAAAGTTGAAAGTTGAAAGTCTCGTCGCCGGAACGGTCCGCCAGCTGGCGGATGTACCCCGTTTCGACATTGAGCTATCAACTAAAGATTCGTATCAAACGAGAATAAGCTCGACATTTCAAATGTTTCGGACTGGGGTGCAACCCCAGTCCGGCCGAGGTGCGAGAGATTACAACCCACACCGCTTGACAAATTTTCAAAAAAGAGTACAATATGTGCAGATATCCGTTATTTATTTTCAGACTATTTGTCTGAAAATAAAAGGTTCGGTTGAGAACAAAATAGTCGCAAGACTGAGGGCCAGAGGCCTAACTCGGTGACCATTAGGTCATCGAGTTTTTTATTGGTCGATAAAGTGGAAAGTAAAAAGTAGAAAGTGAAAAGTCACGAACCGTCGGCGTCGGACTTGTCACTTTTAACTTTCCACTTTTGACTTGTGTTATTCCATTCCGCGCAATGCCTTAATCCTTTGTTCGACCGGCGGATGGGTCATGAACAGAGTGGAAACTTTTCCCCGAAAACCCGACGGTCCGAAGGGGCTCGCGATAAATAAATGCGCCGTAGCGCGGTTGGCTCTCATCATCCCTCCTTTGTAACCTGATATTTTTTCGAGCGCGGAAGCGAGTCCTTCGGGATACCGCGTGAGAAGCGCACCCGATGCGTCCGCGAGAAATTCTCTTTTTCTTGAAATCGCAAGTTGAATGAGTTGCGCAAAAAGCGGAGCCAAGATGGAAAGCGCGACACCGATAATGAGAGCGATAGCGCCGGCACGACTATCACGATCGTTCCCGCCACTCCAAAAAGTCGAACGGATGAAAAAGTCAGCGAGAAGCGTCACAAATCCGACCAGAACAACAACAACCGTCTGCAAAAGAATGTCTTTGTTCCCGATATGGGACAGCTCGTGCGCAATTACCCCCTCAAGCTCACTCCGTTCCATCATGCCGAGAAGACCTGTGGTTACAGCAACCGCAGCATGTTCCTTATTGCGTCCCGTTGCAAAAGCGTTCGGCGCAGGGTCGTCAATGACGTACACTCTCGGCATGGGAAGTCCTGCGGTAATACAAAGATTCTCAACGACATTCCAAAGATCGTGATAGGTAGCGTGTGTTATTTCCTTGGCACCCGACATAGAAAGAACAATCTTGTCGGAAAACCAATAGCTTCCGATGTTCATGACCATACTGAAGATAAAGAACCCATAGAGCAGGGCGGTGTTATGAAAATACAGGCTCGCGGCCCACCCGAGAGCGATTATCACACAGAAAAAGACGGTCATTAAATACCACGTTCTGCGATTATTAAGATTTTGAAGAGTATATAAGGTAGCCATAAAGGTAGTATACGAATTAATACGGGGATGTACAGACGCAACAAAAAATTTCTAATTCCTAATATCTAATTTCTAATAAAAATTAGAATGTCACAATGCCGAAAACGTTACGGTTTTGGAATTTACGAATTAGACATTTTATTAGAAATTAGGAATTAGATATTAGAAATTATTTCAACAAACTGCGACGCTTTTGTCTAGACGATTTTCTTTCTGCTTGTCTTTTTCTCCCCCGTCTCAGCAGTTCCGGTTAACCGATGTCTCGGATCTTGCAAGTAAAGAACGAGATTGAAAGATGTCCGATATAACTCGCCAAATACCCAGACCAATACCGAAAAGAATACCAATAGCACCATAACAATAACAGAGACCCCGGCAAAAACCGGCATCACCTTGGCAACAACAGGAAATAAAATAACGAGATCGCGAAGAAGTACGGTCAACAAGATGAACACCAAGGCGAACAGAACTTCGAACACGGCGTTAATAACAACCATTTCTTTCCATACTACTTTCAGTGCGCTTATTGAATCGTCAAATACATCCGAAAGTAACGATCCCTCTTCGGAAAGAGAAGGAACGATAAAATAAGTGGCAAGAGTCCAGTATGCACCAAGCAGTCCCGACACCACCAAGGAATATATGTTAAACGGGATCACCATCAGCACAACGGACACCAAAGAAGCGACGATAGACCACCCAAAAATAAGGCTGAACTTTTCCGCCGTTTTTTTAATAACCGATCGCAACGAAAGAATTTTCCCGGAAAGGTGCAAACGAAGAGAAAGCGCGACGCCCACCCTCGCAAAAATCGAAAGAAAAATGACAACAAACAACAAGAAAAACAGTGCTCCCGTGGATGTTTTCTCCGGTATTCCAAGAAGGACGACTCGCAGCGCGAAAAATAGTGCCAAAAGGAAAATCGTGAGACCTCCCGACACAAGAGGAAAGAAAATGAGATAAGAATCTTTTCGGATCAGAGAAAAGCTTTGTTTTGCCAAGAGATAACTTCGGCGAAAAACTCCTCCGGGGTTTCCCTCATGATTCGCTTTTTCTTGTTGTGTATCCATATAAATATTATTTTTTAATGTAAAGAACTACGCGTTGTGATACCTATATATTGGTATTTATTTGTTAAAACTTAACTTCCACCGGCTGTTTCGCTGCTTGCTCTCCTTCTCCGAGTTGAAAAAAGTCCATTTTTGCGAATTTCGTAAACATTCCCGCAACGATATTCCCCGGGAACATCTCGATGGCGGTATTCAAGTCGCGCACATTGCCGTTGTAAAATCTTCGCGCCGCCTGAATTTTATTTTCCGTATCGGAAAGTTCAGACTGGAGCGATAAGAAGTTCTGATTCGCTTTCAATTCGGGATAGGCTTCCGAGATAGCAAATAAACTTTTGAGGGTGCCGGAAAGCATATTCTCCGCCTCCCCTTTTTCTGTGGGTGTTCCCGCCTGCATCGCTTTACTCCTCGCCTCCGTCACTTTCTCGAATGTTGCGTTTTCATGCGTCGCATATCCCTTTACTGTGTTCACCAAATTCGGGATAAGGTCATAACGCCTTTTCAGCTGTACATCAATATCCGCCCAAGCCTCTTTAGCGTTAACGGATAAACGAACGAATTTGTTGTATGCTCCAAGCACCCAAAGGAGAGCAACGGCGACAACCCCCAATAAAATCCAAAGTGCAGTCATATAAATAGTTTTATTTTAGTGAATTTATAAATTTAATTCCTATTATTAATAGTATATCACATCGAAAAATAATGAAGAACAAATTAAATAGGATTTACGCACTTGGATGAGATGCGACGCCAAAATCGAGAAACGGAGCGAATGGTATTGATATACAGTGAAGCGAGTATCGCAGATTTTGGCGAGCAGATCGCCAAGTGGATAAGTCCTATTAAAAATGAAAAAGGTCTTTGCTGGCTTCATACCACGGTCGCAGAACTTTCACAAAAAACAAGAACGCAAGGAAGATCAGTCCTCCGAGAATGATAAGCATCGGTAAATAGAACAGCACCAGCCTGATCACGGCATCAATGAACGAATAGAACATCCGAACAAAATCTCTCATGGAATCTTTGGCGATGGTTCCCGGGTTCCAAACGACACTTCCGGGGTTTATCTCCGGCTCGGAAGAAAGAATGATGGTGATAATGGACATATCTACTTGTCTGGAAAGATAGTTCATCTGACCCTGGAGCTGTTCTATTTGCGTCCGAACATCTGAAAGATAACGCTCAACGGTTAAAATGTCATCAATCTTTTGAGCTTTTTGCATAACCTGCAAATATTGTTCTTCTGTTGCTTTCAGGGTTTTTAGACGAGCCTGCATATCTACGAACTGTTCCGTCACATCGCGGGTTGATTTGTTTTCGGAGGTTACGTTCAAAGCCAGCGCTTTCGCCTGTTTCATCGCTTCCGCGAAATTTGCTGCGGGTACGCGCAACACCACCGTGGCTCTTTTTTTGTCGTACCCCTCGACATTTTGATAATCCACAGAGTCGACGCGCCCGCCCAAGTTTACCGCAACCTCAGACAAGGCCTCAACGCTTTTTTCCACCTTGGTAACAACTAAATACAGATTGCCGTCTTGCATCAGCTTTCTTTCCACAATAATACTATCGGCGCTATCGACAACAGCCGCTTGAGGAACCGCACCTTCCTCGGAAGGATATTGACCGGGAGATGGGGTCATGACCGCTTTCTCAGTAACATAACCGTTAATTCCTCCACGCGAAGCATACGGAAGGGACAAAGACGAAGGAGCATAGGAATTTCCGGCAAAACCGTCGCTTACCGCGATACCACTCGTCTTTCTGCGAATGGAAGAAAAAGAAACCATGGCCGCAAAAAGAAAAGCGGCGGCAACGATGATAAGAAAAATAATAATGAGAGCCTTTTTAAATTTTTGCGCGGTTTCAAGAGACATAGAAAAAAATAGTTATTAGTAAACTGGTGTCTCCATTATATAAAACAAAAAAATATCCCGCAAAGGAAAACTTAACGAAGTGTGAAAGTAAAAAGTAAAAAGTAAAAAGTCTAAAGCCAAAAGTCATTATTTTCACCAAGACTGTGTGAAATAAAAATCACCTCGACAGATGCCGGGGCGACCACAAAATTACCAATTTACTTTTAATTTTAACCAGAGCCAAATGGCGGTTGCCGTGCAAACCAAGACAACGACATTCACTTCGGGGCTAAAACCGAAGCTTTGAGATATGACAGCAACGAACGCTCCGATAAATATCGCTGATACATACCGGAAAACGGCAGCATTATCCTCATCCAGCCGCAAACTTTCAAGATACTTTTTCAGATTCATTTTCCACTCTCCTATTTCGAACCGAACACGGCGGCAAGTACAAAATATGTAAAAAACGAGCAGAGAAAGACTATCAAGTAAACTTTCCACACCCCCGGTTTTCGGGCATTTGCAATATATTCTTCAAATTTCATTAGGTATCTCCTTATCAAAAAAACCAATTCCTCCCCTATTCATACCAAACATCCCCGTTATTGTCCAGACTGACTGACGAGTATCAGGGGATAGTATCAGTATCAGGAACGATAGCAAAAACTCACTTAGGGGTTTAACCCCCAAGTGAGTTTTGCACGTTCGTTTCTTTCGGCGTCGTTACGACTTTTGACTTTCGACTTTCGACTTCTAATATCCCATCCCCGGCATCCCACCCCCTCCCATCGGAGCTTCTTTTTCTTCCTTCGGTTCATCGACGATGGCAACTTCCGTCGTCAAAAGTATGGCGGCGGCACTGGCGGCGTTTTGGAGTCCGCTTCTCGTAACTTTTACCGGATCAATAATACCGGCGGCGAGCATATCGGAGATCATTTCGTCTTGTTTGGCATCGTATCCGCCGTTCCCTTTCGCGGTCCTCACTTTTTCAACGATCACGGAACCGTCTTTTCCGGCATTGATCGCGATCTGGCGAAGCGGCGCTTCGACGGCGCGGAGTACGATCTCCCAACCGACTTTGTATTCCGCCTCAAAATTCTTGAGCGGAGCTTTTATTTCGCGTGAAGCGACTTTCGCAGCCGCTTTGACAAGAGCGACGCCTCCTCCGGCGACCACACCCTCTTCGATTGCGGCTTTCGTGGCGTTCACCGCGTCTTCAATTTTCAGTTTCAGATATTTCATTTCCGTTTCCGTCGCGGCACCAACCTTGATGACGGCGACACCCCCTGAAAGTTTTGCAAGCCGTTCGATTAGTTTTTCTTTGTCATATTTGGAATCGGTCATTTCGACTTGTTTCCGAAGCGAAGCGACGCGCGCTTCAATCTCCGCCTTCTTCCCTTTTCCTCCGACGATCGTCGTCAGGTCTTTCGTGGCGATAACTTTCCCTGCGTGCCCCAAAACATCGAGCTCCGCGGTTTCAAGCTTCAGCCCGACATCTTCAGTAACGACTTTTCCTCCAATAACAGCGGCAAGATCGGCGAGCATTTCTTTCTTTCTGTCGCCGAAACCCGGTGCTTTCACCGCGAGAATATTGAACGTCCCGCGGAGTTTATTCAAAATGAACGTTGTCAGCGCTTCGCCGTCGACATCATCGGCGATAATAACCAGTTCTTTCTTTCCGGTTTGTGCGAGTTTTTCAAGCAAAGGCAATATTTCTTTGATCGAAGAAATTTTCTTGTCGGTGATAAGAATCGCGGGATCAGAATACTCGGCTTCCATTCTTTCCGCATTCGTGATCATGTAGGGAGAAACGTACCCCTTATCAAACTGCAACCCTTTCACGACTTCCGAGTCAATCCCGATTGTCTGAGACTCTTCCACAGTAACAACGCCGTCCTTTCCGACCTTCTCTATCGTATCGGCGATAATAGTGCCTATCTCCTCGGACTCTGCGGAAATGGTCGCGACCTGCTTGATCTCCGCGTGATTTTTGATCGGTTTCGCGGCGGCCTTAAGCGCCTCGACGATAGCGGCGGCGGACGCCTCAATACCGAGACGAACACCCATCGCATTCACTCCCATCGTCGTTTTTTTCATTCCTTCCGTGACAAGCGCTTGCGTCAAAACCACGGCGGTTGTCGTTCCGTCTCCTGCAAGTTCGTTCGTTTTGGAAGCGACTTCTTTCACGATCTCCGCACCCATGTTCTCGACTTTGTCCGCGAGAGAAATTTCCTTTGCGATAGTGACCCCATCATTCGTGATCATTGGCGCTCCGTACGAACGGTCAAGCACAACATTCCGCCCGCGAGGACCAAGCGTAACCTTGACTGCGTTCGCAACCTTATCGACTCCCTCTTTCAAAAGCGCGCGCGCTTTTTCATCATAGATTATTTGTTTGGACATAATTTTTTAAATAAAAAAATATAAAAATAAAATAATAAAAAAATAAAACGGTCGTTGTATTTATCTTTCTATTTTTCTATCTTTTTATTTTTCTATTTTATAATAGCTAATATCGCTTCCTCTCTGATAATATAGTATTTTTCATCATCGATCTTCACTTCGTCCGGTCCATATTTAGAGAATATGACGACATCGCCGACTTTTACGTTCATCGGAACAATCTTCCCGTCATCAAGCGTTTTTCCCGGACCGACAACGAGAACTTCGCCCATCTCGGGCAGATCTTTGCTTACGGTCTCGGGAATAATGATACCCGATTTGGTTTTCTTCCCGTCCTTGGGATTTCCCGGTTTTACCAATACGCGATCGGCAAGCGGGACGATCTTCGGTGTTGTGGTGGTGCTCATATATTGCTGTTTTATAGGCTTATAACTGATAATATTTTTCGATACAGAGATATTATACCCGACCGTAAAAAGTCGTCAATATACACCGATAAGCTTTTAGCTGTTAGGTTTTAGGTGTTAGTTTTCCGGCGGACATTGCCGTGAAGCTAACACCTAACAGCTAAAACCTTTATTGTATCTCGTACGTAATAGTGACGTTGGAAACAAATTTGTTTTCACCAACGGGGAGAGACGGCGCGGGAGCTGCTTCCTGCATCGCCAAATTGACGGACTTTGCCATAGCTCCGCCCATAGCATCGCGATAGACGGGATAATTCCCTCCTTCCGAGAAACTGACGATGCGGGTGAGTGTAACACCAAGACTGCTCGCAAGTATCTTCGCTTTCGCCTGTGCTTCGGCTATGGCAAGCCCGCGCGCTTCCGCTTCGACCGTTTTCTTATCATCAACGGTAAAGTTGAGTCCGCTTATATTTGTCGCGCCTTTCCCTCCGATTGCGACGAGAATAGCTCCCGCATCATCGAGTTTGCGTATCTTAACGGTAATGGTTTGACTAACCGTATACCCCAAAAGAACCTGTTTTCCTTCCGGGCAATACCCGTTCATATTATAGTCGAGACAAGTAACGGCTTTCTGGTACTCATACTTCGGATACACGCTGTAATCATTCGTTTTAATGTCTTTATCTTCGATCTTCATGGTGTCTTTCAGATATGTCATGATCTGATTGATCTTGTCGGTGGATACCTTTTGCGCCTCCGCTACCGTCTTTGAGGTTTGTTCGACCGAGAAAGAAAGCTCCGCAATATCCGGTTTTTTGAATGCTTCGCCTTCGCCCGACACGTTAATCGTCGTCAAGGCGGGAACATCGCGCCCAATGAATCCGTTGAGTTTTACGTTATTCACGAACAAACCGACGAGATACAGAGAGGAAGCGAATAAAAGTATGATAACGACCTGCACTACTTTTTTGTTTTTAAATAATTCGTCCATATATTTTAAAATATTGCTTATAATTTTCTATCTTATATACAGATATACTACTCCAAAACGAACTTTGTTACAAACAAACAACCCCCGAACCAGGCGGTTCGGGGTATTTTGTGTTTCCATTGTGATTTTGAGAAAAAAACTTCTTTCGTCCCAAAACCGCAGTAGAAATTCCTGCGGCTATATTAAAAGTCCAACCATTGAAAAGCCTAGCAAGATGGGGGTATAATGTCAATCAGAAACTTCAAATACTTTCTATATTGTAATTGTCAAACTCGACATCCATAAAGTCGGTTCTAATGCCGGCGTATCCGGCATTCGTTATCGCGCTTCCGCCATAACTCTTACCATCATCTTTTCCTTCCGCAACCAACACCCAGTTCCCCGTTTTGTTTTTATCAATATATACTTTGATACTCACGGTGCCATCAGGGCCGGTTTGAATAACGCTCCGCAAACCAATCCACTGATAGATCGGGATTGCGTTTTGATTAGAGACACGCTCGTATGGCAAAGCCGGATAAACCGTACTATACGCGAGAGTGTAATATACCCCTTTAATTTTCTTTTTTATTACCGCGTACCCATCAACACGAATGCCGGTGTAGTACAAATTAAACTCATCCTGATAGCGATTAAAAAGAAGAATTCCGTTTGAAGCATTCCGGTTTGGACTCCCGCTAAAATTATTATTCAGTATCTTAAAATACATTTCCTGTTGAAAATTTTTCCATTGACCTTTCTCTATCAAACGAAAAATATTCTGCGGATAATACCCATTGTCGGTATCGAGTTGATTTGAGATAGAATAAGCGACGCGCCACGGATCAGTTGAAGGGAGAGATCCCTTGATTGTTCTTCCTGTACCGTTTGCGCTGTAAAAATAACCGCCGGAACTTACCCACCAATCAGTGCTGGCGCTCTTATTGACGCTTCCAACTTCCTTTATTGTATAATCAAGGAAAAAATCTTCTAAAAAAAGGGAGTTAACTTCTGAAGAAGACTTCTGCACTGTTTGAAGGGGGTCCTGTCTTGATACCTGTTTAGTTGACTGTCCGGAATATGTATTTTTGAATAATGAGGAAGATGACGCCTTACCGACAGACTCATTATCGGAGCCGACACGCATCGGCGACAGATATACAGCAAGAAAACACCCGACAACAACGGCGACGGTAACACAAGAAAAAATGACAATTTTAGTTTTCATGATGTGTTATAATTTTTTCTCTATTCATAAGGAGTAATCGCTATTTTTTTTATCGTTAACCGCGCACCCGCCGGATCCCAAACACCAAAACCCGCTGCACCCCGTGACACCCTGACCGGTAGTTTTTGCGCCAATGTTACGCCGCCAAAATACACTGAGATTCGTCCGTTATATACCCCAATTGATACCTCGACATCCCCCGACCTCTCGAGTGGGTAATATGAAGCAATCTTGCGTTCTTTTTCGTCTCTGCGCTCAATGAGGGATAGTGATTTTTCGCTCCAATCCAGAGCGATGTAATTGTTTTCATCGGTGTAATAAATATAGAGAGATGCCGAACGACCCGTCTCGCGTTTTATTCTTGTTTTTATTGTATAATTTTTCCATCCGCGATCGCCCATAATCATACGGGCTGACGGAACACCTTCATCGGATGAGAGCGTGATCTCTTTTCCCATACTTAACTTTCCGTAAAGTAATTGTGTGTTTAATAAAAATGACTTTGTTCCATTCGTATCAGGAAAAATAAGAGCGGGTTTTGTCGGAGAAAAATGTTGCAGTGCCAAAAACAGATCTTCGGGGTTCATATTCTCAACCTCCAGCCTTTTTAACCTATACGGATTTGAGTCATGATAATTATAGAAACTTTCAAGGGTTTTTCCGTTTAACTTCTCCGCCTGAACAAACGCAAGCTTAAAATATCGTTTGGTAATATCTTCATTGAACGCAAGCGCGTTCTTATTATTGGAAACCGCACTGTCTCCATAACTATTAAGAGGTATTGCATAAAAATAGGGGTCTCTTCCCAGATGTTTTTTAATGTCCGAAATTCCATTTACGTAATCGGCTTCAACCCTTTTTTCATATTCATTAGCTGTTTCCGGCCCTTTTCCGTGCGTATATATAAATGATGTAAGGTAAGTACCAATCGTCCCTTTTTCATCAATCTCGATATCTTGATGCGAACGCCGACCGTGCGCCTCAATCTCCCAACGACCGGTAGCTTGCATTTCTCGAACCTGATCCCAATTGAGGAAAAATGGGTCTTTCTCGTTTTCATCCGCTTTTATGGTCGCGAGAAAGATGGTCGCTTTGAACCCAAGCTCTTTTAGCACTTCATCGGTTGTGTAAAAACTATCTTTGCGTCCGTCGTCAAAAGTGATAATTATCGGTTTGGAAGGAAGTACGAATTTACCTTGCCTAAAAAGATAATATTCATTCGCCGAAATGGTTTGATATCCTTTTTGTTTCAACATTTCCATCTGTCCGATAAAATTTTCGCGGCTGGTATTGGCTCCGATGTTTTGTTCTCCGACAATAACCCCATGATACATCAAAATGGGCACTGCTTCGGCCGGTGGAATTTTGGAAATGTCCTCAATTGCGAGATCTTTCGGTAAAGAATACAGAATGGGTCCGCCCAAAATTTTCCCGTTGCCGCGAACGGATAGCAACACTTCATTCCCTAGCGGATACAACAAAACAACGACCAAAGCTATTAGTTCGACAAAAAATAATAAGTACACCTGTTTCCTTTTTGTTTTTCTCGTTGTCATAATTACCTGGTACCCCAATGGGTTTTTTTAAGAGTTAACAGCGCATATGGCATTTGCCATATAAAGCAGGAAACAAAAAGGAGCGAAACCAACGGCATCCACATCCAATTTTCAGCATCAAGATATACGCGCGCAAACAGCGCAAATACCGTTCCCAACAGCAAAAATCCAAACATAAACACCATAAACAAGAGCGGATTATGCGTCACGACACTCTGATAGAGTACTGTTCCGGCCAAAATCGGGCCGAGAATGGGAAAAGAGAAATTAGTATAAAACGCAAAACTTGCAAGCGGGTGTGTTTTTTTCCACATGAACGTACTTGCAAAAGTTCCCTCGCGTATCCAAGATTTCTTCCACCTTAATTGCTGCCGCCAATACACGGGGAACTTCTCCGGAACAATAGTGGTCGCTCTTGCTTTTTCGCAATAAACAATCTTCCAACCCTGCAACACAAAATTAGTCAAACCGCGATCATCGCCGAACGTGCTTTTTGAACCCATGAATTTATGATTCTTCCACTCATCCACTAACGGATAAATGGCGCTTTTCCTGTACGCGGAAAAACACCCGGGACAGCATGTTACAGATTTGTGGACACTTTCGCTTGCTTTGTATATATCAAAAGAAACCGAGTACTGGATTGACTGCATTTTTGTAAGAGGATTCACATTAGCATTCTCCGCCTTCGTATTACCCGAAACCGCCCCGATCTTTTCATCCATAAGAAAATGCTCCGTAATATGACGAAGGGCATCCGATGAAAGAAAACTGTCAGAATCGACGAAAACGACAATTTCATAGAGAGCTTCGTTTATACCGACCGCCATAGCCTCCCTCTTTCCTTTGTTTTTCGGAAACACAATTAGTCTGATGTTTTCACCAAAAGTTTCTTGGGCTCTTACCACTTCATCCTTTGTGCCATCAGTAGATCCGTCGTCGATAACAATACACTCGATTTTTCCCGGATACGATCCATTAATGCATGTATCGATTGTTCTAAAGATGCCGCCTTCTTCATTTTTTGCCGCGATAACAATACTAACATTGGGGTATGCGGATTCAGGGTATGCGATACTGTGCTCATCATTATGCAAGTAGGCGTAAGGGATCCGAGAAACCAAAAAAATTGTTGTGATGATACCGTAAAGTGTCCAAAGCGAAGGAGCCAAAGACATATTGGTAATAAACACAACCTTATAAAGAATAAGTCCTGCCACTAAAGACAAGAAAACCACCAATATTAAAGTTTCATTACTGTTTTTTCTCATTTGATTTGCTTAAAAATTTCCTTTCGTCCTGTTAGATATTCAATTTATGTACAATCCATAATACTACTTTATATATTATTTGTCAAGCATTTTTCAGCACCACAAAAGTACCATTAAGACTAAATTCCGTCATGCGCCGGAATTTACGATATAGCGGTGATATTAATATTGCGACAGCTATACAACCAGCAGCTGTCCGAAGAAAAATGCGGGCCAGGCATAGAGGAGAATGCCCATGAGAACGAGGAGCGAGACGCCGTACAAAATGTGGCGCGGATGCTGGCGTTTGATCTCGATGCCGACCATGATGGCGAGCGCAAGAGCGATGAATAATGCGATCCATGAGTACGCGGTTTTCAGAAAGGTTTTCGGCGAGGTGGCGATCTTCATAAGCACCGGGGTTCGAGGTTTTTCGGTCGATGTTTTTGCAACGACTGGAGTCGTCGATGAAAGCTGTTCTGTTTCTGACGCCCCGAAAGCGGTTTCCTCGACATTTTGTACCGCAATAAAATTACTTTCTTCCGCAAAAACTTTTACCGGCGTTTCCGCTTCAGCACCCTTTACGACCGGCTTCGGAGCAATCGCAACATTTTTTACAACCGCGGGGACAGAAGTCGTACCCGCAGGAGTGATGGGTATGATAGGGACGGCAACGACCGACGTTGCGGCAACGCGGCGGCTCGGGCGCCCGAATTCCTGCACGACGTAGACCGTGTCCACACCCTGATATTTTCCGCGTGCCATCGCGATCCCCACTTCGGTGTAATAAGAATTGAGAATATTCGCGCGGTGCGTCGGCGAATTCATCCACGCTTTTTCGAGTTCCGCCGAGTCGGAAAAATAGACGGCGAGATTTTCCCCGGCGAAAGAATAATTATATCCCGCTTGTTTGAACCAATACCACGGCGTCTTCCCTTCCGGCGAATTGTGCGCGAAATATCCTTTCGCCGCCATATCGTCCGCTTTCATCTGTGCCGCTTTTTCCAAAACGGAATTCACGGTAAGCCCCTCTAAATGGTTCGCGGTCCGGTCGACATTCGTAAGATCAACCAACACAGAAGAAATAACAGCTCCGAGCATCTGCGAACCGTTCTTAATAACGATCGTTCCAAGAGCTGTCGCAAAAAGAAAGAGAAACCCGATCGCGCTTGCGGACAATAAAACAGCCTTCGCCCGAAAAAAATGCGGCTTGTATTCATTGCCCTTATGCGGAATAAAATATTTTTTGAGCTTATTCACAACAATATTATGCCATAAAATCATACAAAAAGAAATGCCCCATTTTTGTGGGGCATTTCTTTTTTACTATCGTCGGTATAACTTTATTTATTCAACTCAGCTCTCGTGAGAGGACCGACAAAACCGGAAGCCGGTACAATGCCGTGCGCCTTTTGGTACGCGATAACCGCCGCTTTCGTAACGGGTCCGAAGTATCCGGTGTCCGTCGGATACGTAAAGAATCCTTCCGCACGGAGACGCTTTTGGAGTTCTACTACGTCAACACCCCTTGAGCCGACGCGCAGATTAATAGTAAAGACAAAAGTCGATTCACCCAAAACCAGTCCCGTAGTCGTTGCCGTCGAGGTCCCTGCTGTTCCCGTTGGTTCTACCGCACCGCCGGCCAATCCGGCGAAGTGAGTTATGTAATACAGGGGCACTGCGCCACCGCCACCGGAGATCGGTCTCGCGGAAATATTCACCGTTCTTGTTTTTTGTTCCGCGTTGTTCCCGGCTTCATCTGTCGCGTCGTATGCAACAAGGTACGTTCCAATAGTTGAGGTGCTCACTTCCCCTGAAATCGCAACTGTCACGGTTTTGTCATAATTGTCTGTTGCCGTCGCTCCTTGTTCTGTGTAAGTATCTCCGACGTACAAATTTATTATTTCTTCGCCGGTAATAGTGACGACCGGTTTCTCATCGTCTCTCACAATATTCATCCAATCAGAGCGGTAGGTAATATTTCCGTATTGATCCGCAATACTTGTCGGCTCAGGCGAGTAAACACGTACCATCGGCTCATCTTCGGGGAGAATCGGTGAGGAAAGGAGGATGGCCACCGTCATCGTCTCACTGTTGTAAGAAACATCCTCAATGTCAATATATTCTTCTTCACCGCCACGCGTTACTTGGAAATCTCCGGTCGTCGGGTGGTGCCCCTCTTCATTATTCTGCAAACCTTCATCAAACAATACATAGACGGTCGTAGATGCGGTTTCTGTGGCGGACACCATTTTAGGACTGATCGTGGTAACGGTCGCCGTTGCTATTCCGGTGTGTCCCGCCGCGTCTCTAAATTCAAAAGCGAATGTTCCGTCATGGGTAAACGTGCGAGTAAACGCCCCATCATTATTCGTTACGGTAACCGTTTCCGATGGAACAAGCGTTGCCGTAACGTCGCCGGAAGTAGAATAGGAAGGATCATACGTGAACGTTCCGATCGGATCAGTAGTGTCTATCGTAAGCGAGAACGGCTGTCACTCGTTTGCACATTCTCCGCAAGGTCATAGGCGCTCACCTGATAATCGTACCGACCGTCATTCAAAACAGACGACAGGTAATACGCGGCGGTATTGTCTTCGGAATCGATCGTCATAGGAATCCTTTCTCCGGAAGTTCCGCCATTCAAAGTGACATCATCAACCCACATTCTGCTCGGATCGCCGGCTCCATCATCATTAACCGCAAAGTAAATTCGTACCGTTTGTCCGTGAAGATCGGAAAGATCATAACTCACCTGGTTCCAATCGGCATTCGCGAGAGTATAGAGCAGATCTCGGATCATATTGCCATCCTGGTCGGCAACATAAATTCTTTGTTGATCCCAGTGAATACCATCGACGGTTGATTGTTTAATCCACGCACTCAAAGTGATCGTTCCTGAATTTTGCAGGGTGACGGTTCGGTACGCGCTATTCCAGCTGTAACCATAATCATTCGTAGTCTGCAAAAGCAAGCTATGACTTGATGAATGATAGGTATCACTGACGATGGCAGAATTTCCTCCTATCGTCCAGTTTTCACTGCCGTGTTCAAAGTTACCGTTCGGTAAACCGAAAGAAATATAAGCGGAAGAAAGCGACTCATTCGCATGAACCCGGAAGGTCGGCTGGTTGTCGATAATGATCGCGCCGTCTGCGGGAGTCGGTGTTATGAATTCAAAACTCGGAGCAGTTACATCTCTGGTGTCTACCGTAATTCCAATAGGAGAAATATAGCCTGTTACATTTTCCAAACTATCGGTTACGCGAATATAAAGAGTATGCTCACCATCGGAGGCTCCGGTATCAGCATCTCTCGGATCCCAAGAAATACTATACGGAGCTTCGGTATCCTCGCCGATCTTCACCGGTTCAAGGCTCGAGTGAAAAAATTCCACTTTGGTAATTTCCGACTCCGGAGCAGGAACCGCATCCGCCGTAATGACCGTCGTATCGGTTATCGTTGTCCCCGAGAGCGGCGAAGTAATCGTTCCGGTCGGATTTCTTTCGTCGTTATCACTCTCACTCGAACAGCCGAGGTCTGCCTCGTCCACGAATCCATCGCCGTCGTTATCTATGCTGTCAGAACAAAAAGGAAGAGCCGGCGGTTCCTCGCACGCGTCGCCGACACCGTTATCATTTTCATCAAGCTGGTCCGCGTTAGAGGTCAAAGCACAATTGTCGGTCGTATCGGAAATTCCGTCATTATCGTCGTCATTATCACAGGCGTCACCAATTCCGTCATCATCGGTATCGAGCTGTGTCGAGTTGGCAACCAACGAGCAATTATCAGATTCATCTAACACTCCGTCGTTATCATCATCCGTGTCGCAAGCGTCACCCTGTCCATCACCGTCGGTATTAAGCTGATCTGAATTTGCAACAGAAGAACAGTTGTCTCCTTCATCAGCAATTCCGTCCTCGTCAGAATCGGTTGAATTTGTAGAGCAATCGGTCGAGTTTCCGTTTACTGCTCCCGGAGTAATACAGCTTACAATAAAATCAGCAGAGTTGTTGTCGGAGTCCACCCCGTCTGCGTACCTCGATAGTCCTTTCGAATCAGCACCGGGAGTTCCCGCATCTTCAACGGTTCCCGTTCCTTCCGTGTATCCGGGAACATCTCCCTCGTAACTTACTGTATCTATGATGTTGTCTCCTTGATAGAGAGCGATCGCATCAGGATCACCGTTCTGGATTTGTAGACCGCTTACAAAGAGATCGCAATTTTGAACAAGTGTGGTATTAGAACAAACCACATAATAGTCTCCGGAACTTAAACTAATGTCGGGTAAATTAACGGTATCATAAAGTGTCACACTGCTACCATTAATCAAACGAAGTTCATACGTATCAAGATTTACAGAACCACTACCTGTATTTTTTATTTCAATAAACTCTGCCATGTCCTCCCCCGGCTGATCATAATCGATCTCGTTAATAACCAGCGAACCTTGAAGCGTTTCATCCAGACATACGGAACTGCATCCGTCGCCGTTCATGATATTACTGTCATCGCATTGCTCCGGAGATATAGTTATCCCGTCACCGCAAATCGGCGAACCGACGTCATCCGCGAACACGCTCTGCGTCACAAAAAAACCGCCAACGGCAAGAGCCATAATCGCGGCAACGACGAAGGACGAGTGTTTTAAAACTTGCACAAAACCCAGATATTTTTCTCTCATATTCTTTTCATGAATAAACTTATAAATTCTTCATAATAAACATAAAACCTTGTGTTTTACAGTCATATCAGCTTATAAAAAAAGTACACGCCTGTCAATTTTATTTATTTCCGACAGACAAAACCCCCGCAATACGAGGGTTTTGAAGTACTTTTTCCTTTATATTCTAACTCTGTGTATTCAGCTGCGCCATCAATTCGGCAAGTCTCGCGCGAAGGGCGTCGATCTGCGCCTGAATGCTGGAAGACGCGACAGTTTCGCCATTCAAGACCGCTCTCGTTTTCGGACCGACAATACCGACAGGATCAAGACCGTTCTTTTTTTGATAAGCCTTCACAGCGGTTTCGGTCAGCCTCCCGAAGTATCCCGTGATCGGACCCGTGTACGATCCTTCCGTTGTTAATCGTTTTTGCAATTCCGTGACTTCAATTCCTTTTGAGCCAAAATGGCTGGTCAGTGTGAATCGGAATGTCGTCACACCCAAGACCAAACCCTGCGGTGTTTTCGGGGTTTCAACAACAACACATTTCCCCATACTATCCCCGTGCTGGCCGTGAGCATTTAAAGCAGACGAAGCGACTTCAATAGTTTCTCCTTTGTGACAAATGGTTACTTTTGCCGGAGGAAGAATAACCGCTCCGCCACCTCCATTACCACCTCCATTGTTTGTTCGCTCGATAACATTGACCGTGCGTGCTATTTGATTCGCTTCGTTTCCGGCAGCATCATCCACATCGTAAGTAACAAGATATTGCCCGAGCACTTCCGTATTTACATTATTCTTTACGACGATTTTTGAGGTAATGTCGCCATCGCGATCATCAGAGGCGGTTGCTCCTTGATCGGTATAAGTATCGCCGCGGTACATATCAACCGTCACATCGCCTTTCAAGGTAATGACCGGATTAGTGGTATCTTTCACGACCTGCTTGAATACCGGCACGTTGCGAAGGAACGGATATCCGTCATTCACTTCGGGATCGATCCTCCAGATGCTTTCAAAATCCCAATCGACAAAAGTGTCCTGCTGTTTCATATTCTCCGTAGAAAGACCATTTTCATCATTGCAGGCTTCGGGTGAATTATATTGCGTGCTCCCGCACATGACATTCTCGCCCGATGTCTCTTTATCCCAATACGAACCGCTTTGACTTCCTCCCTGATACATCCAGCCGATCAAACCGCCATTCTGTCCGGGTCCCACCACCTCCGCGGTCGAGTAAGAATTCACGACATCGCCATAGCTGATCCATCGTTCATTCAAACCGACAACCCCCCCCATGTTTCCGCCGGACGAAGCCGTAATACTTCCGCGTGCATATGAGTTCACGATGTGCCCCGTATAGTTCTGCCCGGCGATCAAAGCGGCATAACCGAGTCCACCGCTCATCGTAAGGTCGGCATAGCATTTGGAAATCGTCCCCGAGTTCTGCGAAGCAAATCCGCCGGCTTTTCCATTCCCGACAAAAGTACCAACAATAGAAGTTTCTTCGATCGTCCCCCAGTTTACATTCGATACGCCGCCGCAATACGTGCTTCCGCAAGTAATGTTCACGTTCACAAAATTGACGCCGGTCACTTTGGCTCCGGACTGAATATCACTGAAAATACCGCTATTATCGCCGGTCGAGATTGTGAGGTTCTTAACGCTAAAGTGTTTTCCGTCGAGCTGCCCTTTGAAATTACCAATCGGCTGCCAATTCTCAAACCCGGCGCAATCAATATCATTCTTCATCTCGAAGTACCAGCTCGCGTGATTCTTGATATTCTGAAGTTCCTGACACGTGGTAACAGAAGAAGGATTTCCCGCCGTGCCTTCGCTGTAATTATTTACAACAACCGAAACCAGTGGAGTGCGGAACGTGGTTCCCGCAAGATCGGCGAGGTCGGCAAAAATGCTATAATTGCCATCAGTAACAACTGTCGTGTCCCAAGAAAAAGTAAAGCTTGGCGCATACGAATAGCTTTGCCAATCCCTTTCGCTGTTCGTTTTACAGTTACCAATCGGATATTCCGTGTCTCCTTTTTTGTATTTGAGACAAGCGGTGGTCAAAGTTGATATCTGATCGTTAGTTGTCAGATGGAGCGTAACCGTACCCGCAATCTCGCCGTTCACTGACGGATCATCAACATACCCGCGAAGAGAATAATCGGTCACATACTCAGCCTCGGATGAATAGCGAATATTTCCCGCAAGATCGGAAATGGTTGTCGGATTCGTGTTCACGATCTTTACGTAATACGATTCGTTCATCCTGAGCGGAGTATCTGATGACATCGTAATCGTAACAGTTTTCGCTGCGTCATCGTAACTTACGGAATCGATAGTGAGTACCTCATGGACCCATTTGTACACCTCGAAATCGGAAACACTCGGCGCATGAATCGTGTTGTTCATGAGGTTCTCGTCGAACTGAACTTTGATCGTGGTCGGCGTCGTTTCTATCACGCTGACAATATTCGGTGCCGTCGTGTCCGCGACGTTATCTGTATATCCGTCACAATCGTTATCAATACTATCGCCGTTCACTTCAGCACCCGAGTATCGGCACATGTACGGATCGCACGCGTTACCAAGTCCATCACCATCGTCATCTTGCTGACTTGAATTGCTTACTTGTGCGCAATTATCCGCCACGTCTCCCACATGGTCGTTATCGGCATCCAGTTGATCGGCATTCGCAGTGTTCGGCGCATTGTCGCAAACATCGCCGATTCCATCACCGTCGACATCCGACTGAGTTGAATTCGCCAACCCGGGACAGTTATCCGCGGAATCTTCAATTCCGTCCGCGTCTCTGTCGAGAAAATCGGTTGCAAATGCAGCACTCGATACAAAAAAACCGCCAACGGCAAAAATTGCAACGAAAGCGAAAAATATCGGAAATTTTTTAAAAACGCCCATAGTAAATTGATGCATAATTTTCATATGTTTTCTGCTGATAAAATTTTATACTTTATTAATATAATTACTTCTTCTTTTTCTTCGCCAAAAAATAGCCGAGAAAGAGCGCGAGAAATCCGAGACCGAGCATCCACGGAATAGGAACCGAGGAAAGCGATGTGACCGCTGCGGCAAGATTGGAAGTATCGGTTTTTGAACTTTTATTCTCCCTTTCTGTTGTTTTGTTGTTTTCTGTTCTGTTTTTTATCGTTTCTTGTCCTCCTGTTCCCTTGCTCTCCTGTTTAGTGACAACATCGCTCGCACCTGCAACAATTCCGGCTCGTTCTCCTTGATTTTGATTCCACAAAAGAACATCCTCGTCAGGGATTTCATTCTCCGTCACGGCAACTTTTTTGGGAACGCCCGGCACCGTAAACGTACGCTCATACCCGACGGTCGGAGGCGATGCATGCGACACCACGCGATAACGATACGTTCCGGGTTCCAATCCAGAAAGAGTGAAAGAATGATTCAAAGATTGCGCCGTATCGACATGACCGGAAATCGACGGATCGGAAGGAGTACCGTGGGGATATCCAAAATTCGACAGAGAAAGATCAAGCGCGTACGGGGTACCGGTATCGATACCGTAAATTACGTGGCCAAAAGAATGGTAATTAGTTGTCCACGATACCGTAATGGAATTATCGGACTGAACAATCGTCGCTTCATTTTGTATTTGAAGTCCGGGTGGAAGAACCACTCCGCCACCACCCCCTCCTCCGCCATTTCCACCACTGCCGCCACCTTGCCCCTCCTCTCCGCGGAAACCGACAAGCAAATCAAAACCGGCGGATTTTTCTTGATAATCATTATCATCTTCCCCCACAGGAAATTGAACGCTCATGTCATATTGTTTTGTCGCTCCGGCGGAAAGACGGCCGAGAGACACTTCCCCCGATCCAAAAAGATCCGCAAGTGTTTTTTCAAAATACGTATCGATCCCCGAAGAAATTTTCGCATCCAATTTTTTTGCAAAGCACGGACTAAACGGCAAGATCGGACACGAAGAATAATTGATTACCTCGATAACCACTTCTTTTTCCGAATCCGTATTATTAGCAACTCGCACAAATCGCGTTTCGGTTTCGCCCGGTGCAAAATTTGCCTTACTGAAAAGCGGGGTCTGTTCAAACTGGACGGTAATGCGAGGAGCTCCTTGCGCAAAAGCAAAAGTCGGAACAAGCATCGAAACAAAAACGGCTATGAAGATTTTTAGTATGGGTGTTTTCATTGTGTCTATTGTGTTACCTTGTCCGCAACTTCCAATAATTCTTGAGGCTCGGGATCCGGTTCCGTGATAATGACCGCTTCAACCGCATCGGTGATTGTTTCTTCCACGATTGCAGGTTCGGTTATTTCAGTAATATCCTCCGTCGTTATATTTTCTTCTTCGACAACCGTTTCTGTAACAATATCGGAATCCACAGTATCCTCGTTTTCGTCTTCAAAAACTGCCGACTGTTCCGTCGATGTTTCGTTTCCAAGTTCATTCACTCCACCCGGTGTCGGTATCGGATCTACCCATTCGCCAACTCCATCGGGAATTCGCGCAAATGATTTGTTCTCGGGGATGCTTCCGCAATTACCGCCACTCGTCAGCGGACCACAATAAGAATACGTATCAACTACATTTCCATTACTATCAAAAAGCCAGACCGTATCAGTTTTATTATTCAAGAACTCTTTATTCATATAAACGACAAGCCAACTTTTTGCACCGATGGTTTGAGTTTCCCGTCCGGTATGTTCCGAATCGATAAAAATTTGATGTCCTGTGCCGTCCGAACTGTCACGCACATACCATCCGGAAAGATCCTTCGTCGTAGAACTGTTATTGTATAGTTCCACCCATTCACCGTTCGGTATATCGGCACTGTCGGACCCCGTCGGATTCGGTAAAAATTCGTTAAGAACAATACCGCTCCCGAACGCCCACGATGTGATTTCGCCGGAAATGGTTTCGGTATCCAAAAAACCACCATCCATCGGGTCGGGAACGCCTTCCTGCCACGCAACAATGTTTATTCCGAATTTACACGTTTTACCGTTCAATTCTTTTGCAAGCTCTGAAGAAGTTGAAACGCGAAGAGTATATGATTCACCCGAAGCGATCGACATGGTGGTTGTCGCCGAATTCAATTCAAGCAATGCTCCGGAATACAGAGAAACATCGTGTCCGTCGAGCAAGTCAGCCGTAAGCGCGACGCAAAGATTGTGCTCGCTTCCGCCTCCCTCCGTAATCGTCATTTTGTATTGTCCGGGAACAGTTGTTTGCGCATGGTCGATAGTTATCGGAATTTCAACGCCCTGATCGGTAATTTCTTTCGAAAAAGAATCGGGACTCACGAAGATATCAAGCGCTCCGGAAGTAAAAATATTTCCCTCGCTCGTTTCCGTATCACTGAATGAGGAAAGCGACCTCCCCACAGCGGAAAGTCCCGCGTAATTGAGCGCGACAATGAGAGCGATAGTTAAAATTTTTGAAAAGCTTTTTTTCATTTTTATTCTTTTTTATCTTCCGGCGGTTTTTCTTCCTCGCCGCGCCGTAGCTCCGGAGAGCGAAGGCGGGTCTTTTTTATTTCATTCCAAATTTTTCCAATCTCGTCAAAAATGATCGCCAGAGCGGGAACCACGACGAGCAATACAAACCCCGCGGGTTTCTTCGCGAAATCCAAAACAAAACCGACAAAAGGAACGCTGAACAGCACTTTTCCGATAACCGTATTTTCCGGAACTTCGCTCACATCTTCCGATTTATTCGCATCGCCTTTCGTTCGATAAACATACTTCCCTTCTTCCGCCCGCATTTCTTTGATGCGGTGCGTCGTCGGTACGTCTTTTTTCGTATCCTTCCCGAAAGTGATCACGTCGCCGATCTTATACCGCGCTTCCGGTTTGATAATGATAACGCTCCCCGTATGTATCGCCGGCTCCATCGAACCCGACATCACGATCTTTATTTTGTAATTTCCCGTGATCGGAAACAAAGTGACAACCATAAGAACCGCCACCAAAATGATCGCCCCGACAAAAACACCATATCCGATTTTCAATAATTTCTGCATCTAATTTTCAGGTCTTAAAACCTTTTTCCTTTTGCCCTCGCGCGAGAGCAAAAGAGAAAAGCGTTAAGCTTAATGAACTTGTTCAAGACCGAATGTTACGTCAAATTTTGCATCATCCGACATCGTCATGTTGTTGTTCAACCCATTGAATTGAGGCTGGCTAGACATAGGAGAAGACAGATCGTTGAAGAAAGTGACCAACAATCCGATCTTAAAACTTTCTCCCGGATCGAGTGTCTCATCAAAAGAGTGATCCGCGGGGAAAAGGTTCTCATTGACAGGAATTTTGTAGTAACCGGTCATATCAAGTGCCATACCGCTCCAAATGACGGGTTCATACCATTCCATGACTCCATTCGCGTTTGCGTCCACATAGAATTTAAGATTCATCTGATCCCACAATTCTCCATAACCGGTATTGTTATCATAACCAGTAGGGTCGATTTCCGTATCCGGAAGATCTCGACCATATCGAACGCCTATTCCGCTGTAAGACAATTCCGGTTCCAATTCTCCGTTCTCATCGCTTACTACGTTGGCGACTTTAAGAACAACTTTTCCGGAAACGCTTCCAGTGTTTTTAACCTCAACTGTTCCCGCATTATAAGTAGTCCCCGGAACCATAGTATTCGCAGTCCATGTCATAGGAAGAACATCATCGCCTCCATTGACTTTCAAATCCAACGTCCCCGCAGTAAACGTATTTCCCGTACTCGTTTCCGTGTCGGAGAAATATGCTTTCGTGGCACCCGCCGCCGCACCGCCCACAAGAGCGATAGTGAGCAGACTGAAAAGTATTTTTTTCATTTTTTTAAATTTTAATTATCGTATAGTCTGCACCTTTATTATTGACCGATGGTCTGTCCGAGTTCAAGCGTCATACCAAATTCCACGCTGTCGCTCTGAATAATATTTTCAACAGTGCTCGGAATTTCCCAGTTCATGCTGATATATTTTTCCGCGCCGGCGGCGAATGCAACGTCAGCTACCATTGCTGAAACGAGACCATCTAAAGTTCCCGTGTAAAGAGTTACGTCGCCAGTATCAACAATTCCATTGTGGTCCGCGTCAACAAACAAAACAACATTCAAATTTGCACCGAGTTCACCTCCGAGAAGTGTTGTGCAAGTGTCATCTACAATATCTTCCGGTTCATTGCAGGCATTGTCGTTATTCACAACAACTTTGTTTTCAAGATCCAAAAATCCATCAACGGTTCCCACATTCTTAACCGTCCAATATCCGGTTCCGGTATCTCCGGGCGCTTTGTTTCCAACGGTGAATTTCACAACATTAGTGTTTCCTCCATCAATGTTTAAATCCAGAGTCCCTGCAGTAAACGTATTTCCGGTCGAAGTTTCGGTGTCGCTAAAATAGGCGCTGGTTGCCCCTGCTGCCAATGCTCCGACGAAGCCGATGACGGCTACGCTCATAAGAATTTTTTTCATATATTTTCTTTAAATTATTTTCTTAATAATTCTGGTAAATCTCTATTAAAAAAAACGCACCCTATTTGCCTCTATGTCTTAGAGGCGATGCGCTCCATACTCGATATTTTTTCGACCTTTATGATTTTATTCATGTTTTCATATACTAATCTCATTAAAACTTCATGTCAACAAAAACGCAAATTGCGCCACGAAATTTATCCGTGGCGCAAATATGTTTTGTGTGTTAAAAAAAGAAATTCCAAATTTTTGCGAAAAAGCCTTCGGGTTTTTTGAGGATAATGGTTTGCTTGGGTGTGGACGCGGCCTTTTCCGGCGCGACAACGGCAACCGCAGCGGCCTGCATTTTCGCTTTCGGTTCCGGCACAATTATTAATGGCGCGTCAATTTCTGCAATTACCGATTCGCTCTCTTTTTGTACGGCGGGAATTTCCGCCGACGTTGCAAGTGTGATTGGTGTCGTACTCGCTACCGTTATGACCGGCTTTGCATAGCGCGCAACGATTACGCCGTCGGGCGACAAAAGTTCAACCGATACAGAACGAGAAAAATCGACAGTCGTCACCGCTTTTGGAAGAACCAGCTTCTTCCCCGCCCCGATGATCGTATCCTGCGCCGCAACAAACGTTCCGCTCACGCTCGAAATTTTCCAACCGCCGATGTTTATTTCGTTTGCGGAATCATTCAACAAAGAAATACCTCCTCCATCTTCCATCCCGATATTAATTTTCGGCGCAAACACTTTTATTTCCGCGCGAGAAACCGCTTCGTTTCCTCCCGCGCTAGCATTCAAAACCACGGCATACTCACCCGAATATTTATACGTATGCAAAACTTTCGTCCCACCGCCCTGCGCACCGTCTCCGAATGACCACACAGAAGAAACGTTTTGCACTTTCACACCCTTCGCATCGATCGCATACGCTTCAAAAATAACAGGATTTCCGACGGCCACGGTACGGTTGCGCCCCGCGGAAATATATAATTCTTGCTTCTGTGAAAAATTACTCAATGGAAGCGGGCTCACATGTGCGGAAGTGTCCGATGCGGATAAATGAGATGAGGGAGTATCGGTGTTGGTGTCGGTTGTGGAATCAGTTACCATGTCCGACAAAGCGGAACCCGAAACGTAGGCCGTTTTCTTGGTTGCCGGAGCCGTAACCCACTTGGAACCGTCCCATTGCATCGTTTGTTCTTTTGACTTGTCCGGATTCCCCGCCGGCCATTTTTCCATGGCATCTATTGTATCAATTTCGATATCTCCGTTTTTAAGTTGAAGAATAATTCCCCCGTTATTATTGAAATAGGTACCCGTATAGCTCAAAACATCTGAAGCTGTACTTTTTGCCGCATCCGCCTTTACATGTTCCAACAAAAAATATCCTTTCGGTTGAATTGTTTTTGAAAGTGCGGCGGAAAATTTACCGTCCGTCGTACCAATCGTCCAACCGGAAAGATTTTGTTCCATATCGCCATCATTGTACAATTCTATCCATTCGTTATACGTGGACAAAGAATCCCCCATCCACGCCACCTCATTTATTCGCACATTCGCATAAACAAATCCCGGAAATAACAACAAACCGACAATGATTAAATTTTTCATGAAAATCAGTATATCGAAAAAATACAGGATACAAAACTTCCGAACAGCGTCAATTTGTGGCGCAATAAAAAGTCCCCGCATGAATACGGGGACCAAACTATACTCATATCTCCTCTACGGGCAAAACAGCCCTCCGAAATATACATTTTTCGTTATCGTTTGTCCTGCTACCGGGGTGACCCATGAACATCCCGACCAACTGCTGGTATCAGCCCAAATGGCGTATGGTGCGTAAGGAGGCACAGCCGGAGGAAGCGGTTCGACCGAAGAAAATCGGTAAAAACCGTTTGCGTCGGTCGTTGTAATATCGCGAATATCAAAATTTCTTACTCCACCGATGGTCGCGTAGGTCAGATACCCGAGCATTACAGTTGCGCCCGGTACGGAGGTGATGCTATCGGAAAGAAAAACCTGACCTTGCACGATAGCGTACTCTGGTCCAGGCGGAGTAACAGGCAAATCGGCGATTAAGTCGGCGACGATTTGTTCGCGCGCGCCGATATCGTGCAAGTAGCCCGTGTCAAAACCGTGACATTCCCAGGAATTCGGGTTTTCCGCCGTTTCATTTTTACATAATCCGGTGTTGGGAACCATCCCCTCGGCAAGCGCGTCGGTAAAAAAGAGATTTGCTACGCCGTCACGAACGAGTCGCGTATTCGGTCCTCCGTCGGCAACGTGATTCGACGGCGTTGCGACCGTGATTAATCGCGCATTTTCCTTTTCCGCCGAAGTAAGCTGGTTGTAGACAGCGTTTCCACATAGCCCGCCCTGCGAATGGGTTACCATTATCCCGCGCTGCCGAAGTCGCACCGCGGGAGCATCGCTCTTTGTGAGTGTTTTGAAATTCTGCAGATGTTTGGCGAGTTGAGAGTCGGACAAGTCATCAACTTCCGATAAATACAGATTTGTTACAAGGTTGAGGAACGGCGCGTCGGCATGTACCACCCGAAAATACATGTTCAGGAGGTTTACCAGAACGGAATTATCTCCCCCTGATTTTTGAATGAATGCTTCGACAAGGTCGGTCACGAATCGGTCGTTTTGAGTATGAGAGAGGGCGAAGTGAACGCAGTCGGGAGAGATGCCGGTGGAGTAGACTGCCGCCGCCAATTTCTCCGTATGATGCATCGCTTCTTGTTGCGGCGTCCATACCCCGTTCATAAACACCACGGTTGTCTCTTGCACCGGACATTCCGCTCTTACATAACAAGCGGTAAACAACATGGCGCATATCGCCACGATTTTTAACATCTTCATTTTCTATCTCCTTCTTCAGTTGGAAAGTTGGTCAGGGTCAAAACGGAGATCGAGGCATTGTTGTTTGTATTGTTCAGGTTTAATTTCAGGATATCCGGTTGCTACTAAAGGGAGCTCAGCGTCTTTAAAATTTCGCAACCGTGCGGGTGTGTCGTAAAAAAAAGAAAGAAGTTCACTTGTTGTATCACTATATTCGTCCCATTTGAGTTCACTGTTTTGCAGTTGAAAAATATTATATCGGTTAACACCAAAAACATACTGTTCACAATAATATGATTTTCCTCTTTTAAGATTATTCTCCTTCACCCTCGCTTCCAATGCCACGGGGTTATCTCCCTTATGCGCCAAGTAGTCAATCAAGAAAAATTGCTGCATTTTTGCGCTCAATGTCATCGCCGCGCGTTTCTTTTCCGAATCCGGAGCGGCAAACCCTATCCATCGATCAACGCGATCGGGAACGCCGTTCGCATCCGTATCCACCCCGGCTATTGTCGATTCATCCAATACTTTATCGGGTGCAGGAGGAAGAGAAAACGGCGAAAGCGTTATCTCGATTGGCAACGTTCTTTTGAAAACATCTTTTGTTTTTCCTCCGGGTTTCATTTCGGACAATACGAGACTTCCGTCAACAACGCGCATCGGCGCACTTGCGGGCGAGGTCACAGTAAACTCTATCGAAACACTCTCGCCTTGTTTGATTGTCTGCGGAAATTTCGGCTGCGTTATTGAAACAATCCCGATAGCATCGCCGGTTACGCCGAGCGTCAGTTTATTGCCGTTTATTACACTCGGTCCGTTGTTCGTAAACGTAACGGTCGTGGTGGTTGATTGTCCGGGAGCGAGACTCCACGGCGCATATCGCGAAGGAAACCAAGAGATGGTAGCGGTGGTCGCCCAAACAGCAACGGAAAAAATCGCGAGAATTGCTCCGGTCGCGATTAGGAATTTCTTGTTTTTAAGCATTTTCATTACCTCAAGTATAGTCAGAAAAAGATGAAGTGGAAAGGGAAAACACGAATATTTGCGCAAAAACCTCCTTTATTTCAAAAAACAAAACTTGTGCGACAGTACATCAGTTTCATAAAAGAGTCAAGACACCACTATTCGATTGCTTCGAGCGGTTTCGTGCGCGGGATGTCCGGTTCGAGAGCTTCGGCAATAACGCGGATTTTCCCATCCAACCCCTGGTAAATTTTATACCCGGTATTCACCCCTGATCCGGATACCGGATCGAACGGCAGCGAGCGGATATAGCCGGTCACCAAACAATCGAGCCCGACCGATCTTGGCGTGACAAAACCATCGGTAGTAATCATAAGCGGCACATTGGGCAGCGTCGGACAAGTTTTTCCGTTCCCAACATTTGCACCGGAAAAAACTCCACCATTGTCCGAGATGCGTTTTTCGACGGCACCCAAAATGGCATTGATGTCCGCCGTACGCTTCGCATCGCGGGACTCTGCGGTCCGCCCCATCGGGTTAATCGCGGTATAAAAAAGCACAATGACCAAAACCGCCACGACCAAAATCCAAGTCATCGTAGACCCACGGGAATAAGTTGAAACAAAATTTCCTTTCATGTATATAGTATATTTTTTTACAGACGAAACGGCAAGGAAAAAGCCCCGGTAGTCCGGGGCATCTGATGTTTTTTCTATGTCTCCTCGAATATTCAGACATTCTTCGAGGGCTCTTATTTCTCCCATGAGGGAGTGTGTCTTTATTTCTCCCGTGATATGCGAGAGGTCACTGGCGTTCCTCCATAGTCGGAGTGCTTGTCTGTGTCTTTGCAGCTGTCGTATGTTGTTTCGATAATCAGACGTACTTCGAAACTCAACTCTGTCACTTCACTGATAACCCGAAGTCGGTTATTCAGCCTACCACTGTCCAATTTGTGTGACCCGTGGTCGGTCAATTTTCTCACTTCATCTTATCTCTCGGCTGGAGAAAAAGTAGCCGAGAGAAGCATCGGAACTTATTGTTAAGAGGCTGCAGCTCTTGGTAAATCGGCGTCCAATATGCCTGTTTCCATCAGTACTATGTAGTTCGCATCCGTACGTATAGTAACTCGATGACCTTAGTCCATCGTAGCATAAAACAAAATTTTTGTCAATATTTTCTCAATTTTCTCCACCATATCGATAAAATAAGGCTTTATTAAGGTGTTAAATTGGATGCATAAAAAACCGCGCAATACTGCTGAGTATTGCGGCGGTCGACATCCGATTGTTTTTTTACTGTGTTATCAGTGGTTTCGGACAACCTTGATAACTAACCTTATTCGTTCAAGTCTTTCGGTCTAAGGAATCCTAAGACTGATTTCTATCTGCCGAACAAAGTGGCAGTTCTTCTTTAAAAGCTAGAAATAACACTTTTAAAGCATTGTTGAATGTTTTAGCATGGCAGGATACAAGATCGGCCCGCTCTGGGATGACCAACTCAACCATCTGATTACAGTATAGCATGTTCATGTTTTTTTGTCAAGTAATCCCTTGCACTTTTCTTGGAACAGTGCTATTCTTTACCTTCAGAACCGCACAGCACCAACACAGTGATCCAAAGGAGAAATCAATGCCAAACGAATTACAAATAAGAAAACTGGACTTGCTCGTGCCGCACTGGGGAATGATAACCTCTTTGAGACAGTTAGGGCGCCACAGCTGTGCCGGGGAGATACTTGAATGCTCCACGAGACCGGGCGTCACCGGAAGAAAATTCAACTTCGATCCCGCGAACATCGTTGTCGACCTGCAACAAACAGATAGCATCGAGGAATTAAAAAAGAGAGGCATAACAGTGGGAACAGAAGTACAGTTCAAACTCGTCTCAACCGGCATAAAAGGAGAAATGGAAGTCGCGGGGTTCATTTACCCGATATACTTCAATCCCGGTCCGATAGAATAGACCATTTTCATTACAAAATCGCCCTTCGGCAATGCCGAGGGCGTTTTTTTTCTTTGCCGCCGGGCCGGGTCTCTGACCCCGCCCGTAAAGTTTCGCGCGAGAACCGACGTTTAAAAATACACGTCGTCAAACGGTTCGGGAGGAGTCAGAGACCCCCGCGCGACAAAAAAATCTTCTGCGCAAAGCAAAGTGTGTCACTCACCTTAAAAGTTCCGCCTCGAGTACAACAACCCGCTTTTCAAGAGCTAAAAATTCTTCGTAGCTGACATATCTCGTTCCTTTTTTCGGTTCGATGACTTTTTGTAAATTTGTTTCTTTAGCTTTCATGGCTTTATTGTAACATTTACTCTTTCTACTGCAAAAAAATCTTTACGTACAATATTCAAAATACTTTAGCGGATAATTCCCCCGTGAACAAAACACTGATAAATAATCTTTCCTTTCAGGGAAATTTCCTCTTTTCCGGAAAAATTTGCCAAATTACCGTTTGCAGAAAATTGATACAGCCAGTCATTGTCAGAAAATTTCGACGGCCCCCTGACGGGAGTTACATCATCATATTCTTGTATAAGCGCTTTTCTTAGAAAAGCGTATACTTCTTTTTCTCCTACATTATCGTCAAGGATAAAACCAAAGTAGTTTGCCCCCCAAACAGGCTTCGAGTTTTTATATACAACTTCTCCGCCGATAAAATCGCGCCCGCCAAAATATGTGTCGTGATAGATCAAATTTCCTTTTTCAAAGTGATAGTCTTCTGATTTTAGACGGGAAGATCGGACTTTTGTCGCATCTTTATTGGCATACGTGCTTTTATTCGCCACGTGAAGAAATTCAGTAAGTTCTTCTATTCTTATTGGATCATTCATATTCTTTTTAACTTTTATAAGTTTATTCACCGGAGCATATCGGCCAACGTCCCTGATTCCTGATTCTTAATTCTTTTTTTGCACAAGCGCTTTCCGTATGAACTCCACGAACAGCGGGTGCGGATCGAGCGGGCGGCTTTGTAATTCGGGGTGGAATTGGGTGGCGAGGAAGAACGGGTGGGTTTTTTCGGAAAGTTCGGCGATCTCCATCAAAATTCCGTCGGGGGACGTGCCGGAAAAAACGAGCCCACCCTGTTTCAAACGCTCTATATATTCGGGGTTGACTTCATAGCGATGACGATGACGTTCGGAAATATGTTCTTGATCGTTGTAGGCTTTTCGCGCGAGCGTTCCTTTTTCGAGAAGCGCGGTATACGAACCGAGGCGCATCGTGCCGCCGTAATTTTCCTCTTTCATTTTCTTCTTCTGGTCGGGCATGATGTCGATCACAAGATTAGTTGAATTCGGGTCGATCTCGGCGGTATTCGCATCTTTCAACCCGAGGACATTGCGCGCAAATTCAATGACCGCGAGCTGCATACCATAACAAAGACCGAAGTACGGAATTTTATGTTCGCGCGCAAAACGAATGACCGCAAGCTTCCCTTCTATGCCGCGCGAGCCGAAACCTCCTGGGACAAGAATGCCGTCATACTTCGTAAGTGTCTTGAGATTTTTCTTTACCTCCGTGCCCTCGAATTCTTCGGACGAAAGCCAGGTCAGCTTAGGTTTTGCGCCAAGAGTGTAGGACGCGTGTTTCAAAGCTTCGATCACAGAGATGTACGCATCGGACAGAACAAAATCTCCGGTGGCGAAATATTTTCCGACGACAGCGATGTTCACTTCCTTCGTCGCATTTTTCATTTTTGCGACGAATTTTTTCCATTCTGAAAGATCGGACGGTTTTTTCGGCGCAAGTTTCAGACTTTTAAGAAGCGTGTCGGAAAGCTTGTCTTTTTCAAAATTGATTGGCACATCGTAGATGCTCTCGATGTCGGGTGCGGAAATGACATTCTCCGGCTTCATGTTGCAGAAGAGCGCGATCTTTTCTTTGCGAACGAAGTCGAGCGGTTTGCTCGAACGCGCAATGATCACATCGGGCTGAACGCCATTCGAATTGAGCGCGCGAACGGCATGCTGTGTCGGTTTGGTTTTCATTTCGCCAAGCATGGAAGGCAGAGGCAAGTACGAAACCATCACGGTCGAAACATCTTCAGGGTTTTGGAGTTCCATCATACGGATCGCTTCTATATAAAGGATGTTCTCGTACTCCCCCACCGTTCCGCCGATCTCGATAATCGTAATATCGGCATTCGCTTTCTCCGCGGCTTTCTGTATCCGCGAAATAACTTCGAGTGGAATGTGCGGCACCACTTGCACGCATTTGCCTTTGTATTTCAAGTTCCGTTCTTTTTCGATAACCGAAAGATACACCCGCCCCGTCGTCATATAATTGTCGGAAGGAATAGTCACGTTCAAAAAACGCTCGTAATTCCCCATATCCTGATCGGTCTCGAATCCGTCGGCCAGCACGAACACTTCCCCGTGTTCGGTAGGATTCATCGTCCCCGCGTCCACGTTTACGTACGGATCGATCTTGACCGAGGTAACCTTAAAACCGCGGGCTTGCAGGATCACACCGATCGAAGAAGCGGTGACCCCTTTCCCCACCCCCGACATAACTCCCCCGACCACAAAAATATATTTTCGTCTTCGCCGCGCCGTAGCCTTGGCGGAGGCGGGTTTTGCAACGTTTTTGTTTTTTATTTGCATAATAATTAATTTTTTATGCCTCCAGTATACTCTTTTTTAAAAGACCTGACGACATTTGACTATGGTATAATATTGTGATACGGTAAAAACAGAAGCTATCATTATATAAGGAGAAAAAAGATGACCTCAAAAAAGGAAAAAATTGAACCGCAAAAAAACGCCGAAGATTTCGAGATCGTTGACCGGTTAGATTATAAAAAACATCCCGAACTTTGCACGAAGATATTTCAAGACCCGTTAAAAGAAATTCCCGATGAAGATTTCGCTCCGAAGAAAAAGAAAAGAAAACCTGTCTTCAAATACCAGCCCGCAGGCAATGACCAATATTTTCGCGGAAAAACCGCTTGAGACAAACACCCCGGACAAAAACCGGGGTTGACTTTTTTATCCGCCTGCACCATGATAACGACAGGGTGGCTCCTTATTCAATAACGGAGGTGAACAATGCCATACGTCGCAACTATTTTTGGGCACGAGGAAGACAAGACAAGACTAACGCTGTGGAAACCAAAGGACTGGGACCACTATTGGAAAACGGTAAAAAAAGAAGAACTTCCTGAGAGAAAAACGGAGCCTTTCTATCCGGACTTCATGGAAGATGTATTTGCCGGAGTTTTATAACTCTGCAAAAAGACCCGAAAAATCTCGGGTCTTTTTCATTCATTCGTCGTGACTTTATAGACTTTTGACTTTCAACTTTCGACTTTTTTATTACACTTTCAAGTATTTTCTTACAGCGAGAAAACTCGACACCGCTCCAAGCAACACTCCCGCAGAGAGTACAATGATAAATATCTGGAAAAAGTTCTCAATATAATACGTGTACAAATTCACGCCACCGAAGAATTCCGTGGTCGCACGCGCCAGCCAGATCGCTATCGGATAAAAGAGTGCCATTGAAAGAACCGCCGAGATCATTCCATAGATCATCCCGCCGACAATGAACGGACCGCGCACATACATACTGCTCGCCCCGACAAGCCTCATCACGGCAATCTCCTCGCGCGACATGTAGATCACGAGACGAATGGTATTGAATGTAATGAGGACGGAAATGAACATGAGTACGAGTGCCAAGAGATATCCGAGTTGTTTTGCGCCGTTGATTATTTCGGACAGGCGATCAATCACGACTTTATTCTGCCGATAATTCACCTTGTCGATAATGCTTTGGTCGGGGGGGACGAGCGCGTTCTTGTCTTCGATCGATTTCACAATCCCTTCGTAGAGTGATGGGTCACGCGCGACGATATTCAAACGCGCCCCGAGAGGGTTGTCGCCGAGCTCGTTCAATCCCTGTATCGTCAGGTAGTCATCTTTGTGTTTTTCTTTGAATTCCGCAAGGGCCGTCTCCCGCGAGACATATTTCACGGAAGCGACTTCGGTAAGTTTGTTGAGCGAATCCCGCATCGCCAGAATTTGCGACTCGGGCGCGGTAACGACAAAATACACGTTCACGTCCACTTTTGAACGCATATCGGCAAGTACCGATTCAAGAACAACGTTCGTGAAAATGATCACGATAATCGTAAATAAGGTTACCGTCACTACGAGAATGGAAGAAAGCGAAACAAATCCGTTCCGCCAAAAACCGAGGAATCCCGTTCGAATTATTCTTTTTGTGTTGAGCCAGAACATAATATAAAAAATTTCTAATATCCAATTTCTAATTTCTAAAATTACGTTTTATTTCCCGATATCGTCATTAGAAATTAGATATTAGGAATTAGGAATTTTAGAGCACGTATTTACCGCTTTGATCATCTCTGATAATTTTTCCTCCTTCCATGGTAATGACGCGGCGACCAAGGAGATCGATGATGCCTTTGTTATGGGTGGTGAGAATAACGGTCGTTCCGATGTCGTTGACTTTTTTCAGTATCTGCACGATCTCGTAGGTATTCACCGGGTCGAGGTTTCCGGTCGGCTCGTCGGCAATGATGATGTCGGGCTGGTTCACGATGGCACGGGCGATGGCGACACGCTGTTTTTCTCCGCCCGAGAGGTGTCCGGGAAAATCCCAAATTTTATGTCCAAGGTCAACCAGTTCGAGTACATGCGGAACATCAAACGCAATCTCCTCGTCGCTCCTTCCCGCCGCTTCCATGGCAAAGGCGATATTTTCGTACACAGTCTTGTTGGGCAACAGCCGAAAATCCTGAAAAATCATACCGATCCTCCGACGCAGCTTCGTCACTTCGTTGCGGTGAAGCTCGTTGACATTGACCGACTCAAAAAAGATATTCCCCTCCGTCGGCCGTTCCTCGGCGAGCAGCAATTTGAGAAGCGTGGTCTTCCCTGCGCCGGAGTGCCCGACGATGGACACGAATTCGTTATGCGCAATGGAAAAATTAATATCCTGAATAGCAAACGCATTCGGGTCGTTAGTATATTTTTTTGCAACTTTGTCGAAATAAATCATTTTACTTTAAGCTTATAGCTTATAGGTTTTAGCTGTTAGGTGTTTGCTTTCCGTCGTCCGTCGCCGTGAAGCTAAAAGCTAAAACCTAACAGCTAAAAGCTTACCTATAGTATACGAAACAAACGGCAAGATGTACATGTGATAAACGAGGTTTTAGGTCTTAGTTGTTAGGTGTTAGCTTTCCGTCGTCTGTTGGCGTGAAGCTAAAAGCTAAAACCTAACAGCTAAAAGCTTAAAGCTCCTTCTCCGCCTCGATAAATTCATCGATCTCTCCGTCTTCAAGCACGGCATCAACCTTGCTCGTCTCCACTCCCGTGCGGTGATCTTTTACCATTTTGTACGGGTGCAATACGTAGGATCGGATCTGGTTCCCCCATTCAATCTCGGTGGTCTTGCTCACATACATTCCGGCTTCTTTGCTTTTTCTTTCGTCCTCTTTCAGTTTATATAATTTACCGCGGAGAATATCGAGCGCTTTTTCTTTGTTCTGCTGTTGGGAACGTTCGGAATCGACGTGTACGGAAAGTTTGGTCGGGAGATGCACGATACGCACCGTCGTTTCCCTCTTATTTACGTTTTGTCCGCCCGGACCGCTTCCTTTTTGGAATTCTATAGATAACTCATCTTCCGGAATGGCGAGGTCTTCGGTCTTGCTGAATTTCGGTATAACTTCCACCATAGAGAATGACGTATGCCTGAGTTTCTTCGCGTTGAACGGAGAAATGCGTACGAGACGATGTACGCCGGACTCGTTTTTTAATCTTCCGTACGCCCCCTTCCCGATCACTTCAAAAGTGAGATTTCGAAAACCATCGTGGTCATTTTCATTCTTGTGCAAGATAGAGAGTTCCCATCCTTCCTTCGCAACATATTTTTCATACATGCGAAAAAGCATCGCCGAAAAATCTTCGGAGTCATCACCGCCGGCACCCGAGAAAATGGTAATTATCGCCGGCCCTTTGTCGTACTTGCCTCCGCCTCCTCCCAAAAGCGCCTCTTTTAGGTCGGAATGCTCTTTAATGAGCGCCTGAGCCTTTGTTTTATCGGCCCAAAAATCGGGTGCAAGCATCAGTTTTTCGATCTCTTCAATTCGCGCGTTTTTGTCTTCCATTACTGTAGAGTATAACAAAAAAGCGGGTGCAATAAAACACCCGCCACGTATATCGCGGCGGGCAAATGTTTACAGTTTCAAAGCGTCTTCCTTGAGTATCCACAAAAGCGCTTTTTCTCTTTCTTCCATCAAAAACACTCCTTGGATCGAGTCCATTTTTCTCAAAGCGGCGAAGACGAGTATTGCGAAACCAAGTGTCTGTGCCGCCGTGTTGTCGGCCAGTATTTCCCTTGCGAGATACAAAATGTTAAAAAACATCAGTTCCCCATACCACAAAAAGAAGAAAGCGGCTATCAAAATAACGGGATACAAAACGGGGGAAAACCAAAGTTCAACGGGAAAAAACACCGCGGACAAAAATATTTTGGCAAGCGCGAGGCTGGATAACAGCAAGGAAATGTTCAGAAGGATACGCGATAACGGGAACCGAACCACGTCTCCGTTCTCGAAATGCCCCATTTCGTGAGCAATGACCGCCCACATTTCAGAGACGGTGAATTTCCGATACGCCTGTTCTGTAATGAGCAGAAAATTTTTCCGCTCGAAACGAACCACCCAAGAGTTTATTTCTTCCGGCAGGTCGCACATAAGAAGGAACGGCATTTCGAGTTTGTGTGTTTCAAAAAAAATCTTCACAGCGCGCCTTTCCGCCGCGGTCGGCAAACGTGCATGCATGCCGTCCTTCTCTATTTTTCGATTCAATTTCTCGAGACACGTGGTTTTATCAAACCGCGTCTTCAAATTCTTGTACCACATATAAGCAAGCGGCGCGCAAAAACACAAAACGAACAGCCAATCAATGCCGTATCTTTTAAAAAACACGACAAAGGCCAAAGAAATAATATAAGCCGTCAAAAGCGCATACACGGAATACTCGATAGTCCGGAGACCGATCCGAAGATGACGAACTTTTTTCATGTCAAAGTCCACAGTGACCCCCTATCAAAAAAGAGTCCAATTCTATCTAAACCGTACTCCTAAGTAGAAAGTTTTTCAAGTTCATCAAAAAAAGTATCAGGGATAAGTATCAGTATCAGGAACGGCGACGGTATTCGTCGTAACCCCTGATACAGATACTTATCCCTGATACTTAGTGAGCCACCTCCCAGGATTGAACTGGGGACCTTCTCGTTACGAGTGAGACGCTCTACCAACTGAGCTAAGGTGGCCCTGCTTCGCTCTCCGCTGCACTGCGAGCTACGCAGGGCAAGCCGCACACCACTCAAACCAAAGCTGAGGACAAGCTTTCTTCGGGCCTGCCCTGCGAAGCTTCAGCGTAGCAGGGAGCCTGGTCACAGGATTGAACTGTGGACCTCGTCATTACCAATGACGTGCTCTACCAACTGAGCTAACCAGGCGATATATATGAACTTTGATATACTAACTCAACAAGGACCTCGGCGGTATGCTCGTACTTTATCCCCGACCAGGGGGAACTGAGCTAACCAGGCCTCTATATGTATATGGGGAAAGTATATGGAGATGGGACGGTCGTCGTTCCCCTTATACTTATACAAATCCCTTATACTTCGTCTAATATATCTCATTTTCGGACAAAAGAAAAGGGGGTATCGTTCAATGAACGATACCCCCTTCTTAAAACTTTTCTCCCGGCAGGCAAGAAACATCTCGACCCATTTTTCTGCGGTCTTTCCAGCTGTGCATATCTTTACTCGCCTCATCAAATGCCAGGGCGATTTCTTCTATGCTTTGACAGGGCTTCACTTCTCGAACCCCGAACGAAAAACTGACTTTTCCCGACAATCCGGGAAAATCTCTGCTGATGACGTTTTCAAAACGTGTTCTGTTCAAAAGTAAAATCCGTCTCGTTTCTATCTCATCAGATCCGGGAAAGAGAACTAAAAACTCGTCCCCTCCTTTAGTACGGCGAACAACTAAATCCTCTTGCCGCCTTTTCCAGCGATCCAGAATATCCGCCAGAGCGATCAAAACATTATCACCGACCGAATACCCGAAATCAGGATGATCATTCGTCCATTTGAGTCCGTCCATATCAACAAAAGCGATGCTGTGAGTACGCCCCACACGATGTGGAGTATGTTCTTCCGGCAGAGACCGCTGAGATTCTTCCCTTTTACGCTCAACAAATGCCATTCGGTCGAGACATTTTTGTTCAAAATTCTTCGCCAGTTTCAGTCCCGTCAGAGGATCGTGAGCCAGCTCATTTTTTAAATTTTCTATTTCGGTCTCTTGGGTTGAAATTTTCTTTTGTAATGATCGTATTTCCTCTTGTTGACGGGAAATAATTTCTTTTTCAGTACGCCCCATGGCGTGTATATTTTCTTGCATATTCGCGCTCCCTTGAACTATCGATAAAAAGAACTAAAAGTGCTTCCATTGTACTATGTTTAAATATTAATGTCAATATCGCACAAAAAATCATTTTTTGGTTTAATAAAACAATGACAGCACTAAAAAAAGATCCTTCCCTCGCGGATTTTCAGGCGCATATAAAAGCGTTTTGCAAAGAGCGCGGATGGGATAAAAACTCCCACCTCGTCATTTTGAGCGGCCTCGTCGAAGAGGTCGGCGAACTTACCAAAGCAATGCGCGAATATCGCGGCGAATGGGAGCAAGGCGGCAAAGAGAGCAAAGCGGGCCAAAAGCACCATCTCGAAGGAGAATTTGCCGACGTATTCAACTATCTTCTCGACCTCGCCAACTATTTCGATGTCGACATGGAACACGCCTACCGGGAAAAATCCAAAATAAACGAGAAACGTTCTTGGGGGAAAGGACACGAATAAATCTATAAAGTCGTTAATAGTCTATAAAGTCACGACGCCGTCGGACTTTATGGACTTTTTGCTTTCCACTCCGCAATGTATAATATACACATGGAAAAATGGAAGCAACGCTTAATTAAATTCTTTCGCGGTTTTCTCGTCTTTCTCGAGATCCTTTTGGTGATTGTAGCGATCACGGTTCTTTGCGTGTCTGTTTTCATTTCGGGAAAAAATCCGTCGATGAGCCTGGATTGGGTCCCGAACCAAAAAGTCATGCCGGTGGCGGAATTCGAAACTGGAGGAAAAGTCCTTATCAGAAATGTGCGAAATGTTTCTTACAAAACTGTTGACGATTACACCGTCGGCTACTATGATCGCGAATACGACACAAACAAACTTAAAAAGGTGTGGTTCGCCCTTTCCCCTTTCACCGGAGAGATCGGCATTGCGCATGCCTTCTTGTCTTTCGAATTCGAAGATGATAAGTTCGTTTCCATTTCCGTCGAAGTGCGGAAAGAAAAAGGAGAAACCTATTCCCCGGTGAACGGCCTCCTCCGGGACTATGAACTCATCTATGTGATCGGCGACGAACGCGATGTGATCCGCCTCCGCACCGACCAATACAAAGACAAGGTCTTTCTCTACCCTCTCAAAATGGACAAAGAAAAAGGCGCTGAACTTTTCCGCGCCATGCTTATGCGGGCGAACGGTCTTGCGAACACGCCGGAGTTTTACAACACCATTACAAGTAATTGTATTACGAACTTCATCGCCCCGATCGACCAAATAATCCCCGGGCTCATCCCGTGGAACGATCACCGCGTCCTCCTCCCCGAATATCTCGACCAATATTTTTACGAACTTGGACTTATCGACACAAACCTTTCCTTCGAAAAAGCCCGCGAGAAATACCTGATAAATGACCGCGTAAAAAAATACGCCGACGATCCGGATTTTTCACGGAAGATACGCGGCGAATAAAGTGGCCTCAACTTCCAACTTTTCGTTTAAAAACACCATACCGCAAATTTACGCATATGCTAGAATTTGCGGTATGGTGTTTTTAAACGATTTGTGTTTAATAAACAGCAAACAAAAAAAACCGCCGACCGTTTGGAAACGGAAGGCGGGGTTGTGGGGTTGTTTATTCGTCTTTGTGCGTCAGTACCGCGAGGGCTGTAACAAGCGACCACGCACCGGACATACCGGCAAATGCCCACACAATGTACGAGGCTGGAGGCACAAGTACAAAAGCGACAATTACACAGATTACTGCGATTGTCCCCGTTGAAATTGCGCAGGATTTACAATTTTTTGTTCCCATGTAACTCATGGTTATTCTCCTTTCTTCAAAGTTTAACAACGTATCTGACTATTCCTATCAAGAACAGGCTGATTTTGGTATATCACAAGAGATTACCTGTGTCAAGGATATTTCAGGTCCCCGTCGCCGGACGGGGTCTCTGACTCCGTCCGAAACGTTTTCAATATTTTGTTTTGTCCCTCACAAAATATTAGAAGAAAGTCTTGCGGAATGGGATCCTTACCCATTCCTCACCCCGGCCCGGAACGTTTGAAGAAAGCGCAAAAGTTTGTAAAATACAATGGATCAAGTACACATTTTAAACGTCATGAACGGGGGTACAACCCCCCGTCCGGCGAGCGACGTCGATCGATTCACGACCAAAATGCACATTTATAACGGATGCCGTTACTCTTTTTCGAGGCCGAAAAAGAGGTTTTTCAGGTACCAGACCGACCCGAGAAAAGCGAACACGACGGCGAGCATGACGGGGTAAAATGCGAGCGGCATTCTTGCCAGTTCCAAAACTCGGGCGAGTGGTGTGTACAGCAAGACCAAAGCAAAAACGAGAGCTCCGATGACAAGAGCAAGCAATATTTTGCTTGGGCTGCTTTTTTTGAACGGTATTTTTTTTGTCCGTATGGCAAAAATAAGCAAGATCTCCGCAAAGAGCGTTTCAATGAACCAGCCGGTTTGGAAGAATGAAACATCGACGTTCCCTCCGAAAAAATTCCATAAAATCCAAAACATAAAGAAATTAAATAGCGCCGCGATCGTTCCAAAGATGAGCATGAATTTTACCAGCACGCGAATATGCCAGTGATGGGGTTTCCGCAAATTTTCTTTGTCGACGTTATCGTTCGGATACGCCGTCTGCGTCAACTCAAACAAATAGTTATTCAAAAGTATCTGGAGAGGGCTCATGGGTAAGAACGGCAAGAAGATGGAAGCCCCAATAAAAGAAATCATATAACTCACGTTCACGATACTAACACTGTAAATGTAATCCATGAAATTAGTGAACACCTTTCTTCCTTCGAGTATTCCATCAGCCAATGCTTGGAGATCTTTTTCGAGAAGAACGACACTTGCTGATTCTTTCGCCACGTCCACGGCGTTGTTCACGGAAATTCCGATGTCGGCGGCGCGGAGCGAGAGCGCATCGTTTATTCCGTCGCCGAGATATCCGACCACATGCCCTTTCGCACGCAATATCCGTATAATTCGTTCTTTCTGTTCCGGCGTTACCCGTGCAAAAATGGTCGCTTCCTCGCACGCGTGAGAAAGGCCTTCTTCCGAAAGATGCTCGAATTCCGAACCCAAAACGATCTTCCCGACGTGTATCCCAAGATCCGCACAAATCTTTTCCGTTACCAGCTCGCTGTCCCCTGTTATGATCTTGAAATCAATGCCGACGGATCGTAGCGTGTCCACAGCTTTTTTTGCACTCGGTTTTGCCGGATCAAGAAAGGCGAGATACCCGCGAAGAGTCAAACCGCTTTCATCAGTAACGGAATAGCCCACCTCTTTCGTTCTTTCCTCCACCTCTTTATACGCCACCGCCAAAACGCGAAAACCTTGCCTCGATAATTTGAAATAATGTTCAAGAATTTTTTCGTGATACGAAACCTCGAGCGTTTTTACTTCTCCGTGGTCTTCATACTGGGTACTCCTCTTCATTATCTCTTCGGGAGCACCAAGGGATATAATGAGCCGTTTATCATTTTTTACGATGACGGAGTTGATTTTTCTCTCAAAATCAAATGGCACTTCATCAATCATTACATGATCAAGCAGTTCTTTCCTTTTGTGTTTTACAATGGCACTGTTCAAAAGCGTTTTTATTCCTTTTTGGAAAAATGCGTTAATGTAGGCACAAGTAAAAACATCTTTATCATCCTCTCCTCGCACGTTTATATATTTTTCAAGCACCACTTCGTTTTGCGTAAGCGTTCCCGTTTTATCCGAACAAAGAATGTCCATCGCCCCAAAATTCTGAATCGCGTGAAGTTGCTTCACGATGACTTTTTTCTTGGACATGTCGAGCGCCCCGCGAGAAAGATTGAGCGCGGCAACCATGGGAAGCGTTTCGGGAGTGATCTGTACGGCAATGGCAACCGCAAAGAAAAGCGATTCCGCAAGACCGCGATGCTGCAATGCAAAAATTCCCAAAATAATCGTCACGACCAGTGAAATAATGCGGATCATTACCACCGTAAAATCTTTTGTTTGCGTTTCAAAAAGAGTCTTATTACGAGATTCGACAAGTTTTTTTGATATCTCGCCAAAGGTAGTAAATCCTCCCGTACGAACCACAATCCCTCGTCCGAGTCCTGAAACGACAGAAGAACCCATGAACGCCATATTGCGGACCTTTGCCGACTCCAACGCAACCCCCGTTTCAGACTCCGAAAACTTTGCCATCGGTAACGATTCACCGGTGAGAGATGACTGATTTACAAAAAGGTCATTGCTTTCAATAATCCGAATGTCGCCGGGAATAATATCCCCCGCACGCAAAGAGACGATGTCCCCAGGCACGACATATTTAAGTGCTTTACTCAAAGTAAAATTTTCACGAACAACAGAACAATTCGTTTGCACGATCTCCTGCAATTTTTTCGCCGCACCTTCCGCCTTTTTTTCCTGATAGAAAGAGAGCGCGATATTCGTCACGATCATAAAGTCAATAACGACCACCCCGAGCTTGTTCCCAAAAAAATACGAGAGAACGGACATAAGGAGAAGCAGAAGAACAAACGGATTTTTGATCCGTCCGATCATGTCCTCAAGAAAAGGCTTTTCGCGATTTTGGTATACATCGTTCGGACCGTATATCGCATATCGTCGAAGCGCCTCGCGAGCCGTCAATCCTTCAGGCACCGACTCCATTTTTTTATACAGCTCGGCAAGAGACAACCCCGCCGGATCGAAGTCTAAATTTTGAGCCCGGTATTCGTGAAGTTTTCTCATACCTGATATTATATACCACCTTTGGGTGATACGAAATATAGATACTAATATACGAATTTTTACGAATGATACGAATGGCAACGAATACGCCGACCAACGCCACTTCGCAACCGTCCGTATTCGTATTTATTCGTATCATTCGTAAAAATTCGTATATTAGTATCTGTATTTAAAAAAGGAGAGGCGGAATAGATCCGTCTCTCCTGCTGATTTACACTACGATTATTCGATGAATCCCATTTGTCTCATGAGAGCATCGGGATCCGGTTCTCGCCCGCGAAAATCTTTGTAGAGTTTCATGAGCGGTTCAGAGCCACCGCGCGACAAAAATTTATCGAGAAATTTCTTTCCCATGAACCAAAGAATTTTTCCGTCTTCCGTTTCAAAGGCAGAAAACGCGTCAACAGCGCTTACATTCGACCACATATACCCGGTCCATGACGTTTCCGATGTCCGCTTGAGTATTTTTTTGTAACAAAAATTAGTACTTTCTCCAAACGTTCCGGTCTGAGGTACAACCTCAGACCGGCGGCGAACGACAAAAAAAACACAGTAAAAAAGGCCGGAAATTTTCCGGCCTCTCTAAATCTCTGCGATTGGTTACCAAATTTTAGTTTGGATCCACATAAAAAAAGAAATAACAATAGGAGGCACAGCTAACAATAAATAATTATGTCTTATGACTGCTATAGTCATCGCGTGCTGTGTAGTCAAATAATTATACCAGTGCCAATGTTCAGAAACACTATACAACCATGGGTTAAATAAAAGATCCAAATAAATCCCTATACACGCAAGGGCGACATAAATAACACCAAGTAAAAGTACCCAATAAAACGTTTTCATTTTTCTATCTCCTATTTCCGATTGATTGCCAAGTGCAACCTGCCATCTGTGATACACAACCGTTTGAATTTGTCAAGCACACAAATTTGACGCAAATTCAAAAAATGCGTAGTATCACAAGTAGACTATTTCTCTTTGACACATTTTTTGGAGCATATTTTATGAACAAAATACGCATTTTGTTTCGTACAAAAAAGCCGGAACATTGCGGCGGATCGGGGAGCGGTTTAAAACGTTGTCTCTCCGCTTTTCATCTTACGCTTATCGGGATCGGCGCGATCATTGGGACAGGCATCTTTGTTTTAACGGGCACGGTGGCGGCAACACAAACAGGACCGGCGATCACGATATCGTTCGTCATCGCGGGGATCGGCTGTTCATTCATCGCGCTTTCCTATGCGGAACTTGCCGGAAGCATCGGCGGTTGCGGCAGCGCGTACGGTTATAGCTATGCCGCGTTCGGCGAATGGATCGCCTGGCACGTCGGCTGGTCAATCCTCCTCGGATATGGGGTCGCTATTGCGGCGGTAGCGAACGGCTGGTCGAGCTATTTCGACAATGCTCTTATCGCAGTCGGCGTTCACATTCCGAAAGAATTCCTTTTCGGTCCGTTCTCGGGCGGCATCGTCAATCTTCCCGCAGCGGGAATCATTCTCGTCCTCATGATACTCCTCATCGTCGGAGCAAAAGACAGCGCGCGGATGAACGCGATTATGGTCGGTCTGAAACTTATCACCATCGCCATTTTTATGTTCATCGCTTGGGGATATTTCGATCAAAAAAATTGGTCGCCGTTTTCCCCGTTCGGATGGTTCGATATGGACGCGGCCGGACAGCCCGTCGGTATTTTGGGCGGCGCCGCAAAAGTGGCGTTCGCTTACATCGGCTTTGATGTCGTTGCAAGCGCGAGCGAAGAGGCAAAAAACCCGAGCCGCGATCTTCCCATCGGTATTTTGAGCTCGCTCGTTGTCGCCACCGTTCTTTACATCGTAGTCGCGGGGCTTCTGACAGGCATTGTGTCGTACATCGAACTTGATACGCCGTCCCCGATATCGTTCGCGCTTCAAAAGATCGGCTGCGCATTCGCCGGCGGGATCGTGGCGACCGGCGCCCTTGCCGGACTCACCACTGTCCTCCTCGTCGTCTACTTCGGCCTCTCGCGTATTCTTCTCGCGATCGCCCGCGACGGATTGCTTCCCTCCTTCCTCTCAAGAATAAGCGAGAAAAAAGGAACCCCGATCCCCGCGATCGTAACGCTCGGCATCGCCGTATCGATCACCGCCGGCTGCGTTTCGTTCAATGACCTCACCGAGCTCGTGAACATCGGCATCCTCTTCCCTTTCTTCATCGTCTGTCTCGGCGTTATCGGACTTCGCATTCGACATCCGGATCTGAAGCGGCCGTTCTTAAACCCGCTCGGCTCTACGATCCCGCTTCTCGGCGCGACATCCTGCGCGGCGTTCGGATATTTTCTGTCGAACACGGCGTGGCTTTACTTCGGAGTGTGGCAGGTGTTAGGAGCGATCATCTACTTTGGATATGGGGTGAGGCATAGTAAATTAAATCCCCTGCTTCGCTCAAACTACGCAGGGCGGGAACAAGCGCACGAGCGCAAAAAATCGGCGAAGCCGATCTCGAAAAAAAGAACGGTGCATGGCCGGAAAAAAGTAAAAAGATCTCTTCCTTGGAAAAAGTAACGAAACCACCGCGAGTGCAATATGCATTCGCGGTTTTTTTACAACATTTCGACCTTCGTCGTGCCCCCCACTTCTTGAGAGGGATGTGGTGCTTCGCCCGTCGCTGAACGGGGGGTTGTACCCCCGTTCATGACGTTTGAACCGTACCAGGTATTTTCATTACATAATTATATCAACGAAACAGAGAATAAGGAAGCTCTCATTTATAGCCCACACCAATCAGCATACAAAAAATAACCCAAGAATTTGGGTTATTTCCTTTGCGCGCTCTAGTGGATACTGTTGGAACTAAAATACGGAAAGGTTTGAAAAAAGATGGGTATGTTTTTATTGCAAAATTATAAAAAAGACGGAACATGACGACGACGTACTACACTTCGCTGATTATTTCAAACCCACTGAAGCTTCCCGTAATAGACAATCCGATAACGATTTTCGCAACGCCTTGCTGTTTCAGTTTTTTTGCCGTTTCATTCAATGTTGCCCCTGACCCGAGAGCATCATCAAAGAGAAGTACGATTTTGTATTTTTTGGTATCGTCGACGATAATCGTCTTTTGCGCATTCTCTACGCGGTCTTCCAGTTTATTGAGCGTCTTTTGCGGTACGATGATCGGTGTCTTCGCCTTTACCAAATTAACAGTCGGCAAAACAAGCGCCAGATCCCGCTCCAGCTCTTTCATGAATTGGACCTCTCTTTTTACTGTTGGAGGAATGAAACCGACAGCGTCAATCTTGTTTTTTTTCAAAAGAAGATCAACTTTTGGTTTTATGTCATTCACAAGCTCTTTGATGAGTTCCCTATTTTGACTTTGTTTTGCATACAAAAGCAACTGACCGAGTTTTGTCTTTCCAAACCTCTCAATGCTGTAAAAATCCAGGTAATACAACTTATCCACAGACACATTACTGAAAGTATGTTTCATTTTATACATACCGTCTATTAACCCGTCTTTTTTGTATCGACCGTATTTTTTAATCGTGGCAACATATTCGCGTGCGGTTTTTTCGACCGGCTCATTACGCTTCTCACACCAAAAGATAAAACCGAAAAATCCCTCTATTCTCTCACCCGCCGGACTTATAACCGAAAAATTCTCATTTATAACATCCTGAATTTCTTTCGGAAGAGAATAGCTCGAATTGCTTACTTTTTCGACAGACAAAAGATAATATACTTTCGGAGCCTTCCCGACCTTCGAAAGCACTCCTTTTTCAAGAAGCGCATTCAATTGCTTTCTCACCGCACGATCGGTAATACCAAGATGGCGCGAGAGTTCACTCCCCGAAACCTGTCCTTTTTCTTTTATGTATTCAATTATTTTTTCCGATGTTTTTGTTTCCATGAGATCCATTGTACCATAAGTAGTTCCTAGTTCCTAGTGAACTAGGAACTACTGTGGATATCTAACTTAGACACAAAAATAGCCCCACAAAGTGAGGCTATTTCGTTTGCGCGCCCGTCGTTAACCCTCCTCCGTCCGCCAGCTGGCGGACTACGGCAGGGCACGGCGCTGTTGGAACTGAAATACGGGAATGTTTAAAAAATGGTGAAAATATTTTTATTACAAAATTTAACTATCCTACCAAACGCCGACGGAGCAAAACAAAAAAAGCCGTGGTTAATCATAACCACAGCTTCGTCAGAAATTAATATACCTCCCCATAAAGCCGCAAATGTTTCGTATGACCGGAATCTTCAAAAACTTTTATGTGTTTTTGAAGCAATTCTCTTCCGGCTTGTAGAGCGAACTTATAAGCTTTTTCTTCGTCTGTTTCATTCTCGCCTCTAATAGGATAACACATTGTCTCCCCATAACGGCCGCAAGCCGGAATCTCTACGAATGCTTGAAAACATCTTCCGTAGAAGAAAGTCAGCTTATGTTGAATGATGAGAATAAACGGACCACGAGTCTCGATTAAATCAAATCCTTCAATAAGACAAAATCCTGGAGGAGGTTTACCATCGGCTGAAAGCTGTATTTTAAGCTCTCGCCCGTCCGTGTCTCTGATAACTGGTGTTAGAAGACTTTTCCTGTCGAGAGACAACTCGACGGTTGTATACACAGAGCGTCCCATATTGGTCACCCCCTCAAAAATATTTCTATCTTGTTTATATCTTACCATTTCAAATACTCCAAAAAAAACAATTCTTATTGAGAGCTTAACATGATAATTTATATATGTCAATAACCCCGTTATGGTTCAAACGTCTCGTCGCCATACGCAAAAACAACCCAAAAAAATTGGGTTGTTTTTTTGCGCAGCGGACGAGACTTGAACTCGCAACCTCCCGCGTGACAGGCGGGTGCTCTAACCAGTTGAGCTACCGCTGCAATTGCTTGCAGTACTGAAAGAATAGCAGAAAACGCATTTTTTTTCAATCTATTCTTTTTGTGCCGATAATAGGACTCGAACCTATGACCTGGCGCTTATGAAACGCCCGCTCTAACCAACTGAGCTATATCGGCAAATTTATTTTATCGTATTTCCAAGAGCTTCGATCAGCCCGAGGATTTTATACTTCAAGTGTGTGCTTTTGGCGACTCCCAAAGACAACACTCCAAAATAGGAATCATAATTTTCGTACACTTTCTTTTGTTTCATTTTTAAGAAAACGACGTTTCCAAATTGTTCCTTTGGTAATTGTAGCAGAGAAGACCAGAATTCGACAAGTACCTTTTCCCTTTTTTTGTGCATTTCGTTCACAAAAATTCTCGGCGCAAATTCACTCGACTCCACGTGCAGACAGACACGAAACCATTGGTACATAAACCGAATCAATTTCGGGTCGGAATTGACAAAAGCCAAACGCGTCTGAGCCGCTTTCACACCCTCCGCCCAATAGAGGGAAACTCCGGTCAAGAAAAGCTCCCTTTCCGACAATGAGACTATATCATTTTTACCAGATTCTCGATAAAATGCAATAGCGTCGGCTTTTTTTCGCTTATTCATCTCCGCCCCAAGCATCCGGCCTTTATGTCCGGCGGCGAGCATTCCCTCTTTTAACTTTTTTTCCTGTTCTTTTGTCAGAACAATATCGCGGCACCAAACGCTCGCAGTGCCTTTTGAGACTCCTACTTTTTCCGCGATCATTTTGATGCTCGTACCCTTCCGCCTCATCTCTAACGCCTCCATTTTTTTATCGAATTTAGCCATAGGTGTATATATAATACCATGTCGGTGGTTTTATTACAAGGGGATATCTTAAAAAAAGAAAAACAAAAAAAGCGCCTTTTTCGGCGCTTTTTTTGTATGTGTTGCGGGGGTCCGAATTGTCACAGGTTCCGTTTTTTTCTGCGGAACAAAACGGCCCCGCGACCCCGTCTCGGCCGTTTTGAATGTTGCGACATTCAAAACATGCCTCCGACCTTCAAATCGGAACGTAAAGTGACGCAGGTCACTTTACTCCCCCGCAACAAATAACAAAATCACTTAGCTGTCCGACAGCTAAGTGATTTTGTTATTTGTTGCGGGGGTCCGATTTGAACGGACGACCTTCGGGTTATGAGCCCGACGAGCTACCAGGCTGCTCCACCCCGCGATATTTCACTGTTACAATGAACGTTTTGCTATCATATCATACACGGCAAAAAAATCAATACCATTTATACACAATGACGAAAATTCGTATTTTTGAGCTTATTGCTCCTTCTTTGTATCTTTATAGATTTTCTCACACAGTTTCTCCGCAACTTCCCTTCCGCCGAATCCGAACGCCAGGCCGAAAGCGAGGGACATTGCCGCAACGAAACCGATGAAGATTATTTTCAAATATTCTGGATCAATTCCGAGATTGGAAAGAATAAAAAATACTGCGGCGGCAACAAAGGCATAACTAACGGCGATACTCGGAAAGCGCGCGTGCCCGAGTCCAAAAGAAGAGATCGCAACGAAAGATATCTTTCGGATAATCTCTGCACCCAAAACGGCAAAATACAGAACAATAAGAGCCAGGAACATTTTTGGAATGTATACCGCGATTACCTGGTTCACGAACGTGCCGGCTTCGGTCATTCCGCCGACCTGAAATCCTGTGACCAAAAAGGAAATAAAAATAAACCACTTTACCAAAGCGCCGAGAAATGCCCCAATGTTCAAAGGAAGTCCTATGCGCGAAAACCCGTCCCGAAGTCCGACACGAACAGCAAACTCGTCCACCCCGGACGATTTGACGCCATGCCGTATTACTTTCTCGAAGGAATCTCCAATGAGCCACCCAAGTCCGATGAGCGCCACGGCGACGATAATGTTCGGTACAAATCCGAGCACATTCGTTATAAGAGCGTCGAACGAACTCCGTAAAATTTGAATTGATAGGTCCATTTTGTAATATAAAAATGATGATTAAATTAAGAGATATTTATTTTATCCAGTATATTCTCGTGAGGGAAATCCAGAATATCACGGACGAACTTGTCGTAGACGCTCAGCCGATAGAGAAAATCCTGGGTCTCGAAAAGCGCGTAAGAAAGTTCTTTGCCGACTTCAGCTTCTATGGAACGCAAAACGTTCTCAATGGACTTTCTTTTCAGGTCATCCCCGACGACCAAAATATCAACCCGACTATCATCATTCTGGATAAATACACCAGAAAGAACGAGAAGTTTCACTTTTCCGGTACTCTTAAAGCGAGCGATAATATCTTCTTTTTTCACCGGTTCTGAGGATATCAGAAGATTGCGAACAGGGAGAAGAAGCGGAAAATCGATGGAAAGCTGCCATCCGGAAACTTTTTTCTTGATGATCTTAACCGTGTTACCTTTTGTCCGCTCAATGTCTTTGGTAAAATTCCTCGGCTTCACAAAACCAATCTTAAGAAGCAGCCCAATCTCTCTCCGAAGCGCCCCTTTATTGACCTTGCTGCGATCCATGATATCGTGAGCATCAAAACACATCTCGGCGTTCAAAAGAAACAGCCTCATGATCTTGACCCGCTCTTCCGTCCCCAGCAATTTTCCAAGTATTTCCATAGAGGTATCATAGCAATGAACGAAAAGAAAATCAATTTGACGAATTCAAAAACAATGAGCAAACATTTGAGATCTTTTTAGAGTGAAAAATTTCTAATTCCTAATATCTAATTTCTAATAAAAATCAAAATGCTCAAAAAAACCGAATTGTCCGTTCGTTTAGATATTAGAAATTAGATATTAGAAATTTTTGTTACTCTTTTCTCGAAATTTCAGAGAAATCATATTTTACCAAGCTTCTCCATCTCAAGAAGCGCGACTATATAAAGGCTCTCCGCCCAAGCCAGCGGTATATTTTCATTCGGTTTGTCGCTGTTCGAATAATACAGCTCCGGCAGTTTGTGGTCTTCTGTAAAGACCTTTTCCGTTTTTTCGAGATACGCCCGTGCACGTTCGATGTCGCCGCGCCGCGCATAAATTATGGCGAGCCAAGCAAATCCCATCGTCCACTCAGCTTCCTCGCTCCAGCCGTCGACGTTGTTTTTATTGTAGTATCGATCGGTCTTATATCTCACAATCCCCCGTTCTTTTACCAAATGATATTCGATATTTTTCAGGATCTCATCTTCCATTTCCCGATCAACAAGTTCGTAAGGATACGAAAGAGAGAGCAGAGCGAGATCGGCGAATTTTGTGGTCGATTCCCGAGGTAAAAGCCGTTTGAGCGTCGCTTCGCCTTTTTCGATCATTCCTTCCGGTATTGTTATAAAAGGAAGCAGCGCAAGCTTTTTGAGAGCCGCAACCACGGCCCCAACGGACGAAATATGCACCTCTTCGTATTCTTCCCACACTCCGTTGTCCGGATCATCCCAGTATTCGATCGTGTTCAAATAATCTACCAGCCTCCCGACTATCCGTTTGTCCTCTTCTGTTTCAATGACATGAATTCCCCGCAATTCCAGATCAGCAAGCTTAAAAAGTACAGCACCCACAGCATCATTTTGCTTATTGCCCCATTCCTCCCAGTATTCTTCGAAAGTTTCCGGCTGGTACCGCGCGTGTATATACTGCCACGTCGCGAACGGTTTGTGTTCTATCGCCCAATTTATTTTGTCTTCGTGTTTTAGAAAAAGATTAAGTATCGCCCGCCAAACTTTCTTGACCACCTCGATATCGCCGGCGTCCTCGAAACAAAGCGATGTGTAAAAATTATCGCGAAGCCATGCCTTATCATACCCCGTCGTCACCCCCGGCGCAGCGGCATAAAAAAGACCGCCCTCGGATTGCAAAGCGCGCAAAATACTCAAATGCTCTTTCACCTTTTCTTCTGTTGTCATATGTTCAAATATTTTTTCATAACAGACTCTAGCGGGACATCGTTGTTGCTCACTGCTTCACCGTAGAGAGTTGCGGATTCTTTCATCGCTTTCAAAAAAGACACAAGCTTCGCCTGTTTTTGAATTTGTTTATATTCTTCTTTCGAGACAGTTTTATCTCCGTCCATTTGCGCAAGTTTCGCTTCTTCTGAAGCCAAATCCTGCTCGATGCTCAAAAAAAACGCTTCCGCCGAATTTCCTTGCGTCCCTACTTCAATTTGTGGTGTTTCCATAAAAGACAGTATATCAGGAGAATGTTACATATTCAACCAATCAACAGAAAAACGAATCAATAATGACGAACCGAACAAAAAGCATTATACTGTGTTGTATATGAAACGCTTTCTTTTCTTTTTTTTGGCAATCTTTCTTTTTGCCGCCACTTCCGTCTACGGCGCCGAAACCGGCTGGATGATACGCAAATTCAAAAGCGACATCACCATTCAAAAAGATGGTTTGGTCGCAATACAGGAAACGATCACATCGGACTTCGGTGTTCTCCGCAAGCACGGCATATATCGCTACATTCCGGTGGAGTACTCGGACGCCGACGGAAAAATTTTAACCGCGGACATACGGGTCCTCTCCGTGACGGACGGAAAACACCCCATTCCCTATGGCACAGAACACAAGAACGGCAATCTTCAGCTGCAAATAGGAGACCCGAACAAAACCGTATCGGGAAAGCAGAATTACGAGATACGCTATACCATCGGAGGTGTACTTCGGGAATTTTCCGAATATGATGAATTGTACTGGAACGTGACAGGAAACGGCTGGCCGGTGCCGATCGAGCACTCGAGCGCGTTCATTTCCTTGCCGGAAAATGGGATTGTTCAAATATCGTGCTACTTCGGCAAGAGCGGCTCGGAGAGCGGATGCGGAAGTGCCACGACTACCGACAGCACTGCGGTTTTTTCATCAACAAAAACGCTTGGTGCGGAGGAAGGTATGACCATCGCTCTCGGATTTACAAAAGGAATGGTCCTAATCATTCAGCCCACGGTAACGAACTCGGACGCATCGGACTTTTCCTTCAATTTTGACATTTTCGATTTTCTCATCTCGCTCGGCGCAACGCTTATCTTCGGCATCGGTATGATATATCGGACATGGCGAAAAAATGGTCAGGATACGAACCAGACAGGCGAACCGATTTCTCCGGTCGACACGGGTACCATTATCGCCGAATACGAACCACCCCTTCATCTCCGCCCCGGCGAGATCGGATTGCTTATGGACGAAACCGCCGATACTCTCGATATCACCGCCACGATTGTGGACCTTGCCGTGCGCGGGTATCTCACGATCGAAGAAATACCGAAAAAATGGTTTCTCGGAAGCACTGATTATTCGCTCGCAAAAACTGACAAAAGCGATAACGACCTGCTTTCCTTCGAGAAAAAACTCCTCGATGCCCTGTTCAAAAACCGACTGACGGCTAACCTTTCAGAAGTTTTCAGTTTCCTCTCGCAGGAAACGGCTCCCAAACTGACAGTCGGCAAAAAAACGGTAAAAATTTCGTCCCTTAAAAATTCTTTTTATCAAGACCTGCGGGTGATAAAAAAGGAACTCTACAAAACCGTTACGGAAAAAGAATTATTTGTCGAAAATCCGGAATCCGTCCGCACAAAATATTCCCTCATTGCGGGCGGGATGATCTTTGCCGGAATATTGATCCCTGTTCTCTTCAGCAAGATTAATGTCGGAATATCTGCGGGTATCGGCATCGGAATATTTATTTCGGGCATCATCTTTGTTTTTGTCGCCATAAAAGCGATGCCGAAAAGATCTTTTCTCGGACACGAAACGTATCGAAAAGCGCAAGGATACAAACTGTTCATTTCACAAACCGAAAAGTATCGCGCTCAATTTTACGAAAAAGAAAACATGCTCATGGAGGTGCTTCCCTATGCGATTGTTTTCGGAGTCACAAAAAAACTCGCCGACGCGATGAAAGAAATGGGAATGAAACAGCCGGAACCCGCGTGGTATCACGGCACCGCCCCGTGGAATGCCGCCGTCTTTGCAACGGGAATGGAAGACTTTTCAAAGTCGCTTTCAAGTGCCATGGCATCCGCGCCGAGCAGTAGCGGCTCGGGAGGAGGCGGATTTTCCGGCGGTGGGTTCGGAGGCGGAGGAGGAGGATCCTGGTAGAACGAGTCGAAAGTCAAAAGTGAAAAGTGAAAAGTCAAAAGCACGACCGACGACGGCGGACTTTTGACTTCGTGGGTTGTAACTGCTCACACCCCCAAAAATACCGCAGTAAATCGTCGCCGGAGCGGGTGAGGAATGGGTGGGGACCCATTCCTCACCCGCTCCGGCGACGAGATGTGAGCAGTTACCGTGGTTCACTTGACAAATTTTTTAATAGTGATACTCTAAAAACAGAGCAACAAAATCGTTGTTTTACATCAACCATAGTACCAACAGGAGGTAATTTATGGACATTGTTACATTTGTTTCCGGAGTGGCGGAAGATCCGAGACTCTACGGAACCGCAATAGGATTGATCCTTCTCGTCGCCGGATTGGTCTGGCGTTACAGAAACCCGGAGCAATACAAGTGGGTAAAAAACCAGATTCTCAAGATTTGGAGCACCGCCTATCAAGTCGTCTGCTTCGTGGGAGCTGTGGTATCTTTGTTTGGGATTATTGGTGTGTATTTTTACACCGATCCCGCCTTTCCAGTGGCATACCCGCGAATCTACGCTGTTGTGAATGATAATATCAGCACGGTGATTATCGTCTTCCTGATATACAATTTTATCTTCTTCGTCTTCCAAAAATTTCTCCACCATTGGGGCAGTTTGGATAACGGTATTATCGATGACCCGGACCAGCGAAGAAAAAATGACGAACTTGAAAACCGGATCAATTATCAAAGTGTTAACATGGAAGCGAACGTAAATTCCATTAATTCGCTTCGCGGCGATATTGTGGAAGTCAAGAACAACATGGAAGCCATGAGGCAATGGTTCTTGAAACACGGAAATCGTATCGAGGAAAACGGAGCTCCGGAGGAAGGGGAACGACGAACTAATCCGTACTATGTTCCAACCGACGATGGTGTTAAACTTGTTGAGCCGAGTAAGACAATAGATCAATACGAACCGCCCATAATTCCGGTACAACAAGAAGAAATGACGCGGGACGAAGATACACCAAAACGAGACAAGGACTACGACGGTTCAAAGATTGATAAATTTGTCCTTGGTGGGATAAAGAGAATCCTCAACAAAGAATAATGGAAAAAATGCACACAACCACCCGGGCTTCACGCCCGGGTTTTTTATCCGCAATATAACTTTCTAACCTACACCAAATCCCTCTTGCTCATCATGAGCAAGAGGGATTTTCATCGTTTGGAAATTGGAAATTAGAAATTGGAAATTTTTTAACAGAAAGACACGATCGAAGGTTTAAGGGTTTGCTTAAAACAAACTCCGTTACTCAACGAAGGTTATCGCCTTTCCTTTCTTCCCCGCTCTTCCTGTTCTTCCGACACGGTGCGTATAGTCTTCATACGTCGCCGGCAGGTCGTAGTTTATAACGTGGCTTACGTCGTTGATGTCGAGTCCGCGCGATGCCACATCAGTCGCGACCAAGATCTGCACGCGGTTGCCTTTAAAAAGTTCGAGGGCGGTTTTCCGCTGACCCTGAGTTTTGTTTCCATGAATGGAGGCCGACTTGAATCCGCGCTTTTCGAGCTCGCGGGAAAGTTTTTCTACTCCCCATTTCGTCTGTCCGAAGATGAGCACTTTTTCAAAATCTTTTTGCGTCAGCATGTTGTGAAGCACTTCGATCTTTTTCGCCTTGTCGGAAACGCGCACAATATCCTGATCGACCGAAGCCGCCGTATCGCCGACGCGCACGGAAATTTTTACCGGCGTCTTCAAAAATCCGCCGACGAGTTTTTCAATGTCGGGAGAAAATGTAGCCGAGAAAAAAAGCGAGTGCCTTGTGCGAGGCATTTCTTTCAAAAGGAATTTAATGTCGTTAATGAAGCCCATGTCGAGCATACGGTCGGCTTCGTCCAAAACGACCGTACCGAATTGAGTCATGTCGAGATTTTTTCGTTCCATCAGGTCTTTCAAACGTCCCGGCGTACCGATAACGAAATTGTATTTATTCCTCAGTCCGCGCATCTGTTCGCGAATATTGGAGCCGCCGATGCACGTAATGCTCGGAATTCCCATTCCACGCACAAAGCCGCGAAGTTCCATATCGATCTGCAGAGCGAGTTCTCGCGTCGGAACAATGACAATGATTTTTTCATTTCGCGCTTTTAGTATCTTTTCGATAAGAGGAAGCAAGAACGCCGCGGTCTTTCCCGTGCCGGTGTTTGCGATGCCAATAACATCCGTTCCCGCCATTACATGCGGGATCGCCTGATCTTGGATCGGAGTCGGGGTTACATACCCGTGTCCGACGACATTTTTCTGCACCTCGGAAGAAAAACCGAATTCGGTAAACGCATGTTTCGGAACATACGCGACCGGCTTTTCCAGTTCTTTCGCTTTGTTAATAAAACGAGAAACATCAATCTTGGCGCCCTGAAAACGTTTGCCTTTGTTGCCACCACTTCGCCCGCCCTGACCTCTGCCGCCTCTACCTGCGGTGAGCCGCGTCGAACCGTTTCCACTAAAGGAAGATTTCCCTCCCACTCGATGAGCAGGTGCACCAAAAGGCTTCCGCCCTCCGGAAGTTCTTGCGCCCGCCTTAACACTGGGTCTATTCCCTCGGGAATGATCCTGATTTCGTCTCACTGGATTCATATTTTTGTTTATTTAGCGCTTACCTCAAAGCCTAACCGCTGAATTTATTATTATTACCTATATTCTTTGAGATAGGTTTACGGTCTCATCCCACCAGCAACTTTCCAGTTTCGCTTCCATATTTCCGCAATCTTTGATTTTTGTTCAATCGCAAATCTTTCACCGTAGCTCGCTACGCCTCAAGATTTACTCAATCACAAAAATCAAATCTTACGGAAATCTGAAACCGAACCAAGCCAAGTTGCTGGTGGATGAGACCGGAGTCTATTTTGGCTCTAATTCAGGCTAAATAAACTCCATATAAAAACGAGCTTCGGATAAACGATGCTCGTTTTCCCTGGTCGTATTATTACTAAGTATATTATACTTTAATAAAAAAGTCAAGCGCCCGACCAAAAAGCCGGGCGCGGATTGAATTTATCCCACAATCAAAATTTTTGCTATTCCCCCAAGAACGAGAGAAAACAAATAAACTATCCATTCCACAATCCAGAAAATTGGGCCGAGAATCACCCCAATGGTCTGCGAACCCAGATCATACACCGTGGATTTTGTCGCGAAAGAATATGGGTCAGCCAAAAAATGTATCCAAGACGGAACACTTTCGATATTGCATATTACATACCCCCACGCCCAGCCGAGATTGCAATAAAGTGTCACCACGAAGATAACCACAAACCACAAAAACCAACAACTTTTAATTACTGCATTCCAATACTCACGAATAGTATTCAACATTTTTCCTCCTTGCTCAAATAAACAAAACATACATAGCTGAGTGCAGTATATCCTACATTAATAATATGTCAAGTAATCTACTTGCATATTATGCATTTCTGTGCCCTACTGAAAACGGTCATTTTTTTGGAGTGAAACGAAATGATAGTTGAAATTACGTGGAAAAAAGTCCGATATCATGCAAAATGGATGGCGGTAGTAGTGTTTTGGGGTTTGTTTTTTCTTATGATGAACGATCCCTATATGGGAACGGGTATAATATTCTCTGCCGAAAATCCGCTATTGTGGCCCATACCGCTTACCATCCTCATTTATGGCGTATGGAAAGATAAAATGCTTTTTGAAGAGGGTTTATTCCTTTGGGGAACACTGGCGGCTTTCGTATTTATCGCAGAAATTCTTATACCATATTTTTGTTGGGTATTTAAACTGTAATGTCCAATGTACATACTTGGCGGCCAAACCGCCAAGTATTTTTTTATTCAGCATACAAATTACAACACAGATTTTTTTGTTCCGCTTGGAGGTTTCACCTCTAAGCGAAATCATTTAAATATGGTGTAATTTTATTTTTGCCCGCACCCTACAAAAATGGTATTTTATATAAATGAAACAACAAGTTAAGATCGAGGCGAGTTGGAAGAAGGCGCTTGCCGCGGAATTCGATAAGCCGTATTTTACCGAACTTGCCGATTTCGTTCGCAATGAGTATGAGAACGAGGTCGTCTACCCGCCGCCGAAATTCATGTTTCAGGCGTTTGAGCTTTGCCCTTTCGACAAAGTAAAGGTCGTCATCCTCGGACAGGACCCGTACCACGGGCCGAAGCAGGCAAACGGCCTCTGCTTTTCCGTCAACCCGAAAATTTCCATCCCGCCCTCTCTCCAAAACATATACAAAGAGATACAAAACGACTTAGCTGTCGGACAGCCAAGTAACGGCGACTTGACGAGATGGGCGGAGCAAGGGGTTTTGCTCTTGAATGCAACGTTGACCGTGCGCGCGAACACGCCCGGCTCCCACCAGCACCGCGGATGGGAAGAATTCACCGACGCCGTCGTCCGTGCGCTTTCGGATAAAAAAGAAAATCTTGTTTTTCTCCTCTGGGGAAAGTACGCGCAAGAAAAAGGCGCGAAGATCGACAAAGAAAAACATTTGGTCTTAATCGCCGCCCACCCTTCCCCGTTTTCAGCGTATCACGGTTTTTTCGGGTGCAGGCATTTTAGCAGAGTGAATAAATATTTGGGAGACCATGGAATAAAAGAGATTGAGTGGACATAAAACATTGTTTGAAAAAAATTTCTAATACCTAATTTCTAATACCTAAACGGACGACGATATTTAGGAATTAAGTCATTAGGCATTTTATTAGAAATTAGGAATTAGATATTAGAAATTTAAAAAAAATGCCGCCCTTGCTTTCGCTTGGGCGGACTTGATGTAATTCAATCACTTCCGTGTGTTATGTGTTATTTTTTGCCTTTTGTGCCGGCACTTTTTGCAGAGGCATTAGGATCCTTGGCTGTCGTCGCTTGGTGGTTGTTCGCGCGCGCGCTTTTTGCGCGGGCGTTCGCCTTACGGGTTTCCGGAGAAACTCCGTGTTTGGCGGTTTCGCCGAAGCGATGTCGTTTACCGCCCGGAACAAGCGCGTCTTTACCAAAGATGCCGTTTAGATAGACTGATCTTTCGCCCGGTTTTTTAACCAGAACGTCAGCAGCGGGCAACCCAGCCTCAGAGACATACAGTTTTTTTGTTTCGACGGCATAGCCTAAGCGTACATACTCGGCCAAAGTCAAATGCGCCGTGTCCGGCACGTTTTTGTTGGCAATAACGCCTGGCAGGAAGACGGCATGGTCGCCCTTGCGAACGACGACGTCTGCAAGTTTAACATCCTTATCATCCAAGTAAACGGCTTTCGTTTTTACCGTATAGCCCATTTGAACGTACTGGGCTAATGTCAATTTTTGGGTCTTTTTTTGACCTTTATTAGTTTCTTTCATGGCGATTCTCCTCGCAATGTTGTGATTGAAGATATGAATATTTGATGAACTTTCCCATACAGTATATCACAACCATTTTTTTTGTCAATACCCCCCTCAGTAATTGCTCACGCTCTAAAAATACGGCTGTAAATCGTCGCCGGAGCGAGGTTGTACCTCGGTCCGAAACGTTTGTGATTTTGCCCTGATCATTTATGTAATTCGAAAGCAGTAAGACATTTCAAACGTTTCGGTTCGGGGTGCAACCCCGAACCGGCGACGCGGGAGTGAGCAGTTA
>Ga0172379_10000945_pt1 | contig 64249 bp, 77 predicted proteins | sample GrowelOW334metaG_FD_119756 | JGI IMG/M metagenome (GOLD analysis project Ga0172379, IMG submission 119756) | Groundwater microbial communities from an aquifer near a municipal landfill in Southern Ontario, Canada - Groundwater well OW334 metaG | ecosystem: Environmental > Aquatic > Deep... | reverse complement strand
TCTCCTTGCTTGGCAAAGTTTTCGTCCTCTTGTCTTTTCTGGCAGTTAATTATTTTGGAAAAGATTCTGGCGATAGTTGTTTTGCCGGTTCCTCTTGAACCGTAGAAAAGATAGGCATGAGAAATTTTACCTTCCTTAACTGAATTTTGAAGTATGGTAACCGTATTTTCCTGACCGTAAATATCAGCAAGTTTTTTTGGTCGGTATTTTCTATAAATAGCTAACATATCAATAAGTATAAAGTATAAAGTATAAAGTATAAAGTAAAGAGCTATGAAATAAAAAAAGCCCGCCGGTGTCTTCCGAGGAAGTCCTGGCGGGGTGGAACAGGTGGTGCGACCTTAGCTCACTCGGTGCTGTCGAGTTCGCTCGCCCGATATACTCTCCGGGTGATACGAGAGCTCGAATCTGCCGAGACGTGACGCGTGGTCACTTTTTGCTAAGGTTTTTTGGGGTGCTGCTCCTCTTCCTGTTCGGTACTTTCTAAGAACGGTTCCCACACCGTTCTCGCCGGCGAGCTTAGCTCGCGCAGGGTAGAGGCGCCTCCTAAAGGAGGCAAAACATGAGTACAAATTCGGAATTGGATTTTTGTGAGTTTCCGGACTCACTATCTCGTTTGGTGCACCTCCCGAGAAGTCCTTTTCCTTCCACTTATTATTGGGCCAGTTTGAGATCAGCGGTGGACACTCAAACTGTTTGCGTGCTTTCACCGAGCTTGCCGGATTTACTCGGATCTTTGGTGAGATGGCGCAACCCCACAGTTTTGACCTCCCTCAGCTGCGCGCGCAACTGAGTTGTCAGCTCACCTAGTGACAGAGGCCCCCTTTTTGACCGTTTTTTCTTCTTGGTCCGGAAGGGTTTCCGTGCTACATTTTTATGCCTGTATTATACTCCTTTTGTTTTATTTGTCAAGTACCCATAATAAAGTTCTAAAAACCTTGGAATTTAGTGTTTTTGGCTATATAATTAATTAGTATGTTTGAAATGAAGTCGGTTGAGTTCTCTGGGCCCCTGGACAAGCTTTTGGAACTTATTGAGGGGAAAAAAATGGATATAACCAGAATCAGTTTAGCCGAAGTGACGGCTGATTTTTTGACATATCTTAAAGACCTAACGCAGGCAAATCAAGAAAATAAAAATGACTCTCTTTCAAGAATAATAGCTGATTTTTTAGTGGTGGCTTCTCAATTGATTTTGATAAAATCTAAAGCTATACTGCCCGAGATAGAACTTTCTGAAGAGGAAGAGGAGAGCATTCAAGATTTGGAGAAACGCTTGGAGCTTTACAATCAAATCAAACCGATGTTGGCTGTCTTAAAAAAATCGTGGAAAGAAAACAGTCCCTCTTTTTCAAGAGAAATGTTTTCTTCAATACAACCGGTTTTCTATCCTCCCTTAAAAATTTCAATAAATGACTTAAAACTTTCACTGCAGTCGCTGGTTGATTCGCTGGGATCATTTATTCTGGAAACGGAAAAGATAGAAAGACAAATATTTACGCTGGAGGAAAAAGTGGCAGAACTTTCCCAAAGAATTACAGATGGGATTTCAAAGTTTTCCCAGGTTATTTCAAAGAAATCAAGACAGGAGGCGATTGTTATGTTTTTAGCCCTGCTTCACTTGTTAAGAGATCAGGTTCTAAGAGTCAAACAATCGGAAATTTTTAAAGAAATAGAATTAGAAAGAGTATAAAATAATTTCATGGAAGAAAATAAACAAAATCAAAATAATGTGGCGGCTTTGGAGGCGGTAATGTTTTTATACGGGGAACCGATGGATTTGGAAAAATTGTCCAAGGTTATGAAAATTTCTACAGAGGAAGCCAAGACGGCTCTGGAGGAATTGAAAAATAATCTCTTGTCGGAAAATAGGGGACTTATCCTTATTGAAAAAGGAGGGTCTTTTGTCTTGGCCACTAAGCCGGAGTTTTCATCTTTTTTGGATAACTTTGTCAGAGAAAATTTAAAAGAGGATTTAACTCCCGCGTCCTTGGAAACTCTCTCTTTAATCGCTTATTTTTCTCCAATTTCCAGAGCTCAAATTGATTATATCAGAGGAGTCAATTCCAGCTTTATATTAAGAAACCTACTAATAAGAGGTCTTGTGGATAGAAAAATGAAAGGTAATATGTATCTTTACGAACCAAGTTTTGATTTCTTAAAACATCTTGGACTGGAGAACATTTCCCAGCTTCCAGAATTTGTTCGCTTCCAACAGATAAAAGATAATTATTTTTCTGCAGAATCAAGTAAATCCGAAAATCAACCAGCATTCATATGAAATTACAAGCTCTTATTTTAATATTTGTCATTGTGATTTCTTTTTATGTATTAAAGGAAGGATCGTCCATATCCCAAGGCAAATCCGAAATTGACCAGTCGGTCGGCATGGCTTCTTTGGGGGAAATTAATAATGGTGAACCAATAGTGGTAAAAGAAGAAATTACTGTTATCCCTGCCAACGCTGTTGTTGAGTCGCCTAAAATAGAAAAAGATGAAGAGCTTCCGATAAATTGCCGGTCGGTTAGTTCTAAAATTTTTGCCATAAAAGATTTGGATGATAATAAAGTTATTTTAGAAAAAAATCCTGATAACCATTGGCCGGTCGCTTCTATTACCAAGTTGATGACGGCCATAGTTGCTTTAGAAAATCTTAATCTTTCCAGTGTCGTGGAAATAACTCAGGAAGCTATTTTGTCGGCTGACGGTTTTAGTACGCTGGCGATAAAAGAAAAGTATTCAGTTGAAGATTTATTGGAGGCCTCTTTGGTTTTTTCCAGTAACGACGCTTCTTATGCTTTAGCGCAGGGGTTAGGGCAAGATATATTTGTTCAAAAGATGAACGACAAAGCCAAAGAAATAGGTATGAGTCAAACATCTTTTGTTGAGCCGTCGGGACTCTCTTATCTTAATCAATCAACCGCCAATGATCTGGCTACACTACTATCATATATATACAGAAACCATCCTCTTATTTTAAATATGACCAGGCAGAAAACCGCTTCAATAAAAGAAAGAGTTTCTGGGAAAACAAAAAAGTTTTCCAATATAGATTTGTTTGCCGGACAATCCAACTTCTTTGGAGGAAAAACTGGGTTTATAGACCAGTCGGGAGGAAATTTGGTTACTTTATTTCAGAAAGGTGGTAAGATGTTTTTTGTAGGAGTTTTGGGAAGTCAGGACAGATTTGGAGAAGTGAGTAAATTATTAGAGTGTATTGAATAATTATGTTAAGTTCCCAGGTCATAAGAGTTTTAATGTTGATGGGCGTGTCGTTCGTAACGGCTTTGCTTTTAACACCCTTGGTAACCAAGTTTCTTTATCGTTACAAAATGGGAAAGCAAATCAGGCAAAGTGCCGAAACCCCCATATTTTCCGCTTTACATAAAAACAAAGAAGGAACGCCAACTATGGGCGGAATAATAATTTGGGCAACCGTTCTTGGTTTGTCTCTTATCTTTTTTATTCTTAATCTTATTTTTGACGGATTTTGGGATTATTTTAATTTTGTTGACAGAGCGCAAACTTATCTTCCGATTGCAGCTATGTTGATTGCCGCTATCTTAGGACTAGTAGATGATTTGTTTGGAGTTTTTAAAAGAGGGCCTAATGGCGGGGGAATGTCTGCTAAAAGAAAGTTAATAATTTATCTTGTTATATCTTTGATTGGTGCTTATTGGTTTTATTTCAAACTTAACTGGACGATTCTTCATATTCCTTTTTTAGGGAGCTTTGAAATTGACGGATGGTATATTCCCTTGTTTATATTTATTATTTTTGCCTCGGCTTTTTCGGCTAACGAAACTGATGGCTTAGACGGGCTTTTGGGCGGAGTTTCTCTTTTTTCATTTGGCTCGTTGGCGGTTGTCTCTTTTGCTTTGGGAAGATACGAGCTGGCGGCTTTTTCTACTGTAGTGGCTGGAGCCCTGTTGGCTTTCTTGTGGTTTAATATTTATCCGGCCAAGTTTTTTATGGGGGACACTGGTTCTATGGCTCTTGGTATTACCATGGGAGTTATAGCTTTGCTCACCAATACCATTATATTCTTACCTTTATTTGCTCCGATATTGGTTATTGAATCGCTGTCCGTAATAATTCAGATGATTTCTAAAAAACTTTTTAAAAAGAAAATATTTCTTTCCACTCCCATTCACCATCACTTTGAGGCCTTGGGGTGGCATGAATCCAAAGTAACAATGAGATTTTGGATTATAACGGCCGTCTCCAACGGCCTGGGACTAGTCCTGTTTTTCCTTTCAAGAATCGTGTTGAGATAAATATTAAAGAAATTCTTTTAGAACTTTAAAATCCTCTTTTAAAGTGTCTTTTGTTTTATTGTTGTAGATAGCAACTGCCGGGTGGTAGAGAGGAATAATAGTTATTAATCTTCCCGAAAGTGAATTTGTTTTAAAAACTTTCCCATGAAGTTGGCTTATCGGTCCAAGCTCGTTGTGGAGTCCCATCTTTTCCATTATATAAGCCATAGAAAATCTTCCCAAAGAAGCAATAACTTCTGGTTGAATAATTTCAATTTGTCTGTCTAAAAAAGGTCCATATATTTTTATTTCTTCTGGTAACGGGTCTCTGTTTTGTGGGGGTCTGTCTTTAACGATGTTGGTTATGTAAACATTTTCTCTTTTAAGACCTATTGAATCGCAAAGCTCATCTAAAATCTTTCCTGCCGCTCCGCAAAATGGATGACCTGTTTTTGCTTCGTTTCTTCCTGGACCTTCTCCTACAAACATTATTTTGGCATAGTGGCTCCCTTGCCCGATAACGGGAAAGTAATTATTGTCTACCCGATATTGGTAGAGAGGAGAGTCCTTTAAGTCAATTACCTCATCTCTTATCTTTTTTAATTCTTCATCTCTATTTGTGTCTTTCATATTTTGGACAAATGCTATTTTTTATGTAATTATACCAGAAAGAGTTCTTTTTCAAAATTTTTATGTATAAAAGAAGTGATCCTTTCAAACAAGGAGAAGATTTCAAATTAAGCCGAAGCAAACTTGAAGCATTTACACAATGCCCAAGATGTTTTTATTTGGACAGACGTTTAAAAATTCCTCAGCCCTCAGGGCCGGCCTTTACTCTTAATTCGGCAGTTGATGCTCTTTTAAAGAAAGAATTTGATATTCACAGGGCTAAGGGTTCTACCCACCCTCTTATGAAGGAGTATGGAATAAAAGCAATTCCTTTTTCCCATGAAAATATAAATATTTGGAGAGAGAATTTTAAAGGTGTGACTTTTTATCACGAGCCCACTAAGTTAACAATTTCAGGGGCTATTGATGATATTTGGCAAGACGATTCTGGAAAACTTTTTATAGTTGATTATAAAGCCACCAGCACTACCGCTGAACTTTCTTTGGATACCGAATACCGTCAGGCCTATAAGAGACAAATGGAAATATATCAGTGGCTTTTTAGGAGAAACGGATTTGATATTTCTGATATCGGATACTTTGTTTATGCCAACGGAAGAAAGGATAAGGAGGCCTTTGACGGCAAACTGGAATTTGACGTTCAAATCATTACTTATCATGGAAATGATTCATGGGTGGAAAAAACGATAATTGATGCCAGAAAATGCCTTGATTCAGATGATCTTCCTCAAAGTTCTCCAACTTGCCAGTTTTGTGAATATAGGAAAAAGGCCGTCAAAGTAGAAGAATAAATACATGACATGAAAGTGCATCGATTTTTTATTGACAAAGATCTGTCGGAATACAATCTAAATCTTTCCGATTCAAAAATTATTAATCAAATAAAAAATGTTTTGAGATTGAAAATTGGAGAGGAAGTGTCTTTTTTTAATGGCCGAGATGAAGTTTTGGCAAAGATAAATTCATTGGAAAAAGATAAAATTCTTTTTTCGTGCAAGAAGATATCCATCAAAAAAGACAGAGGAATTATAGTTTCTTTGTACTGTTCCGTTGTCAAAAAGGACAAATTTGAATGGATTGTGGAAAAAGCATCCGAAGTGGGGATTTTTAAAATTATTCCTGTCATATCTTCCAGAACAATAAAAACATCTCTTAATCTAAAAAGATTGAACGATATATCCAAAGAAGCGTCCGAGCAGTCAGGAAGGATAACCTTGCCTCTTATTAGCGATATAATGACTTTTAGCCAATCCATAGAAGATGCCAAATTCAATAAAATGAATGTTTTTTTAAACACCGATATTGATGATCGAAAAATTCCCAAAATCGGAGATGGAGAAAGTATTGGAATATTTGTAGGTCCAGAAGGCGGATGGACTCAAGAAGAATCTGATCTTGCCAAAAAGAATGGGTTTTTGGAAAAGTCCTTAGGGAATAATATTTTTAGAACCGAAACTGCTGCTATTGTTGCTTCCTATTTATTTGCCAATAGCTGAAGTTTTGTATTAGAATACAGACATGACAAGAAAAAAATACTTTATGTTGGCGGGCGTGGTGGTGGTTATTTTAGTAGGTGTTTTTCTGTTTTTAAATAAAGACGGAGGATTTACGGTTTTGGCTTCTTATAATAATCCGATTTATAAATATAGTTTAGGTATACCCAAAGAGTGGCAGGGAAAATATGAAATTCAAGAATCGTCAGATTTTAGGACGGCCTCTTTTATTTATTCCAACGACCAAAAAAAGAGTCCTATTATGACTTTGGTTATTTTTAATAAAAATGAATGGGATTTAATTCCGGATAAATCTGGGGCCGGGACAGAGCTTGGAACAAAAGATAATAATGTCTTTCTATATTTGGCTTATCCTATTTCTCAAGGCAATCCTTATGAAGGCCAGGCAGGAAAAGAATTTTCTTCTTTTGTAAAACAAGCTAATTTGGTAGCTAAAACATTTAAATTTGCTGAGTAATTTTATGTGGCTTTTATACGCTTTTTTGGCATCTGTTTTCGCTGCTTTGGTGGCTGTTTTGGGAAAATTAGGCCTGAAAAATATAGACCCGATTTTGGCAACTACAGTCAGAGGGATAATTATGGCGATCTTTCTTTTTGTTGTAACTTTAGGTTTGAACAAAATAAATCTGACTAATATTAAATCAATTTCTACAAAAGATTGGGGGTTTATAGCTGCATCGGGAATAGCCGGAGCTTTGTCTTGGCTTTTCTATTTTGTGGCTCTTAAAAACGGCAGCGCTTCAAAAGTTTCGGCTATTGACAGGACCAGTATAATTTTTGTCATTTTTTTGTCCGCCTTATTTTTAGGAGAAAGTTTTGGATGGAAAAGCGCTTTCGGGGCTTTGTTTATAGCTTTGGGAGCGATTCTTATTACTCTTAGATAATTATTATTTTATCTTCTGTATTGAAACATCATCTTCTTTTTGAATGGACAATTTGTCTATAGTTCCGGCATTTATTTCTAAGACCATATCAATTAATTGCTGAGGTAAAATTGTTATCGGATCTTCTCCGTTTTTTGGGTAATCAACATTTTTATCTACTCTCACCACTTTATTGTTATTAATCCAGACAAAGTCCAGCGGGAATTTCATTTCTCTCATTGAAAATCCAACCGCCTGGCTTGTTCCAAAAATGAATAACATTCCTTTATCTTCTTCCATGAAAACTACTCCAGAAAGGCCTTGCGCTTTTTTATATGAAGAAGCCGAAACTTGAGCTTCTATTTCTTTTCCGTTGATTGATATTATGGCCGTGTTTTCGTCGTTCCATTCTATTTCTCCCTTTTGATAATAATTACTTACGATAAACCAAATCAAAAACAGCAAAGCAACGGAGATTATTATGATGAATAAAATAGTAATCATTTTCATGGGTTTTATTATTTCGTTTCAGAAAAGGTTTTGGGGCACGGGTATTTTTCTGCTGAAAAATCCCTCAAGCTCAGCCCGTCGGCTTCCGCACGGTCCCAAAACCTTTTCTAAAACTACAAATATGTTAAAATCATTATTATGAAAAATTATCTATATATAGCAATTGTGTTGGTTTTAGTTATCGGGGGAATCGTATATAATTCTTATAATAAAAATAACATAAATAATATGAGTAATACACAAGAGGGACTTATTATTGAGGACTTGATAGTTGGCGGTGGAAAAGAGGCGCAGGTTAAAGATAGTGTGGTGGTGAATTATGTAGGCACTCTTACCGATGGAACTAAGTTTGATAGCTCTTATGATAGAGGTCAGCCATTTCCTTTTATACTGGGAGCGGGCGACGTCATAAAGGGTTGGGACAAGGGAGTTTTAGGGATGAAAGTCGGTGGTAAAAGAAAATTAACAATTTCTCCCGAACTGGCTTATGGCGACAGTGGAGCCGGGTCAATTATCCCTCCCAACGCCACCTTGATATTTGAAGTTGAGTTATTAAAAGTTGAATAGAAATGAAAATGAGGATTGGGGCTCATGTTTCTGCTTCCGGAGGTTTAGGAGAAACGATAAAGAGAGCTAAAGAAATAGGTGCTAACACCATTCAAATTTTTGGCGCTTCTCCTGTCAGATGGCAAGCGTCTTTACCGGATAAAAAAGAGGCGGAAAAATTTTATTTAGAAGCAAAAGAAAACGACATCTTACCTATTTTTCTTCATGCCCCCTATCTTATTAATTTACCCAGTCAAAAAGAAAATTTACCCTCTCTTTCAAAAAATCTTTTAAAAAAACATTTGGAAATATCAAATGCCATTAAAGCCAATGGTGTTATTTTTCATATAGGTTCTAGGGGAGACAGGGAAGAAAAAGAAGGTCTAAAAATTGTAATTGATTCAATTAAACAAATATGAGAAGACGTTAAAGAAGGAAATCTTCTGATAGAAAACAGCGCTGGAGCTGGAAATTTGGTTGGTGACACCTTAGAAGAGATATCGGAAATCATAAAGAGTGTGAAAAGTAATCGCTTAGGAATGTGTTTGGATACGGCTCACGCTTTTGAATCGGGAATACTTCCCGACTATTCCAAAAAATCCATTGATGAATTTTCAAAAAAAATTGATAAGTTAATCGGATTTGATAAGATTTTGGCTGTCCATCTTAACGACAGCAAAACGCCCTCTTTCTCAAACAAAGACAGACATGAAAATATAGGGGAGGGAATGATAGGAAAAGAGGGTATAAAGAATTTTATTAACCATAAGGACTTTAAAAAACTCCCATTTCTTCTTGAAGTTCCCGGGTTTGACGATAATGGACCGGATAAAAAGAATATTGATATAGTCAAATCTCTCGTGGTAGAATAAGCAAGATGAATAAGAAAAGAAAAATTGCCGGCAGGAAACACGCTAAAAAAGCTGGCAAGAAGATAAAGTCAATTCGTAACCGTTAAGGTTTATGAAACCCCTGGCTATATCTGATATAGACGGAACTATATTTAGAAGCTCTTTAGTTATAGAACTTAACAGGGCTTTAGTTAAATATGGTGTTTTTCCTCCGATAGTGGAAAAGGAGATAGAACATCATTATATAAAGTGGGTGAATAGAAAAGGTGACTATGATGATTATATCAATCAAGTTATTAAGGCATTTGATAAAAGGATAGAGGGATGTTCGGTGGAGGATATAAAAAGAGTCAGTGAGGTTGTTATCAAGGAACAGAAAGATAAAGTATATCGTTTCACTAGAGATCTTATAAAAGAAATAAAAAAGAAGTATGTTTTGGTGGCTATTTCCGGGTCTCCTATTGAAATTGTAAAGATATTTGCAAGAAAATGGGGATTTGAAGTTTTTTATGGAACTTTCCATTATTCTAAAAATGGAAGATATACCGGTGAAATTAACGTGCCGGCAAGAAACAAAGAGAAAGTAGTTCTTGATTTGAAAAATAAAACTGGTTGGAGTTTAAAAAACTCTATTGGTGTAGGGGATACTGAAACTGATATCGGATTTTTGAAATTAGTTTCTAAACCAATTTGTTTTAATCCCAACAAAAAACTTTACAATATCGCTAAAAAGAACGATTGGAAGATTGTTGTTGAAAGAAAAGACATGGTCTACAAAATATAATGTTATACGTTGTTTCTACTCCAGTCGGTAATTTAAAAGATATTTCGGAACGTGCTTTAGAAACATTGAAAAATGTTGATTTTATAATTGCTGAAAGTCCGACCGACTCAATAAAACTTCTTAACGCTTATTCTATAAAAAAAGAAATAGTTAAGTATAACGACAAAAATAACAAGTTGGTTGTTAATAAAATTGTTGAACGGCTGGAGAATGAAAATGCCGCTTATATAACGTCTGCTGGAACTCCTGGCATAAGTGATCCTGGTGCTGATTTGGTTAAAAAAACAAGAGAAACTGGAGTGATAATAAATATAATTCCTGGAGCATCGGCTTTAGTTAGTGCCGTTGCCGTTTCTGGAATAAGAGCCAAGCTGTTTACATTTATTAGTTTTCCGCCAAAAAAATCGGGGCAGATGAAAAATTTTTTTGATGAATATAAAGAAAGAAAAGAAGTTTTGGTATTTTTTGAATCAACCCATCGTATATTAAAAACTTTAAATATTTTAAAAGAAACAGTGCCTGATTGTTATGTTTGTGTAGCCAAAGAAATGACCAAGATATTTGAAAATTATTTTACCGGAAGTCCACAGGAGGTTATTGATAAAATTAGTGAATTGCCTAAAAACGTAAGAGGGGAGTTTACGATTGTGATTGACTTTAAATAAATAAAAAGATATTTTTCTGTTAAGGGGGATGGATAATGGCTAGAAGAAAACCGGCAAGATCGATAACCATAGATAGGATGACAAGGATGATTTGCGGAGTGCTGATTCCGTCAATTATCCTTCCTCGACTACAAGAGGCGGAAGACATCGCCCTTCGGACTCTGGGGGCTTTAGGAAAGTCCCAGAGTGAAGCTCGTCATCTTTTCTGGGTGGCTATTGAGACACTCGCCAAGAGTGAGCAGATTTCCAACGGCACGCAATAGACAGCTCTTTCCAACTATAGGCGCGGAACTTGTTCCGCGCCTTCTGCATTTATATTTTTCCACTTTTTATATCTTTTCTTATCCTCTCCACGTATTTATTGAACAGGTACAAATTATGAAATGTCAAAAACTGCAAACCAGTTATTTCTTTGGACTTCATTAAATGACAAATATAACTTCTGGTGTAATTCTTGCAAACAAAACAATCGCAACTTTTATCTAATGGCCCTAAATCTTTTAGAAAAGAGTTTTTATTTAAATCTATTTTTTCGTGTTTTGTTTTTTGTTTGCTTACAAACGCATATCCGTGCCTTGCGTAATGTGTTGGAACAATGCAATCAAAAGTATCCACTCCTTCTTTTATAATCATAGGAATATCTTCCAAATGCCCTATTCCAAGCAAGTGTCTTGGTTTATTTTCGGGTAATTCCGATACGGTCAATTTGAGCATATCTATCATTGTTTTTTTGCTGTCGCCAAATTCTCCGCCTATGCCAAATCCTTCAAATGGCAAAGACCCGATAAACTTGGCACTCGCTATTCTTAAGTCCTTAAACTTTCCTCCCTGTGTTATTCCGTAAAGAGCTTGCTTAGATTTTTTGGTTTCTAAACAAATCTTTGCCCACTTGTGAGTCCTTTCTAAAGATTTTTTATTATATTCATAATCGGAGATGGGGGAGGTGCATTCGTCAAAAGCCAAAATTATATCAGCTCCAAGTTTTTCCTGTATTTTTATGGATTCTTTTGGGCCAATAAAAATATTTTTTCCATCAACTGGAGATCTAAAATAAACTCCACCATCGGTTATTCTTATATTTTTCGGTTTATGGTTTGTGGTTATTTTTTCATTAGTATTATTTTTTAAAATCTTGCCTGTTCCATAATCTCTTCCAAATCCTAAACTAAAAACTTGAAAACCGGCTGAGTCAGTTATCAACGGCTTTTTCCAATTCATAAACTTATGAAGCCCGCCATTTTTGACTACTATATCTTCTCCCGGTTTTAAATGAAGATGGAAAGTATTAGCAATCAAAAGTTGAGCTCCGGTTTTCTCTGCTTCTTGGCTGTTTAGAGTTTTTATAGTGGCTTGAGTGGCCACCGGAACAAAAGCAGGTGTTTCTACTTCCCCGTGGGAAGTTTTTAATATTCCCAGTCGCGCGTTACTTTTTTTAGATTTTTTTAGTATTTTAAAGTCAAACATAATGTTTTATAATAATCATATACCGAATACAGTATACCGTATACCGCAAAAATGACTAAGTATATTAAATCTAAATTAAATAGTTGCTTTTCTTATCCCGATATACGGTCTACGGTTTACAGTTCCCGTTCCTTCACCCTTGTAGAACTCCTCGTCGTCATAGGTATCCTAGCAGTCCTTACTACAGCAGTCGTTATCATCCTCAATCCTGCTGATTATCTTGCTCAATCTCGTGACTCTAGAAGAATGAATGACCTCTCTCTCCTCAATAACTCTCTCCAGAACTTAGAAGCCATAGACCCTACCATATCTTTTGGAACATCTCTTACCGTCTATATCTCCATCCCAGACGATGCTTCTTCTACCTGTGGAACCTTAGGATTACCCAATCTTTCTTCAGGATATACATATAACTGTGTCTCTACAGCTAATCTCACCAAAACAGATGGTACAGGTTGGGTTCCTGTCAACTTTACTACTCAATCTATTGTTCAATTATCTGCTCTTCCTATAGATCCTACTAATACCCCTACAGATGGACTTTATTATACATATACTCCTGGAGGGAGTTGGCATCTAAGATCTATTCTTGAATCATCTAAATATCAATCCAAAGCTCTAAACGATGGAGGCACATCAGACAACGCCTTTGAAACAGGAACGAACATGGCTCTTGCTCCAGCAGTATTCCCCAACAACTGGATAAAGGTTCCCGGAAGCTCCACATACAATACCTCTGATTTTTGGGTTATGAAGTATGAGGCCAAGTATGACAAGGATAATGATGGAAAAGGAGATGCAACATCATATTGTAGATACGGTGGTTATAATTCAATTTCTATTGGTTGTGTTACTGGTGGCAGTTTTATATCCTCAGCTTATGGTTTTCCTGTTGCTACCGCTTATTCTGCTTCTGACGCTAACAATGCCTGTTCTTCTACCGGTGCTCATCTTGTTACAAATAACGAATGGATGACGATCGCCAGAAATGTAGAACAAGTTGATTCCAACTGGACAGGCGGTTCTGTTGGTTCCGGAAAATTATTTATTGGCAACTATGGTTATTGTTATGGAGTTAGTAATTGCTATACCTTTAGTGGCACGTTTCAAGATTATGGAACTAATAGAAACTCAAGAGCAAAGTTGACTCTTTCCAATAAGGAAGAAATATATGACTTTTCTGGTAATATGGCCGAAAATGTAAAACTCGGATCTTCTTTTGCTATTACCGAAGCAAATCATCCGGATGCGATCAGTATAGGAGATTGGGCCAATAATGATTTTTTATCTCTTACTAGTTATGGAGATTTTTCTTCTTATGATAATCTAGGACCATCTGATGACTCATGGACTAATGCCAGTCAAGGAGTTGGATATATGTATCATTGCGATGGATGTTCTTCTGGTGGCGCCTCAACAATAATTAGAGGAGGATCAGTTGATTCTCAAGCCGCTGGAGCTCCTGGAATATATACGATTCGTCTGCGTTATATAGGTGGCGATTATAATGCTTATAGTGGTTTTCGCTGCGCTAAATAATTTTATGAAGATGCTTTTTTAATTGCCTCCATTTCTTTTTTTATTTGAGTAGCTTTTTCAAACTGTAAATTTCTCTGTGCCATTTCCAGTTTTTGCCTTAATTCTTTCAAATAATCCCTCTTAAATTCACTGCTGATATTTTTGAACTCTTCGCTTTTCTCTTCTTTATTATCTAATAATGTATTTTTTATTTCTTTTATTATGGCCTGTGGCTTTTTATTGTGTTTGCGATTATATTCCTGCTGAATTTTTCTTCTTCTGTCCATTTCGGATATTGCTCCTTTCATTGATTTAGTAGTTTTGTCGGCATACATAATCACATGGCTGTTTAAGTTTCTGGCAGATCTTCCGGCAATTTGAATGAAAGAAGTTTTATCTCTTAAAAATCCTTCTTTGTCGGCGTCTAAAATAGCTATTAATGAAACTTCAGGTAAATCCAATCCCTCTCTTAATAAGTTTATCCCAACCAGAACATCAAACTTTCCGGTTCTCAAATCAAAAAGAATTTTTGGTCTTTCCAATGTATCAATTTCGGAATGTAAAAACTCAGCTTTTATTTTTTTATCCTTAAAATGTTGAACTAGGGCTTCTGACAAGCGCTTGGTAAGAACAGTTACTAAAACTCTTTCTTTCCTTTTTATTCTTTCTTCTATTTCTTTTATTAAGTCAGGGATTTGATTTTCCGTGGGGCGAATCTCAGTTTCCGGGTCCAAAAGATAAGTTGGTCTGACAATCTGTTGGGCAACCAAAGATGATTTTTCCAATTCATATTCAGCTGGGGTAGCCGAAGCAAACAAACATTTATTTATTTTTGAATGAAACTCGTTAAATTTAAGAGGTCGATTATCTAAGGCCGATGGTATGCGAAATCCGTGTTCTATAAGAGTTTCTTTTCTGGCTTTGTCGCCGTGATACATCCCTCTTACCTGAGGAAGAGTCATGTGGGACTCGTCTATAATCATCAAAAAATCTTTAGGAAAATAATCAATCAAAGTGAATGGGGGACTGTCTGGTTTTCTTCCCTCAAAATAACGGGAATAATTTTCAATTCCTTTACACCAGCCAACTTCAGATATCAAAGCCATATCATAATTAGTCCTTCTCTTGAGACGCTCGGCTTCTATCATTTTTCCTCTTTCCTGAAGTTTTTTAACTTGTTCTTCCAAATCCAAACGTATATTGGATATGGCTACTTGTCTTACACTCTCTTCCGATGACCAGAATTTTGCCGGAAATAAATTAATTTCTTTTATATCTTTACTTTTTCCAAACGGCGCTTCCATTTCCACTATTTTCTCAATTGATTCGTGGTTTATCTTAAATCTGTATAAAATATCTCCTCCCGGGGGCCAAACATCTATAAACTCGGCCCTCTGTCTAAAATTTCCTCTCCAAAAACCAAATTCGTTTCTCTCAAACTGTAAAGTTAGTAATTTTTTTAGAAGTTCTCTTTTAGTTGTTTTTTGACCCACTTTTATTTTTAAAGAAAGATTTTTGTATGCCTCTGGAGAACCCAAATTATAAATACAGGAAACAGAAGCCACGATTATGGTGTTTGGATTTTTTAAAACTGATTGGACGGCCGCGTGTCTTAGTTTGTCTATCTCTTCATTAATTTGAACTTCCTTTTCTATATAAGTATCGGATGTGGGTAAGTAGGCCTCTGGTTGGTAGTAGTCGTAGTAGGAAACAAAATAATGGACATTGTCTTTAGGAAATATCATTTTAAATTCTTCATAAAGCTGGGCGGCTAAAGTTTTGTTATGGGAAATAACTAAGGTGGGCTTGTTAAGTGCCTGAATGGTGTGGGCCATAGTAAACGTTTTACCGCTTCCGGTAACTCCCAAAAGTGTCTGGAATTTATTGTTTTTACGGAACCCAGAAACTATCTGTTTTATAGCTTTGGGTTGATCGCCAGCTGGCTTTAGTTTTTTTGATATATTAAATGGCATAATTTTCTGCCACCTTTTTGGTCAGAAAAAGGTGGCGCCAAAACTGACAACCCTGTATATCCTCTCAAACAAATGAAACAAATATCTCGCTTTGTCTTGAACTCGTATCTGCTATACTCACACACTCAAGACACTAAAAGCTCATATTTGCTTTATTTGTTAGTGTTCGGACATACGGGTTGATATTTAGCTAATAATAGCCCTAAATCTAGTGTTTGTTAATATTGACTTATTAGTAATAATATGATATACTCAAAACAAGTTTCGAAACCGCTTCACTGCCGTGAACAACACTACAGAAAGAGCGGTCGGAGCACTGCTCTTTCACAGAAAGGGGAACTTCGATGAGTGGGATCGCTTGGTTTTTCGAGGTGTTCGCTCTGCTGTTTTTCGTGGGGACTCTGGGCGTTGCTTTCATCGGACGCCGCATCCTCAAGGCGGAGCAGGAGTCGTCGGTTCTGATGTCTTTCCTCCAGATCTGCAGTGGAGCGCTCTTCATCTTCTACGTTTTCGGACTGGGTCAACTCATGGCTCTGTCTGGACTGGAAGGTGCAAGGGCGCCCCGGTGGCTGATTCCGGGCACCTACATCACTCTCACCATCTTCAGCGCGTTGACTCGGCTGGCTCTTCCAAGGTGGGGCAGTGACAACAAAGCGATGCAACTCTGGAGTGTCGTCAGCGTCCTGACGTTCCTACTCGGCACGTTCTGCCTCGGGGCGTACTCGTCCAACTACTTCGAGTAGGTCTCCTTCTTCAGCTCTTCAACTGGCGGCGTCTCTCACGAGGCGCCGCACTGCTTTTTATATGGTTATAAAATTTATATAAATTTCCCCGTCAATATAAATCCGCTTAATCGGTATATGTCCGTGACCGACGTAGTCGGTGGTATCGTATAGCAAATCTGTGGGCTTCGTTTCTTAACGAAAGTAATGTATTTTTAACATCTTCGGGGATTTGGCTCAAGCTGATAGGGGATTTTGAATAGGGACTGTAAATCAATCCTTTTGTTTGTGATCTTTTATATTTCTTGCCAACATCGTTAATTAACTTACCATTACAATTAGAACGATCGTTGTAATTGTAATGGTGTGGATTATTACCCACAGATTGCAATTTGCCCACGTTTAGTTTTGCTAGAGCTATCATCGGAATCTTAATTGTTTTGAGTTGTGAGATTTGTGATTTTCCTCCGTCAATGATAATTAAATCCGGATATTTCCATTCTTTGTGGTTAAGGCGTCTTTCTATAATTTCTTTTATTGAAGCCGGGTCATTGGCTCCTTTTATCGTTTTTATTTTAAATTTTCTGTAAAGATTTTTATTAGGTTTATTTCCGATAAACGTTACCATTGAGCCAACTGACAAACTACCTTGGGTATTGGAAATGTCGTAGCACTCAATATGTGTTTTTTCTCCATTATATAAACGAAGAAAAGTTTTTAATCCATTAACCACCTGGATGTATTTTTTTACTTCGATATTATGAGCGGAACATAACCCTAAGTGATAATACAAGCACGGCTTTTCCGGTTTATTTTTACATGTGCGATAGGGGAATATTCTTCTGATTATCAATAAGAGATGCTTAATCTCTTTTGCGTCTACAAACGGGCCAACAAAATCGGCTTTAAATTTTTTTGTTTGGTGTGTTAAAAGCACTCTGGGGTACTTTTCGTCGGTAAAAGCTATATACAAAAAATCCTTGTCATCTTTAAGTTCAATGTTATATTTTGGCTGATACTGTCTAACTAATTTTCTTTCTAAAATCAAGGCGTCTTTTTCAGATGGGGTTTCTATAAAATCTAAGTCAGCTACTTGTTTGTAAAAATTAATAGAAGCATTCTCTTGTCTAGAAAAATGCGATTCTATTCTCTTTTTTATATTAATAGCTTTTCCGATATACAAAATCTTCTCATTCTTATCTTTGAAAATATATACTCCCGGTTTCTTAGGAAGTGCTTTTATCTTATTCTTCAGGATTGTTTTCACTGTTTTTTTATTTTTATCCTTATCTTAATCTTAATCTACCATTACATTTAGAACGATCGTTCTAAATGTAATGGTGGCTAGATTTTCTTTATAGTCCCCATTTTTCCTATTTCCAATATCTCCACGTATTCGTTTATTCTCATTTTTTCTAAATCTTCCACAAACTTTTTAGGAATTTTTATTTTTCCTATCCAGACACTTTTTTGCAACATTTCAAATCCAATATTCTTTACAGCTGATCTTAACCAAGCCCTCTTCCTTTTAAATTTTTCCGGAACATCAAAAGCTATCAAAATAACATTGTTTCCGGCTTCTTTCTTATAATCTAAAGCTGGAGATTGATTATTGGATACCCGGTTAATAAGTTTTTTGGCTTTTTTAGTAATCTTGATAATCAACCCCTCTTTTTGTTCTATGAGTCCGTCTTTCTTAAGACGATAAATCATTACCCTATATCTGTTTCTTATTTTTTCTTTCTCTGTTTTGATAGTCTCATTTTTAGTGCCGATTCTATTTAAATTGTCTCTTAATATAGACGTTGAGCCCCAAGAGAATAAAAACGCTTCAAAAGCATTAGAGTATGTTTGTCTATCTACATTATTTAGAAAACTTATTGTTTCTCTATTTCTTGCCCTCATAACAATATTATATCATCATTTATTACCATTACAATTAGAACGATCGTTCTAATTGTAATGGAGGGAGTATATATGATTAAGAATATTAAATAATTATCATAGAGTTATTATGATTATAGATTGATTTTATCGTTTTAATTAAAGAGTGCCTTATAAATTAGCACGGACCGCTTTATGGGCGGTCCGGGATGGGTGGAGCGGGTGCGGGCTTGACCACTTTGGCCACGAGGCCGATTAATATGGTCAGCATTGAAACGGGTACTACGGTGGCGATGATGACGGACGATTCCACCACCACCAGAGACCACTTGACTAGGTAGTGCATTCAACCTCCTTTCTTCTGAGAATCTTGGTGATCCACAGATAGAGGTTGTATCCTGTTTGAATAACGTGGGCCATCTTTTGGCCCAGTATTGTCGTCCGATGAAACGTTGTTGTAGACATCACGTCTCCTTTGGTTAGGCGATGGCGCCGGGGTATTCTTCGGAGATCTTCTCGATCTCTTTTTCCTCTTTCTTCACTTGGTCTGTGAGCACAAGGAAGAAAAAGATGATGGCCATGATTCCCACAAGAGTGGCAAAGGCCCATGAAAAGCTCTTGGGGAGTTGGAACCATCGTGATAAGTGATATCCTCCAAAAGTGAGAATTACCACGGCCACGGTCGCTCCAACTTTACGGAGCAAGTTGAGTAGTCCCGGGAACATTACTCTCCTCCTTTTTGGTGTACATCTTTCGAAGTTTCTCCTGTAGAGCGTTGAGCCCCGTGAAGACCAGGGCTCCGGTCAGAAACCCGATACAAGCCAACGATCCTCGGATCTCCAATCCTGGAGGCAGTGGAACTCGGTCTGCCCATAGGACCGTGAAGAAACAGGAAGCAGCAGTTGAAAGGCCAACGAAAGTGAACCAAACCACTCTTGCGATCAACTCCAGAACTTTTCCGATTTTCATGCTCTGATCCTCCTCTGTTTTTCACATTATAATAATCATTGAATTTTGTCCATGTTTGATTTAGAATAACCCTTTGGTTGGCATTTTATGAAAAAAGAGAATCAATCAATAGAAATAATCGGGGCGCGTGTCCACAACTTAAAAAATGTGGATGTTTCTATACCTAAAAATAAATTGGTAGTTGTTTGCGGAGTTTCTGGTTCCGGAAAATCATCTTTAGCTTTTGATACTTTATACGAAGAGGGACAGAGAAGATATTTAGAAAGTTTGTCCTCTTATGTCAGACAGTTTTTAGGAGGATTTAAAAAACCAGATGTTGAAAAAATAATCGGCTTGTCTCCGACTATCGCCATCAACCAAAAAAGCGTTTCTTCCAATCCGCGTTCAACTGTGGGCACAATAACTGAAATTTACGATCATCTCCGTCTTCTCTTTGCTCGAGTTGGAATTCCTCATTGTCCAAATGACAACATTGTCATAACCGCTCAGACACCACAAGAAATCGCCAATAGAATTATTGACTTGGCTCATAACAACGAAATTGTTTTGCTGGCTCCAATAATCTCGGGGAAAAAGGGTCAGCACCAGGCGATTTTTGACGAGATTGAGAGGGGCGGATATTCACAGGTCAGGGTTGATGGGTATTTTTATCCCATTGCCGAAGCCAAAAATATTTCTCTGGATAAAAATAAAAAACACGATATCGAAGTTACCGTAGGTAAGTTTTTTACTGGAGTAAAAATAGATATCCAAAGAAATATATCCAAAATGGAAAGAGAGGCATTGAAAAACAAAAATAAAAAGATAGATAAGTTGATAAAAGAAGAAAAGTTAGAACTTTTAGAAAACATCAGAAAAGGACTGGCCATGGGGCAGGGAAATATTGTTGCTCATACCAAGGGGAAGGATTTTTCCTTTTCCGAGAATTATTCCTGTTCTAAATGCGGATTTTCTTTACCCAAAATTGAACCCAGAACTTTTTCATTCAACAGTCCTTTTGGAGCTTGTAAAAATTGTCAGGGATTGGGAACTAAACTTGAAATAGATTTGGATTTGATAATCAACCCGGAAATCTCTTTGGAAGCGGGAGCTATAAAGCCCTGGTTTTCTTTAAGCCGTATGGGAAGAAGAGCTCTTGGCGCCAATTGGCAGAGATTTGTTACTGAGACCATTATTAGGGATTCTGGGCTGTCCCCAAGAACTCCTTTTGGAAAACTTCCCAAAGAAGTCCAGGATAAAATTTTATATGGTGATAAAGAAAATTATACTCATCTTAAAGACGGCGATTGGGAAGGAAAAACTTTATTTGAGGGAATTATTCCTCGCTTGGAGCGACTTTATTACGAAACTGAATCTGATTTTATCAGACAGGAACTTTCTAAATACATGCTTGAAAAAACCTGTCCCGTTTGTAATGGGTCGCGTTTAAGAGAAGAAGCATTGGCGGTAAGAGTGGGAGGAAAGAACATTTCTGAATTGACTTCAATGGCGGTTTTGGATCTTGTTAGTTTTTGCCAAAAACATATTTATGAAAAAATGTCGGAAAATCAAAAAACGGTTGCTGTTTCAATAATCAAAGAAATTTCCACTAAATCAAATTTTTTAATTAACGTTGGTTTGGAATATATGAACTTGGGAAGGTCAGCGACTACTTTGTCAGTAGGAGAAAATCAAAGAATCCGCCTGGCTACCCAGTTGGGTTCTGGATTGTCTGGAGTGATTTATGTTTTAGACGAACCGACTATTGGGCTTCATCCTCGCGACACTGACCGTCTCATAAAAACATTAAAAGAACTTAGAGATTTAAATAATACCGTGATTGTGGTGGAACATGATGAGAGGGTTATAGAAAGCGCCGATTGGGTTATTGAAATTGGACCATTAGCCGGAGAAGAAGGTGGCAAGGTTGTTTTTGAAGGAACGCCATCAGATTTGAAAAAATCAAAAACGTTAACTGGATTATATTTTGCCGGCAAGAAAAAAGCGCAATCGGGACTTTCTAAAAATAATTCTGAAAATAAAGAATTTATAAAACTGTATGGCGCTTCACAGTTTAATTTAAAAAACATAAATCTTTCCATTCCTTTAAAAAAATTTGTCTGTGTGGCAGGAGTTTCGGGCTCGGGTAAAAGCACGTTAATGTTAGATGTTTTTGCCAAGGCCCTTCAGAAAGAAGTTCTTAGGATGAGCGTGGCTGTAGGTGAATATAAAAAACTTGAGGGGGAAAGAAATATAGACAAAGTGGTTATTATTGACCAAAGTCCTATCGGCAGAACCCCTCGTTCCAATCCGGCTACTTATACGGGAATTTTTACTCCCATTAGACAATTTTTCACTCGCTTGGAAGAGTCGCAGATAAGGGGATATGGGCCATCATATTTTAGTTTCAACGTTAAGCCGGGAAGATGTGAGGCCTGCAGAGGGGAAGGATTTAAAAAGGTGGAGATGTATTTTTTGCCGGATATGTACGTAGAGTGTGAAGTTTGTAAAGGCACCAGATTTTCTCCCGAGGTTTTGGATGTTAAATATAAAAACAAAAACATTGCTGATGTTCTTTCTATGAGCGTTAAGGAAGCGCTGGCGTTTTTTCACCAGTTTCCTTTTATTGGCGATAAGTTAAAAATTCTTGATGAAATCGGTCTTGGATATATGAAACTGGGACAGCCGGCGACAACTTTGTCGGGAGGAGAAGCTCAAAGGATAAAACTTTCCGATGAACTTGCCAAAAGAGCTACAGGAAGGACTATTTATATTTTAGACGAACCGACTGTGGGACTTCACTTTGAAGACACAAAAAAACTTTTATATATTTTGCGCTCGTTGGTTCTAAAAGGTAATACGGTTTTAGTTATAGAACACAATCCTGATGTTTTAAAAGAATCGGACTGGATTATTGAACTTGGTCCCGAAGGTGGAGACAAGGGAGGAAAAATAATTTTTGAGGGAACACTGGAAGAGATAAAAAAGAAAAAAACAATGACGGGGAAGTATTTAATATGAAGATAATAATCATCGTAAAACCAAATAAAAAAGAAAATAAGGTTGTGAAAATAGGAGAGAACATTTTTGAAATTTATACGAATCAACCGGCTAAAGAAAATAAAGCCAATTTGGATATTATTCAACAAATGTCCAAGTATTTTAAAGTATCAAAATCAAAGGTTTCTATATCTTCCGGATTAAAGTCAAAGAAGAAAATTTTGGAAATAAATATATAAAAAAAGGGGGCTCCCGGTGTTGCTGGGAGCCCAAAGTGCGGTAAGGAGGTCAATGTACGATGCGGTGCCTGCCGTGCGTCGCTTCGCTCGTTCGGGTCTTGGTGGTTCAGATCAGGGCCAGTCGTGCCCGAAAACTTAACTTTCTGGCCCATTGCTTCTCGGCACGCATGGTTTCTCCTTGCATGGATTTTTGGTCCACGCAGCTCTGCCCTCAGCGCTTGACGGTGGCCTCGTCGTTGGTGCGGTGGTTGTTCTGACGCTGTTGCATGGGATTTCTCCTCGCGTGAACGTCGTCGGTTGTTGGTGCTAGCTATGGCTCAAGTCAAGCTTTCTTTTCGGTGAGCTTGACGAGCAGTGCTAGCGCCTGTTCTGGGTTTCGTTTTTTATCGGTATAACCTTCACAAGGTTATACCAGGGTTTCCTTCCTGATTGGCGGTCAAGAAGGTTGTTTAATCATCCAGCATTGTCCTAACTAACGGAACGGCGGTTCGACGTCCACGTGCATCGCTTTCCTCCTTATGTAGTTTACTTATTTCAGGATAAAACAAAAACGGCTATTAGTCAAATATTTTTGTGAAACTTACTTTTGATGCTGAAACACATCTATTATCAAATTTTGGTCGGGGATAATTTCTTTTTTTAATGCTTTGACAATGACCTGAGCAACTTGATTTGGAGTATGTTTTGGTTCATGGTCGGGAAAACATGTTTTAAACATTCCAGTATCGGTTGAGCCGGGAGTAATTGTAAAAACGTCTATATTGTATTTGGAAAGTTCGTCTTTTAACGACTGAGAAAGATTTATAATCGCCGCTTTAGTTAGAGAATAAATAGAGAGTCCTTCAATCCCGTAAAATCCGGCTCCAGAAGAAATATTGACGATTAATCCGGATTTCTTTTCTTTCATAATTTCAAGAACCCTTTTTATAACATTTAAAGTTCCTTTGATGTTAACGTCTATAATAAAATTCCAGTCAGGATAATCGGTTTCTTCAAAATTTTTATTCTGGGCAACAGCCGCATTGTTTACTAAAATATCTATACTTCCGAATTTATCAATCGTTTCTTCAATAACTTTTTCAACATCTTCTTTTGTTCTTATATCGCCTTGAGTAACTAAAAAATTGGGATTTTTTAAAATCACTTCCGTATCCAAATTATCGGGGATATTAATGGAAACCGTAGAAACTTTACATCCTTGGTCAAGCAAGAGTTTGGCTGTTTCAAGACCTATTCCCGACGTTGCTCCAGTTATAAATACAACTTTATTTTTTATGTCCATAAGATTAGTATATAGTATTTAGTAGTTAGTATATAGTATAATAGAAACAAATGGATACCCAAAGCTTTGTAATTCTCATAATTATCCAAGCCGCTTTTCTTGCGGGTATTTATTTTGTATTTAAAAAATTATCTACAAAAAAGCCGGAGGATTCTTCTTTCTTGATGATCCAAAATCAGCTTAATGAGCTGACTAAAAATATGGACTCTAAACTGGGGGAATCACATAAGGCCGCTCAGCACCAATTCTCCGAGAGCGCCAAAATTATTCGCGATGTTACCGAACGCTTAACCCGTCTTGATGAAACCAATAAGCAGGTTATTGATATCACCGACCAGCTTAAGAATCTTCAAGATATTTTAAAAAATCCAAAACAAAGGGGAGTTCTTGGGGAATATTATCTAGAAACAGTTTTAAAAAATGTTTTGCCTCCCGGAGTTTTTCAAATGCAATACGAATTTGCCGACGGCAATATCGTTGATGCGGTAGTTTTTGTGAAAGACAAAATAATTCCCATTGATTCCAAGTTCAGTTTGGAAAATTACAACAGAATTCTGGAAGCTAAAACGGATGAGGACAGAAAAAGATTTGAAAACGCTTTTTCCCAAGATTTAAAAAACAGAATTGATGAAACATCCAAATATGTTCGTCCGGAAGAAAAAACGACCGAGTTTGCTTTTATGTTTATTCCATCCGAAGCGGTGTTTTACGACTTATTAATAAACAAGGTTGGAGTAATGCAATCCAACACCAGGAGCTTGATTGATTATGCTTCGGGAGAAAAGAAAGTGGTAATTGTTTCTCCAACAACATTCTTGGCTTATTTACAAACTGTGCTTCAGGGCCTTAAAGCCATGCAGATAGAAGAATCGGCTAAAGAAATCAAAAAAAGAGTTATTGATTTGGGAAAACATCTGGCCGGTTACGACAGTTATTTTAGTAAGCTTGGAAATCATCTTTCTACGACCGTTAATGCTTATAACTCGGCTTATAAGGAACTGGGAAAAATTGACAAGGATGTTTTGAAAATCTCTGGCGTAGCTCCGGGGATAGAAGTCAGCCAGATAGAAAAACCAAGAGAAGAAGAGGAGGAATAAATTTTTGTTGACTTTGTTAAGAATTTGAATAGAATTTTGACTGTAAAGAGCAGGGTCGAAAGCTTAACTTTACAAACCTTTAACTTTATAAACTTTAATAACTAATAATATGAATTTAAAACCACTTTCTAATCGTATAGTTCTTGAGCCGGTAGGCGAGGAAAAAGTAACTCAATCGGGGATAGTTCTTCCCGAAAGCTCGGAGGCAAAACCTATCAAAGGAAAAATAGTAGCTGTCGGACCGGGTAAAAAAAATGACAAAGGGGAAGTAATTTCTATGTCTGTAAAGGTAGGAGATTTGGTTCTTTTTAAAAAATATGGTCCCGATGAAATGGAAATAGAAGGGAAAAAATATTTGGTCGGAGACGAAGATGACATACTCGCAATAATTGAAAATTAATATTAGACAAATATGGCAAAGCAAATTTTATTTAATGAAGAGGCCAGGGAGGCCTTAAAAAGAGGAATAGACAAATTATCCGAAGCGGTCAAGATGACTTTAGGGCCAAGAGGCAGAGCGGTTGTTATAGAAAAAGGATATGGCGCTCCCCAAGTTACTTTTGATGGAGTAACGGTAGCCAAAGAGATAGAACTGGAAGATAAATATGAAAATTTGGGAGCCGAGTTTATAAAACAAGCGGCGGATAAAACTAACGAAGGAGTCGGAGACGGAACCACAACAGCTGTTGTTTTGGCGCACTCAATGATTAATGAAGGAGAAAAAGTTATTAAAGAAAAAGGGTTTAATGTTATTCAGTTAGCCGAGGAATTAAAAAAGAAAACTGAACTGGTTATAAAATCTTTGGAAGAACAAAGAGAACTTATTAATGAAAATAAAAAAGTCCAAGAAGTGGCTACTTTGTCGGCTAAAGATAAAGGGATAGGAGAATTGATAGCCAAAGTAATGGATAAAATAGGAAAAGAAGGAGTGGTAACAGTTGAGGATTCCAATACCGTGGGGAACAGTTATGAAGTGGTTGAGGGTATGCAATTTGACCGTGGATATATTTCCCAGTACATGGTGACCAATTCTGAAAAAATGGAATGTGATTTGGAGGACCCATACTTATTGGTAACCGACAAAAAGATTTCTTCCGTTAACGAGATTTTGCCGATACTGGAAAAGATTCTTAAGACCGGCAAAAAAGAAATGGTAATTATCGCCGATGACATTGAAGGAGAGGCATTGGCTACTTTGGTTTTAAACAAACTAAGAGGAATATTTTCTGTTCTGGCTTTAAAAGCTCCGGGATTTGGAGACAGAAAGAAAGAAATGCTTTCCGATATTTGTGCTGTTACGGGAGCCCAGCTTATTTCCGAGGATGTTGGAAGAAAATTAGAAAGTGTTGAAATGTCGGATTTAGGGCAGGCGCATCGAATAGTTTCTGATAAAGATAAAACAACGATTGTCGGAGGCAAGGGAAGCAAGGAAGATATAGATGCCAGAATCAACCAAATTAAAAACCAAATAAAAAAGACCGAGTCCGATTTTGATAAAGAAAAACTTCAGGAGCGACTGGGAAAACTTTCCGGAGGGGTGGCGGTTATTAAGGTTGGAGCTCCAACTGAATCGGCTCAAAAGGAATTAAAACAAAGAGTTGAAGACGCTGTCGCTGCCACAAGAGCCGCAATGGAAGAGGGAATAGTTCCGGGAGGAGGGATGGCTCTTTTTAACGTTTATCTTTCCCAAAAAGAACATTTGGAAAAAGATAATCTCCCGGTAAATAAAGCCGTTTCATTTATTCTTCTTAATGCTTTGCAGTCGCCATTGTCGTCTATAATTTTAAACAGCGGAGAAAATCCGACTAGAGTTATAGAGGAATTATCCGTAAACAAAAAGGATAATTGGATGGGATTTAACGCCATAACCAACAAAATTGAAAATCTTAAGGATTCTGGAATTATCGACCCGCTTAAGGTTACCAAGACCGCTTTTATTAACGCTGTTTCCGTGGCTGCCAATTATCTGACAATAGGAGCGGCTGTTACGGATATTCCTGAAAAAGAGGAAAACAAAAATCCAGTCAATGACCACGGTGGTTACTAAGTTGAAGAAAAAAGTCAAAGTGATATAATCTAGATGTATTACATTTAACAAAAAATAACATGCAATTTATATCATCAAATGCTCTCTGGATAGTTTTAGTAATTATTGTCGCTTGGGTTATTCTTACCTACAATGCCATTATTCGACTCAGAAACAGAGTTAGAGAAGGGTGGGCTGATATAGAAGTTCAGCTCAAAAGAAGGTACGACCTGATTCCAAATTTGGTAAACACTGTTAAGGGTTATATGGCTCATGAGCAGGGTGTTTTTGAAAAAGTTACTAACGCCAGAACCAGAGCTCTTGGAGCTCAGACCAAACAGGAAAAGGCCGGAGCTGAAAACGAATTAACTAATACCTTAAAAACGCTTTTTGCCGTTTCGGAAAATTATCCCGACCTTAAAGCCAACGCCAATTTTTTGGAATTACAAAGAGAACTTTCCGATACCGAAAATAAAATCCAAGCGGCCAGAAGATTTTACAACGGCATGGTGTTGGAATTTAATACTAAGGTGCAAACATTCCCCACAAACGTTTTCGCTTCTATTTTTAAGTTCCAATCGGAAGAATTTTTCAAAGTTGAGAATGAAGAGGAAAAAGAAAACGTTAAGGTCCAGTTTTAATTAATTTTTGCCAAACACATGCAAGACGTAGATAAAATACTTTTAACTATACAGAACGATCCGTGGATTTTCTATTTGCTTTTGGGTTGGATTACGATTTGGAAGGGGATAGCTCTTTGGAAAGCATCCGCGTTAAAAAGCAAGCCCTGGTTCATTGCTCTTCTGGTGATAAACACAATGGGTATATTAGAAATCCTCTATATATTCTTTCTGTATAAAGTTAAATGGTTCTCAAAAAAACAACCCGATCAAGGTATCCAGTAATTTTTCGTACTTTCGTAATATTTTCGTATTTCGTAGCTAAATTATGAATTTATATTCTTTTAGGTCTTCTAATATAAGAAAGACATGGTTAATGTTCTCTTTGTTTTTAGTTGTTGTTATTTTTGTGGGGTGGATTTTTTCCTACGCCTATAACGACCCGGTTATACTTTATATAGCAGTTTTTTTTAGCTTGTTTACCAATCTTGTCGCTTACTGGAAATCAGATAAAATTGCTCTGGCTATGTCTGGAGCCCAAAAGGCGGAAGATAAAAAGTTTGGAGAAATTTATAATATTGTTGAAAATCTTTCTATAACTGCCGGAGTGCCAATGCCAAGCATTTATATTATTAACGATCCATCTCCAAACGCTTTTGCTACGGGAAGAAATCCTAAAAATGCTTCAATCGCTATAACTACCGGGCTATTGGATATCTTGGACAGGTCTGAACTGGAAGGAGTGATAGCTCACGAGCTTTCACACATAAAAAATTACGATATTTTAATATCTACCGTTGCCGTGGTTTTAGTTGGTTTGATATCTATCATTTCTGATTTTTTTATGAGGATGACTTTGTTTGGTAGAGGCGGAGATGATAATAAGGGGAAAAATCCAGTGATTATGATTGTTGCTATAGCCGTTGCCGTTTTAGCTCCAATACTTGGAACTATTATGCGTCTTTCCATATCCAGAAGAAGAGAATTTTTAGCCGATGCTTCGGGGGTTCTTTTGACTAGATATCCGGAAGGTTTAGCTTCGGCCTTGGAAAAGATTTCAAAAACCGGGCCGTCTTTAAAACCTCATAACGCTACTGCTCATCTTTTTATATCCAGTCCCTTTAGAGCCGATTCTAACCAAAGAAAAACTCCATGGCTTGCTAAACTATTTATGACTCATCCTCCTATTGATGAACGTATAAAATCTCTAAGGCAAGTTTAATTTTATAAATGAAAATTCTGTTTATCTGCAAAGGTAATTATTTTAGGAGTCAGATGGCAGAGGCGATCTATAATCATCTGACAAATAGTCACGATGCTTTTTCGGTTGGAACATATGTCGGTGCGCCGGATGAACCGGAAGGGCAAATTCTATCGGAATTATTCAGAGATGATCCCGATTTTTTTGAGGTTATGGATAGCCACGAAATGGATTTAAGAAATAATTTAACAAAAAAGTTATTACCAGAAATGCTTGATCAATATAATATTGTGGTCTCTATGGCAGAGGAGCCATTTATTCCGGATTTTCTGAAGAAAAATAAAAAAGTTATATGGTGGGATATTAAAAATCCCAATCCTGTGCCGCCTGGTTTTTTTAAAAGCACATACGACAAGCTCAATGAACTTATTAAAGAACTTATAAATAAACAAATTTAAAACGCAAACCGCTCCTTTTGTGTTTTTTTGTCAAACAAAAAAGCTCTCATATTCTAAAAACAATGAGAGCATTTTTTGTTTTAAATCATTTATATTTTTAGGCCTTCTCCGAATTTTCCGATAATCGGCAACGGCTTTTGTTTTCCAGTAGCCGCATTAACGACTCCGATTATAAATAGAATCATTATAACTATGCTTAAGGGGAACCAAAGTATCCATCCTATTATCGGGACAAACGTTCCGAATATAGAAACTACTACCGCCGCTATCAAAAGAGCCAATCCCTGTTTAACGTGATAATGAACGAATGGGTCATTCTTGTCTTCGGTCAGAAGGGGAACAAAAAATAAGATATAAGCCACTATAGCCATAATGGTCTTATTTGAACTATTGTGTTTCTCGTGCTCATGCTCTTGTCCGTGTTCGTGCTCGTGATTTTGTTGGTTTTCCATATTAATTATTTAATTATAATCCTACTCTTATTGTCCCATAAAAGATTTAATAAGGGAATACTTTGTGGAATTGCGGTGTTTGTTGGACAAAGTTCGAAACTATTTCGAGCAAAATCCAAATGATTAAAACTACTAAAAAGGACTCGGCAGGGCGAAACAATTTGTCTGGGGGAAAGGATTTAAAATCTCTTCATTTTCAAAATGCGTCGCCAAAAAATTATCTAAAAATTAAAACTCCTATAATATATGAACAAAAATTCATTACCAAGGACAATGCTAATAATTTTCTGGATTTTTCCTGTAAGGCAAAAACCAACAATTTCCATTCAATTAAAACAACAACTATCTCCAAAAACAAAATTATTAGCAAACTTGATTTGAAGAAAAAAAAATGATCATTGACCAACAAAAAATAGTTTAATATTAGATTTGTAAAAAGATTGATAAAAACAATTGCGATAATTTCTATCTTTTTTCTAAATCCAAAAAAGAAAGCGATTATTAGCTCAATTACTATCGTTAAAAGTAAAGCTAAAAGATAACTACTTATTAATGACATTTTTCTTTCTTCTTATTGCACGAATGACCAACCAAGAAATCAAGACGATAACGCCAACAATAACGCCACCTATAATCAATAAATCAACGACTGCTGGAGTACCAGGCACAATCCTTGATGTAACAATTATATCAGCATGTGCACTCAAGGCAGAAAATAATAAACCTAACACCGCAAATATTGATAATAAACTAGCTTTTCTCATATTTTTATTTTGTTAATTGATTTTTTAATAAAAATGTAAAAACATTTATTACTGCTCGACTCTTTGTAGTATAAATTTTTTGAAATACAAATACAATCCTGAAAAAAGAGCTACCGCCGATATAATTATTATGCTAAAAATAAACCAATTATTGGCAAGAGCTTGTTTTATTGAAAAGAAGGCGGGAAGCATTCCAAAAATTAAAGCCAAACAGGTCAAACCGAAAGCAAATCCAGGACGACCGGGCAAGATGTTTGAAATGGCGACCAATGTTATCGGCATAGTTATATTAAATAGAAACATTCCAATAATTGCCAAGTAAGGAATATTTGCACCAAAAACAAGAAAAGGAATAGATAGAACTAACGCTCCAACAGCGACCCGAATCCAGCCAAATTTATCAGCTAAAATTCCACCAAGTCCTTTACCTAAAACAACTGCCGAGGTCAAAATTATCAGTAGATCAATATTTGTTTTCCATGGAAATACAAGCACCGCTCCAACAAGTGAACGAATTGCAATTGAGAGAAAAACCAACAGTAGAATAAATTCGAAGTAGTTAAATTTATTTTCTCTAACTGCTTCTCGTTCATAATTCATTTCTGGTTTTCTAATAACAAACATTAAAAGACACAGAATGGCTAAAATTAAAATAAAAGGCCATGCAATGAATTGCCCACCCTTACCAAGTAAAGTGCCGACGAGAAGACCTATGGCACCAGGGGCAACATAAATTCCCGGGGCGGTCGCTTTTTTAGGAGTTAAATTCAAACTTATACTACCACCACCGATATGAAATAAAGCATTTCCTAGTCCTGCAAAAATTATGGCTACGATTGGAAAAGACAAAAATGTAATTGCGGAAAGTCCAGTTAAAATACAACCTAAAAAAGCGACTACTCGCGGAGATTTAAAATGATCTGTAACAAGGCCAAAAATTGCCTGAAGACCAAAAGCCAAAACATTATACAAAATTACTAAACTTATAAAATCTGTTGTGCTGACAATTTGATTTTTGAGAATACTAAAAATTACCGCGGCACAAATTCCGTCAACTATGGCGTGAGCAGTTCCATAAACAAAAAGATTTGCAGAAATATTTTTTAATGATATTTTTTTATTATCCATAAGTTCGAATCTCTATACTCTTCTTTTCACAATAACAAAAAAAGATCTTGTTACCAAGACCTTTTTTATTGTTGCGGAGGGTGAGAGATTTGAACTCTCGGTGGGTTTTACCCCACACACGCTTTCCAAGCGTGCGCACTAGACCACTATGCGAACCCTCCTATAAAACTTTCAATCAATAAAAATTATGATACTATTAGAGCTAATTTATTGCAAATATATAAAATTTTATTGTGCACTTCCATAGCCAAAGAGGGGGAGTATAATAGGGAGTGTAGATATATAACTTAAAATATGCAAAAACCGTATTACGACAATCCGAAATTCAAGCTTTATAATGGAAATTGCTTAGATGTTCTCGCCAAACTTCCTGAGAATTCAGTTGATATGGTTTTTGCTGATCCACCGTATTTACTTTCAAATGGTGGTTTTACTGTTCACGCTGGACGGCAAGTGAGCGTTAATAAGGGAGAATGGGACAAAAGCAACGGATTGAAAAAAGATTTTGAATTTCATCTTAAATGGATACAAGCCGTTAGGCGTGTATTAAAACCGTCAGGTACTCTTTGGATTAGTGGAACTTACCACTCAATTTATCAATGCGGTTTTGCACTCCAAGTCGCAGGATTTCATGTTCTCAATGATATCGCATGGTTTAAACCGAACGCTTCCCCGAATCTAAGTTGCCGTTTTTTTACAGCAAGTCACGAAACGATTATTTGGGCGAGAAAGGATAAAAAGGCAAAACATATTTTCAATTACGACTTAATGAAAAACGGCACTTGGCCGGAAGACGCATTAAAAAAGCCCGGGCTTCAAATGCGTTCGGTTTGGTCTATGGGAACTCCAAAGCCAATTGAAAAGAAATTTGGCAAACACCCGACGCAAAAACCAGAAAATTTGTTAAAAAGAATTGTTCTTGCCAGTACAAATAAAAGTGACCTAATTGTTGATCCTTTCACTGGAAGTTCAACAACGGGAATTGTCTCTTATCTTTTAGGTAGGCAATTTATCGGAATTGATACAGATTCTAAATTCTTAGATTTATCAATAAAACGATTTGAGGAGTTGGATAAAAATATTAGAGGTAAATTACAATTTAAATAAAAATAATATGGCAAACAGTAAGTCTTGGAAGAAAATATTTGATGATTATAAAATTTTAGATCATAATTTTGATAGATCGCCGTTTCCGCTTTCTGCAACACAGATAAAACGGGCTTGTCAGAGATTTAAAGAAACAGGTGAGAAGGAAGTTCGTATTTTGTGCAAACAAGACAGTAGAGAAGGCAGGCCAGACATTTTTCAAAAACATAATTTATTTTTACTTCCAGTAAAAAACGGCTATTACAATATTATTAAAGGTGAGGGTTATATTGATATTCCTGAAATTAAAAAAGAAACCATAGTTTATTCCTCAAAACTTGATTTCCAATTAGATACAGCAAAAATTGGTAATTCAGAGATGCAACATCTAGATTTTGCTTATGCCTCAAGTTTAATTCGTACCTTTATGGAAGATCCATCACTTGTTCTTACAATACGAGGCAGAAAGTACACTCCCGATTTTGAATTTAAAGTTGGTAGTCAAACTATTAAAGTTTCAAGCGTACAAACTGAAGTGGATGCTGGGTATGAGGGTAAGAATCAAGTCGTGCTAATTGAAGCGAAAAACTTTAATGCGACAAATGTTATTATTCGCCAACTTTTTTATCCATTTAGACAATGGCAAGAACAAACAAAGAAAAAAGTTATCACTTTATTTTTTGATAAAGTAAGCGACAGGGACATTTATTCAATTTGGCAATTTGAGTTTAGTGATCCAAAAGATTATAACAGTATTAAGTTGGTAAAATCGGGTAAGTTTAGGATTAAAGAAAACATTAGATGAATGTCTTTGTAAAAAATAAGAATTATAGTTTGAATGAAATCGTTGATATTTGTAATAAAAACGGACTTGCTACGATTGATTGTTTGAACGATGAGGGTATAATTGGTGGCAAAGGTTTTTAGATTAATATCCTATGGCGGTTTTATATTATTATAAGTCAAAATGAAATTTAGTATGGGGTATTAATAGAAAGATTTTTATATAAGTTAGATTGAAATAAATATATGCCTATCAAAATAGAAGGGTTTCAGTTTTGGGGACCATACTACCACTCTCGAAGATTCGATAAAAGTTTTGGTTGTGTGTATGTGATATTAAATAATCGTAATCAGGTTGTTGACGTGGGAGAAACAAATGATGTTAATTCTCGCCTTCTTAACCATGAGCGAAAAATGTGTTGGTATCGAAATGGAGTTGGTGAAACAGGTTTATATATTTACATAAGTAATGATCAAAACTTTCGTCTATTACTTGAAAAATTAATTAGAAATAAATACCACCCATTGTGTGGTGATAGATAAATTTATGGATGATAGAGGATATTTTATTATAGACGGCTCACATTTGTTCTCGAGTATTCATGAGTTGCAAAGAACAAAAAATGAATATGCAGGGAAAAAATTAAGCATTCCACTTCTTACTGAGGCTTTAACAAGAAAATGGTCTCTATGGGTGGGTGCAACAATTCGTGTTGTTTACTATTTTAAACAGAACGACAATCGTTTAGATACAATGCTTAATATTCCTGAGGAAGATGATCCTGGTAGAAAAGATCATTGGCAGATTAAAGAGTGTGGTGAAGCGATTGATGCTGTACCAGATGATCAGTTACAAAAATTAGATCCTCAATACAGGGATCATTTTGCCCGTTCAGAAAAAGGACTTGATGGAAAACTTATTTGCGATATTTTAATGTTGGTGGCGGGTAACAGGGCTTCAAATATTGTTTTTTTAGTAAATGATAGAGATTATATACCACTTTTTGAATCAGTACAGGCATTAGGTGGAAATACTTATCTGACAGCTCTTGATAGTTCGCAAAAAATTCAGAAAAAATTAGCAAAGCTTGCCGATAAATACCTGACGCTTGATTCAGAGCTCGATTCAATATTCGGAGTAGTTCATGAATCATCTCAACGAGAATCTCAAATTTTACAACAAGAATCAACATCAACACCGGTAACAGAACCCCCAATACAGACTTAATATCTTTATCCCTCAACTATAAATCCTAGAAAGTCATATATAAGAATGAATCTAATAAAAACAAAGAGTTTTGAATTGGTTATATATGTTTCAAGTTACTGGTCAATTTTTGGATAAATGCGAAATAAGGTAAAAATATGAAAATATGTCGAGTGAACGCAAGCTAAATATTGTTGATGAAAAGGGAAATATTGTTGGTGAAGAAACACGGGATAATATCCATAAAAAAGGACTACTTCATCGGGAAATTCATGTTTGGTTTTATACATCAAAGGGTGAGATTATTTTTCAGCATCGTGCGAAAGATAAAGATACCTATCCTGACTTACTAGACGCAACAGTTGGCGGACACGTAGAAATTGGCGATGATTACAAAAATACGGCACTAAAAGAGATTGAGGAAGAAACGGGGATAAAAGTGGAGAAAAACAATCTTTCTTTTATCCAAATGATGAGAAGCGAAAGCTATGACCAAATCACTGGCATGACTAATAACGTAGTTCGCGCGGTTTACGCTTTTCGTTATGATGATCAAATTGAAAATTTGAAAATAGAAAAAGGGAAATCTATCGGATTTGAAGCGTGGTCTTTTGAAAAATTATTTAACATCTCGGAAAACGATAAAAAATATTTCATCCCCGCTATATTTAAAAAAGAAATTTTAGCTATTTTCAGGGAAATTCAAAAATTAATTAAATGAAAGTACTATTCATAGACAAGGGAAATATGATAAGAAACTTAATAACCGTGGCAATATACTCTTAACATCCCCATCTCTTCGGTCATTGGAATTTTATAAAAGCTTGATATCAAAGTAATTTGACACTGATTTTCTTTGGTTTATAATAACCGAGTGTCTAATATTTGAAGTAATAGCCCCGTAAAAGGGGTTTGTGTTTAAAATAACATGCAAAAAATAAAGAATATATTATCAAAAATTTGGCCGATATTGAAAAAGAAGAGAGTTTTTATACCACTGGCAATAGTAATTATTGTTGTTCTTATAATTTTACTTTCCGGAGGCAGTGATGTCGGGAATAATACTTTTACAGTACAAAAAGGCGAGGTGGTTTCCGAAGTTAGTGTTACGGGACAGGTCAAACCCTCAAGAAATGTTGACGTTGCTTTTGAAAGAAGCGGGAGAATCTCTTCAATCAGAGTTAAAGTCGGGGATAAAGTTTATCAAGGACAAACTTTAGTAGCTCAAGAGAATGGAGATTTCGCCGCTCAATTAGCCCAAGCTCAGGCCCAATTAAAATCTCAGCAAGCCAAATTAGAACAACTAAAGAACGGAAGCAGACCCGAAGATGTGCGGATAAAAGAAATTGAGCTTGCTAAAGCCAAAGAAGATTTAGCCGGTTACTATAATAATTCAATTAATGTTATTAATGATGCTTTCTCAAAATCAAATGACGCTGTTATAAAACAAACGGATGATTTATTTACCGATGATAATTCCAGCTCTCCTAAACTTTCTTTTGAGCCCTCAAGTGGACAGTTTAAAAACGATTCGGAATATTACAGAAGCTTATCGGGGGGCGAACTTATTGCCTGGGCTAGCGAACTAAATCAGGTGAAAAGCACGGGGGCATCGGAAAATATTTTGGAATTTTTAAACAAAGCCAAAACTCATACTGATATAATCAGAAAATTCTTAAACATCTTAGCCGAAACGTTAAATAAAACATCAACCATTTCTCCAACGGTTTTAACAGCTTATAGGACCAGCGTTAATACGGCCCTTACCAATGTTAATACCGCGGCTACTTCAATATCTACCCAAATTCAAACAGTTTCGGGGTATAAGCTGACAGTTCAGAAAATAGAAAATGAATTGGCTTTAGCTAAATCCGGAGCAAGACCAGAAGACATAACTTATCAGGAAGGACAGGTAGATAATGCCAAAGCTAGTGTAGATTATGCCCAGTCACAACTTGCAAAAACTGTTATCTCTTCTCCTTTTTCTGGAACCGTAACAAAAGTAGTTCCTGAAGTGGGAGATATAGTTCAACCAAACTCTATCGCAGTTTCGGTTATCGGTTCCGGGAAATATCAAATGGAGGTCAATATTACGGAGTCCGACATAACCAAAGTGAAAATTAATAATCAGGCCAAGGTGACTCTTGATGCTTACGGTTCTGCAATTATTTTTGAAGCTAAAGTTGTTGGGATAGATTTATCGGAAACCATTATAGAGGGAGTGGCTACTTATAAAACCATTCTTCAATTTAAAAATGAGGATGAAAGAATTCTTCCGGGATTAACTGCCAACATAGATATTCTTAACGACAAGAAAGAAGATGTTTTATATGTTCCCACAAGAAATATAACCACTAAAGACGGTAATAAATTTGTGATGGTTGTAAAACCAGATGGGACAAATGAAGAAATTAAAATAGAGACCGGCCTTAGGGGTTCGGATGGGAGAACGGAAATATTAAGCGGAATCAACGAAGGAACAATTATTTCTACTGAATAAAAACGGCATGGATTTAATCAAAACTATTGGTTTAGAAAAGATTTACAGAAATGACGATGTTGAAACCAGAGCTCTGGATGGAATAGACCTGGATATTAAGGAGGGCGAATTTGTCGCAATTATGGGTCCTTCAGGTTCTGGAAAATCAACTCTGATGCAGGTTCTGGGATGTTTAGATAGACCCACGGGAGGGAAATATTTTTTTGAAGGTAAAGAACTTGATACTTACACCGATAATGAATTGGCTAAAATCAGAAATGAAAAAATCGGGTTTGTTTTTCAGGCATTTAATTTACTTCCACGTTTGAGCGTTTTGGAAAATGTGGCCATGCCTCTGATGTACAGGGGAACGCCAGAAAAGCAGAGGAAAGAAAAGGCCTTGGAAATGATAAATATGGTAGGACTTTCCGACAGAGTTGATTATCACACTTCTCGTCTTTCTGGAGGACAAAAACAAAGAGTGGCTATAGCCAGGGCTTTGGTTAATGAACCTAAGATAATATTTGCCGATGAACCGACTGGAAATTTGGATTCTAAATCTGGAGGAGTGGTTTTGGATTTTTTACAAAAATTAAACAATGAGGGACATACAATAGTTGTGGTTACCCATGAATTATATGTGGCCCAATCGGCTAAAAGAATCCTTCATATAGTAGACGGCAAGCTGGACAGTGACAAATTGGTTGAAAAGAGAAGAGTAATAGCCGAAGAAGGATTTTTAAAATAATTTTCAATTATCAATTCTCAATTTACAATCAATTCTTCAATGAATCATTGTTGCATTTAATGAAAATTGGAGTTTGAAAATTGTAAATTAACTTATTATGTTATTAACAGATTTATTAAAAACGGCTTTTAGGGGGATATCCACTCACAAAAGTCGGATGGTTTTGACTATTTTGGGAATCGTTATTGGAATTACCTCTATTATGGCAATTATGTCGGTTGGAAAGAGCGCCGAGCAATTAATTTTAGGAGAAATACAAAAATTGGGTTCAAATAATGTTTTTATACTCCCGGGAAAAGAACCCAAAGGCCCGACAGACGCGGCCGGAAGTTTGATTAATGATTCTATAAAACAAAAAGACATAGATGATTTATCAAAGTCCTCAAATGTTCCTGGGGCCACAAATATTATTCCCTACGCTTTTGGATCGGTGGCTTCTTCGTTTGAATCAAACATTTATGAGGGCATGGTAATAGGCAGTACCGAATATTCCCAAAAAAACTTTGATTTAAAAATTGAAGAAGGTAGATATTATGACCAATACGACGTTGATTCCAAATCTAGCGTGGCGGTTATCGGGACTGAAGTTAAAAAAGAGCTTTTTGGAAACGATGATTCTATAGGAAAAAGAATTAAGGTAAATAATAGGCCGTTTCAAGTTATAGGAGTTTTAAAAAAAGAAGGAGCCGGTTCATTTATAAACTTCAATCAAGCCGTTTTAGCGCCTTATACTTCCATACAACAGGATGTTTTGGGGATAAAATATTTCCAAAGAGTCACGGTTGAAACAAAATCCATAGAAGAAATCCCGGGTGTCATAAAAGACATAGAGACACTTTTAAGAAACAATCACGATATCAGCGATACCGAAGAAGATGATTTTTATATTCAGACGCAAGAAAATATTGCCAACAGCGTTAAGAGCGTAACGGGAATTTTAACTGTTCTTTTGTCTTCGGTGGCGGCCATATCCCTGATTGTCGGAGGAGTGGGGATTATGAATATTATGTTTGTCTCGGTTACAGAAAGAACAAGAGAAATAGGACTGCGAAAATCTTTGGGGGCAACCAATAAAAATATTTTGACTCAGTTTTTATACGAGGCCTTAATGCTCACTTTAAGCGGAGGAATTATAGGAGTGATTTTTGGATTTTTATTAAGCTGGGGACTTTCTTGGGCGGCGCAAAAATTTGCCGACATTGATTTCCCGTTGGTCTTTTCCATACAAGGTCTTATTTTGGGAGTTGTAGTTTCGGCTGGTATAGGAATCGTTTTTGGAATATTTCCTGCCCACCAGGCCTCGAAAAAAAGTCCTGTAGAAGCATTAAGAGATGAACAGTAAAGATGGTATACCGTATATCGTATACCGTATATCGAACAAGATATTTTAAAAAGAGATGACAGTCAAAGACACAATAAAAACTTCAATATCATCTTTAAGAACCAGAAAGGGGAGGTCTATTTTGACGATCTTGGGAATAGTTATTGGTATCAGCGCTATTATGATTATTATGTCTATTGGAGGGAGCGCTCAACAGTTGATATTGAATGAAATTCAAATGTTTGGTCCGGAAAATATTTTTGTAAATCCCGGCAAGAATACGGGCGGGGCTTTTGATATATCTTCGGCGATTTTAAGCAGGTCTTTAACTAACAAAGATTTTGAGGATTTAAGCAAAAAATCAAATCTGCCGGATGCAATTTTAATAAACCCCTCAGTTAACGGTTCTGCAACTGTTTCTTACGGCTCTGAGGCAAAAACTGTTTCAATTTGGGGAACAGGAAGCGACGGTTTTGCTATATATACACTAATTCCCGAACAAGGCAGAATTTTTACACAAGAAGAAGTTAACGAAAAAGCGGCGGTTGTAGTACTGGGAAAAAAGATTGCCGAAGAATTTTTTGGCTCGCAAGATTCGATTGGAGAAAAAATAAAAATAAAGGATAAAACTTTTAGAGTTATTGGAATCTTTTCGTCAAAACTTTCTTCAATGTTTGGAGTTGAAGATTTGGTGGTTATTCCTTATACATCTGCTCAGCAATATCTAATGGGGATAAAATATTTTCAGGAAGTTGTCATAAAGGTTGGGTCAACGGAAGCGGTTCCTTCTACCGTTAGGGACATAGAACTTCTTTTGAGGGACAATCATAAAATAGAGGACTCGAACAACGATGATTTTATTATCACCACCCAAGAGGACATGATTGAAATGGTGGGAAGTATCATGGGAGCGATTACCGTTTTTCTGTCTTTAGTGGCGGCCATATCTCTAATTGTTGGAGGAGTTGGGGTTATGAATATTATGTTTGTATCAGTAACCGAAAGAACCAGAGAAATAGGACTTAGAAAAGCGTTGGGAGCAACCAATAAGAATATTTTAAGTCAGTTTCTTTTGGAATCGGTTATATTAACGGGACTTGGTGGAATTATTGGAATAATTGGAGGAGTAGTGATAACTTTTTTAATAACGGCCGTAGCGGGAATATTTTTAGGAACCAGTTTTCCTTATTCGTTTTCTGGATTGGGAGCGATTCTTGGAATTTTGGTCTCCGGAGGAACTGGACTTTTGTTTGGAGTTTTTCCTGCCCGCCAAGCATCTAAAAAAAGTCCGATGGAAGCTCTTCGCTACGAATAGCAAATGAAAATGTTATCCACAGCTCCTTGTTGAAGAATAATTTAATTGTTCTATAATGATAATGTACTGATAACAACTAAATGAAATAATTTTGTTGGAGTGAGGCCCACAGAATCGTTTCTTTAAGTGACAAAGATTCCCCTGTAAAGGGGAGTTTTTGTTTTTCGGATAAAAATTTAGTTACTTGACTTGGTTGGTGGAAATATATAAATTAAAAACAGAACCTGAAATGGGTTGCGTTGACCCCGTCTATGACAGTCGTTATTTTGCTCACTATTGCTCAATCTTCCTCCTTCCTCGCTCGCGTCTTGACTAGAAGTCGGAAGAAAGAGTGAGAGTTGAGTGACCTTTGTCAGGGAGTTCTTCACTCCTTTTGTCAACGCGACTCGTGTTAGTACCCCGCCAGCAGGGTTGTTGGCTTCTCATGGTGGTTCATTCTTCGATCGATGGCCTCCTCAAGAGCTCCATACTCGTTTCACTTTTGTCCATCAAATCGAAAAAATGCCCCACGGGAGGGTTCTCCTCTCAAGCCAACGCCCTGCGCTACACCGAGGCGGCCGTGTTTTTACCGGCCGCCTCACCTTTTTATGTGGGGTTTGAAACAACCGTGTAAAAGTTGTATCCTTTTAATATTAAAATGACTAAAAAACATCTTTTTATAATACTCTCTATATTAGCTTTCTTAGTTATTTTTTCATTTGTTTATTACAAAATAAACAGCGTTGTTGATGAAGACAATGTTATAGAAACCACGGAGGTAAATGTTTATTTTTCAAACTCAATTTTAGACCCAGAAGTTTCTTGTTCTAAAGTTTTCCCCGTCAAAAGAAAAGTTGTTAAAACCGAAGCCATAGGAAAGGCAACTCTAACAGAACTTTTCAAAGGGCCAAGTGATGAAGAAAAATCGAAAGGATATTTTTCCAGTATCAATCCGGGAGTAGTTGTTCAGTCGCTTTCTATAGCAGATGGAATAGCTAGGGCTGATTTTAATCAAGCTTTGGAATTTCAAGTAGGTGGTTCTTGCAGAGTTTCTGCCATAAGATGGGAGATTACAGAGACATTAAAACAATTTCCGACTATCAAAGACGTTGTTATTTCCATAGACGGCCGTACAGAAGACATTCTTCAACCGTAAATGAAGATTTTAAACATTTTAAGAAAGTATAAAAAGAATTTAATCGGAGAACAGGAAGGAAATCTTCTTGAAATTAGAATAGACGGGAATAAACTGATTAATAATTTGTCTATATTCAGAAAACTTTTTCCGCATCATCATCTGGCGGTTGTTTTAAAAAGCAATGCTTATGGACACGGATTGGTTGAAATGGGAAGATTTTTGGATGTCAGGAAAGAAGTGGCGTATTTTATAGTTGACAGCATATTGGAGGCAAAAATCTTAAGAGAGTACTGGATATCAAAGCCAATAATTATAATCGGATATGTTTCTAAAAAAGCGGTTTATTTATTAAAAAAAATAAAAGATTGTTCTTTGGTGGTTAATTCTTTGGAACAGGCAAAATTTTTATCTGAAAATATTAATTTTTCCTTAGTTGTTCATGTAAAAGCCGACACAGGAATGCATCGTCAAGGAATTGAGATTGAAGATATTGATAAAGCCATAGAATTTTTGGAAAAAAATAAAAAAATAAGAATAGAAGGTCTAATGTCTCATTTGGCCGATGCCGATGGAATAAGTCAGGAGCCGACATTAAAACAAATTGAATTATGGAAGAAAGCGGTAAAAATATTTAAAAATAAAATTCCATCGGGCCTCCTTCATTTTTCTGCTACTGCTGGAAGCCAATATACAAGCCATGGAGAAAGCAATTTAATCAGAGTTGGAATAGGAGCGTATGGTTTTGACCCTACATCGCAAAAAAAATTGGGGGTAGACCCCCACACTAATCCGATTAGTGTGGGGGTAGAGCCAATCCTTTCTTTTTGGGCTAAAACGATTAATATAAAAAATATAAAAGAAGGTGAAAGTGTTGGATATAATTTTACTTGGAAAGCAGAAAAAGAAACTTGTTTAGCTACTATCCCTTGCGGATATTATGAGGGTATTCCAAGGATTTTAAGCAACCAAGGAGTGTTATATTATGAAGATGAACCATTAAAAATAATAGGCAGAATCAGCATGAATCTAACTGTCGTTGATGCTTCGTCTGTTAAGGATAAAATAAGAATTGAGGATAAAATAGAAATATTTTCAGATAATCAAAACAGGGCAAATTCTATAGAAAATGTGGCTAGTATGTGTGGTACTATTCCCTATGAGATATTAGTAAAATTGGCTCCCACTATTCGAAGAGTAATAAAATAACAAAGATACCAATATACCAATGGTGCGAATGATACTAATAAATACTAAAATTTTCGCATCCATTCGTATCATTAGTAATGTTAGTATATTAGTATCATAGTTTTATGAACAATCCAGTACAAGAAATAAAAGAAAAATTGGACATTGTAGATATTATTAAGGAGCGCATCCCTTTGACTCCGGCTGGAAAAAATTTTAAAGCCGTTTGTCCTTTTCATAAAGAAAAAACCCCTTCCTTTATGGTTTCTCCTGACAGGCAAACTTGGCATTGTTTTGGTTCTTGCGGAGAAGGAGGAGATGTTTTTAGTTTTGTGATGAAGTATGACAATATTGAATTTTATGAAGCGCTTAAATTGTTGGCTGAAAAAGCCGGAATAGAGTTAAAACAAATCAGTCCTTCTAGCCAAAAAGAATTTGGAGTTTTATTTGATATTAATAATTTGGCTAAAGATTTTTTTAGACAGCAATTGACGGAAAATCAGGAAGCCAATGATTATTTAGAATCAAGGCAACTTAACAAAGAAATATTGGAGGAATTTGAAATAGGATTTGCCCCCAACGCTCATGATGCGCTTTGTATTTATTTGGCCAATTTAGGATATGACATGGTTGACTCCGAAAGGGCTGGTTTAATTTTCAAAAACGATAGGGGAACTTATCAGGACAGATTTAGAGGAAGAGTTATGTTTCCTTTGTATAACACATTTGGGAAAGTAGTGGGATTTTCAGGAAGAATAATGCCTAAGCTTGAAAACGATAATATCGGGAAATATATCAATTCTCCGGAAACTTTGATTTTTAACAAATCAAAAATATTATACGGTTTTCATGTGACTAAACCCTTTATGAAAAGTGAGAACGAAATTATTATGGTTGAAGGCCAGATGGATTTTCTTTCTCTTTTTCAAGATGGCGTCAAAAATGCCGTGGCTGTTTCGGGAACTGCTCTTACTCAAGACCATCTTGGAATATTAAAAAGAATCAGTGAAAACATGATTATAGGGTTTGATAACGATGAGGCGGGTTTAAACGCCACTCAAAGAGCTATAGATTTAGCTAACACCTTAGATTTCAATGTTAAAGTTTTTGTTTTGGAAGAAGCTAAAGATGCCGCAGAATTTGTATCTAAAAATCCGGGTAAGATCAAAGGACTAATAAGCAAATCCATATCGGCTCTTGATTTCTACTACAAGAGATTTTTTGAAAAAGAAGATGGTCAGGATTTAAAAAATCAAACAAGAAAGATGTTGGAAAAAATATCTCTTTTGTTAAGTCCGATAGAAAAAAGCCGATGGATAAAATATTTGTCGGAAAAAACCCATATTTCTGAAAAAGCGCTGTGGGAAGAGATGGATATGAGGAAAAAGAAAAGCTCTCAAACAAAACAATCTTTAGATGAGGTGCCGATTCAAACTGTTAAAGAAACAACCAGAATGGAAAAATTATCTTGGGAAGTTTTAACTTTAACTTTGATAGATAAGAATAAACTGGGGCTTCTTGATGATTCTCTTAGTTATTTCCCTGACCAAGCGGTGAAAGTCGTTGAATATTTTAAAAATCCTCAAAAGGATTCTGAGGTTTCTCAATTAGCGTCTGACCTAGAGATGAAAGCATCACTTAAGGCCGAGCAAGTAGATAAAGAAAAGCTTGATATTGAAATCGTCTTTTTACTAAGAGAACTAAAAAGAGAATTTTATAAAAAAAGAAGAGAGTTAATACAAGCTCAGATGAAAGAAAAAGAAAAAGAGGGGGACATGGAATCGGTGTCTAAACTTAACAAGGAATTTGACGAAGTAACAAAATTATCCGATAATTAAGCGCAACTAAAGTTGCTTATATGATACCAACATACGAATGATGCGAATGATACAAATAATACGAAAATTTTAGTATCCATTTGTATAATTAGTAAAGTTAGTATATTAGTATCATAGTTAATATATGAAAAAACAAAAGAAAAAAAGAAAGAAGACAAAATTGATTAAAAAAGTAAAGAAGATTAAAAAGTTTAAAAAACATCTCCATAAAAAAACCTCTAAAAAGAAGGTTGTTAAGCGTGTTAAAAAACTTAAAAAGAAATCCAAAAAGAAACTTAAGAAAAAACTTAAGAAAAAAATCAAGAATTCTAAAAAGCCGATTAAAAAAATTTCAAAAGAAGTTAAATCAAAGTTTTTTGATGACCAGCAGATAACAAGTTTAGTGGAAAGGGGACGAGCCAGAGGTTTTGTTACTGACTCTGAAATTATTTCCGTTTTCCCAAATATAGAAAGCGACGTTAATTTTCTTGAAAAAATCTACGACGAGCTGGAGAAATTTAATATAAAAGTTATTGAGGTCAATCAACTTATTGAACCAATACAGGGAAAAGAAGTTTCTCAAAAAGAAATAGAGTCCTTGGAAAGCTCCGATCTTCCCGATGCTGTTCAGATTTATTTAAAATCAATAGGAAGAACCGCTCTTTTAACCGGCCAAGAAGAAAAGGACTTGGCTAAAAGATCCGAAAAAGGAGACGAAGAAGCCAGACATAAACTTATTCAAGCCAATTTAAGATTGGTGGTTTCTATTGCCAAGCACTATGTAAATAGGAGCGCTAATTTAAGTATTTTGGATTTGATACAAGAAGGAAATATCGGTCTTTCTCGCGCCGTTGATAAATTTGATTACAGGAGGGGATTTAAGTTTTCCACCTACGCTACTTGGTGGATAAGACAGGCGATAACAAGAGCTTTAGCCGACCAATCCAGAACCATTAGAATTCCTGTCCATATGGTGGAAACTATTTCCAAATATACTCAAGTAAGAAGAAGATTGGCTCAGGAATTAGGGAGAGATCCTTTGGCGGAGGAAGTTGCCATTGAGATGGGGATATCGGTTGATAAAGTCAGACACATCCAAGAAATTTCCCAAGAAGTTCTTTCTCTAGAAGCTCCGGTGGGAGATGATGATGAAAATTCAACCTTGTCTGAATTTATTAAAGATGAAAAAGGATTGACCCCGGACCAAGTTACCGCTCATTCGCTTTTGAGGGAAAAAATAATAGAGATTATGAACGATTTGGCTCCAAGGGAAAGAGAAATTATCTCTATGAGATTTGGTTTGAATGATGGGGTAACTCACACTTTAGAAGAAGTTGGAAAGAAATTTGGAGTTACAAGGGAGCGTATCAGGCAAATTGAAGCCAAAGCTCTTGAAAAAATGAAAGACCACGAAAAATCCCGAGCGTTAGAGGAGTATTAAACAATCTACATCATAATATATGAATTATTTCCACAAACTGCGGGAACAGTTTTTAGATTTTTTTAAAGAAAGGGGACACACCATAGTTAAATCCTCATCTTTAATCCCTGACGATTCCTCAGTTCTTTTGACGACCGCTGGGATGCAACAGTTCAAAAGATATTACACCGGAGAGTTTAATCCAGAATCGGATTTTGGATCAAGAAGAACGACATCTTTACAAAAATGTTTTAGAACCAGTGACATAGAGGAAGTAGGAGACGATACCCATCTGACGTTTTTTGAAATGATGGGAAATTTTTCATTTGGAGATTATTTCAAAAAAGAGGCAATTGTCTGGGGATACGAATTTATTACTAATATTTTACAGATAAATCCCGAAAGAGTTTATGTGACTGTTTTTGAGGGAGATGAAGAGAATAAAATTCCCAAGGACGAGGAGTCGTATTCTATTTGGTATAAAGAAATTGGCATTCCCCAAGAAAGGATTTTTTACGGAAACAAAAAGGATAATTTTTGGGGACCGACAGGAAATGCAGGTCCTTGTGGTCCGACAACCGAAATTTATGTAGCTCCGTCAGCCAAGGATGCTTTGGCGCAGAATGGGGTGGAAATATGGAATATTGTTTTTAACGAGTTTTATAAGACGCAGACTAACGCGGATATCACGCAGATCAACGCGGAAAATAGTCAGCACAAGTCAGCGTCCAGTCGGCGTCAGTCCGCGGTCTACCGAAAGGTAGACACGCCGGGGATAGACACAGGAATGGGATTTGAAAGATTATTGGCAACTTTAGAAGGAGTTGAAAATGTTTTTGAAACATCCGCTTTTGCTCCGATAATTAAATTGTTAAACGAGCAAGCCACTGGAATTTCACAAAGAGAATTAAGAATATTAGCTGACCACATCAGGTCGTCTTCATTTTTAATTGCCGATGGTATAGAGCCGTCAAACAAAGGAGCGGGTTATGTTTTAAGAAGGTTACTAAGAACAATAATTGCAATCAAGATAAAAAATGACATCCATTCTGATATTTTTGAAACTGGTTATAAAAAGGTAAAAGAAATGTTTGGAGAAATTTATCCGGAGATAAAAGATGAGAAAAAAATAATTGGTATCTGGCAGGAGGAAAATTCAAAATTTCAAGAAAGCATTAATAGGGGAATAAAGGAATTATCTAAATATAAGAATATATCCGGGATTGACGCCTTCTATATATACGAAACATTCGGGCTTCCATTTGAATTAACCAAAGAACTAGCTCCTCAGGAGGCGGTCAAAAACATTTCTTATGAGGAATTTGAAAAAGAATTTCAAAAACACCAGGAAGTTTCCCGAGCAGGAGTTGAAAAAAAGTTTGGAGGACACGGACTTATTTTGGACACTGGAGAACTTAAAGCCGGAAATGAAGAAGAGCTTAAAAAAGTTTTGGGATTTCACACGGCTACTCATCTTTTGCAGTGGGCTTTGAGAAAAGTTTTAAACTCAGACATTCACCAAATGGGCTCTGACATAAATTTTGAACGCCTAAGATTTGATTTTAATTTGGACAGAAAAATGGCTCCAGAAGAAATAAAACAAGTGGAGGATTTTATTAATGAACAAATAAATAAAAATCTTCCTGTATATTTTAAAGAAATGCCAAAAAGTGAAGCGGAAAAAGTAGCTTTGTCTTTTTTCAAAGAAAAATATCCTGATATTGTTAGAGTTTATTTTATCGGTTCGGAAGAAAGCGGAGGAGTGTTGAGCGCCGAGTTTTGTGGCGGACCTCATGTTGAATATACCGGACAAATTGGCAAGTTTAAAATATCCAAGGAGGAATCGGTTGGAAAGGGAGTGAGGAGGATTAGAGCAACAACCGAATAACGTATACCGTATACCGTATAAAACAAAATAAATGTCCAGATTGATAGAAAAAATAAAAAATTGGATAAAATTTCAAAAAGAGTCCAGAAAAATATTGATGGTTTATTTTCTTGGTGACGGAGTTTTTATTCTAAAACTAATCTATCATCCGGCTCAAAAGACAGTTACTAAAACTGGAGAATTCTTTTTGTATGACGTATCGGAGAGTAATTTTTCTAAAAACTTGAAATATAGAGCCATTGTTTTAACTTCTTTTTTCCCTTTTCCTTATTATATTATAGTTGGAGTTTCTCAAAATTATGGTTGGTCAAAATATACGACTATTGTTGGTAAAAAAATCAGCAAAAAAGAGAATTTGGACAACGGTGACATAGGAACGGTTTTTTCAGAAGAACTCTGGAAAATATTGGAACTTAACAAAAAAGAGGCAATAAAAAAAATGGAAATAGATGAGGCCAATCTTTTACTGGCGGGAAATAGTTTTGTTAATATAAAAACCGATAAAAACAAGTACTCTATCTATCAAAACTCTTTTCCGGAAGATATCGGTGGTCATTATTCGGATCTTGGTTTATGTCAAACTTTTATAGATAGAAAGATTTTTAATGATTTGGAAAAAATTATTCCCTCCAGAGCCAAAATTTCGTCATTTTTTGAAAAGGATTTTTATTTTCCGCTTCACTTTTATCTACAGGAAAGCCAAAAAAAAGACAAATGTTCGGATAAATTTGCTGTTATTCTTATAAAAGAAAAAGAAAGTAAAATAATTCTTTGGGATAAAATATCAATGTTTGATTACGATAAGATAAACTTTGGAGTTAGAAACGTCTATCAATCAATTAATTATCTATTGGGTATGGATAGGGATTCATTTGTTGAGCTTATAAACAAAATGGATAAATCTGATCTTTCCGATCCTGTTAAAAAGATATTTGAAAATATTTTTGTAAAAGAGTTGGGAAATCTGAGGAACGGAATTGCTTCCTTGAAAACATCTTTAAAAATAAAAAACATCTACATAGAAGGGGGAATTCTAACTCCGATTTTAAGATTGGATAAAAGGATAGCCAACCTGCTTATTAGTCCGGAAATAGACGAAAAAATAATAAATATGCCCAGTGATATTCCGGCAAAAATGCAAGCAGATATTCTTGCTAATCTGATTCTGTCCAAATCGGTGAAGTTTTTTGAACCATTGCTAAAAATGACCAAGTGGCTTATTCCTCACCAGATGAAGGTCGTTAAGTAAATAAAGGACTTTTAAGATATTGTTTTTTGGTATATAATTAAACTATGGAAAGAGGTAAGAAAAAAATAATTAGAGTAGTTGATATAGTAAGAAATATTTCTTCTGGAAGCAGAAGAAATGATGTTTCTGATTTTAGAAAAATAAAAAGTGAGTCAGATGACTTAAGAATAATGAAAGAGATAGAATCGTCCAAAGTTGAGGATGATGATATTAAATTTGAAGAATCAAGGGAGATTTTCGAAAATAGAAGCAAGGGTAAAACAAAGAAAGGTAAAAAAATATTGTGGTTGGGAATAGGTCTGGCTGTCTTGGTTATTGCTTATTTTGTGTTGGCTTCGCTTCCTAAGGTGAATATAGAAATATTTACAAAAAAAGTGCCTTGGGAATTTAATGATTCAATTATCGTGAATAAAAATATCAACCAGATAGAAATTGACTCCAAACAAATCCCGGGAGAAATTATCACTAAAAATGCCAATCATACTTTCTATTACACACCTAATGGAAAAAAATACGTAGAAATAAAAGCCAAAGGAACTATAACAATTTTGAATAATTTTGGGACATCACCGCAAACTTTAGTGGCTACTACCAGATTTCAAACCAGCGATGGGAAGATTTTTAGATTGGTAAACAGCATAACTGTTCCGGGGGGTAAAATGGTTGATGGAAAGCTTCAAACGGGGACGATAGATGCTCAAGTAGTGGCCGATAAAGCTGGCCCTGAATATAATATAGGAGCTCAGGAAAAACTTACTATTCCGGGATTTTTGAATTCCGAGAGATACAACAAATTTTGGGGTAAATCAGATAAGCCGATGACTGGCGGGTCTTTAGGAGAAGGTTTGGTGGCTACTCAAGAAGATATAAAGAAAGCAGAAGAAAATTCCTTGAAAGAAATAAAAGATATAATTATAGGTTCAATTACAAGTAGTCTTCCGGAAGGATTATCAAAACCTGTAGACGGATCTACTAGTTTTGTTGTTAAGAAAAAAGAAGTTATTAGCGACCTTAATGGAGATAATAAATTTGGATTTTTTGTTGAAGGAGAAGTGTCGGCTATTGTCTTTAAAGAATCGGACATTTTGTCGCTTCTCAAAAAATTGTCAGAAAAAGATAGTGTTCCGGAAAATTTCTTGGCTCAAAATAACAAATTGGAATATGGTTCTCCCAGTAACGATTGGAAAATTGGCAAAATGACTCTTCCTATAAAATATAGCGACATTTTCTCTCCCAAAATAGATTCTCAATTGATTACTCAGGAAATACTGGGTAAAAATGAAGTGGACCTAAAAAAATACATGCTTTCTATAAATGGGGTGGATAAACTCAATGTTTCTTTCTGGCCGTTTTGGGTCGGTGATGTTACTAAAAATAAAGATAGGGTAAAAATAACGATTGAGTAGCCAAAATACAGTTATCCCTTGACTTTGGTTCAATTTTTTTTTATTATCAACTTCACTAATGCTCAACAGCAATAAAAACGAACAGGCAGAAGGAATCGTTGTAGAATCGCTTCCCTCGGCCATGTTTAGGGTGAAAGTCAATGAAAAAATTGTATTAGGGCATCTTTCCGGAAAGATGAGAATTCACTATATCAAGGTTATGCCTGGAGACAGAGTTTTAATTAAATTGAGTCCCGACGGCAACAGAGGAATTATTTCAAGAAGATTATAAATTATGAAAGTAAGAGCTTCAGTAAAAAAGATGTGTAACAGTTGTAAAACCGTCAGAAGAAAAGGGAATATTTATGTTATTTGTAAAAATCCAAAACACAAACAAAGACAAGGTTAAAATATGAGATTATTAGGAATTAATTTACCGGATCAGAAAAAAATAGTCATTGCATTAACTTACTTTTACGGAGTTGGTAGATCTTTGGCTGAAAAAATAATAAAGGAAACAAAAATAGATCCGGATAAAAGGACTAAAGATTTGACTCCTGAAGAATCAAATAAAATAAAAAATTTTATAGAAAAGACCGCAAAAGTTGAAGGAGAGTTAAGGCAATTAGTTAAGACAAATATTGGTCGACTTAAGGACATAGGTTCTTATCGAGGCTCCAGACACGCCAGAAAACTTCCCGTTCATGGCCAAAGAACTAAAACCAATTCAAGAACCGTAAGAGGCAATGCAAGAAAAACAGCCGGAAGCGGTAAGAGAAAAGTTGATCTCAAGTAGTATCAGCCAATATTATGGGAAAGAAAAAAGTAATACAAAAAGTAGGAGGCGAACCGGTAGCAGAAGGCGCTAAACCAAAAAGCGCTGATTCCCAAAAACTGTCTTCAAAGAAGATAGAAATAGGCGTTGTTTATATAAATGCCACCTACAATAATATTCTTATAACTGTAACCGACCAATCGGGAAATGTTTTGGCTTGGTCATCTTCTGGAACTTTAGGATTCTCCGGACCAAAAAAAGCCACACCTTTCGCCGCTTCTAAGGTAATGGAAACGGTTTTAGAAAAAACGAGAAAATCAGGACCTTTTAATGTTAATGTCATAGTCAAAGGAGTTGGAAGTGGAAGGGACTCGGCCATAAGAACCATTGCCGCTCAAGGAATAAATATTCTATCAATCAAAGACGCTACGCCAATTCCACATAACGGTCCAAAACCAAAAAAAGTGAGAAGAGTTTAATATGCGACTTTTAAAATCAAAAGAAAAAAAGGAGAGAGCTCTACAAACCAGATTGGGATTAAAAGCCCATCGTTCTTTTTCTCCAAAAAGCGCCATGGTCAGAAGACCTAATAAACCTGGAGAACACGGAGCTAAATTTTCAAGGTCCGGTTCTGAATTCAAAATTCAGTTGATGGAGAAGCAGAAAATGAAAATATCTTACGGGCTTACCGAAAGACAGATGAAAAATATGTTCAAAGTTGTTTCCAAAAGTAAGAAATCAGCTATGGATGTAATTACCAGAGAACTTGAGATGCGACTTGATAACGTTGTTTACAGAATGGGTTTAATTCCTTCCAGAATAATGGGCAGGCAATTTGTCGGACACGGACATTTTTTGGTTAACGGAAGAAAAGTTACTATTCCTTCGTATAAAGTACGAGTGGGAGATGTAATATCTCCAAAGGAAAATATAAAGAATCATGATTTGTTTAAGGATTTAAAAAATACTTTAAAATCACAAAGAGAAGATTGGTTCATAGTTGATTTAGATAAACTTGAAGGCAAGGTTAAATCACTTCCGGAAAAAATTGATTTTCCATTTAATATAAACTTAATAGTCGATTATTATTCAAGATAATAAATATGGAGTATACATTTTTAAGCAAAAACGTTTCTATTAAGAAAGTATCAGAAGAACAAGCATCGGGAGTTTTTGAAATTTCCGGACTGTACACCGGATACGGAGTTACTTTAGGGAACGCTCTTAGAAGAGTGCTTCTCTCATCTTTGCCGGGAGCAGCTATAACTCAGATAAAAATAAAAGGAGTCAAACACGAATTCTCAACCATGCCTGATGTTATGGAAGATATTATAGATATAACTCTTAATATGAAAAAGGTTAGGTTTAAGTTTTTTACAGATGAACCTCAAATTCTTTCATTAAGAAAAAAAGGTTTAGGCCCGATAACCGCAGGTGATATAAAAGTCAATTCTGAAGTTGAAGTTGTTGACCCTGATGTTCATATCGCTACTCTTACTTCAAAAAATGCCGAGATGGATATGGAAATAGTTGTGGAAAAAGGGTTGGGATATTCTCCGGTGGAAACAAGAAAAATGGAAAAATTATCCATAGGGTCTATTGCCATAGACGCTATTTTTACTCCTGTAGTTAATGTAAATTTTGATGTGGAAAATATGCGTGTTGGCGATAAGACCGATTTTAATAAACTTATTCTTACTATAAAAACAGATGGAACTATTAGTCCGTCAAGGGCTCTTCACAAAGCCGCTAATATTTTGAAAGATCACATTGATATAGTTTCTGGAATAGAAACGAGCGACGAATTTGAAGGAAAAGTAAAAAAAGAGTCAGCTAAAGAAACTAAAACCGAAAAGAAGACCAAGAAAACAAAAAAGTAATTCATGATACATCAAAAGAAAGGAAAAAAATTTGGTAGAAAAAGAGGTCAAAGAAGAGCTTTCTTAAAAGGCCTGATTGGTAATCTTATAAAGATAGGAAAGATAACTACTACTGAAATTAGAGCCAAAGAAACCAGGTCACAAACTGAAAAATTATTGTCTCTCGCTAAAAAACAAAATGTCGCATCTTTAAGAATCTTAATTTCAAGAATCGGTAAAACTCCGGCTCAAAAATTATTTTACGAAATAGCTCCAAAATATTTGGATAGAAAAGGTGGATATATAAGAATTATTAAGCTTTCAAAAAAGAGAAAGGGCGACGCCTCGCAAATGGCGGTAGCAGAATTCGTTTAATATGAGTTTATTATCTAAAATAAAACAGGTTTTGGAAGAGGAGGAGGCCTGCTCTATATCTCAAAACGGGACGCCTATTTACGCCGTTATAAAATGGGAGAAATATCAGAAGATAATTAAAGAATCCAAAGATCTGAAAATAATAAAAGAAGAGGTTGATAAAGAAAGAGCTGAAGAGGAAAATATTGACATAAATAAGATTCCTGTGTAATATAAGTGTCGGCATTAATAAATTTTATAATTAAAATTAAATAAAAAACAAAAAAATATGGCAGAGAAAGCAAAATTTGACAGAAGTAAGCCGCACGTTAATGTTGGAACTATTGGTCACGTTGACCACGGAAAGACCACGTTAACCGCAGCTATTACTCATATCTTAAAATTAAAAGGTTTTATTGATAAAGAAGAAGGAGTTGACCAGATTGACAACGCTCCTGAAGAAAAGGCCCGTGGTATTACCATTGCTCTTCACCACTCTGAATATCAGACCGAGAAGAGACATTATGCTCATATTGATGCTCCTGGACACGCTGACTACATCAAGAACATGATTACTGGAGCCGCTCAGATGGATGGAGCCATCTTGGTTGTGGCTGCAACTGATGGTCCTATGCCTCAAACCAGAGAGCACATTCTTTTGGCAAGACAGGTAGGAGTTCCAAAAATTATTGTTTTTCTTAACAAAGTTGATATGGTCTCTGACCCAGAACTTATTGATTTGGTTGAATCAGAAATCAGAGAGCTTCTTAAAAAGTATGAATTTCCTGGAGATGAAACTCCAATAATTAGAGGTTCAGCTCTAAAGGCATTGGAAACAACTTCAGGCGACAGCGAAGAAGCCAAACCTATTTTAGAATTAGTTAAGGCCTTGGATGAATACATCCCAGAACCAGTTAGGGAAACGGACAAACCATTCCTTATGCCTATTGAAGATATTTTCTCAATTGAAGGAAGAGGAACTGTGGTTACTGGAAAAATTGACAGAGGAATTGTTAAAGTTAACGAAGAAATTGAAATTGTCGGACTTAGACCAACCCAAAAAACGGTTGTTACCGGAATTGAAATGTTCAATAAATTATTGGACGAAGGTCAAGCTGGAGACAATGTCGGAATTCTTTTGAGAGGTCTTAAAAAGGAAGATGTTGAAAGGGGACAGGTTATCGCTAAACCCGGAAGCATTACTCCTCATACCGATTTTGAAGCCGAAGTGCTTATTTTGACCAAAGAAGAAGGTGGAAGACACACTCCATTCTTTAAAGGATATAAACCGCAGTTCTATATTAGAACCACGGATGTTACCGGAGAGGTGATTTTGCCCGAAGGAACCGAAATGGTTATGCCTGGAGACACAATTACATTAAAAGCCCAACTTATCGCTCCTGTAGCTTTGGAAGAAAAAATGAAATTTGCTATTAGAGAGGGAGGAAAAACGGTTGGAGCCGGAGTTGTCACTAAGATAATAAAATAAAGTTTTTATCGCACTCTTATGCCTAAAAAGGACGTTGAAAACAAAAGTAGAATACGACTAAAAATAAAATCATACGACCATCGTTTGATTGATACTTCAACCAAACAGATAATTGATACCGCTCAAAGAAACGGAGCCCAAGTAATTGGTCCGATTCCTTTACCGACGGAAATCAGGAAGTATACCGTCAATCGTTCAACTTTTGTTCATAAAAATTCCAGAGAACAGTTTGAAATGAGAGTCCATAAACGTCTGATAGAAATATTAGACCCCGGGCAAAAGATTGTAGAATCACTTTCCAGTTTGTCATTACCTTCGGGAGTGGAAGTGGAAATAAAAATGATTTAAATAAAACCCCTCCGGCTCAAATCGGAGGGGTTTTAACTTGATGAATATAATAACCCAAGATCCTCTTAATGTATTAAAATCTACAAAAGCTGTGCTTGAAAAAGCTCAGTTTGTTTCGATTAACCAGGATAATATACAAACGATAGCTAATCAGCTTTTGGAAGATTGTGAAGAAAAATTAAATAGCATGAAGAAGGATTTTCATTTAGCGGGAAATCTTGAGGATAATTTACAATTAGTTTTTATTGAAGACGTGGTAAATTTCTGTTTTTGGGCAGACAAAGATAAATTTAAATGGCAAACGGAATGGCCTAGTGGGAATATTATATTCGGAGGATGGTACTCTCTAAAAAGTTGTTTTGAGCGGGCATTACATAATAAAGTTCCTATTTTGGATGCCAATTATTTGTCGTCCATATCATCAGAAGATGCCAAGAACTTTTTTAAGGGCGTAGACGATACCCAGATTCCTCTTCTTGAAAATAGAACAGATAATTTAAGAGAAGCTGGGAAAATATTACTTAGTGAATTTAACGGAAAATTCGTTAATGTTTTAGAAGCTTCCGAATTTGACGCCATTAAGCTTGTTCAACTAATAATCAAATACTTCCCATCATTTAGAGACATCTCGGTTATTGAAGGGAATGAAGTTTTTTTCTTAAAAAGGGCTCAGATATGTGCTTGTGATGTTTCTTATTTGTTGAAAAAAGATAAGTTATCCAATTTTCCTCTGTTAACGGCATTTGCCGATTATAAATTGCCTCAGATTTTGAGAATGTTTGATATTATAGAATATAGTGATGATTTGGCTAAAAAGATAGATAACATGGAAGAAATACCTCATGACAGTCGTGAAGAAATAGAAATAAGATCTGCTACTATTTGGGCGGTTGAATTAATACGTCAAAAAATTGGCAAAATGCCAACGAGTAATATTGACAACCTCCTATGGTTAATGAGTCAAAAGATTCAAGATAAAGCAAAACCGTATCATAGGACAAGAACTATATATTATTAATAAAATTTCAAAGGGCTCCTTGCGGGAGCCCTTGTTTGTGGGGTGCGGAATGGTGTGTTCAATTACTTACTTCTCGTGGAGGCGGCCATGAAACCACCAACGCAGAGAAAAATATGTTCTCACAAACTCCGGAATGACAAACCGAAGTCCGCAGATTGCGCAGTGGATGGCATTGTGGGCTTTAGAGATCCGGTGGATCTCTATCTGTCCACCGCAGATGCCGTGTTTGCCGATCGCTCCTGAAGGCGGAAGAAGGTTCTCGTCCTTCACCTTACTTCCGGATAACTCATCAAGCGTTCCTTCCTCTGGACTGAAAACTATAGGTCTCACGGTTTCTCCTTTTTTTAGTTGTCACCGAGGTAGACATTGCGTACGGCGAACAGGGACGGGTCGCAGATGAGCCCCAATCTTTTTCTCAAAAAGAGGATAAAGTTGATAGCTTGTTCCTTTCTGCAACCAACGGCTTGAAGATGTCTGTGATACTTGTCTCTGGCCCAGAACATCGGGGGATCATCTGGACTTCCCCCGAGAAGGCCGACGTCGATGGTCATCGGGTCTTCGCTGGTCAAAATCATAGCTCCCTCCTTTGAAGTTAAGCGTTGTTGGCCTTACTGTAAGATAGCGCCTTCTTACTGAAGGTTACCTTACAGTATCTCGAGTTTATGTTGTACTTCTTAAGAAGAAGAACAAGGGCCTCTTCTCCAGTTGAGCCGAATTCCACTGTTTCGGGAGATGATTGGAGACGGGCGAAAAATGACCCATTTCCTCCAATCTCCTCTGGTGAAAAATACCCGACTTGGATTGTTATTATTTCCGGCATGTCCTCTCCTTTCTTTTTTTAAACTACAATATAATGGTATATTTGTCAAAGGGTTATACTAATCGGAAAGAAGAAGAGAGTAGGCCAATTCTATTGACAGTAAGCCGTCTTTTTGCTAAATTTAACTTACCCTTTAAAAACCAAAGAGTTGTAAAAAGGGCCAAGGACATTGTCTTTGGGCCGATTTTTATTGAAGTGCAAAAATATGTTTCTAATAGGAAAAAAAGTTAATATGGACCAAGTTTGGGAAGGAAGCAAAGTTATACCGGTTACCGTAATTGAAGCCGGTCCTGTTGTTATTACCCAAGTCAAAGGAAAAGAAAAAGATGGTTACGATGCATTTCAATTGGGTTATGACACTTCCATTAAAAAAATAACCAAACCAATGGCCGGACATTTAAAGGAATTGGGAAAATTCAGGCACATAAAAGAATTTAAAAAGAAATCAAAGGAACAGAATTACAACGTCGGTGACACCATTGACGTTTCTGTTTTTTCTAAAGGAGATAAATTAACAATTGTCGGATATGAAAAAGGAAGAGGATTCCAAGGTGTTGTTAAAAGGCACGGATTTCACGGAGGACCAAAAACTCATGGACAAAAAAATCGTCTAAGAGCCGGAGGATCATTGGGAGCTACCGCTCCACAAAGAGTTATCAAGGGAAGAAAGATGGCCGGAAGAATGGGAGTGGAAAGAGTTACTTTAAAAAATGTTTTGGTTGTAGGTGTTGATAAAGAAAAAAACCAATTAATCATAAAGGGTCCGGTTCCCGGAAATAAAAAATCAATTATTTTAATAGAAAAGCAATAATTCAATTATGAAAGTTTCTGTTTATAACATAGATAAAAAGGAAGTTGGAAATCTGGAAGTACCCCAGAAACTTTTTGATTCCAAGTGGAATCCGGAATTAGTTGCTCAAGCCGTTGAAGCGCAAAGAGCCAATAACAGGGAAAGAATTGCTTATGCCAAGGGTAGAGGCGAAGTCAGAGGAGGAGGAAAAAAACCATGGAAACAAAAGGGAACCGGAAGAGCTAGGCATGGTTCCATTAGGTCTCCGTTATGGATAGGTGGAGGAGTTACTCACGGACCAACCAAAGAAAAGAGATATGACAAAAAAATTCCTCAAAAAATGAAGCAGGGAGCCATATTTTCCGGACTTTCTAAAAAATATTCTGAAAATAACGTGATGGTTTTTGATTCATTAGTTATAAATAAACCGTTAAAAACCAAAGAAGCCAGAAATATGATGGTAAAAATATTAGAACCAAAGGAAAGTGCCATCGTTATTCTTTCTTCAAGTCAAAAGAGCCAGCAAAGAGCTTTTAGAAATATACCCAAAGTAAACAGTTTATCGCCTTTGTCGCTTAATATTTACGATATTTTAAAATCAAAGAAGATAATAATAGAAAAAGAAGCGGTAGAAGAAATAATTAAACACTATAAATTGTCAAAATAATCATGAGTTTGTTTAAAAAAACAACTAAAAAACAAGAGGTTAAAAAGAGTAACGATAATATTGCTCCGGTTAAAAACACCGTTCATCAATATCATCAACATTTTATAATAAAACAACCCTTGGTTACCGAAAGGACTCTTCTTTTAGGAGAAAAAAATCAATATGTTTTTTTAATTGATAATTTAGCCAGTAAATCAGAAGCTAAAAAACAGATAGAGAAAATGTATTCAGTTAATATAATAAAAATTAATTCTCTAAATCAAGCCAAAAAGCCAACAGGATATAGAGGAGTTAAGAACGAAAAAAAGAGATTCAAAAAAGTTATAGCGACATTAAAACCGGGACAAAAAATAGAAATAACAGGAAACAAGTAATAATATGAAATCCTATAATCCAACAACTCCATCAAGAAGACACATGACATCGGTTGGCAGCCATTTGGTTTCTCGTGGAAAACCTTTAAAATCGCTCACAAAAAGAGTGAGAGAAGATTCAGGAAGGAATAACCAGGGAAGAATTACCACCCGTCATCAAGGAGGAGGAAGTAAAAAACTTTACAGAATGGTTGATTTTAGACAGAATATAATGGACATACCTTCAAAAGTGGAACGCATAGAGTACGACCCATATAGAAACGCATTTATAGCCAGAATTATTTATCAGAATGGTAAAAGATCTTATATACTGGCTTATAGTTCCGCCAAGGAAGGGGATTTAATTGTTTGTTCTCAAAAAGCTCCCGTAAAGGATGGGAACAGAATGATGTTAAAAAATATTCCGGTGGGATACATGGTTCATAATATAGAAATAAATCCTGGCAAAGGAGGACAGGTAGCCAAGTCCGCCGGGTCTTACGCTGAAGTAGTGGCTAACGACGAAAATTACACAACTTTGAAAATGCCCTCAAGTGAAAGAAGAAAAGTTCTTTGGGATTGTTTTGCTTCCATAGGACAGGTTTCTAATCCTGATTATTCATTGATGACCATAGGAAAAGCCGGAAGATCAAGATGGCTTGGAGTTCGCCCCACAGTCAGAGGATCTGCCATGAACCCGGTTGACCATCCTTATGGAGGAGGAGAAGGAAGACAAAAAAGAGGAACCAGGAAACCAAAAACTCTTTGGGGTAAAGTTACTGGAGGAAGAAAGACAAGAAACAGGAAAAAGTGGTCAAACAAATTAATAGTATCAAGAAGAATTAAAAAGAATAAGAAATAATAAAACCATGTCTAGGAGTTCAAAAAAGGGTCCATACATATACCCAAAACTACTGAAAAAGATGTCCAAACAGAAAGCGGAAGATGGCTCTATTAAGACATGGGCGAGAAATTCCAGTATTTCTCCTGAAATGGTTGGTTATGTTTTTTCCGTCCACAATGGAAAGAATTTTATAGAAGTTAGGGTTACAGAAGAAATGATAGGTCACAAGTTAGGAGAATTTTCTCCTACCAGGAAATTTGTTAAGCATGGAGGAAAAATGCAAAGAGATAAAGAGAAAGGAGGAACTGCTCCCACGGCTTCAACAGCCCCAGTAACTCCGGCAGCTAAAAAATAAATAAAAATGGAACAATCAAATATAAAAAATAATAATAAGAATCAATCAACCGTTATTACGGTTAGCTTAAGGCATCTAAGGATTGCTCCAAGAAAGGTTCGTTTAATGGCACATTTGATAAAAAATCTGAATGTTAACGAAGCTCAAGCTCAATTGATAACCAACCCAAGAAGACCTTCAGAAACCATCTTAAAGCTTTTAAATTCAGCCATAGCCGGAGCCAAAAATAAAAATTTAAATATATCAAGATTGGTGATTAAAGAAATAAGAGTAGATAAAGGACCGATATTAAAAAGATTTATGCCAAGAGCTCAAGGAAGAGCCACTCCTATACATAAAGTTACCAGCCATATCGTTATGACTTTGGCGGAATCTGAAAAAGAGCACAAAGAGAGATTTTTAATAGAAACCAAGAAGATAAAGAAAAGCGATAAGAAAAAATTAGAAAACAAAGAAAATAAATCAAAAGTTGAAAAAGAAAAAACAGGAGATTTGAAAGAAGAAGCAAAGAAAGAGATAAAGAAAGAATCTAAAACAGAGAGTAGAGGTTTTATGAAAAGAATGTTTAGAAGAAAGAGTATATAACTAATATGGGACAAAAAATTAAACCTACATTATTACGCACAGGCGTTACTAAAGATTGGAATTCCAAGTGGTTTGCAAAGAACTTCAAGTTTGGCGCCGGCTTAAAAGAAGATATTTTAATAAGAGACATAATAAACAAAAGAATATTCAATTCGGGAATTGATTCTATCATCATAGAGAAGGCGTCAAACAATTGTAGAATAACCATAAGATCAGCTAAACCCGGCTTGATAATAGGAAGAGGCGGTAAGGGAGCCGAAGATTTGACAAAAGAAATAGAAAAAATTGTTTCCAACTTCAGAAAAAGCCAGGGAATAAAAGAAAAACCGGTTTTGAGCGTTAATATAGAAGAAATAAAAAGATATGAAATTTCATCTCAAGTGACTGGGCAAAACATTGCTTGGGATTTGGAGAAAAGAATGCCTTTTAGAAGAACTATAAAAAAATATTTAGAAAGAATGATGCAGAACAAAGATGTTAAAGGAGCCAAGATAAGGGTCTCGGGAAGATTAGACGGAGCTGAAATCGCAAGAACAGAACATCTTTCAGCCGGTAGTTTACCGCTACAGACCCTGCGCGCCAATATTGATTATGCTCAAGCAACAGCTTTTACAACTTATGGAACGATTGGAATAAAGATTTGGATATATAAAGGAGAAATTTTAAAGAAATAAAGATATGTTACAGCCAAAGAAAATGAAACATAGGAAATGGCAGAAGGGCCGATCCAGGAAAAGAGATGTGGAAACGAGAGGAGTATCTCTTAGTTTTGGAAGTTATGGATTACAAGCCATGAGTATGTCATACATAGATTCAAAACAAATAGAAGCCGCCAGGAAAGCCATATCCAGATTTACTAAAAAGGGTGGAAAGTTTTGGATAAGAATATTTCCGGATAAACCGATAACCCAGAGACCTCCGGAACTAACTATGGGATCTGGAAAAGGATCAGTTGACCATTATGTTTTTCCGGTAAAATCTGGAAGAATGTTGTTTGAGATGGATGGAGTGCCAAGAGAACAGGCCATAGAGGCGTTAACTAATGCTGGCCACAAATTACCCGTAAAAACGAGAATAGTAGAAAAATAATTATGAAATCAGATAAGATAAAAGAATTAAGAGGAAAGACCAAAGAAGAACTGGAAATTCTGGTTAAGGGTCTTAAAGAAAATCTGGCTTCGGCAATTTTTGATTTGAAATCCGGAAAGACCGCTAATATAAAACAGATAAAGGATTTAAAAAAAGAAATAGCTATAATTTTTACAATAATAAAAGAAAGTCAAAACAATGGATAACAAAAAAGAAATTAAAAAAAGAAGATTGACTGGCGAGGTTGTTTCTGACAAGATGCAGAAAACAAGAGTAGTGGCTATAGTAACCACCAAAAGGCATCCCGTTTATGAAAAGCTCTATAAGTCAACCACAAAAATAAAGGCTCACGATGAAAACAATCAATATAAAATTGGTGACGTTGTAATTATCCAAGAAACAAGACCATTATCTAAAGATAAAAGATGGGAAATAGTTGAATTGGTAAAAAAAGCTAAAGTCGCCGAGAAAATTGACGCAGAAGTTATTGAATAATAGTTATTTATAGAAAATTATGATACAAGAAAGATCAATATTAAAAGTAGCGGATAATTCCGGAGCCAAAGTTATAAGATGCTTTAGAATTCTTGGCGCTACCAGAAGGAGATACGCTCAAATAGGAGACGTAATTGTCGCCTCTGTTCAAGTGGCTGAGCCCAGAAAAGCAGTTGTCAAAAAGGATAAGGTTAGAGCGGTTATAGTCAGACAGAGGAATAATTTTAGAAGAAAAGACGGTTCTTACGTTAAATTTGATGAAAACGCCGCGGTTTTGATTGATGCCAAGAAAGAACCCAAAGCCACCAGAATATTTGGACCAATTCCAAGAGAAATAAAAGAGAAGGGATTTGAAAAAATATTTACAATGGCTCAGGATATCGTTTAGTAAAATTAAAATTATGAAACTAAGAAAAGGAGATACAGTAAAAATAATTTCTGGGAAAGACAAAAGTAAATCCGGAAAGATACTAAGAGTTTTTAGTGAAAAGGGCTCTGTTTTAGTTGAGGGGATAAATCAGTATAAAAAACATGCCAAACCAAAAAAACAGGGAGAGAAAGGTCAGGTTATAATAGTTCCAAGACCGATGAATTCCTCAAATGTAAAAATAGTTTGTCCTTCTTGCGGTCAGGCATCCAGAGTTGGATATAAAGTAGAGGAAAAAAACAAAACGAGATACTGCAAGAAATGTAAAGCAACAATTTAACAAAACACAAACAATACGAACATATGCGAATACCGCAAATAAGATAAGAATTTCGTGGTGTTCGTGTAAATTAGCATAGTTAGCATTATTTTATGAAACAAGCATCTTTAAGAGAAAAATATCAAAAAGAAATTAAACCAGAGCTCCAAAAAGAGTTGGGTTTGAAAAACGTCAATGCCTCTCCTGTTTTGGAAAAGGTGGTTGTTAATGTTGGTTTGGGAAGAATGGGTCAAAACGCTAATTTTCAAGAGAAAGTACTTCCGGAGATAATAAAAGAAGTATCTCAAATGTTTGGACAAAAACCGTCTCCAAGACCAGCTAAGAAATCAATATCCGGATTTAAATTGAGAGAGGGTCAGACGGTGGGAATAAAAGTTACCTTAAGAGGCGGAAGAATGTATGATGTTGTAGATAAGATAGTAAAGTCGGTTTTTCCGAGAGTAAGAGATTTTAGGGGAATAAACTTGAAAAATATAGATGAAAAAGGTAATCTCAACCTCGGCTTTAGAGAACACGTAGTATTTCCGGAAATAGCTCAGGATATATCAACCGTTAATTTCGGACTGCAAATTACCGTAGTGGTAAGAGCCAGAAAAAGAGAGCACGCTATTGAATTATATAAAAAATTAGGATTTCTATTTAAGAAAGAAAAATAATTATGGCCAAACAATCAGTAATAGCAAGATCAAAAAAGAAACCCAAATATTCCACTAGAGCAGTCAGGAGATGTTTTAAGTGTGGAAGAAAAAGGGGATATCTGAGGGATTTTGATCTTTGTAGAATTTGTTTTAGAGAATTGGCCTCCAAGGGAGAAATTCCGGGAATAAAAAAATCATCATGGTAAAATTATGTATATAGATTTATTAACACAAATTAAAAACGCTCAAGGAGTTAGGAGCGAGAGAATAAAATATCCAGCATCTAAAATGGATGAGAAGGTGCTTGAGATTTTGGCTAAGAATAATTTCATTAAAGAATTTGAGAAAAAAGGAAGAGGAAATAGAAAGTATTTCGAAATAGTTCTTTCTTATAAAGGAAAGGACGGAGGGATAGAGGGAATAAAATTTGTCAGTACTCCATCAAAGAAGGTCTATAGAAAGAGCGATGAGATAAGACAAATAAGACAAGGTTTTGGAATGTCTCTTGTCTCAACTTCCAAAGGAATTATGACAAATAGAGAAGCTAGAAAAAATAAATTAGGCGGTCAGATATTGTTTAATATTTGGTAAAAAAATATGAGTAGATTAGGAAAAAAACCTATTATAGTGCCACAAGGAGTATCCGTAGACGTACAGGATGATTTTATT
>Ga0172379_10000944_pt1 | contig 64321 bp, 73 predicted proteins | sample GrowelOW334metaG_FD_119756 | JGI IMG/M metagenome (GOLD analysis project Ga0172379, IMG submission 119756) | Groundwater microbial communities from an aquifer near a municipal landfill in Southern Ontario, Canada - Groundwater well OW334 metaG | ecosystem: Environmental > Aquatic > Deep... | reverse complement strand
GTGGATCACTTGATTATAGATTAGATTCTTTAGTTAATGTACCTGATCAAAGAGCAATGAATCTTCAGAGTTATGATAATCTTAATTCTGGAGTTGGAGAGTTTACATGGTATCAATGGAAGGAAATGAGTTGTGAGATAAGAGCTGTTTAAACATTAAGTTTGATTTATATAATAAAATGACAGGAAAAAATAAATGTAAAAAAAGAATAATATCTTTAGGTCTTGAAAGACCGGAAGAATTAGATGATGAAACAATTTATATTGATTTTAAGTATAGCAAGGAACATAACCAAGTTTCTGCAACAGCATATTCCTGTAAAACATTCACACACCATGTTTCTAGTTTAAATGGAGAGATATTAATTCAGAATAGTAGACAGATAACTACATATACTGGCGGGGTAGAAAGCTCATGGCAATTAGATTACAATAAATTCATAAAAGACTTGACTGATTCTAATAATGGGATTGTTGAAAACTCGAGATTAATTGAAGATGGTTCAAGATTAGTTACAAAAATATTAGAATCAAAAGACTCATTGAATGAAATGTTATCAATAAGACTTCCTTGCAAGTTAAAATAGAAATTTAATAATAACTATGAATTTATATTATAATCTATAAAAAGATTTTATTTTCTGTTTTCATCTGGAATGAGTAACTACAAAAAATTATGTTATTGAAAATAATAATGCTTAAATAGTCTCCGAATTGACTTAATTATTAAGTAATAAAAAATAAAATGAATAAAAAAATTATTTCAAGTATTTTGGTGATAACAATTATTGTGTTTTCTATAACTATGATCTCTATAAATGCAAGTGCAATTACTGGAAAAATTGGAAATGGAAGAATGATACTAAATTTAGAGCAAGGTGATAAACTTGAAAAGTATATTCAGGTTATAAATGATAATAATGTCTCAGTAAACATAAGTGTTTATTCCTCAGGTGATTTGGAAAATAATATAGAAGTTCTTGATGAAAATTTTATGCTTAATCCTGGAGAAGATAAAAGAGCAAGATTTATTATAACTGCTGGAGCTCCAGGAAATTATGAAGGGAAAGTTAATGTTGCATTTAAACCTACAAGCAATGAATCTGGTGTTGGAATATCTGCACAAATTATATTAAATGTTCATAAAAAAGGTACGTTGACTAATGAAACAAGCGGGTTATTTAATTTTTTTGGAAGTGATAATCCAATAAACAGCGGGACAATATTAATTGGTAGTACAATAATATTAATCATTGGTGCGGCGATTCTTTTTTATACAGCAAAAAGAAAAAGCAAAAAAAGAGGAGAACATGAAAAATCATTACAACAGGTCAATAAAAAATGAAAAATATCAGTTTAATACTTGCAATAGGACTCTTCTTAGTTTTACCTTTGGCAAGTGCAGTTGATATTGGATATATTGTAAGAGATGTTAATCATGTAGATAATTCGCTTGTAAGTGCAATAAATGAAACTTACAGTTATAATATTATATATGAAAAAGACATTAAAAATTCAAATTTGTCTGAATACAAGATGATTCTTATTGGAGATGGATTGTTTTCAAATGCTAGTGCAATTCCAGTAAATAATTATAATTCATTAATATTAAATTCTTTATATTATTCTCAGTGGGGATGGAGTTCAAGTGTTGGACAAACAACTGCAAGTTTTTTACAATTGAGAAATAATAAGATTAATGTATCAGTAACAGAAAATTTGAAAGACACATTTTTTGTATACAATTCAAGAGCAATTAGTGCATATTATTTAAATGGAAAAAGGCCAGTGTTGACAAAAATAAGTTATGGAGAGAATATTGATCCAACTAATGTTTATGTAGCTTATGTTGATAAAGGTACTAAAATGTTAAATGGGAATACAACAAATGGAAGAAGTTTATTTTTTGGTTTAACAAATACTGATTCATGGACAGAAGATACAAAACAATTGTTTATGAATTCACTTAACTGGACAATGAAAGGGCAGGATAGAGATATGGATGGATATTATGATGGTGATTGTGATGATAATAATGCAAATTTATGGCAATTACTTCCAGGATATTTAGATAGTGATGGAGATGGTTTTGGAAGTGGCAATTTAATAATGGTTTGTTCTGGAGAAAGCTTACCTGTAGGATATTCAGAAATAGGTGGAGATTGTGATGATACAATAAATAGTGTAAATCCAAATGGAACTGAAGTAGCATATGATGGATTGGATAATGATTGTTCTAACGGAGATTTAGCTGATGTTGATGGAGATGGATTTAATGCAGTAATTGTTGGAGGAACAGACTGCAATGATAGTGATCTAGAGATTAATCCAAATTCAACTGATCCTTTGAAAAATTGTGTAAATGATGCTCCGGTTTTAAATTTAAATATTCCTGGACAAATATGGGCAGAAGATTCCTACAGATATTTAAATTTGTCTGATTATTTTTCTGATCCTGAAGGTGAGAATTTAACATATTCAGTGGCGAGTTCAGGTGATGGAAATGTCTCAATAGATATAATTGGTAATTTAGTTAGATTCGCAAGCCAGATATACTGGTTTGGAAATAGTTGGGTTATATTTCAAGCATCTGATGGTAATAATCAAACATTAAGCAATAAGATCGATTTAATTGTAGGACATGTTAATCATAATCCGGTTTTAAGCCAGATTAGTGATGTGTATGCAATAGCAGGACAGGTAGTTAATGTTGTTCCTAATGCAACAGATGTTGATAATGATAATCTCACATATGAATTTTCTCTTCCATTAAATGAAAGCGGTCAGTGGAAAACATCTGAAGGTGATGAAGATGATTATCAGGTTAATGTTATTGTAAGAGATGGACATGGTGGAAGTGATATAGAACATTTCACTATATTTGTAATGCCAAAATTCAAGATAAATGAAGTTTATTTAGGAAGCAATGGTTGGGTTGAATTGTATAATCCTGGAAATAAAAATGTAAATCTTGATAGTTGTTTAATAATTAATAATGGAAACACATATCAGTTAAATGGAATTCTTGCAATTAATGAAATTAAAGCCTTTGATATTTTTAATTTGTCAAATAGTAAAATTGAATTAAAATGTAACGGGGAAATGGTTGATGAAATTTCTTTTGGGGATTTAGAGGATGCTCCAATTCCATCAGAAAATCAATCAGTTGGAAGGGTGTTGGATGGTGCAAATAATTTTGCATTGTTTGACATTCCTACCAAAGGATTGTCTAATAGCGCAGATATGATTGCACCTATTGTTAATTTAGAAAACCCTCAGAAAGGGATTGTTAATATAAGAGACATAGAATTAGGATTTAATGTAAGTGATAATTCTCAAAATCTAACATGTGAGCTTTATCGTGGAACTGAAAATTTGGAAAAAATAAGTTCAATAATTGTAAATTTGATTAATGGATTTGCAAGTGGCAATTTTTCGCTTAATGGCTTAGATGATGGAATTTACAAATGGAATGTTAAGTGTATAGACTCAAGAAACAGCGCATTTGCATCAGATAATGGGACTTTTGAAATAAGTGCTCCTGATGCTCCTGTATTAAATTACATTGGAAATAAAATAATAAATGAAAATCAAACAATTGAATTTTCAGTCTTTGCAACAGATAAAGATAATGATATATTAAGTTATTATGCTGAAAATCTACCAAAAGGTGCAGTTTTTAATAGTGGGAAATTTTCATGGACTCCTGATTTTAATCAAAGTGGAGTTTACAATGTTAAGTTTATTGTTAAGGATGGTTTAAATCTAACTGACAGCGAATTAGTGGCAATGACAGTAAATGATGTAAAACTTCCTCCAAAATTTACTGATATTGAAAAGTGTGAAAATTCAAATTTAATTGTAATGGATATAAAAAATCCTGATGAAAATGATATACTTACAATTGGAAGTATAACAGATGTTGATTTAAGAATTAAAAATAATGGAAATGCAAGCAGATTTAATGTAAATACATATCTCTATGATATTGTTAATGATGTAATTATTGAAAATTCAAATTCAAGAGTTAAAATTGAAAAGTCTGACTCACAGGATATTAATTTGCAGTTGAAAGTCCCAGAAGATATTAATGAAACAAGCAAATATGCAATTTATGTTTCTGCTGAAGATGGCAACTTATGCAATTCAAAGTTTATCTATGTAAAAACAGAAAGAGCAGATGACAAAGTAATAATTAAGAAATTTGATGTAAATCCGATTATTCTTTCTAATGGACAAACTGTTGAATTTACAGTTAAACTACAAAATACTGGCAAAAATGATCAAGACAACATCTATATTGTAATAAAAAACAGTGATTTAAAATTAAATATAAAATCTGATTATATTGACCTTGAAGCTTATGGTGGAGATGATAGCATTACAAAAAGATTTACATTTACAATACCTGAAAATGTAACAGGTAACAATTATAATATCACTGCAACGGTATTTTACAATGGTGAAAGTGATGAAGCTGTGAAGACAATAACAATAGAAGAAATTCAAAACCCGAATAATTTAGAATTTGTTCAAAATGACAATACTCAAACATATACTACTGGAACAATTTCTGAACAGGAAAATACAGAAATAAATATTGAAGATACAAATGCAAGGACCTATAGGATTAATGATCTACCAGTTGTGTCATACACTGAAAATGCAAGTCCGGTTGTTAAAAAAGTTGAAACTGGCAAGGTAAATGTTCCAAGTTATATGAAAGATAAAAAAGTAAATGTGCTTCTGTACATACTAAATGTATTCTTTATTGCAGGAATACTTATCTTTATACTCAGACTGATTTTTTACATTAGAAAAAGAAAGTAAATTTGAACTTTTGAAAATATAATCTAGTCTTTTCTAAGTTTACTATATTTAATTGGTAATTAATAGGTTATTCTGATTATAATTAATTAATAATAAAACTTTGAAAATCTGAATGATAACTATTATGAAAAGCGTATAAAAGAAAAAGAATTTAAAGTAAAAAAAGCTTATAAAATATGAAAATTGGTGAAATATTTGTAATCTTCTTAATTTTTATCTTTATAATCTCCTTGGGTTTTTCTTTGATTATTGTTGGAGATTCTTCATATAACTCAACAGATACAAACATAACTCAAGAAGCAGGTTTTGCTCATTTAACTTTGTCAAATTTATCATATTATCAGTATTTAGTTGGTTATTGGTCATTTGATGAACTTACAGGAACAGCTGTTCATGACATGACTAATTCAAGTTATGATGGGATGTTGAAAGGACATGCTATTTTTAACACAAGTGGATTATATGGAAATGGAGTTTCTTTTGATGGTTCTGGAGACTATATTAATCTTAATAATAATCTTGCATTAAACTTCAGTGGATTAAGTGATAATTTTACAATATCTGTATGGTTTAAGGCAGATGGTGGAAGTTTGGGAGCTATAGTTGCAAAAAGATGCGGTCCAACTGCAGATACAATACAATATGAAATTTATCTTGATCCAATAACTGGAAATGTAACTGGAAGAATTGGAGGAGCTGATGGAATTGATTCAAGAATAGCAGGAAATGACAGCCAATGGCATCATGCAGTTTTAGTCAATTATAATAATGCAGGTGTTCAGACAGGAATTATATATGTTGATGGAGTTCAGACCGGAGATTCAATAGCTTCTGGAGGAAATTTTAGTGGAGCAAATTTAACAATGGGTGCAAGATTTACAACTTGCCCAAATACTGATTTAACTTACAAATTTTCAGGAATTATAGATGATGTTATGATGTTTAATTCTAATCTTAGTTCAGTTGAAATCTCTGAAATATATAATAACCAAAGTTCAAGATTTGTGCCTTTTGGAACTCAGCTGTTTACTAATTTAAATATAAGTTCAACAACAACGGGAAATTTATTAAATCTAACACTTAAGGCGTATTCAAATAATCAGAATACTAATATATCTATGAAAATAAATAATGGTAATTATTCTAATTTAACTAATGGGTATTTTTATAATTATAATTTCTCTGGAGACCCGAATTATATAAATCTTACATTATTATACTTATCAAATAGCTATAAGTTTTATTCACCTTTTATTTTTGGAAATATTACAATAACTTCGAATGAGATTTCAACTGATGGTATTTCATTTAGTTATCCTTCACAGTATGCCTTATTTCAAAGAAATGATATAACCTCAGGAGATATAGTTATTGTTGGAAATTATACTGGAAGTCCAACAGCAATTGATGCAAGGTTTAATGGAGGAGCTTGGATTACAATTAATTCTACACCATTAAATAATAATTTTAGAGGAGTTTTAACTAATCAATTAGTTGGTCAGGGAATATTAGAATTGAGATTTGCGAATAATTATAGTATAAATAATTCAATTGGAAATATAAGCATTGGAGATTTATATGTTTTGGGCGGTGCTTCGCAAATGGCAGGTAGAGGAACTTACCTTCAGACATTAAACACTTCAAGTCCGTATTTAGCAACTGTTTTCAGATTTGATAATGCTTGGACTATTGCCAATGATCCACTACATAGTCAGGCTAATAATGGTTCTTATGCTGTATTAATTGCTAATTATATTGTAGATAATGCAAGAATACCTATAGGATTTATTTCAACAGCAGTTTCAGGAGATACAATAATTCAGTGGAATGGGACTGGAAAAACAAGTTATGATAATATGATAACTCAGGTTAAAATGGCAACAAATGGGACTATGAAAGTTAAAACAATGCTTTATAATGCTGGAGGAAATGAAGCAGCTAATGGTTTATCTTATAATGCTTCAAAAGATGCACATTCAAGAATGGCTGGAGATTTTGTAAGAGATACAAATATTTCAACAGAAATATTAATTATTGAAAAAGAATCAAGGTTAACAGGTGTTACAAGAGATAAATTAGATGCAATTAAAAAATCACAGACAGATTTATGGTGGGAAGATAATAATGTAAGTTATGGCGGTAATATATATGATGTACCATTAAGTGATGACGATATTCATTTTAAAGACAATAGCTCACTTCAAACTGTTGCTCAGAGATGGTGGGCTTCAATTAATGCAAATTATTATAATACAAGTGCTGATGGACTGGGACCAAGTTTCATAAAAGCAGCGTATACAAATTCAACAAGAGTAATTGTTGTGTTAAACGACAGCTCATTGCCCCTGGTAAATATTACTGGTGGAACAGATAATATTAAAGGATTTTTTATAAGAGATAATGCCCAAAAGATAAATTTGACTGATTTGAATATATCTAGTGCAACAATATTTGATTCAAATAAAGTTGTTTTATTATTATCCTACAATATATCAACAACTGCAAATATATCTTATGCAAGTTTTAATGATGCTTATAATACAAGTATTTTAACTGATAATTCTACATATCATCTTCCAACACAAACATTCTACTATCAGCCAATTTTAGCAGACACAGTAAGTCCGTATTTTACAACAACACAATCCTCTCTTAGTATTTATTTAGGTAGTTCAGTAAATGTTACTTTTACAGGAAAAGATGATATTGAATTTGGCACTTATTCAATAAATAATACTGAAAATTTCTCGATAAATTCCAATGGGAATTTATATAATATTACTGTATTACCTTTAGGAACATATAATATTAATGTTACAATAAACGACAGTTCAAATAATATTAACTCAACAATTTTTACAATAACAGTTTCTAACACTCCTCCCGGAAGTGTTATAGTGACTAGTGGTAGTAGAGGTGGGGGCGGAGGAATAGTTTTAAAAAATAATTTATCCAATAACGACACTTACCTTAATGCAACTTATCCTAAAATATGGAATAAAAACTCAGAAGTAGAAATGGTGCTGCAATTTTTTAATAAATCACATGCACTTTATTATCCAAATTCAGTTAGATTTAGTTATATTATTGAAGGTGTTAATTTAAAAGAAATAAAAAAGCAAAGTAATGGTGAGATGGTTGCTCTGTTTTCCATATCTAGCTCAGCAAAAAGCGGAATGTATCAAATAAATATGACTGTTGAGGATAAAGAGATATCAAACTATCAGTTTAATATATCAATAGCAAATGAACAATTAACTAATGAGGTAATTGATAAAAAAATAACTTGGATTATTCAAGTTATAATTCTTGCCATTATTATATGTATCTTATTATTAATAATTATTTTATTAAGATTAATGAGGAAGAAAAATAAATTAAAGAGAAGACACTTTAGTAGATAATAATTCTTGACTCACTAAGGTTTAATTCCAGATATCAAAACACTTATAAACTCGCTGATTATGTAATTTTGTAGACTAGGCCGGCACGTTAGCTCTGTGCCATTTGCTCGTGAGCTTTAAGCAGGCTGCAAGAAGGCGAGTGATTTAGGAGTTAAAAAGTCCTGATTTGGACGTTGATGTTTTGTCCTATTTGATCTTGCTCTTGCGAAATGGGTCAGATCTTGATCGAAGCAGCCCTAAACAGGAAACAGGATGCTGATGGGGTAGCAAAACTGAGAAAGAGTTGGGGTAGCTTTTTAATTTTTAATGAGCAGACCTTCGAGTCTACGCTAATTATTTATCACTATTCTTAATTACAATTATATATGCTATAATCAGGATTGCTGTGACTGTGATAACTATAACTGGAAAAATATTATAATTGCTTATCTGATCGCCTGGAGAAAATTGAATTAATCCAAGATCAGAAGCTGAAAATAAAAATATTAATGTAATAAAAAGCAGAGCAAATAAGGTTATAAAAGATGTTAGGAGAATTGGTCTTTTTATCTTATATTTGTACAAATCTGCCGGATTATATGGTTTCTGGGAATTATGAAAATTGGGTAATCTATTTTCTTTTTTATTTTCTTTTTTCATTGTAAATTTTCCATACTGAAAATAAAGCAGATAGTGTTGCTATAAAAAATAATAAAGATAACATAAGATCATTAACAGATAATTGAATGAGCTTTGACAAGTCGTAAATTACATATATTAGAAATGTTAAAGCAAGGGTGTAACCATATACTTTTTTATTTTTTAGTGCAATAATTAAAGAGATAATAACTATTGCAAATTCGAGGATTATTGAAATTAGTTGAATCCAGTTCATTTTCTCTTTTATTAATTATTAAACTTAGATATTTATAAACATGTTTATTCCCACAACTTATTTAAACCAGTATTTTATTATCTATTTATGATAGCTAAAAGAGGAGATAAGAAGGGGCAGTTTTATCTGATTGCTGCAATTATTATAATCATTGTTCTTGTTGGTTTCTTTGCTGTTTCTAATAAATTAATATCCCGGCCTCAGGAAACGCAGACATATGAACTTTCAAAAAATTTAAATGTTGAAGGAGAACAAGTAATTAATCATGGAGTTTTCAATCAGAAAAATTTAACTTACTTGCTTGATAGTTTTACAGAAAGCTATGCTAAATATATTAATGAAGACTCAGATGTTTATTTTACTTATCTGGATAAAAGCAGAGAAAACCTGAATATTGTTGCATATCAAAGAGTTAATACTGGAGGAGTTTCTATTGATTTGGGTGGTGGACAGTCAGTTGAAATAACAACTGATTCAAGGGAAATACCTTTCAGAGTGAGTCAGCCAATTAATCCTACTCAGAGAACATATAATATAAGTGTTGGTGGAAATTATTATTATATTATATTAAATGAAGGAGAAAATTTCTTCTTTGTAATTCAAGCACCAAAACCTGAGAAAGAGAATTAAGGATATTATTAAATATTATAAATGTCTTTGGATATAATAAAATATGAGAAAAATAAAAAAGAGTAAAAAAGGCCTTAGTGAAATGGTTTCCTATGTGATGTTAGTGATAATCAGCATAAGTCTGGCTATTCTTGTTTATGCGTGGTTAAAAACCCAATTGCCTAAGGAAAATGATGAGTGTCCTGATCGGCTTTCAGTTATAATAAAAGATATTAACTGCGATACATCCACAAATATAGTTAATATAACCTTTCAAAATAAAGGTTTTTTTAATATTAATGGGATTGCTCTTAGAATATCTAATAGGACAGGAGATATTCCGGCATATAATTTAATGACTGGGATAAAGCCATGGCAAAACCATAGCATTGTTGTTAATGAGGTTAGAAACTTTACTTATTTTAGATATGAATTAAAACCAGGAGAGGAATATAAATTAAGTTATAATTATACGAAATTTAATCAAATTAAAAAGATTCAGTTAACTCCTTTTATTTCCAAACAAGAGAATGGAGTATTAGAAGCAAAACAGGTTGTTTGTATTAACAGCATAATAACTCAAGAAGTAGAAGTATGTAATTAGCTCTGGGAAACTAGATTAACGAGGGTTTATTTCTATCTAGCATATATTTACCATATTATAATTATAGAAAGATATTTAAATAAAAATTTGTTGATATGAAAGTAAAATGAAGAGTAAAAGAGGGATATCTCCAGTAATTGCAACTGTTCTGCTTATTTCCATTGCTTTAGTAATAGGGGCAATTATTTTCATATGGGCAAGTTTCTTTATCAAAGATGCTGTACAAAAAAATGGAGAATCAATAGATGCGGTATGTGAAAGAGTGCAGTTAGATAGCAGCATTTCTGGGAATAGTTTAAGTATCGTAAATAATGGTGATGTTCCTGTATATAAAATCGCACTTAATGTTGATGTAAATGGTGATGGAAAAAACATAGATGTTGTCAATTATGAAAGTCCAATCAACCTTGGCTCTGGACAATCAACAACAATTTCAGTAGATCAAACACCTGTAAGTATCACACCTATTCTCAGGGCAACTAAAAAAGGAACAGAAACAGAATATACCTGTGAAAAAAGGCAGATTTCAGTAAGTTCTGATTAATATGTGGAATTTTAAATTGAATAAATTTAGTAAAAAAGGACTTTCAGATGTAATAACAACAGTTTTAATTATTTTAATAACTATTTCAGCAATTGTAATAATTGGGAGTACAATAATATCTTTTTCAAGGAATAGTTTATATGAATCAACGAGATGTTCAGATGTGCAAAATGAAATAACAATTGTATCTGAATGGTCTTGCTATGATAATTCTGCACAGAACACAAGTGTGCAGATAAGATTTGGAAACGTGAATGTCAGTAAAATTTATATTTCTCTAGATATTAATGGAAATACTAACACCTATGATGAAATAGACCTGCCAACAATAAATGGTGGGAAGAAAACATATACATTTAACAATACAATTTCAACTTTTGTTAAGGTGGGTGCTTATGTTAAAGATAAAAAGTGTGATGCAAGCGATTCAAGTGAAATAGGAAGGTGTAAAATATAAAATGAAGACACTACCTCTCCTCCTTAAAAAGAAAAGAGCTCAGGTGTGGGTTGAAACTGTGGGAGAACCTAAGGTTCTCCTAACACTACCTCTCCTCCTTAAAAAGAAAAGAGCTCAAGTATGGGTTGAAACTGTGATTTATACTTTAATATTTCTTGTGATGATTGGTATTTTAATGGCTTTTGCAACACCAATAATTGAGAAACAAAAAGATAAAATAACAATTGAAAAGACAATAAATGCAATGAATGATTTGGATAATAATATTTTTGATGTAAAAGTGAAAGGAGTAGGTAACACAAGAGAGTCAGACTTTCAAATTGGGCGGGGAAATTTGATTATTGATGGTGCTTCAGATAAAATAGTATTTGAAATTGATGATAGTGCTTATATCTATAGTGAAGAATATGACCGTGGAGGAGGAAGAATAGTAAATATTCCGGGGACAAATCTAAAAGTTCTTACAGTCAAAAATGGAGATAAGCATAAAATAACTCTAACTTTGGATTATGAAAACAAAATGAATATTACTTATTCAGGTGAAGATGTGAAAAAGATATTTAATGCTGCACCTACTGCTTATAGAATAATCTCAGAAAATACTGGACTGATAAATGAAAATAAAACAGTAAATATTAATATTTATGACATATAAGGTAAGATAAAAGTTTAATATTTCACCTCTTTTTTGTTTCAGATATTAGGGCAACTTTTAAATATCTTAATTCATATAATCTAGAGTAAAAATGAGAATAAAAATGGGGTTGCTAAATGAATAATAAGATAAATATTGATACATCACCTCCAATTCCTGCATTGCCCTTATTAAAAGATAAAACAAAATTAGATATAAGATATACTGTAACTTCTCCGTATTCTACAATACATATTTACTGGGATCAGAAAGAATCTGAACTTAAATATGAAGTTGAAGAACCTATTTTAAACGATAATGAAAAATTGATGTTAGATAAAGTTGAAAAAGGAATGACTGAATTAATTAATGTAAATTTGGTTGTTGAGAAAACGCAAGAAGCAATTTTAGAATATATAGATAAAACAGCAAGGCTTCTTATTAATGAGTTAAACATAAAAATATCAGAAAGTTCATATGAAAAAGTATTTTACTATTTATACAGGGACTTTGTGGGAATGAATGAAATTGATTCTCTTATGAATGATTATTTTATTGAAGATATTGAATGCAACGGAGTTAACAGTCCAATATATATTGTCCACAGACTTTACAGAAACATAAGGACAAACATTACTTATGATAATATAGAGAAACTTGCTAGTTTTGTTGAAAAATTAGCTCAGAGAGCAGGAAGATATATTTCATATGCTTCACCAATACTTGATGGTTCACTTCCAGATGGTTCAAGAGTAAATGCAACATATACAACAGATATTTCAAGTAAAGGACCTACTTTCACAATAAGAAAGTTTACAACTCTTCCATGGACTCCAATTCAGCTATTGTCTTTTAATACATTAAGTCCAGAAATGCTTGCTTATTTTTGGTTATTAGTTCAGTATAAATCTAATATTTTAATTTCTGGAGGAACTTCATCAGGAAAAACCACACTATTAAATGCAGTTTCATTTTTTATACCTCCTGAAGCAAGAGTTGTTTCAATAGAAGATACAAGAGAGTTAAATCTTCCAAGAGAAAATTGGCTCCCTAGTGTTGCAAGAGGAGCAATTGGAACAGGAACAATTGGCGAAGTTGATTTATTTAAATTATTAAAAAATTCATTTAGACAAAATCCAGATTATGTAATTGTTGGTGAAGTTAGAGGTCAGGAAGCATTTGTATTATTCCAAGGAATGGCTTCGGGGCATTCATCCTTAAGTACTTTTCATGCAGATTCTGTTGATACTGTAATTAAAAGACTTGAAACTCCGCCAATAGACCTTTCTCCTACACTTATTAATACTCTTGATGCAGTTGCTATTATGAACCATGTAATTGTTAAAAAAGAACACACAAGAAGACTAGTTTCTATTGTTGAGATAATAAATGTAAATCCCGATGGCATTGCTATGACAAATACCCCCTTTATATGGAATCCTTCTGATGATAAATTTTATTTTAAAAAAGACAGTAAAGTTTTTGAAAAGATTAAAAAAAGATATGGACTAACTGATGAACAGCTGCAGAAAGAATTTACAATAAGAGCAAAACTCCTTTATGAAATGTATAAAAAAAAGATATGGGGTTTTGATGAAATACAAAGAATTGTGAATGAATATTATAAAAATCCAGATAGTGTACTTAAGGAATTTGGGATAAATGCATAAAATGAATAAGAAAGGAATTAGCGAGGTGGTTACAACAGTCTTATTGATCTTAATAGCCATAGCAGGAGTTGCAATAATTTGGATTGGAGTAAGTATCTTTATTGGCGGAGGAAAAATTGAAAATGCTGCTTTTCCGTTTATTAGCAAATCAAAATTTGAAATACAGCCAATTACTGCAGATGATATTTTATTTGATAGATTCAGATTAAAAAATACTGGTCAGGAAACTCTTTCAAGTTATGTAATTAAAATTGACTCTGTTCAAGAGCCATTGACTGTACAAAAAATAATTGAGCCACAGGAAAATGAGTATTTGTATTTAGCAAATAATTATCCTGCTGGTGAACACTCGCTATATGTAGAATCAAATAATTATAAACAGACTGTAAAGATAACTGTTGGTGAAGATTGGCATATAGTTATTAGTAATACAACTGTTGAATAAGGCAACTAATCTAATTCTATTTTGATGCTTGACATAAAAACAAATAAAAAGCCAGGTTTATTGGTATTATTGAGAAATAATAAAAATGGTGACAAAAGAGGAAATCGGAGTTCTTACGCAATTAATATCTGCCTTAGATGAAGCTGGAGAAAAACTTGAAGAATCATATTTTCAAAAAAATATTGAGGGATTTGAAAGTATAAAAAAGTTTATAATAAATGCTGAAGGAAAAATCAGCGAGATATTAAAATGAGTCTTGAATTGCTTAGGTCAAACATTAAAGAAGAAAAAAAGCTTATTGAAAGAATAAAGCTTCTTTCTGAAAAAAAAGAGGCTATAAAAGATGAAAAAGAAAAAAGGGATATTGATGAGACTATCAATGCAACAATAATTCAAATTAGAATATTAAATAATTCAATTCCAAAACTGCTGGAAAATATAATTATTATTAAAAAACTTCCAACAGATATAGAAAAGGTAGAAAAGCAAATTAATAAGGATATAATAACTATCTCGCACATTGCTGGAGGAGATAATACTTTAATTGCTATTAATAAAAGGGATAAGGCGCTATACTTAAAACAGCTCCAAATATCTGAATCACACCTAAAGGGACTTAAGAATAAAAAAATTGCATCTGAAGAGTATAACAATGAATTTAAAAAACCAAATTTTTATGTTATAATATCAAATAAGTTATTTTCTAAATCATCAAATAGCCTTATAGAAAAATATCAATTTGAAAATTTGAAAATTTCATTGAGAAAATCAAATTTCAAAATATTATTAAATAGTTACATTTCCACAATACTTATGACTGCTTTTCTTTCATTTATATTTGCAATAATTCTTACATTATTTTTCACTTTTTTTGGATTTTCATTTACAGATTATACCTTAATATTAAATGAAAATATCATTGTCAGCTTATTAAGAGTAATATGGATAATTCCGGTTATGCCTTTAGCTACTACCTTAATACTTTATTTATATCCCTCTACTGAGAAAAAAAGTATTGAGAAAAATTTAGATTATGAAATGCCTTTTGCAACAATTCAAATGGCAGCTATTGCAGGAGCAGACATTGAACCAAGTAATATTTTCAAGATTATTGCATTAAGCAAGGAATATCCAAATATCAGGCAAGAGGCTAAAAAACTAATGAATCAAATCAATCTTTATGGATATGATATGGTTACTGCTTTAAGAAATGTAGCAATGTCTAGTCCGAGTAAAAGCTGGGCTGATTTATTAAATGGATTTTCAACAACAATCCGTTCAGGCGGAGACTTATCAAAATATCTACAAAAAAGAGCTGAAACACTATTATTTGAATATCGATTGAAAAGAGAAAGGGCAACAAGATCTGCTGAGACATTTATGGATATTTATATAAGTGTTGTAATTGCTGCACCAATGTTATTAATGCTTTTGTTAGTAATGATAAGTGTAAGTAAAATAGGAATTAACCTTCCAATACCAGTATTAACTTTAATTGTAATTTCAATTATTACACTAATAAATATAATCTTTCTTGTTTTCCTTCAAGTAAGCCAGAGGAAGATGTAAAGTTATATTATCGAGATAAGATATATAAACAAAGAATAGTATATTAAAATATGGAGATAAAAAGAAGTGTAATGGTTGGAATAGTGGCTGGACTCATAATAATTGCCTTTTCAACAATCTTCTATTTTGTGCCTGCAATAAAATCGATAAATCTCTTTTATTTCTTATTAGGTATTGGATTCCTAATTATTCTTCTTCCATTTGTAATAATGTCTGTGATAGAAAATAGGATTGAGAGGGAAAAAGATGAAATGTTTTTAGAGTTTGCTCGAAGCCTTGTAGAAAGTGTTGAATCTGGAACCCCCATAAGCAAAAGCATTATAAATGTTAAATCAAAAAACTTTGGAAGTTTAAGCCCGCATATTGAAAAACTTGCAAATCAAATTGAACTTGGAATTCCTATTAAAGAGGCTTTTGAAACTTTTGCATTTGACACAAAAAGCAAGACAATAATAAGGGCAATAACCCTTATTCGTGAAGCTGAAAAGACTGGTGGAAGTATCAACAATATACTTGAATCTGTTGCAAACTCTGTTTCTGAAATTGAAAAACTCAAGGCAGAAAGAAGATCAGCAATATCTTCAATTGTGCTTGAAGGATATATTATATTTTTTATATTTATTGTAATAATGATTGTAATGGAAATACAAATTCTTCCAATGACTGCAAATATTGCAAGCTTGTCTTCTGGAAATGTCCTTCCGGGTGCTCCAGCAATTGGAATTGAAGATGGAGGTTCAGTTAATCCTAATGATTTCACAGGAGCTTTCCTGGCTTTATTAATTGCTCAAGGATTATTTGCAGGATTGATAATTGGAAAATTAGCTGAGGGGAATCTCAAGGCAGGAATAAAACATTCTTTTGTTATGGTTTCAATGGCAATATTAATCTCAACTGGTTCAAAAGTAATACTAAGTATAAAATGATTATTAAAAATAAAATGGGAAAGGGGCATATTGAAGTAATAATTTCATTTATTGTATTTATTGGTTTCCTTGTTTTTTTATTTGTTATTTTCAATCCATTAAACAAACCAGTAAATAAAAATTTAACAAATATTGTCTTCTTCAATATTGGAGAGAATATAACAACAAATATTACCAGCAGTTCAATAAGAATAAATGATGATGTTAATATTGATGGACAAGGATGTTTTACAATTCAAGAATCAGATCTGCCGAGCTTGGTGTGTGTAAATCCTAAAAAAATACTAGCAAAAAATTCTTCAGAAACTATAGTTGCATCAAAAGTAAATAATGGAATAAATATAAACTTTGGAGGCCAGGATAAATTTTATATAATTTACTGTTCTGAGGAAATTACTGAAAATGAAAACATAGAAACAGATTGCATTTCATTAAATAGAGAAAATTTTACAATTGGGATGATAAATACAAGAAATGCATGGTCAGAAAAGAAACTTGAAAAATTTGAAGAGGAATATTTAAGTAATTATGATACATTAAAGGATAAATTAATTCCTGAAGGAAATGATTTTGGCTTTATTATAAGTAATTTAAGCGGCTCAGTTTTATTCAAAGGAGAAAAAACAATTCCAAAGGGCGTTAATGTAAATGCAAATACAATTCCAGTCAATTTGATAGATAGTAATGCAAATATTAAAAGTGGCACAGCAACAATAATGATATGGTAATAGAACAAAAACAAGGATTTATTAGAATAGTAGAAGCATTTATTGCAGTTATGGTTATAGCAGGAGTTATGAGTTATATTTATGTCGCACAGATAAACAAGCCAAATGAAGAAGAACAAATACATCAGCTTGAAAAAGTTATTCTTGATCAAATATCAAGCGACCAAAATTTAAGAGAAGGGGTATTAAATAATAATATTGTACTTATAAATAATACAATAAATTCGCTTATTCCAAGCAGTTATGCATATAACTTTAAAATATGTGACATAAATGAAATATGTGGATTAGATTATGCATCCAGTTATTACACAAAAAACGAAATTTATTCAGAAGATGTGGCAATAACTGCAACACTACAAAGTTATGATCCTAAAAAAATTAGGATTTTTGTGTGGGTAAAATAATCCTGAATATGTTATCTTGATGGTAGATGAAAAATTTATTTTAAATTCAATAATAATTGACAACATTTAAATACATAAATTGTTTATAATTATTGTTTAAAAGGAGGTAAAATGGCAAAAAAAAGTGTTCTTGATTGGATTGCTTTGGTCCTTATTATAATTGGTGGACTTAATTGGGGATTAATTGCAATAAATTCGTCTTGGGATTTAGTGGCTTTGATTGCTGGAGGCTATAATTTGTTTTCACAAATAATATACGGCCTTGTCGGAATAGCTGCTTTATACACAATTTATTATTTATTTAAAAAATAAATTAATTTTTATTTAATTTTTTTCTTTTTTTATCTTTCTATTATATTTTAATTCTTGACATCAAAAAAACAATGGTTCCCTTGTTTTTAGGACTATCAAGAATTAAAACACTAAAGTTTAAACCATAGCATAAATGCTATGGTTTAATTCTTGACATCAAAAAATATATAACCTTTCTTTTTCTTTCATTTGAATGAATTATAAATTCCTGCCACATACTGCAGATATTAAATTCAGAGCTTATGGTACAACAATTGAAAAAGCATTTGAAAATTCGGCAGTTGCAATGTTTAGTGCAATGTATAAAGGAAAGATAAAGGGGAATGTAAAAAGAAAAATATCTGCAAATGGAAAAGATTTGGAGTCTCTGCTTTATGATTTTCTTGAAAAGCTTTTAATACTTCTTGATTCGGAAAATTTATTCTTGTCAAAGGTGAAATTCAAAATTGAAAAAGATAAGTTCAAGCTCACTGGAGAGGTTGTTGGAAATAATGCAAAAAACTATAAAATTGGCCTTGATGTTAAGGCAGTAACTTATAATGATATTTTTGTCAAAAAGATTAATGGAAGATGGGTGTGCCAGGTTGTTATTGATGTGTGAATGAGAAACCCTGTTACTTTTTGGATATTTTCCAAAGCAGTTCAAAAAAATTTATATTACTCTTAACTGCTTCTTCACTTTTTATCATAAACCCAAAAGGTTCTTCAAGCCAAACAATTGTAACAACTCTATCACCATAGATCATAACCATAGAAGGAAAATCATAAGTTTCAGGTAAAAACTTCATTTTAATAAATTTAAGACATTCTTTTTTCTTTTCTTCTTTAACTTTCTCATTATAAATCATTTTTACATTTATATTTAATTTTGCTCTTGCATCATTCCAATGTTTTTGATAAAAAGGAAACATCTCTTTAAACCTGCTTTCTGCACCATAACAAAAAAGTTCTTTCTTCTCATTTAGAATATCCTCAAAAATAGATTTTATTCCGTTCTTGCCTCTAAAAACAAAAGCATCTTCTTGCTTCTGGTTTTTTTGATATTTTGTTTTAAGTTTTTCCATTATTCTTCCTAAATTTTCTTGTTTATCTTTTAATATTTCTTGAAGTCTTTCAGGATTTACAGCTTCAAACACTTTTTTCTTGTTCTCGGAAACATAAGAAACTAGCCCTTTTTCAATAAGTCTTTCAAGAGCATCATAAACATTAGTTCTGTTTACAGCAGATTTTTTAGTTATCTCTCCTGCTTTGCTTTTTCCTAACTCAAGCAAAGCTAAATATACTTTTGCTTCTGTATTAGACAATCCAAATTCCTGTAATTCTTCTGTATTCATACAATCAGGGGAATTATCTCATATTTAAACATTACTATTTTGTTGTTATTAAGATTACAACAAATACTTATATACCCCATATATTTACAGTCATTAATAAGTAATCCATGAAAACTAATTCAGGGAAATAAAGAAAATGACAGATACACAAAAACAAACTAAACTAGAACAAACTAAATGGTGTTATCTCTGCACTTTTGGTGTGACTTTTCAAGGTATAGGGGCTGGAACAATGCTAGGTGCATACTCAAAACTTATGAATCGCATTCCAAGAATAGAAAGAGAATTGAAAGAACGAGGGTGGGATGTTAAGCAAACTACATGTGACGAAGGAGGGCATTATTTTAATAAGGTATTTTTTAACACTTATGAAGCAAAAATGAGCGGTTCAAAATCAAGGGATATATCTAGAGGAATTCTTGAAAAGATTGCTAGTAAACATGATATGAAATTACTATGACTATCAATTCAAATCTGGCACGAAGATAGAGGAAATCTTTCATGTTCTTCTTTTAAACGTTCTAAAAGGGTTTTTCTAGTTTTGTAACTCTTATCAATTGGCAACCCAAATTTTTTTGCATAATTGTATGCACGAAGATATTGTTCACTTTCAATTAAGGCATCTACTGCTTCTTGTGCCAATGTTTTTATTTGATCATCTATTTTATAACAATTTCTTTGAAAGTGAAGATCAGTTAATTTTGTTTTAATTTCTGCAATCCTACAATTATAACTAGAGACTGATACTCCTATAGAATTTCCATAATTATCCCTATTTATTTCATTCAGATTTTCTCTATCTCTTTCAAGCGTTTCTTCAAGATCTTTTAATTCTTTTTGTTTAATTGGAATTATCCTATTTAAAACATATTCAGTTACTTCTAGATTTTCAGACTCTCGAGCATAAGAAATTGCATAATGCTCTATGTCAAAATCTTTTAAATTATCTTTATCTTCATATGTATTTGAAGTAAGCATTTCTGCAAAGGCAATTGCTGCAACTGCAGGATCATAGTTTTCTCCCTTCTCCATAAATCTCCTTGCCTTAGGAGAAAAACTTTTTCCTTTTAATCCTTTTAAGTACCTTTTAATCTCTTTTACTGCTCTTTGAGATGATTGTTTCTTTTTCATTTTATTTTTGCATCCTTTCATTTTATTTAATTCAGTGAGTTATTGTTACACTCATATAATAGTTACATTATATTATATATTTAAATATTTGCTGTAAATAGTTTACGACAAAAGAAAGGTTTAAATAATGCAATTAGGTATATGTTTAATGGAGAATATAGAAGCACTGCAAAAATTTGGTTTGTCTGAAAAAGAATCAAAAGTTTATTTGGCAAATCTAGAACTAGGAGAAACAACAGCAACAGATATTTCATTAAAAAGCAATTTGCCAAGAACCTTAGTTTATGATATACTTGAAAGGTTGATAGATTTAGGGTTAATTTCTTATTCAATAAAGAGTAACAAGAAATTCTTTTTAGCATCAGACCCAAAAGAATTAATTCGTATTCTTAAGGAAAAGGAAAATAATATCTCAGTAATTATGCCCTCGTTAGAAAAAATCTATAAAACTAAAGGATTGAAAAGACCCAAAGTTGAAATTTATGAGGGTATTGAAGGCATGAAAACTATGATGAATAACATTCTTCGTTCAGAAATAAAAGAATTTTACGGGTATGGGAGTTCAAGATCTTCATATGAAGTTATTCCCGCGTTTATGGATGAATGGCATAAAGAAAGGGTTAAAAAGAAAATAATTATGAAAGTTCTCTATAATAATACTTATCAAACAAGGGAAAAATTGAAATCTCTTCCCAAAACAATGAAATATCTGTCTTTCAAATTAATGCCAATCGAGTTAGAATCTCCTACCGCAACAGTAATTTATTCTGATAAAGTTGTTTTTCAAAATTGGACAAAGGAACCTTTTGCAGTGGTTATTGAAAATATAGAAATGGCAAAAAATCAAATGAAATATTTTGAACAGCTCTGGAAATCTACAAATTAAGAAATCATATCCTTTTTGATATACCTTGTGTAAAGAAAAGGTAACCTTAGGTAATGAACTACTTGTTTTCTTAAGTTTTAGCTAAATTTAGTTTATATAGACTTATGTGGATTGAACTTATGAATTATATAGATAAATAAACTTTACATTGACTTTATGGAAAAGATATCTTCAGTAAAGATAACTTTATAAATTAAATAATCTGCATATATAGATAAAAATGAGGGTTGAAAAAGCGTTGGTTTTATTTGCAGTAATTACAATTTTGGGAGTTTTTTTAATTTCGTTTTCTTCTGCTGTTTTTGATTGTGCAGATAATCAAACAATAGTAAGATTATCATCAGCAACAAATGCTCATGGGGCTCTTTGGAATATTTCAACATATACTACAAAAATATGTTATGAATCAATTTTTGGGCAAAATTATACTTTTACTGCTGTAGAAAATCCTCATCTGTGTAAAGACAATAAAAATTTAGTTGTTAAATTAAGCGGAGATACAAATGCACATGCAGGAGATACAGCTTCATCTTATAGCAAAAATATATGTTATGGTAATTTGATCTGTAGATCAACAACTGGCAGTTGTAATAGTGTTAGTGAAAAATTAATTGTTTCTCTTTCAGGTTCAACAAATGCACATCTTGCAAATGATAATTCATATGGATTAAAAATATGCTGTTCTAATGGTCAGGTAGTAGTGGAGGTATGTAATAATAATGGTGTTTGTAATAGTGATAGTGGTGAAGGTTGTGGATGTGAAGATTGTGCAGGAGAACATGATAGTTGTCCTGGAGAAAATCAAATATGCAATGCATTTACAGACTCGCCTGAATGTGTTGAATATGAAAGCCCTTCAATTGCAATTATAAAACCGACTGTTGCAGATGATCCTGCAAATTGGCCTAAATATAAAGTTGGAGAGACAGTTTCATTTGAGCAAGTAAGCAAGGGAACAAGAGACTTGAATGTTACATGGAATTTTGGAAACGGAACAAGCAAAACTTTCACAGATTGTTTGACAGGTGGAAATTGCAATACAACTGGTAAATATACGCAACAAGCACATTATACTATAACTGCAAAAGCAACTGAGAAGAAATATAGTGAAAATTATGCAGTAAACAAAACTGAAATTCTTGTATATAAAGAAGGAATAAATGTATTTGCAATTATTTCAAGACCTTCATTTAATGAACAGATTGGAGGCGGAGAGCCAGTTTATTTTAATGGAAACAGAAGTTTTGCTGCGAACTGTTCTTTAACCTGCGCTGTTGGAAAAGAATGTTATAATGTTGGTGCACAAAATCCATTAAAATGTTTTAATTTTGAAATACCTCCACAGAGCTATAATTTTTGGTTCAATTGGACAATTACAAGATTAAATCCAGAACCAGCACATGAAAATATTGTTGGTAAATGGAATGATGGTTATACCAGTTATGTTGAATTTAATCATTTAGTTCGAAGACCTGGAAATTATTTTGTTTCATTAAAAGTAGGATATGAAAAAATCTAAAATGGGGAAAAAGGGTGAATTGGCAATTGTGGTGTTTTTAACGTTTGTGTTATTTGGAATTACACTTGCTTCAGGCGAAGTGCAATGGGGAGATGAAGGGGGAACTCCTTTTACTACATATGGAGAAAATATTGTATGTGCTTCAAATGATACCTCTGCAGTATGGAGTGATGGAACTACAAATATTGATGCCATGGTAGATTGTTATAGGGCTGATGGATTAAGTTCAAGCGGAGCAGCTCAAACTAGATGTTGTAAAACCGGATATGAATGTGGGGGTACAATTCCTGGATCTTCGTGTATTCCAGCAATAAGAAATGTTGTTTCATGTAATTCTCTTTCAAGAAGCGAATGTGAAAGTGGAACTTATGCAGGAGATACATTGCCACAGGGAATAAGAGACCATATTGAAAATGATATTGCACTTTCTAATTTAGGAGGTCTGCATTTTTGTGATCCTGCTTCAAATCAACATATAATTACTTCTGAAGAATGCGATTATTATGGAAACTGTAGATGTGAATGGATAAATAATAAATGCCAAGAGAAGTTCGATATTACAAATACTTGTGGTGATGAACCAAATTTAGTGGCAACATGCAAGACAACAACAAATAATATTGTTGATCAATGTGGAGTAGATAATGTTTTTGTTATTAATTGGACTTCTAGATTAGTTGATAGTGAAGGTAATTTAATAAGCACTCTTCGAGTTTCACCATCTCAATTAGAATCTTGCAAAGATGGGCAAAAAACATTTCCCTGCCCAGAATCATCTAATCTTCCTTTTTTTGGATTTTGGAATTTGATTGTTTCACTTTTAGTTATTGGTATGATTTATTTGTTTGTGAAAAGAAAGTAAATTAAAAATTTGATAAGATATTATATATTTTGGCTTAAAATTTAATTTATTAATAAAAAACTTTTTAAGGTTTATTTTAGAAAAAATCTAAATTGTATTTTCTATAACAACAATCCTTTTTAATCATCTTAAAACTCATATATTATGGGTTATGCATATAATGAGTTAGTTGCTCCAGCAGTGCTTTTCAACAATCCTGGTATAACAAGGGAAGAATTTGTAAAATATTTAGATGAGACTCATACTTCTTGGCGTTATAGATATAATCCGGAACAAGCTTGGGACTTTTACAATCCTGAATATGTAGAAGAAAGATACCATAATAGACTTAGGGGACTTGCAAGTATTCTTAGACTGCCAAATACTGAACAATTCTGTAAATTCCAAGAGTCTAGAATAGATGAAAATGATATTTTTGTTAAGCCCCCATATATAATTCCAGCTCCCCCCGATACAAATTATAAATTTGAAGTTATAATTCATAAGCAAAATGTAGTTGGTAAACCAAAATCAATGGAGGGAGAATACTCTTTTGAAAAATTAAAATTGGGAGATTTTTGGGAAGAACCTCAAACTGGAAATGAATGTGGCTTTGTTAAAGAAATAATTCGAGAGCAATTTATTGGAAAACAACGTGTGAAAGGTGATCCTAACTATCAAGAATTCCCAGAAGAGCAAAGTCCACAGTATAAATATGATTTTATAATGCGACCGATTAGAGAAGTATGGAAAAGTCACAGATATAAAACTGAAGATAAACTTTATCGTTCATGGCCTATCTTCCATCCGGACAATGTTTTTGATTGGTATACTAACTCCGGGACATTTTATCTAGGCCCTTATTTTAATACAGATACTTTTAAATGGAGAAAAATAGAAAATAAATACTTCTTTGATAAAACTACATTTGATTTGATTCCAGCTAGTATGAATTGCAGTAATGCAATTGAATTAGGTTATACTGACTTAATATTAACCGACGAAGCAATAAAACATAAGGCGTGGAAACTTCTTTCTTATAAGGGCAGAAACTATCTTCAAGATTTCTTAAAAGACTTTCCCAAGGCTAAAGCAGAATATGAAAGAGCTGTTTGGGATTCTCATACTTTACTTAGTGCTAAAATACAAGGTTTGAGTATTTCGGATTTTTTAAGATTTAGGATGTTAAGAGATTAAAAATTTCTTCAGTGAATACTCCTCCAGACTTAACTTTTTTACTTATAGAATTCTGCTCTGGGTGTTAACAAATATATCCTAAAGGATATACTTTCTAAATAGCAAAATCAAATATCTCTCTTAGTATTTCTAAAATAAGCCCCAAAATCCTTCATATTTTTTTTCAACTGAGTTGGTGTTAATTTTTTACCCATCACTGGAACTATTAAAGTTGGTCTTCCCAAACCATCATGTTTAGAAGCATATTCGTTTAGAAGTTCTTCGACTCTTCCAAATGGAACATAGAATCTATTATTTACCCCTTTTTTGATTATTGTAGCTATTGCATAATATGGTTTAACTTGATATTTGATTAGCTTTTGATTTAATTCATCAAATGTTTCTTGGTCATCATTTACTCCTTTTAAAACAGGCGCCTGATTTAATACCATAATTCCATTTTCAGTTAATCTATAAACAGCATCAGTTGAAGATTCGCTTAATTCATTTGGGTGAACAAATTGAGTGACTACATAAACAGGCTTTCCTTTACGCTTATGTCTATTAACCATATCTAAAAAAGGTTCATCAATTCTTGATGGCAAAACAACGGGTGCTCTTGTATGAAATCTTATTATGTCTACATGAGGAATATCTCTTAAGTTTCTCAATATTTCTTCTAATCTTTCATCTGAAGTTAAAAAGGGCTCTCCACCAGTTAGGATAATATCTCTAATTTGTAAATGCTTAGAAACATATCTATATATTTGGTCTAATTCGCCTTGACTTAATGATTTATTCTCTTTATCTCTGAAACACCATAAACAATGATTCATACATGAATAATTTAGAGAGATTAAAACCCTATCAAGATACATTTGTGTTAAGCCCGTTATAGGATTATTATCTAAATAACCATTATCAAGAAAAGTGATTGTATCAATAACACTCTCTTTAATAGGTGTGTTTCTTTTAGGCAAAACTATGTTTTTCACCTGTTCTAATTGTTTTTCATTCTTTACAGAACCAATTAAATCTTCTAAATAGTTGTGAGGGAAGTTTATTTCTCTCGTTTGAACGACTTGCTCTATTTCTTGAGCTTCTTCCTGTGAAACTTTTAATTTTGGATAGTAACGCCTAAGTTGTTCTATACTTCTCACATTTTCTTTTAATTCTTCTTTCCAATTCATTTTGTCCTCAAAGAGTGGTAATATAATCCACATATAATAAACTTATTTTAAAAATATTTATCAAATTAGTAAAATTTAAATATTATATACTACTATGATATAAAATGTTATATAAAGTAGATTTAAAAGATAGAAAGATTTTATTAGAGTTAGATTTGAATAGCAGACAAACTGCCTCGCAAATTGGCAGAAAAGTCGGGCTAAGCAAAGAAGTGGTTAATTACAGAATAAATAATTTAGTTAAAAACGGTTTTATAAAATACTTTTATATTACTCTAAATACTTTAATGCTCGGTTATCTTCATTATAAAATCTATTTTAAATTACAAAATGTTGAGCCAGAAAAAGAAAAAGAATTAATTGATTACTTTGTCAAAAATAAAAATTGTATATGGTTAGGAACCTGTAGAGGAAATTGGGATTTAGCAGTTTCTTTGCTCGCCAGAAGTCCATCTCATTTTGGGAGATTATACCAACAAATTATTAATGATTATGGTAAATTTTTTCTTGAGAAAAATATTCTTTTAATAGAAAAAGCACCAACCTTTAATAGAGCATATTTTCAAGAAAAAATACAACCGATTGAATTTGAATATGTTGAAAAAGAAGAAATACCAAAATTAGACAACATTGATAAAAAAATCCTTTCTATTCTTTCTACAAATGCTAGAATGCCTTTCATTGACTTAATGGAAAAACTAAAGTTAACAAGAGATGTTGCCACATATCGAATCAAGAGACTACAAAAGAGAGGGATAATTCAAGGATTTAGAACATCTTTCAATTTAGAAAAATTAGGGTATTCTTATTATAAAGTCCTCTTTACTTTTAAAAATCTAAATGAAAAAAGAGAAAAAGAATTTATTTCCTACTGTAAACTTAATAGAAATATTGTTCAGTATATTAAATTAATAGGAAACTGGGATGTTGAAATTGAGTTTGAAGTTCAAAATGATACTCAATTGCATAATTTTTTATTAGATATTAGAACTAAATTCTCTGATATAATTAGGAATTCTGAACAATTGTTAGTTTATGAGAAAAAACTTAATTATTATCCATTTTAAGAAAGTATATCCTTTTTGATATCCTTGGTGTAAACTGATATAATATTATTAACAGCAAATAATATAAAACATGGTTTCTTGGGTTTGAAATGACTGAAGTAAATAAACTTGATAAAAATATATATGAAATTGGAAAAAGCGGGAAAATGAATGTCCCTGTTAGAATTTACGCTTCTGAAAAATTGCTTAAAGATATGAAAAAAGATAATTGCTTGGAGCAGGGGAAAAATGTAGCTATGCTACCAGGTATTCAAAAATTTTCTATTGTTCTTCCAGATGCTCACCAAGGATATGGATTTAGCATTGGAGGTGTTGCAGCATTTGATATTGAAAAAGGAATAATAAGCCCGGGTGGTGTGGGATATGATATAAACTGCCTGAGCAAAAACTCTAGAATATTAAACGAATTTGGTTATTGGAAAAGAATTGAAGAATTTAATCTGAATTCTAAAGAAAGTAATCTCATTACTTTCAACAAAGAAAGTTTGGAAGAAAATCAATCTGAAATAAATTTATTTATGAAAAAGTATTCTGAAAAAATAATAAATATTAAAACAAAATATGGTCTTAATATCATAGCAACGGAAGATCATCCATTTTATACAAAAAATGGAATGAACGAAATGAAAAGAATTAGTGAAAATGAAGAAATTCTTGTTTATCCATTTGAAGGAGTAGAATATGAAAAACCAGATAAATTTCTTTTAGTTGATGAAAAAGATATTAATCGCCTTGATATAAGTACAACTTCAAAATTACAGATAATAAAAAAGTTAAAATCTTTGGGATTGCTTCCTCTTTATTCTAACAACGAAAAACTCCCATTAATATTAAAGATAATGGGACATAATTTTGGAGATGGAAGTTTAATTATGGGAAAGAACCCCCAAATTCAATTTTATGGGAAAAAAGAAGACCTTGAGCTGATAAAAAAAGATATTGAAAAAATAGGGTTAAAATGCAGTATTTTTTCAAGAAAGAGAATCCATAAAATGAAGACAAGTTATAAAGAATATACTTTTTCTCGCATAGAACATTATTTAAAAAGCAACTCGAATTCCTTTGGGACACTTTTATTTTTACTTGGGACTCCAAGGGGAAATAAAGCAGAACAAGACTATTGCCTTCCTGAATGGTTAATGAAACTAAAAAAATGGCAAAAAAGATTATTTATTTCAAGTTTATTTGGTGCAGAATTAAGCTCTCCAAAAAGTGTAACTGGATGCAATCTCAATCTGTATAGTCTTATACTCTCTCTGAATAAAAGAAATTCATATCATGGATTGAAATTTGTTAATCAAATATCAGTCATATTAGAAAGTTTTGGAGTAAATAGCGTATTAATTAAGTCTAGGGAAGATGAATTAAATGGAACAAGATCAACAAGGATAAGACTTATGATAAGCGCAAGACCAGAGAATTTGATTAAGTTTTTTTCAACTATAAATTATGAGTATAATATTAAGAAAAGAAAGTTAGCAAATGCTGCGGCTTTATGGTTGAAGTATAAATTTAAGATTAAAGAATTAAGAGATAAAGCAAAGGTTAAAGCAAGAGAAATGAGAGTTTTAGGATATAATAAAAAACAAATATTTGATGAATTAAATAATGCTTATATTAATGAAGCTTTTTTAGAAAAATCAATGTATAATGAAAATTATGGGAAAAGTGGATCAAGAATTGCATATTGTTTTATCACTTTTAATGAATTTGTTAAAAATAATTGCTATGGAGATTCTGGATTTATATGGGATGAAATTGAATCAAAAAGTGAAGAGAGTTATAATGATTATGTATATGATTTTACAATTAATAAAAATCATAATTTTATTGCTAACAGTTTTGTTGTATCTAATTGTTCAGTTAGGTTATTAGCGACAAATTTAAAAAAAGAAAATATAGATAGAAAAAGAAATGAGATTTCTAAATCGTTATTTAATGCAATTCCAACTGGTGTTGGAAAAGGAAGTCGAGTTAAAATAAATAATGAAGAAATGAAAGAAATATTAGAAAAAGGGGCAAAATGGGCTGTTGGAAAAGGATATGGAGAAAAAAGAGATTATGAATTTACTGAAGAAAGCGGATGTATGATAGAAGCTGATAGTTCATGTGTATCAAAAGAGGCAATTTCACGAGGATTAAATCAGCTTGGAAGTTTGGGTGCAGGAAATCATTTTCTTGAAGTTCAATATGTTGACGAGATATTTGACAAGAAGATTGCAGGAGTCTTTGGGCTGGAAAAAGGACAGGTATGCATAATGATTCATTGTGGTTCACGAGGACTTGGGCACCAGGTAGCTAGTGATTATATGAAATTAATGAGTGATAAATATGGATTTGAAAATCTTCCAGATAGGCAATTAATTAATGCTCCAATAAATTCAGAATTGGGAAAAAATTATTATAAAGCTATGAGTGCGGCTGCAAACTTTGCCTTCTGCAATAAACAAGTATTAACACATTTAACACGCGAAGCAATGAAAAAATTTTATTCTGAATTTAAAGCAGATGTTGTTTATGATGTGTGCCATAATATTGCAAAATTTGAAGAACATGAGATTGATGGCAAGAAAGTTAAATTATGTGTTCACAGAAAAGGTGCCACAAGGAGTTTTGGTCCTGGAAGAAAAGAGATTCCCTTGTTATATAGAGATGTTGGACAGCCTGTAATAATACCTGGAAGCATGGGAACTGCTTCGTATGTTTTAGTTGGAACTAAAAAAGCAGAAGAGCTCTCATTTTCATCAACAGCACACGGAGCTGGAAGAGTAATGTCAAGGCATGAGGCAATGAAAAAATTCAAAAGTGAGGAAGTTAAAAAAGATCTTGAAAAGAAAAATATTTCAGTCACTGCTGGTAGTTGGAAATCTCTCGTTGAGGAAGGTTCAGAAGTTTACAAAGACATTGATGAGGTTGTAAAAGTAAGCCATGAACTTGGAATGGGAAATTTAGTTGCAAGACTAAAACCAATTGTTGTTATAAAAGGATGATTTTATTTTGAAATGAGGATAAATTTATAAGTTCTAATTTTCTAAATATAAGATGAGTGAAAAGAGGTTGAAGAGGTATTTTTTATTTGTAGTCTTATTTTTATCAGTATTTATTTTTGCGGTTTTTAGTTTGGCAGGAGTTTGGGGTGCGACACAAATAAGTTCCTGTCAGGATATTACTAGTCCTGGAGTTTATGAATTAAGTGGAAATATTGTAACAACAACAGGTCAGGATTGTATAAGAATCAAAACGAGTAATGTAATAATTGATGGAAAAGGATACACTATTAAACAAAATAATTTACTATCTGGCTATTCAGGAATTATTTCTTATTCTTTGGGAGCAGATCCAAAGTATTATGGTAACACAAATCTCAGTATCAAAAATGTAATTATTCAAGATTTCTGGTTTGGAATATGGCTTAATAGAGTCAATAATTCAATGGTTTTAAATAGCACAATTTATCTTCCTGCATCAATTGGTATTTCAGAAAGTTCCCAGGGAATTTATATGCTTTCTTCATCATATAATTCAATAAAAAACAATATAGTAAAAAGAGCTAGTGGATCTGAACTTGTATTAAATGGGGGCAGTTACAATAATATAACAAACAATCGATTTATTGCAGATAATTATTCATCTGGTTCTCCTCCAACTATTAAAATTAGTTTTCATGGAATTGATATGACTAATAGTATAGGTAATATAATATCAAAAAATACTGCATGCAACCATTATTCACAAGATGTCGTATGTGCAAATACTACTTCGCCAGGCTCAATTAATAATCTTGGAACTGGAAATTTATTTGGTAGAGTGGCAAGTTGTTCAATACCTGGCGGAAGTGGATGGCCAAATTCAACAGATTATAAATTATGCTCTGGAGGAGATGACGGTTTTTTATGTAGTGATAGTTCAATGTGTTCTGGATGTTGCAATATGACTTCACATCTTTGCACATCATCTCCTGGATATTGTAACTCTCTTCCACATTTAATAACTTCTTGTCAGGTAATTACAACTCCTGGAGTTTATGAACTGGCAAATGATTTGTCTTATGTTGAAAGTTATGGTCCTATGCCTAGTTCGGGTAGATGTATTGACATTATGTCAGATAATGTTACAATAAATGGAAATGGGCATCTCATTATAAATACACTTCCAGAATCTGGCGGCAATACTACTCAAGCATCAGGAATTCTTACAAGTGGAAGCTATAAAAATATAACTATCAAAAATACAATTATAAAAAACTTCCAAAATGGAATGAGTCTTAGAATATCTAATTCAAGCATTATAAATAATTCAATTCAGGGTTATATAAAAATGAGTAACTCATTACCTTCAAGTGGACTCACTCTCAGCGGCGGGCAAAATGTTATAAAAGATAATGTAATATCAAATGTGTTTAAGGGAATATCATCAACTGGATTAAATTATGCTATAATTCAGGGAAATAGAATAAGTGAAGGAAATTCCCAAGGAACTACAGTATTTGGTAATATTGGAATATATCTTTATGATTCTTTTGGAGATAATCTTTCAGATAACTCGGCCTGTGGATATAGAGATTATGATTTTTATTGTAAAAGAACATTCCCTGGAAAAGCTGTAGTTTATTATGGATCAAATAATTTTTTTAGTAAAATCTTTCCTTGCCCTGCTCCAGGAAATGTATGGCCTTCATCTTCTGATTATTCCATATGTTTGGTTGAAGGAGTTGTTGAAAAAGGTGAACCTGTATCATGTGGAGATTTTGATAGTAAAACTGCCTGTGAAGATTCAGATTTATTAACAGATAATATTTTATCAAATGTTCAGGATTTTACAGGTCTTGGTGGAGATTTTTGTTTTGGAGAGACAACAACAACTTCACTTGGGTGTGAAGTTAATGTCAACTGCAACTGTAAATGGGATGATGTAAATAATATCTGTGATGGAAGTTTTGAAATCAGTCCTGTTAGCCTAAGTGATCCTCTATGTAATGGATTAAGCCCTTCAGGAGATGGATGTAAAATTAGTTATAATTATAGCGGGGCAGTTGACTGTAATTCTCAGGATGAGTATGTTTTAAGCTGGACATCAAAATGGAAAGATACTGGAGTAGAAAATGTTTCAATGGGATGTATTTCTGGTTCAACAGCTATTGCATGCCCAGAGAAATCTAATCTTCCTTTTTTTGGAGTTTTTAATTTTATAATTTCTGGACTATTAATTGCTGGAGTTTATTTATTTTTGAAGAAAAAGTGAAAAAATATTTAATAGTTTTTGAAAATATACCATATTTTTACTTGATTTGACATTGATTTTAATAATTTGGAAATATCTTACTTATATATTTTGACTTGCCGAAAAGTTTATAAATATGTAAGTACATGTAAGTACATAAATCTAATGATATAATTTAATATAAAATGGGAGACCGAAAACATATGAAAAGACTGCGAGAAAAAAGAATTAAATCTCTTCATAAACAGGTAAATAAGCATGAAGAAAAAATTGAAAAAGAAAAAGGCAGATTGGACACTACTAAAGATTATTGGAGAAAAGAAATAGATGAAAAATTTTTAAAACAAATTGAAGAAGATGAAGATTATCTAAATGATCAGGAGGAAGAATGAAAGAAACACAGATTAAGACTGCAATTAAAGCTGGAAATTCTTCAGCAGTTATACTTCCAAGATCATGGCTTAATAAAGATGTAAGAGTTGAGCTAATTAAAAAAACTCCTGAAATGATATTGTTTGATAGCCTTAATATTACAAAAAAGCATATTGATTTAAGTGATGTAATTGGTGTTTATTTAACTGGCAGTTATGCAAGAGGAGAAGAAAATGGAGGGAGTGATATAGATGTTTTAGTTATAACTAAAGAGACTGATAAAGAAATGATTAATGAAGGCATTTATAATATACTTATAATATCCTCAGAATTATTAAAACAAAAATTGGAAAAAGACTTATTTCCTATCGGACAAATGATAAGAGAAGCTAAACCACTATTAAATTCTAATTATCTTGATTCAGTAGAAGTAAAAATAACAAAAAGTAATATTAGGTGGTATTTGGATACTACAGAAGATAAACTGAAAATAATTGATAAAGTAATTGATAAAGTAAAGAATAGAAATGAAAAATATGCTGATGATAGAATTGCATATACTCTTATTTTAAGAATACGAACCTTACATATCATAAAGAAGTTAATAAAAAATGAAAATTATTCAAAAAAAGAATTTGTAAAAATAATAAAAAATATCTCAAAAGGAAACAAAGCTTATGAAGGATATTTGGCTGTAAAAAATAATTTAGAAATAGAGCATGGAGTAAGCATTGAAGAAACTGAAAGATTATATAAATATCTGAAAAATGAACTGTATGAGATTAAAAACCTTCTAAGAGCTTAAATATTTTGAAATATATTATAATTCTCCTTAATTTTACATTGTTTAAGTGAGGTATAGTCACTTAAGATAAAGCTAATGATAAAAGTGACAACAAATTAAAAAACCAAATTATAGAATAGTTTATAAATTTAGATTATGTTAGTATTGAGAAATGGGGTGTAAAAAAAGGTTTTTTTTAAGTATTCTATTAATTACTATTGTAATAAATTGTTTATTTTTAGTTAATGCAACATTTCTTGTAGGAAATGCTTCAGATAATATAAACAGTCAGTATGTGACAGGTGAAAAAATTAGTGGATGGATAAATGTCAGTTTTATAAACGAACCTATTGGTGGAATTATAAGTAATGGAGTAAATAGCATTAAATTAATTGACTTAATAAAAAATTCTTCTGCAATTTATACTTGTAATCCATTAAACTGTCTAGATAAATATTCTAAGCAAGGATCTGGAGCAGAATCAAAAGTCATTGCAATTAATGGAGATAAATTAGTTGGGATTGAATTAAATGGAAAAGAAGTAGAAGTTACAAAGTTTTCAATCAATATATCAAGCAATGCTGTTTCTTCATGTGATGGTCAACTAGATATTGATGTCTTAGATGATAATAGTATAAACTGGGGAAATAATAAGTTTATGGTTGAAAGTTGTGAAAGTGATATAAGATCAAAGTGCTATTCTGGTGAATATTCACAATGGTTAGCTTTAAGCTCACAAACTTATTGCGAAAATATAACCCTTCCAAAAGCACCTGCATTTGAAATAAAAGCATTTATTAAAAAAGATATTGGGGCAACAGAATTTTCTGCAGGGATTATTAAGGCAGAGATTTTTGAAATTAGTAATGAAGAAAGATATATTGCAGGAGGATGTAGCCTCTCAGACCCAACAAATAGTGGAAATTACGCCTCATGTTTAATAAATTATACTTCAAAAGAAAAAGGAGATTATCTTATATGTATTTCAACAAGAGAACCGAGTGAAAGTGGAAGTGTTGAGGGATATTCAATCAGAGGTAAATCATCAGGTCCATTTTGCGGATTTTTAGGCGACCCAACAATTGAAAATTCATTTGAAGGAGATTATGATGTATCTGTTGAAACAAAAAAATTCGGACCTGTTGGAGGAATTGTATTAAATGAAACTGTATTTGCAAGCCAGAATAATCAAGAATCACTTATCGAATATATTAATAATTATATTGGGAATAAATATAATAAAAACTGCACCAATGGTTGTATTATTCCTTTTGGAATATCTGGTTTAGAACAGCAGATAACTATAAACAATGTAAATGTTGTATACACTTCAACAGGAAGTGCGGGAACAACTGTAAGTCAAATTTATGAACTGGCAAAAACACCTGCATTGATAAGTAATAATTTTTCAAAATTAAATCTTGATTCTGCAAATTTCAAAGCTCCAAATGAAAAAGGAAATAAAACTTTAATAATAAGTTTAAATGGCAATGAAATTTTAAGAAAAAAAATTAACGTAATTGGTCAAAGCGATATATTGTTAACTGATATTTATCCAAAAGAGACTGCTGCAGCATATCAAACAACATTTACTGCAATATATATTAATGGAAGTACAAATATTTCATCTTCAACATTTCAATGGCAATTTGGCGATGGGACACCTGTGCAAACTTCATCAACAAATAAGATTCAGCACACATATACTGAAGTTGGAAATTATACAATTAAGGTTAAAGCTATAAAAAATAATATAGACCTGGGTTCAGTATCACTTAATATATTAGTAAAATCTCCAAAAGACCTTATTAATTCAACAATTAAAAGTTATAGAATAAATATTGCGAAGATCAAAAGTCAAATTAGTTCATTTCCAAACGAATATCAAGAAACAATAAAAGAAAAATTGGATATTAATGAGTTGACAAGCGAGTTGGATGAAATTGAATCAGATTATAAAAGTTTAATTTCAAAGTCTTCAACAACTGATAATGAGTATATTGAAATAATGAATTTATTGAACGCTATGAAGATACCTAAAGCAATTCAGGCAAGTGTTGATAAAAAAACTACATTTATCGACGATAAAGAAATAATAGATACAAAAATAATTAATGATTTATTTGATGAAGATTATAGTGAAAGTGAAAATGTGGCATATCAAAATGCAATATCAAAATGGAGTAATATTTTTATTGATGCTACATTAGAAAATAAAGTGATTTCTATTTATTATGAAGATAGCATAGAAAATATTATTAGTGAGTTTGTAATGCAAATTCAATCAAAAAAGACAATTGATTATCCAGTTTATTTGGTAATTAGTGAAGATAAAGATAATTTAATTTATTTAAGTGAGAATAAATCTGAAGAAACAGAAGGAGCAACAGGGGTGGTTCTTGATTTATCAAATTCTAATACAGTAAAATTTGCAGTTGAAGGAAGTGTAGATTCATTTGAAATTCCAATTTACCTGGCTCCAAAGTCAGATAAGATTAGTATTACTGGGGAAATTTCAGAAATACCTGAAGAAAGTTTTTGGAAACGAGCTTTAATTCCATTTATAATACTGGTAATTGTGTTTTTTGTTATTTATATCCTACTTCAAGAATGGTATAAGAAGAATTATGAATCTCATTTATTCAAGAATAAAAATGACTTGTATAATTTGATATATTTTGTGAGCAATGCAAAAAATCAAAGATTATTAGATAATGAAATTAAAATTAGATTAAAAAAATCAAATTGGAAAAGTGAACAGATAGATTATGCAATTAAAAAATTCGAGGGAAAAAGAGTTGGAATGTGGGAAATTCCAATATTCAAATGGCGTGATAAGAAGAAAATAAATGAAGAAATGATGAAAAGAAATGCAAGAAAGATGATATATTAGCCCAGAAAAGTTTAAATACAAAAAATTATTAATTTAAAAAATGAAGAGGAGTATATTTAAGACATTAGCAAAGAATTTTTCTAAATTATTTGGTAAAAAGAAAAATGTGAGTCTTGGTTTCTATGGACCGCCAAATGCTGGAAAAACAAGTTTAGCCAACAGAATCTGTAAGGATTGGACAGGTGAAGAGTTGGGAATAGTAAGCCAGATACCTCATGAAACAAGAAATGTTCAGTTTAAAGAAAAGGTTGATATAGAATCTAAAGGAAAGAAGATGACATTTAAGCTGGTTGATACTCCGGGAATTGCGACAAAGATTGATTATGAAGAGTTTATTAAATTCGGACTTAGAAAAAAAGAAGCTCAGAAAAGAGCAAAGGAAGCTACTCAAGGAGTTATTGAATCAATAAAATGGATTGAAGATATGGAAGCAGTTGTTGTTGTGTTAGATAGTACAAAAAATCCATATTCGCAGGTCAATATTACAATACTTGGAAATTTAGTTGCAAGAAAAATACCTGTATTAATTGCAGCAAATAAGGTTGATCTAAGAAAAGCAGATGTTAAAAAAGTTGAAGCAGCTTTTCCAGAATATAAAGTTGTTGGGATAAGTGCTAGGACAGGAAATAATATTGATAAATTTTATGAGGAGTTATTTAAACTAGTAAAATAAAATGGTAAATCAAAATATAAAGTATAAAGGGTATAATCCATTTAAAATGCGGGGAAGCTGGATAGGTGCAGTTGCGTATTTAATATTATTTTATTTTTCATTTAATCCATTTAATACAATCGACAATTTTATATTAAATAATATATTTAATTATCTTTCTTCTATTAATGCTACTGGAGGGAATTCTATTATCTTTGCTTTTTATCAATTTTTTTATTATTTCCTATATCCTGTAATTGTAGGATTTATTATTGGTTGGATGATTCATAGCATATTCAGATATATAAATAATAAGCGTGAAAGGAAATAAAAATGGCAAAGGCAAATAAAAGACTGGGCGGTTTAACATTTGAATTCATTCCGTACTCAGAGATAAGGCACCTTGAAAGTAGCGATAGAATTAAAAAACTTCTTGCAATAGTTTTGAATAACAGGATAATAATACTCCAGGGAAGACTTAAACCTGAAGAAGAAACAAGGCTTATTGAAGATACAATGGCTATGATAGGTCATGTAAAAGATTTTAGAGGAATAGAACTTGCAGTTATTGGGTCAGGAGAAAATAATCTTTCTTTTGGAAAAAAACTTGGCCATGGTTTTGCAAAAATCCTTGTTGGAGATACTGCAGCAATGACACTGATAGGGCCCGCAAGTATTGTTAAAGAGATAAAGAGAAACCCAAGAAAGATTGAGTTGATGCTAAAGAGGTAGAAATTTAATTCTGCAGTTATATATACAATCATATACGAAATTATTTAAACTGAAAGGTATTTAGTATATTATGCCTCATCAATGTGTTCATTGTTCTAAAGTATACCCAAATGCATCAAAGGAATTAATAGAAGGGTGTGAATGTGGAAGCCATTTCTTCTTTTTTATCCGCGATGATCAGCTTAGCAAGGTTAAATCAGATCAGATTCAAATTGATTTTAAGGAAGAAGATAAAAAAGAGATTGAAAAAGATGTTAGAGAAATAATTGGGGCAGAAGATGAAGAAATACCAGTAATATTAGATTTAGAATCTATAAGAGTTTTAGGCCCGGGTAAATTTGAGCTGGATATTGTAAATTTGTTTAATAAGAAAAGGCCATTGATTTATAAATTAGAAGAGGGAAAATATATAATTGATTTAGTATCAACATTCAAGGCTGAACTTGGCTAGCCAGGATGATGAAAAGGATTAAATAATGTATATTTTTCATTATATATATGAAATCAGTATTGTTAGAACAGTTAAAAAGAGTGAAAATTAATTCTGATGAAAAAAGATATTTATTAAAAACTGCAGGTAAAATCATTGAAAAGATTGAAGAAAATCTGAAAAAAAGAAAAATTGATGCAAATGTTTTTATTGGTGGAAGTTTGGCAAAAGATACTATTTTAAAAAAAGATATCTATGATGTTGATCTATTTATCAAATTTTCTAAAAATTATTCAGAAGAAGTGATAAATAGACATATGAATAAATTATTTTTTTGGTTTAAAATTGCAGGTTTGCCATTAAAGATTAAAAAAATGCATGGTTCAAGAGATTACTATCAAATAATGTTAAAAGAGGATAAAAACATTATTATTGAAGTTGTTCCTTCACTTAAAATTAATAAGCCAGAAGAAGCAAGGAATGTAACTGATCTTTCTTATTTTCATATTAAATACGTAAAAAATATGATGAAGAAAAATAAAAATCTTGCTGATGAAATAATACTGGCTAAATCATTCTGCCATGCACAGAGAGTTTATGGAGCTGAATCATATGTAAAAGGATTTTCTGGATATGCTCTTGAACTGTTAATCTGTCATTATGGTAGTTTTATTAAATTCCTCAATGAAGTTGTAAATTCGCATGATAAAATAATAATTGATCCTGGAAAGAATTTTAAGAATAAAGAGGAAATTATTAATTATTTAAATGAATCAAAAAAATTGTCTCCAATAATTATAATTGATCCGACATTTAAAGAAAGAAATGCATCAAGTTCGCTTTCTGAAGAAGCTTTTGAAAGGTTTAAGGTGTCTGCAAAAGCATTTTTGGAAAATCCTTCTGTAGAGTTTTTTGAGGTGAAAAAAGTAGTAGTAAATGACTTAATTAGAAAAGCAAAGATCGAAGAGGGAGAATTTATTTCAATTGAGTTAAGAACAAATAAACAAGAAGGAGATATTGCTGGTACAAAATTATTAAAATTTTCAAAGATATTAACTAGGGAATTATCAAGGTCTGTTGATATTCTTGAAGATCATTTTGATTATTCTGGTGGAAAAAAAGCAATTGTTTATTATGTACTAAGAAATAAAAACGAGTTGGTTATTTCAGGCCCTTTGTTAGAACATAAAGAAGCTGTGGAGAATTTTAAAAAAGTTCATCCAATATGGTATATTGAAGATAAAAGGATTAAATGTGCAGTAGATAATAAGATTAAAGGTAATAATCTTATAAAAGAATTTGTTAGGAAAAATAAAAAACAGCTTAGAGAAATGTCAATTAAAGGTGTGAGAATAAAGTGAATTTGACTGTAATTATTTCAAACTTTTCTTTAAAGCCATGTCAAAAAGTGAAGAAAATGAACTTACAAAAAATTCTGATGAAAACCAAACTGCCATTTGCTCTTGATTGTCGCTTGTTTCATTAAGCATGAATAATATTTCTTTATTATCTGCAATATAAAAAGATGCAGGTATGTCTATCTTTTTTGCTTTTAATCCAAGTTTTTCATTTATTGTTTTTATTTCAATTTCAGGTCCATTTAAGGCAGAAGTTATTTTAACGCCAGAGTCAACAAGTTGTTTTAATATTGGCTCTAACAGCTTTGATCTTTTTCTTATTTCTGCAACAGATGCACAGATTATAACTTCTGATTTAGCTAAGTTAAGAATGTCTGCAATCTGGCCGTTGATATTTGTTCTTCCCCTTATTGTTCCAGATAAATCCTGTTTTTTTACCATTTCAGTTTTTGAAGAATGTAAAAGTTCTAATTCTTTGTATTCTTTTGTATCTTTTATATTAGAAAGCATGTTAACCTTATCATTCATTTCTTCAACAGTTGTTTTCTTTAATCTTTCAATAACTGATGTTGGTTTAACTGCAAAATATTTAACTGGTTTGCCTATTTTCTGCATTGCAAATCCGTTTTTTTCAAGTGATTCAAGAACATCATAAGTTCTGCTTCTTGGAACACCTGAGATTTCAGCTATTTCACCTGCTGAAGCTATACCTTTGCTAAGCAATGCAAGCCATACTTTTGTTTCATAAATATTAAGGCCAAAATGGTCTTTTATTTTATTAACAAGCTCGGGTTTAACTATCATTTTAATTAGGACCTTCTTTTTCTAGTTTTAGTGGTTTTTCTGCTTTTACTTCTGATAGAATTTTATCTGTAATTTCTTGAAGTTTTTGAGGATTTGCATATAATTCTAACTTGTTGCCTTTTGGCAATCCACTTAAGTCTATTGTATCATATCTGCCATCATTTTCACTGTCAATTGCAGATAATTCATTTCCAGATATATCCTTGATTGTAATTGTTGAACTGCCATCATTAGGACTTTTAACTAAAACAACATTATAACCTTCATAAGAAGAAGGAAATTCTTGTGGCATTTTACATCCGAATAGTCCTGAGGCTAATGCCAATGCTGTAAGTCCTCGAGTTAATTTATTTGTTTTCATTGTGGCTGTCCTGTTTCGTGGTCATGGAAGTTAGATTCAGCACCCATAGATAATGTTGAAATAATAATGTTAAAATCGTTGTTAGTAATCAAAGAAAGTGTTTCTTGATTATTGTAATCTCGGTTAGCATGAATCTCTACTGTTGCGTAATGTTTTCCGTTTCTTGAAATTTCATAATTTGTAGAATTCTCCCTTGCTATTGCACCAAGCACATCAAGATCATATTGGCTAAGCTTAGATAATCTTAAATTCCGTGGATCAAAACTAAATCCAGGCTTTGATATTATTAGTGTGTGTTTCATTTTATAATGTTACAATTTTATAATGACAAATATGGACAAAGGGTATTTATAAATCTTTCGTTTTTGTTACTTTTATGTAGTGGATACATAGGTAAAACCTGTAAAATTGTATAAAAACATCAGACAACAACAAACCTTTTTAAATTAGGGTTATTAATATCCCAATGCGTTCGTATTTATCAAAAGTAAAAGAATTTGCATTAAGTTGTGTTGGTTTGGGTAATTCATATACAAAAATCAATTATAATGGAGTGTTAACATTTCTAAATTCACTTGAACGTAAACAAATTGTTGGGGAAAGAATTAATTTAGAATATGATATTAAAGACAGGGGGATTCACAAAACTGAAATATTACCAGTTGATAGAACAATAGAATTTTTCAGGAAAAATTTTGTTCCTCAAAGCGGATTATATGTAGGCTATTGTGAAGGAGAACATTGCAGTTCTTATAAAAATGGGCTTGCGATTCATGAAATAAATATGGATTATGGAGAGTTAAAAAGGGCTAATGGAGGGTTACATAAAGAAAAACCATTAAGAACATTAGAATTAAAATTCATTGTTGATGAATCAGATAAGAAACGCTAAATTTTTTGATTAAGATTACATCTCCGAAAACTTTATAAATAACTTATGTATTATTTAATTATAAGTTCTTAGGTGTTTTACAGAACATTTCTAAAATGAATGAAGACATAAAAAAATCAATGCTTAAAACAGGAACAAGTATTCTCGGTATAGTCTGTACTGACGGTGTTGTTTTAGCTGCAGATAGGCAGGTTAGTGCTGGAAATATTGTTGTTGGAAAAGATTTTCAAAAAATAATTCCAATAAATGATTATCTTTTAACTGCTATAACTGGAAGTGTTTCAGATGCTCAATTTATCATGCGTTTATTATCTGCTGAGTTAAGAATAAAAGAAATAAAAAATAAGAGAAGAGCAACTGTAAAAGAAGCTGCTAGCTTTTTATCTATGATGACTTACCGTTCTATAAGATCTCCATCAATGATTCCATCAATTGTAGGCTCATTAATCGCTGGAGTTGATGAAGATGGAACAGCAAATTTATATTCAATTGAACCAGCAGGCGGAATAAATGAAGTTAAAGACTATGATGCAAATTTTGGAAGTGGAATGCCTTATATTCTTGGACTCCTTGAAAGAGGATATAAACAAGAACTTAATGTAAAACAGGGAGTTCAGCTTGCAATCGAAGCTTTAAAATCCTCAACACAAAGAGATATGGGTAGTGGATATGGAATAGATATCTATACATTTACAAAAGAAGGCGTGAAAAAAGCTGTAAGCCAGGAAATACAATCTGTCTTCAAGTAATTATATTTAAAATTTAAAATGGACATTCTAAAAGGAATAACTGAAGAGTTACCTCTTAATTCAATAACTGATGCAGGTTTTGAGGGGGCGAATATTGTTCTTTATACAAATAACATTAACTTTTTTCATGAAGGAGAATCAAAGATAAAAGAACTTGTTAACAAGTATAAGAAACGTATTGAATTAAGGGCTGATCAAGAAATTCTTGAGTCTCAGGAAAAAACAAAACAGATAATTGAAAAATCAATACCTCAGGAAGCTGAAGTTACAAATATTATATATGATGTACAAAGAAGTATTGTTATTATTGAAGCAAAGAAACCAGGAATGGTTATAGGAAAACAAGGTTCGGTTCTTCAGGAAATTAAAGAAAAAACTCTTTGGATACCTCAAGTTCAAAGAAGCTCTTCAATTCCAAGTAAAATAACTGAGAATATACGAGAAGTTCTTTATGCAAATAATACTTATAGGAGAAAATTTCTTCATTCAATAGGTAAAAAGATTTACAATGAATGGAGTGCAGAAAAAAAAGAGGGTTGGATTAGACTAACATTTTTAGGAAGTGGAAGACAGGTTGGAAGAAGCTGTCTGCTTTTACAAACACCAATGTCTAAGATTATTTTAGACTGTGGAATTGATGTTGCATCACATGAACAGGATAAATTTCCGTATTTAGATGTGCCTGAATTTGATATTTCAAGTGTTGATGCAATAATTATAAGTCATGCTCACATAGACCACTCTGGTTTAGTTCCTTATTTATTTAAAATGGGATATACTGGACCAGTATATATGACTGCTCCGACAAGAGATATTTCGTCTTTACTTGCATTAGATTTTATAGGAGTTGCATATAAGCAGGCTGCAACACCGCTTTTTAGCTCAACAGACATTAAAGAAATGGTAAAACATAGTATTTGCCTTAATTATAATGAAGTTACTGATGTAACTCCAGATATAAGAATAACTTTATATAATGCTGGGCATGCCCTTGGTTCTTCAATGGTTCATATTAATATTGGAAATGGATCACATAATTTGCTTTATGGTGCAGATATGAAATATTCAAAAACAAGATTATTAGATCCTGCTGTGACAATATTTCCAAGATTAGAAACTGCAATAATTGAGTCAACTTATGGAAGCAAAAATGATATTCTGCCTCCAAGAATTGAATCTGAAAATATTCTTATTGATTTAATTAAGAAAACAATTGAAAGAGAAGGTAAAGTGTTAATTCCAGAACTAGGACTGGGAAGAGCGCAAGAAACAATGTTAATTATAGATGATGCAATTAAAACTGGAAAATTGCCACCTATCCCGGTTTATATTGATGGAATGATATGGGATATTAATGCAATTCATACAGCTTATCCTGATTTTTTAAGTATGACAGTTAAAAACCAGATATTTCAAGATAATAATCCGTTTGTTTCAGATACATTCAAAAGAGTTGGATCTTCTCTTGAAAGAAAAGAAGTAGTTGAAGGTGGTCCGTGTGTTGTTCTTGCAACTTCTGGTATGCTTGTTGGGGGAGCTTCTGTTGAATATTTCAAAAACTTTGCCAGTAATAAAAGAAACAGCATCTTATTTGTTTGTTATCAAGGAGTTGGAAGCCTTGGCAGATTAGTTCAAGATGGGCTTAAAGAATATAGGTTTGAAAATGGAGAGTCAACTGAAATTAATTTAGAAGTTCATAAGATTGATGGATTTTCAGCACATGCAGGAAGAACAGAGCTTCTGAACTTTATTAAAAACTGCAAACCAAAACCAAAAAGAATAATTATTAATCATGGTGAATCAAGCAAATGTTTGGATTTAGCGAGCACATTGTATAAAATCGAACATGTTGAAACAAATGTGCCAAGAAATTTGGAAACATTAAGATTGAAATAATAATTTTTTCTGAAATTCAAATATTAAATGAGATTAAGTAATCGTGGTGGCATTAATCCTTAGAACTTTAAATTAAAACAGAAAGATTTATATAGTAGTTATAGTTACTATATAACATACAAAAACTGATGTTTTTGTCTGATTAAATTTTTACAAATTGAACATGGAAAAAACAACTATACAGATTAGTATAGAAACACTTGAAAGACTTAAGACCTTAAAGAATTTTGAAAGACAGTCATATGATGAAGTATTGAATAATATGATAGATAATTGTGAAGAAGAAAGTTTAAGTGAAGAAGAAATAGAAGATATAAAAATAGCACTTGAAAATGTTAAAAAAGGAAAAGTAAAACCTATTGAACAAATTGCAAAAGAATTAGGAATTACTCTAAAATAAAATGTATTCAATTCAAATTGAAAAGAATGCAGAAGATTTTATTAAAAAGTTACAAAAGAAAGATGCTGAAATTATTTTAAATAAAATTTATTCAATAAGGGAGAATCCATTTAGGTTCATCAAAAGGTTGCAGGGTGAAAAGCTTTGGAGATTAAGAATAGGAGATTATCGGGCAATTATAGATGTTATAATTTCTATGAATAAAATTATTGTGATTAGAATTGGTCATAGAAAGAATGTTTATGAAAATTAATCTTTAGGATTAATAATATTACCTAATTGTTGATATCTGTAAATCAGAAAATCTTATTAAACTTTGATCTAAAGGATCAGTTACTAGTTTTCTTCCACAATAATCTCTCGGAGTTTTCACTTTAAGAATTTCTTTTCCGAAACCAGAACTTGCAAAAGTAATCTCTTGATTATTATTTGTATCTGTTGGATAAATTAAAAAAGAATGATTTATGTAAACTTCTATGCCTCCTGGATTGCATGATTGAACAAATAATGCCTCATATCTTCCATCATATTGGTTAATCCAATCCTGGACCTCTTTTACAGCGTCGCTTCCATCTTCATTGACTTCATGATAAACAAAATATGTATTTCCATTATCTTTCCATGAATTTCCATGTGCTATTAACATTCTAATAGAATTAACTTGTGGTAAACCATGCATTTCAATATATCTTATTGCATCTCTAAGATTTGATTCTAATACACCATTAATCCTTTCGTCAATTATAGTTTCAGGTTTTAGTCCTTTCAATTTTGCAAAATCTCTTATACTTCTACCTATAACTCTGTCTACTTCTTTTCTATAAAATTTCTTCCAATCGTAAGAGAGGTCTACATCTCCAAACCTAGTTCTTATTTCTTCCATAAAATCTCTTAGAATTTAACTTTATAAACCTTATTAGGAGCAGACATTGTCAAGATAGTAAAATATAGTTATCGGACAATATCGCAAAATTCTAAAGTTTAAAAAGCACATTTACTTAGATATTAGGTAAAAAAGATGAAACATAATCTAAAGATAACAGCAATACTGGTAATAATGTTTTTTATTACTCAACTAATTGGGCTTGCAGTTATTTATGCTGATCCATTACATTTAGATCAGGTCAGCAATGGAACTGTTCAAAAAGTTGACAATCCTTATTTTTCAGGATTATCTTCTGACAGCAGTAATAATCCAGGTGAGAATTTCATATCAATATTAGTTGCTTTTATTTTTGCATTAATAATATTTTTTCTCCTTGCTAAATTTAAAGTATCTATTATAATGCGGGCCTGGTTTTTTATTGTAGTTGTAATAGTCATCACAATAACTGTTTTTGCATTTGAAAAATTAATTCCAATAAAAATAAGTCTTCTGCCTGCAGTAATTATTGCATTACTGATTGCATTAGTCTTGGCAGTGTTCAAGGTATTTAAGAGAAACATTATAATCCACAATATAACTGAACTTTTGATTTATCCGGGGATTGCAGTTGTATTTATTCCTCTTTTAAATATTTGGACAATTATTCTTCTGCTTATTATTATTTCAATTTATGATATATGGGCTGTTTGGCATTCAGGCATTATGCAGAAAATGGCAAAATACCAGATTAATGAACTTAAAATATTTGCAGGATTTTATGTTCCTTATCTGAATAAAAAGCAAAGGGCAATGATAAAAGAAGTGAGAGCATCAAAGAATAAAAAACTAGACAAAAAATCAATTAAAGTGAATTTAGCAATTCTCGGTGGAGGAGATGTTGTATTCCCAATAATCACTTCAGGAATCATATTCAGCATATGGGGATTAATACCTGCATTAGCAGTTGTTTTTTGTGCAACACTCGCTTTGATAGGTCTGTTTATATTTGCAAAAAAAGGAAAATTCTATCCTGCAATGCCATTCCTGACTGCAGGATTATTTATTGGAATTTTAATAGCATGGATGATTAGTATGGTTTTATAAAGAGTTTAATTCTAAAATACAATATAATCCTCGTTTAAATTACACTTGTTCCATTGCCATCTTTTTTCAGACGAATTATGTTGTCAACAAAAGATTCTATTTTCTGATCATGGCTGACAAGAATCAGCTGTTCAACTTTAAGCTGTTGAAGGACATCACGCATTTTGTCCAGTTGCTGCTGCGAAAATCCATCTGTCGGCTCATCAAGTATAACAAGACCTTTTGTTTTAATTTCACTTAATAGAGAATTTATTGTTTGATTTAAAGCAAGTCGGTATGAAAGTGCAATGGCAGTTCTTTCTCCTCCAGATAGATATTCATAATCCAGCTGATAATCCTGCTGCTCGATTATTGGAGTAAACTCTTCATCAAGACGAACAAGGAAAGTATCTGGAACAAGAATTGAAAACCATTCGTTAAAAAGTTTTGAAAATTCGTCTCTTAATTTTAACATTACATTTTTTTCTATAAAACCGATAAGTTCAAGAAATTCGTTTGAAACCCAGTTTTCTAATTCAGTAATGAACATAAGCTGATCTTTTAATTTTTCCTTTAATTTAATTTCTTCTTCAAGTCTCGCTATTTCCTGATTGCCTAATTCAATTTCTTTTATTTTTTCAGCCTTTTTTATTTCAAAGATTCTTTCTTTTCTTGAGGTCTCTTCTAATTCTCTTTGTTTAGTCTGAATAATTAAATCATATTTTTTCATATCACTAATTGCATCTTTCAGCCTTTTAATCTGGTCATCAAGAAGTTCAATATCGAGTTCAAGAGATTTTTTCTGGGTTTCTAAATCGTCTTTTCTCTTACTATCTCCTTCAAGAGTCTGTATTTTTATTTTTAACACTTCAAGGGAAGTTTTTGTCTTTTCTAAATTTGATATTTCTGCAGATAGCGAAGAAAATAAGATTTCTTTTTTCTGCTTTTCATTATCAAAATTTATTTTCTTGTCATTTATTAAAGATATTTCTTTTTCTGCCTGCTCTAAAATTGACTGTTTATGAGTATCTGCAACATTCTGAAGGCAGGTTGGGCATAATTTAAGTCCAGAGACTTTATTTTTAAGAGATTCAAGCTCGTATTTTTTTGAAATTAATCCAGATATATTTGTTGAGATTTCAATAATTTCTTTGTTTGTCTGCTGATAAATTAGTTTTTTTTCATTAATTTTTTCAGTAATTTCATCTAGGTCTTTTTGATTAAAATCGCGGGTTGCCTGTTCCAATCTTGCATTAAGCACATTAAGATCTTTTTCTGCTTTGACAAACTGTTCTCTTTTTGAATGGATTAAAATATTAATTTTTTCAACTTCTGTTTCAATCTTTCTTTTTTCCTCGATTTTTAAATTAATATCTTCAAGTTCTTTTTCCTGAATTTTTATATTTTCTTCGACCTCCTTAATCTGTCTGTCAATTTCAGGTATTTGATCTTTTATTTCTAATAAAGAAACTTTTCTTTTTTCAAGATTTTGTTTTCTTGTCTCAAGGTCAGATATTTCCCCTTGTTTTAATCTGGATATTTCCCTAAGTTTTGCAGTTAAAATCAGTGTATTCTCTTTAACTCGTTTATATTTATCAATTCCAAAGACATGTCTTAGTGTATTTAAACGAATTTCAGGATTTTCAAGAATGATCTGTTTCATTTCCTCCTGCGGAGTATAAACTGTAAATCTGTATAACAAATTGGTCTTTTTAGCAAATTCCTGAGGGTAATTTAAAAGTGAGAGAATAGTATTTTTTATTTCTGTAACTGCTTTTTCTTCTGTTTTTCCGTCAATAGTTATATATGTTGATTCCTGGCTTACAGATTTTTTTCTTTTTAGAGTTCTTGAAACAATAATTGACTTTCCATCAATTTCAAACTCTAATTCAACAGTTCCTTCATCACGGCCGTTTTTTAACAAAGATGCTCCTCTTTGGCCTGGTTGAAGGCCAAATAGTGCAAATTCTAGTGCTAATAGAATTGAAGTTTTTCCAGAGCCAATATCTCCGGATAAAAGAACAGAACCTTTTGGGAAAGTTATCTCTGCATTTTCATAACTTCTTATATTTTGGATTTTAATTCTTTTGAAAATCATTTTAAAAGTTCAATATTTTCTGAAGTTCACCTAATAGTCGTTCATTGAAAACCTGATTTTTTTCATCTTCTTGTTTTTCTATACTTAATGACCTGACAAGTGAAGCAATTTTATCAGTAAATTTAGAAGGATTAGTTGTGAAATAATCATTAATTATTGTTTCTTCTACTTTATGCATATCTTTTACTTCAATTTGTATTGCTGATTCTTCTATGGATAATTTTGAGGTGTTTTTAATAAATGAATAAGCGCCATGATCTTTTACAAATTTCTCAATCTCATTAAATTTTATTTCTGAAATTTTACCTTGTTTAAATATCCCACTTAATCTAAGAAGTATAATTTTGTCAGTAATATTGTGCTTTGCAATTTCAGACATAATTTTTTCAGTTGCAGTAAGAGTATTTTCTAAGTTAATGTGGATTGAGACTACATCTTTTATTTTTAGTTGAATTTTGGTTTTATTTACAGGCTCCCCTGTTTCAATAATATAAAACTGGCCATAATTTAACTCTTCTAATTCTTCAAAATTATTTGGATAGACCGGCCCGGAATAAACAATGTTATTCTTTGAAAAATCTATGTGTAAATGACCAAGAGCATAATAATCTGCCTTAGGTAATTCAGGTATTGAAATTGAATCTATTGGCAGATTTCCAACTGCTTCTGTTAAGGTTGTATGAAGGAGAAATATTTTAAAAAATCCAGGAGTTTCTTGAAATGAAACGCGCCTTAAATCTGGGACTTCAAGTCCTGATTTTTTTCCAGGATATCCATAAAGTGCACAGTTTTTAACTATTGTTGGTAGAAGAATTATCTTTTCATCTCTTTCTTCAAACTTGAAAACATTTTCGCAAAAACCTGCATGTTCAAGAACTTCTAAAAATGTTTTTCCTGCAACTGAATAGTCATGAGAGCCTGCAATTATATAACAAGGTATTCTTGCTTCTTTTAATTTTTTAAACTCAGCAAAAGTGCGCTTAAGTATTTCAATTGGGGGATAGGCTGAGTCAAACAAGTCTCCGGTTATTAAGACCATTTCAACTTTATGTTTAATTGATAGGTCAATTGCCATTGAAAAACTCTGAATGTTCAATTCCTGTATTTCAGGAAATCTCCATCCGCCTAAATGACAGTCTCCTATGTGTGAAAAGCGCATTCTAAAACAATCCTCTTTTTATTACCATAAAAATCAATAATTAATGGTTTTTATAAAGATAATTGTGGTGAGTTTTTGTGGAGAAATTTAGGGTAAAGGTTAAAATTAAATTTCTGATAATTATTATTGTACATTTAATGTTTCAAGGTGCTTTTTTGCTAATTGAAACGTTCTATACATTTCTTTATGCATAGTTCTTGAAGGATGAGGAGGATATCTTTTTGCTATTTCATCTGCTCTTTGATAATATGATTCAATTTGATTAATTGTCTCTCCATTATTGATTGCATTATCTGGTGCTGATAAAAGTTTTAAAGAGTTTTCTCGAATAAATGCAATACATAAACCATAAGCTTCGCCATCAATGAAGGCAATTTCTTGTTGATGGGCCCTTGACTCTTCGTTTAATTTATTTATTCTTTTATTTATCTCATTAGCTTCTCCACCGGTTAATATATTCCAAAGAGTTCTTATCATGTTGTGTTTAATAATTAAATAGTTTTTAAATATTATTATGGTATCTTAAGTTTATAATTACCTTTTATTTTAATACTTGACTCTTTTCAAATTCTCTATCTGAAAACTCATTATATTCTCCACGAATTTTTTCCCAGAAGGCTAAAAGGCTATCAAGACTTCCAGTTGCTGTTTTTCTTTCATAATCAAAATGTTGTTTTGATACTTTTTCAAATAAAGTTTTTAAATTTACTGCATTAAAAAAACTAATATATTCATCATCAAATCTGCCTTTGAATTTAACTTTTACAAGACCAAAAGAGTCTTTTGGTGAAGCAATAGCTAAAACTTCATCAATGAGACATTTACAAGACTTAACATCTTTATCATAATTTTTCTTGCTGCCTATTCTTGAAACTCCCTTATAGTGTTTTAAATTTTCGGGGGAGATATCTGCAAGACTTCCTAATTCGATTGATTCTTCTGCACAACTTACACAACACCGAATATTTCCAATTGCATAAGCACAAGAATCACTAAAAAAATAATTTGGTTGAGGTATTAATAATCCTGAATCTGTTCTTAAATATGTATTCATCAATCCTAATTTTTCCTTTTGTAAATTTCCTACTAATTTATCCATTTAAGAAAAGACTAAATATATTTTATAAATTTATTGGTAATGGATGGAATCTTAATTTTAAGACTTGGCTATAAAATTATCTTCCAGATAAAAAGCTTTTCCTGAAACAAGTTTTTTGATGCAATAAGTTTAATCTTAAGGTTTTGTTTTTTTGCTTCAGATTTCCAGGCTGATTCTGGAGTTAATGAAGATGTGAGAAGAAAACAGACTCCGTTATTTGATAAATGTGGGTTTAATTGTTTAATGAATTTTATTATTGTTTCATCGCCTTTTTTTCCCCCTGTCGTGTCTTTCTGATTGTCATATTTGTGTTCAGGAAGATAGGGAGGATTGAATATAATTAAATCAAATTGTGAGTTTTTGTTGACCTTAGAGAATAAATCTGATTTGATTGATTTAATCTTAAGTTTTTTTGTTTCTTTAATTGCATCTGGATTTATGTCAATTGCAGTAATATTCTGCTTTTTTATTTTGTTTTTTAGGCAATTTATTGTTTGTATTCCTGAACCAGTACCCATATCAAGAACTTTGATTTTTGGTCTTTGATTTTCGGTTAGTTTAATCAAATAATCAGATATAATTTCACAAAGAAAATAGGAATCTTCTGCTGGCTGATAAATCATTAATGGATGAAAGATAGTGGGCTTAAATATTTTTGTTCTCTTTCTATTAATCAAAATTTTACCCGAACCAATTCTGAATAAGTGCTGCAATATTGTCTTTGAAAATAATCATTAATATAAGTAAAATTATTAGAGTTATTAAAATTCCTGAAAGCAGGATAACAAGCCAAGGAAATGGCTTTTTTTGTTTTATTTGCTGTTCTGAAGGAAGTGGTTTATACCCTGAATATTCATTTGAAGCAGGTGGCTGGGGGATTTGTGGAAGCTGGGGTATTTGAGAGCTCTTTTGAAGTGCAGACAAATCTTGCAAATTAGATGCTTCATTAATACTATTAATGCTACTGCCAGAAGCTCCGCCAGTTATATATGAATAAGCTTCATTAATATCATTAATATTATATCCAGAATTTATCAAAACTTGTTTAGCCTGCTCCAGAGAATATCCTCTTTCAACTGCATTTTTTATTGCTACAATAATATCTTCTCTCGCACTCATTTTATTTCAATTATTCCCCCATCTTGAGCTAAATGGCAAGTGCTTCCATACTTATAGTTCATCTCTTTTGAAAGTTCAATTGCAGGAGTTAACTGCTCTAAGCTTCCGTGTGAGGGTATAATATGCTCGGGCTTTAAAAGATTTATTAAATCTCTTAAATCTTCTCTTCCTCCGTGGCCAGATACATGCACATCTCCAAAGATTCTAACATCTTGCATTTTTAATTTTTTCTCCATATTTGCACGGTTTGAAACATTGATTGGAGTTGGAATAACTTTTGATGAAAATATCACACTATCTTGTGGATGAAAATTAAAAGGTAGTTTTTTACTTACAATTCTATCCAGGACTGAACCATCTTCTCCTTGATGACCGGTACATACTAAAACATATTCGTGGCGTGATTTATCAATCTGTTTTAATTTTGATTTTACCTGATTAGTATAACTTATGAGCTGAATATCTTTTTCAAACGGACATTGGCCAATTGCTCTTGAAGCATTTACATATTTTGACAAACTTCTTCCGACAAATACAACTTTTCTGTTAAGTTTTTTGCTGAAATCAACAATGCTCTTCAGCCTTGCTATGTGTGAAGAAAAAGTTGTTATAACAATTGCACCTTTTCCGTGTTCAACTGTTAGCATAACTTCTTCAACCATGGCTCTAGCAATTTTTTCACTATGAGTTTTCCTATCATCTCCAGAATAAAGTGCATCAACAATTAATACTTTTACTCCTTTTTGTCCAAGGTCTCTAAGCATTTTATAATTAGGAGGTGATCCAATTGTGGGATTATTATCTAGCTTGTAATCGTTTGCATATGCAATTATTCCATAAGGAGAATGAAGAGCTATAATTGTTGATTGAAGTGTAGAATGAGTGACATTAATAAAATCAACTTGATAATTTCTCCTTAAGCCTTTTATAATTGCTGAACTGTCTGGTCTGATAACATTTAATTTATTTTTTATTATTGTTTTTGTATCTTTAATTAGTGCCTTGAGAACTTCAATTGTATATGGGGTACCATAAATTTCTGCTCTTGGATATTTATATGCCATATACTGCACAGCCCCAACATGATCAAGGTGTGCGTGTGAGATAAGAATTGCACGAACTTTATCTCTTAATTTTTCTAAAGTCTTGTCTTCTGGAAGTGCGCCCACAGTCCTTAATAATTCAGGTGTTGGCTGTTTTGTTGATTCTTGAAGATCAATAACTGCTGGAAGATATAAACCTGCATCAAATAATATAACATCTTCATCAAATTCAATTGCAGTCATATTTTTTCCAACCTCACCATACCCTCCTATCGTATGTATCTTAAACATATTAATAAAACATCAAGATAGTTTAAATAGGTTTTGTAGAATAGGAAGATAGTAAAATGGGCAGATATTTAAATCAAACTTGACTTATTATTATATGAAAAAGGCAGAGAAAATGAAAAAAAAATCTGTTAAAAAAAAGAGCGTGAAGAAATCCAAAAAAGGATGGGGACGCTCCTATGGATATTAATTGGGTTATTCTCATTGTTCAATTCATTATAGCAATTGTAACTTTATCTTCTGTAATAATATTATATCTAACAATCAAAAGTAATAAGCAACTTAATCAAAATATAATTTTTAATGAAGTTGTAAAACAAGAAAGAGAATTAAGAATAAAACTTAGTGAATATAGAGAAGAAATTGATAAAAGACTTGAAAAATCAAAAGAATTTAAAGAATTATCTTTAGATTATAATACTATTTTATTTAATTATTATGAATATTTAGCAATATGTTTATATAAAAAACTGATTGGTGATAAAGAAGCAAAATTATATTTCTATGCTATGGTTAAAAATGTTAAGGATCTATTTGATTCCAGCATACTTTTTGAAGAAAATTATGCAAAAAAAGAAGACTATCCTGGAATTCAATGGCTTTTTAGAAAATGGGACATTTAATTAACGAAACATTTAATTAATAATGTTAATTAAATAAACAATGGATAAAATTAAGCTGAAACCATTAAAGCCATCGATGAAAGAAAATAAAAGATATCTTTTACTCAAAGGAACTTTTGAAAAAAAAGATGTTGAAGAAGCAATTTTAAAATATATTGGTGTGCTTGGATGGGCAAAGGCAGCACCGGTCTGGATTAAAAATAATATTCTTGCAATTAACCGTGAGGAAGTTGATAAAATAAAAGCAAGTTTTGTTGTTGCAGATAAAGAAATTGAAGTTGTAAGAGTCAGTGGGACTTTGAAGAAGTTGAGTGAAAAAAGTAAGTAGAAACGGTTAAATAAACATAGAGTTATTAATTAATATGATTAATTATTTTAAATATATAAAAAATAATCCTAAGGGGTATTGGTTTAAGAGAAAACTTTATGGTTGGGGTTGGGTTCCTGTAAAGTGGCAGGGTTGGTTAATAACTTTAATATTAATTATTTTTGTAACTTATGCAGCAATAATTTTTTTGATTAAAGGGAAGTTAATAGAATATTTTGTATCTTTAGTATTTGCTATTGTTATTTTAATATACATTGCTTATAAAACTGGAGAGAAGCCAAGGTGGAGTTGGGGAAGATAACTAGTTAATTTTTTATTTTCATCTAATTATATAAAAATCTAAAAAAGAGATTAGGATTTAACTATCAAAAAGTTTTTAAACCTATTATACTTTTAGAAATAAGAGAAAAATTAGATAAATTTATATTATTAACTTTCTAGTTAATGGAGATTAAAAATGGATATGCCAAGTGAAATTCAACATCAAGCAATGGGCTATGACCGTGCAGCTACAATGTTCTCTCCTGATGGACATTTACTTCAGGTAGAATATGCAGAGAAAACTGTAAGGCTCGGAAGCTCAAGTATTGGTCTGGTTTGTACAGACGGAGTTGTAATTGTTTCTGACAGAAGAATTAATGATAAATTGATCCTGCCTGAATCTGCTAATAAAATTTATGAAATTGACAGCCATATAATTTCAAGTGCTGCAGGAATATTAAGTGATGCAAGAGTGTTAATTGAAAGATCAAGAGTTTTGGCGCAGCAAAATAGAGTAACTTATAACTCTCCAATTGAAGTTGAAGAAATAATAAGAGAGATTGCAAATGTAAAACAACAGTTCACACAATATGGCGGGGCAAGACCTTTTGGAGTTGCTATTTTAATTGCTGGAATTGACAATGATGGACCTAAAGTTTTTTCATCAGATATAACTGGAAATTATTTTTCATATTATTCAATGGCAATTGGAGAAAATGATGAAAAAATAAAAGAAATGCTCAGACTAAAATACAATAAAAACCTAAATATTAACGGAGGATTAAAGTTAGCTTTGGAAATTTTTAAAGAAATTCTCGGTAAAAATTTTGAATTAAGCAGATTTGATGTCGCTTATGTTAACAAGGACGAGAAGAAGAATAGAAGGTTGGATGAAACAGCCTTAAAAAAGCTAATTTAAGAAAAGATGACTAATGTTATTTCTAGAATAAAAGCTGGCGGTAAAAATTTTGAGATTTTGGTTGATGTGGATAAAGCAGTAGAATTTAAGAAAACAGGAAAGGGGTCAATTGGAGAAATAATTGCAATTGATAGAATTTTTACAGATTCTAAAAAGGGATTTCATGCTTCTGAAAAAGATTTAGAAGAGGCATTTAAAACAAAAGATATTAATGCAATTGCTGAAAAAATAATCAAGAGCGGCGAGATTCAGCTGCCAATGGAATATAAAGAAAAGCAGAGAGAAGGAAAAGAAAAGCAGATTGTTGATTTTATTGTAAGAAATGCAGTTGATCCAAGAACTGATCGTCCTTATACTTCTGAAAGAATTGAAAGATCATTGGACGAAGCAGGAGTTAATATTACAAATAAACCCATTGAATCTCAAATAAATGAAATAGTTGATAAATTAAGACCAATACTACCTATAAAAATAGAAACCAAAAAGCTTATAATCACTGTTCCTGCACAATATACAGGACAAGTTTATGGATTATTGCAGACATATAAAGAATCAGAAGAATGGCTTTCAAATGGAGATTTAAAATGTCATGTGAATGTTCCTGTGGGATTCCAAATGGAATTTTATGATAAACTAAATGCTGTTACCCATGGTTCAGCAATCAGTGAAGAGGTTAAAGAAAAATGAGACAAGAAACAGAAGAAGTTGAAGTTGAGAATTATGTTGAAGATGATAAAAAAGAAAGACAGATAGTTGTACCTGGAGAGATGATTGCAAAAGGTGATGACTACTTGCCTGGAGAAGGAACATTTAGAGAAAAAGAAGAAATTATTGCAGAAAGATATGGCATTGTTGAGCATTCTGGTAAACTGGTAAAAGTTATTCCTTTATCTGGAGTTTTTATACCAAGAAGAGGTAATGTAATAATCGGACAAGTTGTTGATATTTCTTTTAATGGATGGATGACAGATATTAATGCACCAAGTTCATCATTCCTACCTTTAATGGAAGTTCCGAGATTTGTTGACAAAAATAATATTACAGAATTTTTAGATATTGGAGATTTTTTCAGCGCTAAAATATTATCAATAAAACAAAAAGGAATTGATTTAACATTAGATGGTAGAGGGCTGGGAAAATTAGAAGACGGAATAATTATATTTATTAATCCGAATAAAGTTCCGAGAGTAATTGGAAAAGAAGGAAGTATGATTAAACTTATTAAAGATGAAACAAATTGTAAAATAACAATTGGACAAAACGGATTGGTTTGGATAAAAGGAGAAAAGGTTGAAGATGAATTATTTGCAAAAAAGGCAATTTTATTTGTTACAGAACGTTCATTTGTTCAGGGATTAACTGAACAAGTTCAAAAATATTTAAGCGAAGAAAAGGAGAGGATGAGAAAATGAAAGCAATAAATTATCTTTGTGAAGAACGAGATTGTGAAGGAAGAGAATTTCTTCATGAAGCAAGAGTAATGCATGATGGCACAATACTTTATTGTTGCAAAAATTGTGGAAACGGAGTTACAGAAGGAGAAATTAGACTTTATAATATTGAAAAAGAATTTAATAAAATGATTGACCGGATTGGAGGCAAACTTATACCTCTAGGGGTTGAATAATATTTAAAATGGCATATACAAAAAGATACGACGGAAGAAAATTCGATGAAGCAAGAAAAATAACTGCAAAAGTTGGAGTTATACCAAATGCTGACGGCAGTGCGATGTTTTCATTTGGAGACACTGTAGCATATGCTGCAGTTTATGGACCTAAACAATTACACCCTCAACATATGCAAAATCCAGAAACTGGAATATTAAGATGCAATTACTCTATGTTAAGTTTCTCTGTATCTGAAAGAATAAGACCTGGACCAAATAAAAGAAGCACTGAAATTTCTAAGGTCAGTGAATGGGCTTTAAGTCCAGCTGTTTTAATTGAAGAATTTCCAAATACAGTTGTGGATGTTCATATTTCAATACCTCAGGCAGATGCTTCAACAAGATGTGCAGGAATTAATGCCGCATCTTTAGCATTAGCACATGCAGGAATACCAATGAAAGATTTAATCTGCAGTGTATCAATTGGAAAAATGGATAAGCAATTAGTTGTTGATGTTAATAAAAAAGAAGAAGATTATGAAGAAGGTGAGGGAGCAACAGATATGGCAATGTCTTTTCTTGCACGAAGCGGTAAATTAACACATATTCAATTAGATGGAAAAATTTCAACAAAGGAATTAAATGAAGCAGTAAAACTGGGAAGAGAAACTGCAAGAAAAATTTATGAAATTCAAAAAAAAGCTTTGAAAGAAGCAGTAACGGAGAAAAAACAATGAACAGTTTATCTGAAATATTAAATGAGTTAGCTCAAAGAAAAGCAGAAGCTGATGAAATAATTAGACAGAGAAAAATGTTAATATCAGAAGATGAAATTAGAAGAATCTCTTATGATGGGCAAGCTAGTGAAAATTATGGTTTACTAATGCAAGAAATTCCTAATATTAATCCAACCACTATATTTCAAAATGGAGGTTATAGATAAAATGATAGAAACATCAAACTTAACAAAAACAAGAATTTCACAATACTTGTCAGAAGGAAAAAGATTTGACAATAGAAAAACTGATGAATTCAGAGACATTTCTATAGAATGTGGGCTTTCAAAAAAAGCAGAAGGAAGTGCAAGAGTAAAAATTGGAAAAACCGAAGTTTGGGTTGGAGTGAAATTAGAAACAGCAGAGCCTTATGCTGACTCTCCTAATAAAGGAAATTTAATGGTTACAGCAGAATTGCTTCCGATGAGTAATGTAAAATATGAATATGGCCCTCCAAGATTTGAAGCAATTGAATTAGGAAGATTGGTTGATAGAGGAATAAGAGAATCTGGATATATTGATTTTGAAAAACTTTGCATTAAAGAAGGAGAAAAAGTCTGGAGTGTAATAATTGATATTTATTCAATTAATGATGATGGAAACTTATTAGATGCTGCTTTTATTGGAGCATTAACAGCATTAAGAGAAGCAAAAATGCCTTCCTATGATGAAGAAAAAGGAAAAATCGATTATGAAAAAGAACTAAGTGGGAAACTTCCATTAACTGAAAATATGCCTGTAAATTTTAGTATTTATCAAATTGGAGAAACCATATTTATTGACCCAACAATTGAAGAAGAAGCAGCTGCACAGGGAAGATTAATATTAGGGGCCTTGCCTACAAATCCTCTAAGAATTTGTAGTATGCAAAAAGGAGATACAATTCAGATATCTCCTGAAAAATTCGCAGAAATGCTCGAACTTGTTGAAAAAAAGCATAAGACATTTTATCCTCACCTGAATAAATTAATTGAAGAAGCAATTAAATCAAAAAAAGCTTAACAGGTAAATTTAAAAAGCACATAAATTGTTACTATTTATAACAAGGAAAAAATGACTGCACAAAAAATAGATCACGGAAAATTTACTAAATATGAAAGGACAAGAATTCTTGGCGCGAGAGCATTGCAGATTGCAATGGATGCTCCACTTTTAACTGTAATAAATAAAGAAGACCTTGAAGAAATAAATTATGATCCTATGGAAATTGCAAAAATTGAATTTGAAAGAGATGTTCTTCCAATAACTGTAAAACAACCAATGCCAAAGAGAAAATCTGTAAGAGTTAGAAAAGTAACTGAAACTAAAGAAGAAACTGAAGAAGGGGAAGTTATTGAAGAAAAAGAAATTATTGAAGAAGGAAGCGAGATAATGGAACTTGCAACACCTGAAGATGAAGAAACATTTGAAGAGGGAGCTGGTGGAAGAGAAAGTAGTGAAGAACTACAATAATTCTTTAATATACAAGTTATATACAATTTTATGAAAAATATAAGATTTATGCCGATTAGTGAAGCTATTGACCTAATGGGAAGAATTGGGCAAGTTTGTTTATTAGAAAAGGAGCATGAGGAATTATTTGGCCATACTTGTGATAGTAATTCCTTGAGGAAAAAATTAAAGTATAAAGATTGCCAAGAATCAAGAGAAGTTATTGATTTCCTTTCAGAAACTTATAAGTTATTTAGAAATGCTTCTAAAAAATATGGGGAAGATTTTTTCTCAGAACATTTAAAAAAAATTAGTTTGATATACAAAACTTATACATATCAAGAACTTGGTTAAATAAATGTTATAGTTTAATTCTTGATATCAAAAATAAAAATCCAATTATAAAAATAAACTAAATAAAAAGTTAAAAAACTATTTGCTTATTTTCCTTTGCTTTTTCTATAAATTACTTATTTGTAGGGATTAGCCCTAGGAAGAAAAGCAACAAGAGCAAAAAAGCCCAATACCAAACGGGATCCATGAATCCTAATAGGCCTAAAAGACCTAAAAGACCCAGCCAACCCCAGGGATTAAATTTATTTGCCATTTAAAATAAAGGTGATTAAAGATTATAAATCTTATGAAATATAATTCAAAACTTTAATAAACTGGATTTGCTTTAATCTATTATGAAAATAAAAGAGCTGAAAGCCAGAGAAATTAAAGATACAAGAGGGGATAAAACAATTGAAATTGAATTAATTACTGATCTTGGAAGATTTATTGGAAGTGCACCAAATGGAAAATCAAGAGGAGAATATGAAGCAGAACCCTGGAAAAAATCATTAAAAAGTGATATTGCTAATGTAAATTCTTGTTTTATTAAAGATATTAATATAAAAAGATTTGATGATTTAATATTAATTGAAAATACTTTTAAAAAAATAGTTGGAGCAAATACAATGATTGCTTTGGAATATACTTTTCTAAAAGCACTTGCTAAAGAAGAAGATAAAGAAATTTGGCAGTTAATAAATAATCGGAGAGGGAAATTTCCGATGCCTATTGGAAATGCAATTGGCGGAGGTAAACATTCTGATAAAGGGCCGGTATTTCAGGAGTTTCATTTTATCCCTGAAGCAACTTTTGAAAGAGCTGTAATTATCGGTAAAAGAGCAAGAGAAAATTGTTCAGAAATATTAAAAAACTTAGATAAAAGTTTTAAAAAGCAAACAAGTGATGAAAATGCGTGGAAAACAGGTCTAGATAATGAAAATGTCATTGCAGTAATACAGGATGTAAAGGAAAACATGATTGATGAGTTTTATACCAGAGTTCATTGTGGTATAGACTGTGCAGCTTCTGAATTTTTTTCAAATGAAAAATATAATTATAACAAGAAAAAATTATCAAGAAAAGAACAAATTGAAAAAATAATTGAACTGGCTGATAAGTTTTTTTATATTGAAGATCCTTTAGAGCAGAATGATTTTGATGGTTTTTCAGAAATTATGAAAAAATCAAAAGGATTAATTGTTGGAGATGATCTGACTGCTACAAACTATGATAGAATTTTAATGGCAATAAAGAAAAAATCAGTTAATGGTGTAATAATCAAACCAAATCAAAGTGGCTCCCTTATTGAAATTAAAAAAATTATTGAGCTTTGTAAAAAAAATGAAATTAAAACCATATTTTCACATAGAAGTGGGGAAACTAATGAAAATATTCTTGCTGATCTGGCTTTTGGATTTCAAGCAGACTATATTAAAACCGGAATCTGCGGAAAAGGAAGAGATGAAAAACTGAACAGAATGATTGAAATTGAGAGGAGCTTGTTCTGAGGTCAAAAGTATTTGGAATCGATACTACTAAAGTTAAAATTCTTGACATCACAAAAACACTTATAAAAATGTTTTTTATAGTATAAACATAAAAAGGGTTGAGAATGAAATTTACTTTTAATATTAATATTGAAAAAAAACATGTATTGGGATTATTTTTAATTTTTGGGATTGTGATGATTGGATTTGTTATTGCAATTGATTCAAGTGTACCAAGGTGGGTAACACCTTCAGATGGTGTTTGGCATGATGCTAACAATGTAAAAGTTAAGATAGGCGGTGAATATTTTTCTTTGCAGACAGCAATTGATTCAGGTTTATTAGGTCAAGGTTCAGGAGAAACAACTGTTGTTAATGTTGGTACAATACTACAAACAATTAATGTGCCTGGAGCGAGTGATACAGATTATACATTAAATTGTGGAAGCTGTAAAAAACCAATGAATAATGATCAGTGTTGTATTGGAGGGATTGTTGGACCTTTAGGAAACAATTGTATTGGTGGAACAGTCGAACCAATAAATAGAGCAAAATATTCTACATATAATGCCAATATTTCATTAAATGAATCTGTTGTTGTAGGAACAGATAAGTTCTATGAATTCTCGTGCACATATGGTGGAGTATCGTCAACACAAACACATACTGTTCAGTTAAATGAAAGTGATCAGGTTATTGCAGAATTTGAAGAACCACATATGTTAAATTGGGGCGGAATGTTGTTATGTGGAAAACAAGAATTTGCAGTTGAAAAAGACAAATATACTTACAATGCATTTGTAAATTCAGATGGAAAAATGGTTGTGAAAGTTAAAAGAGTTGATAGTTGTAATAGTGTAACTGTAAATTCACAGGGACAAGAGTGTGAATGGAGTTATACAAACCCGGTTAATGGTGTACGTTTAACATGCACTCCTGGAACAACAGGTTGTATACGACACTGCACAACAGTAGACACTCCACATACAGAAATAAGATGCTTAACATCTACAGAATGCCCGGCATATATACCAGATACAAGTGCAAGCAGCTCTGGATGGTGTAAAAAAGACTTATATTCTCCTTGGAAAAGTGTTAGATGTAATATAAGAGCTGCGTAAAAATCAGCAGAAGTGAAAAGATTTAAAAATATACTTTTCCCATTTAAATTGTTTATTGTCTTGTGTTATTGATTAAAATTTAAAATCACAATTAACATATAGCTTTTTAAACCCCCTAAGAATTATATTAAAATGCCAAGAAAGAAAAAAGAAGAAAGCGAGAAAACTGAAGAAGAAGTTGTAGAAGGAAATGGAGAAAAAGTTAAAGTTAAAAAGAAAGCAAAGAAAAAAGAAGAAGCGAATGAAATAGAAGATAATCAAACAAAGGAAAATAAAAAAGAAAGAACTTCTGACAGAAGTGTTTTATTAAGAGAATTAAAAGAAAAGGCAAAAAAACTGGCTGAAAAAATTGAGGGGGTTGATACTGAATCAATTAAAGAAGAACTTGCATTAAAAAGAGAAACTTTAGTGCCTTTAGAAGATTATGTTAAAACAGGAATACATTTGGGAACAAGAGTAATAACCAAGGATATGAGAAAGTTTGTCTATAGAAGAAGGGCAGACAGTATCGGAGTTTTAAATACTGCCTTAATTGATGAATTTATTAAAAAAGCAGTAGATTATCTTGCAAAATATAACCCTGAAGAAGTTATACTTGTTTGTAAAAGAGAATCTGGATGGAAAGCAGCAATATTATTTGGCGAAGCTACAGGTATAAAGATTTTTACAAAAAAATACCCTGCAGGCATGATGACAAATATTAAATTAGAAGCATTTTTTGAACCTGAATTGGCAATAATCTGCGATCCATGGATAGATAGAAATGCAATGAATGATGCAATAAAAACCAACAAGAAAAAAATTGTCTTGTGTGATACAAATAATTTTACAAAAGACGCTGATCTAATAATCCCCTGCAATAATAAGGGTGGAAAAAGCCTTGGATTAATATTTTACCTATTGGCAAAAGGATATATTGAAAAAAGAAAACTGAAAAATAATCTGCCTTCAATGGAAAGTTTTACTGAAGAAGATTTACAGGCAGGCGCTTGAGAATTTTAAGAATATATTCTATCTTATCTGATTTTAATATGTTATAATCCAGGGGTTCGTTGTAAGTTTATTTGATGATTAATGGCATAAATTAGTTAATTAATAAAAAGTATGGTCTTAATTCGAAAATAAAGATATTATGTTAACCTCCTAGTAGTAACAAAAACGAAAGATTTATAAATAATGATTTGGTGAAAAAAAGATGAAAACAAAAAGACAAGAATACGAATCTGAATATGATTATGATTTAGAAAGGAAAAGAGATGCAGAAGCTTATGCTAAAGATAATGCTTCATGGTATACATGTGGAGGGGCAATAGGCGTTTTGAGTTCTGGAATTTATGCTGGAGCAAACTGCCAGAATTTATCTGCTCAAATATCTGATTTAGGAAGATGGATTAATGAACTTACAGTAAATCATAATTTAACTTATTTAAACCAAGAACCTGATAAATTACTTGTTGCTGTTGGGCTTGCAGTAGCCTCTGTTGGTTTATGGGCATATGGTATAAATAGAAAAAAAGAAATAAACAGATTAGAGAAAAAGCTGAGAATATAAAATGAAATTTAAAATAAGACCAGAAATTGAACTTAGTGAAGATGATAGAAGGTTTTATGATGAAAGAGCAAGATTAGATGTGAAAAATAGAACAAGCATAGGCTTAGGTAATTCTGATTATCAGTCTTCAAGTTATTTTGAACTAAGAAAAATTGATGGACAAATATATTGGGCAAGGTTTGAGAGAGTATGAGAATATCTTATAAATTTACCTAATTTAATAATAATCATTAAACGCTTGGAAATTTTTTCTTAAAAAATTTCTCAGATGTACCATTAACAAATATATTGAGAAAATTATTATAGATGAGTACATTTACAATTATTTATTCAATTATTTATTCAATTATTTATTCAATTATTTATTCAATTATTTTTATTATTCCGTTTTAAAATTAAATTACGATTCAAACTCATCTATCTTG